>Ga0114899_1001144_pt1 | contig 16254 bp, 24 predicted proteins | sample MalvireepMed_215_FD_83497 | JGI IMG/M metagenome (GOLD analysis project Ga0114899, IMG submission 83497) | Marine viral communities from the Global Malaspina Expedition - Malaspina viral metaG DeepMed_215 | ecosystem: Environmental > Aquatic > Marine > Oceanic | place: Mediterranean Sea... | reverse complement strand
GGAAGTAAATAAAATGAAACGTTGCAAATACACTCTTAGTTTTCCAGTTGATAGTTACGGTCGTATCGGTGGCCTTTACACGTCCGTTGATTTGCCCATTGCTGGGTACAAACGATTAACACGTGATGGAATCATCGAGGAACACAATGCAGAAGATGGGATGTACGAAGTACGTGATGTTGAGCACAATTGGGTGCAATCAGTGCATAAATGTGATGTAACCAACATAGGGGATGTAAACGATGAATAATGTATTCTCTAGATCTGATGTCGCACGCATCTTGTGTAAGACTCGTCCTGCAAATCTAGGAGGAAACAATCATACACAATGGTATAGAATAGTACAGGCTTTTATGAAAGCCATAGAGGAATTGAGTTGTCGCCCTGAAACATCGGATAGATTTTTTCGTACATGTATCGAGCAACATGAATCAAAATGATGAGACAGAAACCATACGCAAGATTAGCGAATTTCTACTTGAAATATAGGGGTTATAGGAAATCGAACAAGCAAGATGTAAGATTCGCCTTGCGTTTAGAACGAGATTCTAAGAAGAACCCCGTGATATACATCACTACAAGTCCCAGTGTTCCTGGGGGACCATATGTATTTGTTCCGTACTGGCTACGAGACTTTTGACTATAACAAGTTATAGGTTAGGAGAACGACGATGGTTACATTGATACAATCTATTTCACGAAGTAGATTTGAGCACACGGTCAGGAAAAATGCGGATGGAAGCAGACTCCGGGCACGTAGAAATGGCATGACTAAAACCTGGAAGACCAGACCAACCGAGTTTAAAATCCCAATTAAAATTGGGTTGTACGGATATGAATACATAACTGATAACAATGCGGAAGAGTGGGAAGCAGTCGATGGCTAAAATAGATCCGTACGTGATTCCTCAAAGATACAAGCGTAGAATTCGCCACATAAATAATGCGGATTTGTCTAACCACGAGTACCCCAATCACCGCTGGATTACTGAGGGAGAATTGGTATGCAAAACCACCGGTATTGTTGCAGCTAAGGCTACTGCACGGTGTCCGAAGGACAATACACCGTCGAAAAGTATCGGGTTTCGTGTGTGTGCGGGTAAGCTGAATGCGCAGATTTTTAGGCGGAATTTCTACACATGAACGCTGAGAAAAAATTGAATGATAGGGAAATACGTGATATAATAGTTGCATCATTGGAAAAAGCGGGGTGTGACGTGGAATCTGGATCAGACTTTGTTGATGACATTTATATTGATATAGATGGCACCTGGACAATGACCATTACTGTGAAATATGACTACCTTAGAAAAGTCTATAACAAGTTATAGCTCGATGTCGAGATTTACTTTTCTTCTCGATTACGCTGACAGCCAGAACACGACTGCGTATAGCAAGTTAAACCACGCAGTACAGGCATTGATTGAGTCTAGTACAGATGAAGTTGATTCTCCGTTTGTGTTTGTCATAGGTCGCAGGAATCTGTTCTTGTACAACGCACTAACAGGGAAACGGTACAAACAGTGTTATATTCAATAGGAACATTTGATGAACAATACTAAGTGGATGCCTTTAGATTATTACGCTCACTTGCAGGCGTGTACGAAGGCAGCAAGAGCTATAACAGGTAATCCTGTGATGCAAGTTGAATTAGATCCTGATGTTAAGGTTCCCCATACGGATGGTGTCACAATCAAACACTATCAACCTCATTACGGTATGTCTCAAGAAGAGTGGGTAAGTTGGTACGGAGTGTTATATCACGAGATAGGACACTCAGATCCCGATTGCCTTGCAGACTTCGATGTGATGAGGCAGGAAAATATAGACACCTCCACATTTGAGGGACTGGTTTTCAACCTAATCGCTGACTACTGCCAGGAACGAAATAACTTCGACGTGTATGCAGGCAGAAGAAAGTTTCTTAGCGAGCACCATGCCTACGCTATAAAAAGTGAGGTTGAAGGAAATTTTGGAATCAACAGACCAGAATGTCCTAATGAACTCAGTGAGAAATTAAGACAGGCATTGGAAGTGTTGATTGTGTGGGAAACACGTTGTCGTGAAGATTGGATGCACACATGCGAAGGGTTGTCGGAGACAGGAAAAAAGTTCCTTAAGGACCAGTCTCTGGAGTGGTTAGATACAATGATATCTGGAGATTACGGGTGGGTATTGGACAATGACTGCAACGTGGAAGAACACGGTAGTAGTGCGTCTATAGAAAAGTACAAACTGTCCCAACATATAATGGATGAAGTTTTCAAATTAAACGATGACGAGAAAAAAGCTACGTGTACACCTAAAGGTCACAAATCCAGCGGGGAACCTGGGGAAACCCAAAAGCAAGATGACACTGCACCTTCCAAAGATGACGGTGAATCCTCACCGGGAGAGCAGGATACACAGGAAATGGAATCCCCCGCAATAAAGTATGAAGTAGAAATAGATTACGAAGAGTTGATGAAACACACTCACGATAGTGACGCAGTGAACCGTGGATATGGTGTAATACACATCAATTATGATGCAGAAAAAACTTACGAAAAGTACCACCCATACGCTCCACACGAGATAGCAGAATTGGATTTTTGGAGTGACGTTGCTCGTGGTGCAGCAAGTGATAGAAATAAACACAGAAAGTATAGAAAACTGATGAACGGAGAGTTGGGCGGATCATCATACAAGTATAGATTTCAAACCAGTTCTGGAACCAAATTATCTAAAAAGTTACAAAGATTATTTAAGATAAAAGCTAGGTCTAACTATGTGTACGGTCAGAAAAAGGGAAAGTTACACGCAAAAAACTTGTACAGGACTGCGTTAAACATACAAGGTTATAGTGATAGAATATTTAAAAAGAAAATAGTTAGTGATATACACAACACTGCTGTGTCTGTGTTGTTAGATTGCTCGGGGTCTATGAGCGGAGATAAGTTTGAGCACGGAGGAACAGCACTGTTGCTTCTTAGTGAGTTACTACAATCAATTGACATACAGCATGAGTTATTAGGGTTTACTGATTGGAGCGACTGTGTTCACTATATATTTAAACCATTCGGTAAATTTGCAGATATAAACAGAACACGTACATATCTTAAACACGCAAGTACAGGTATGAGTAGTAATGCTGATGGAGATAGTATACTATGGGCTACGAACAGATTAAGAAATCGTCCAGAATTATTAAAGATACTTATTGTGTTATCAGATGGACAACCAGCGGGAGGTAAGGGTGGAGACATTGATCAATTTACCAGGGATGTCGTCATGGACATAGAACGAGACCCTACAATTAACATATACGGTATAGGTATTAAGGATAGAAACGTGCACCGTATATATAAAGAGTGTCGTAGTATTAGGGAAGCTCACGAGTTGGAAGATGCACTATTGGATGTGATTCGCAGTAAAATTCTATAACTTGTTATAGCAACAGGAGAATATAGTGGCAGATACTTTTACGCCAGCAGAACAAGAGATTATGCAAGATTTGTTCGGAATCAAGGAAGTGTTGGATGAGAGCAAAGGTCCTAACGAATATTTCACAGCATCCGATGCAGATATAACGGGCACAAGTTACACATCGGTAGTTGGTCATAAACCTCCAAAGGGGATGCCAGATATCCCCGTGGAGATATTCAAACCAGATGATTGGTCAGAGAACATGCGAGCATTTATACCCAAGTTCAATCCTTTGTACCATCCCGACCCTATGGCTTTGTACTCGCTCCTTGTGGGGTGGCATCTGGCAGAACCAGTGCTGATATACGGACCAACAGGAAGTGGTAAGACGTCTCTTGTAGAGTACGCCTCGGCTATGGTGAACAGACCTTACATTAGGATTAACGGACGAGGGGACATGGAAAGTGGTCCCATATTTGGTCAGCCTTCCGTTGAGATTGATGAGGAAACTAAACTCAACGTGTACAAGTGGAACGATGGTATTGTAACCGAAGGTGCTAGGGGTGGAGCTGTACTTAATTTCGACGAACCATTTGCAACACCCCCAGAGATACAAATTGGTATGAACTCTCTGTTGGAGGATGACGGTGTTTTAGTATTGTCTGACAAAGCTGGACAATTTAGAGATAAGATTGTAAAGCCGGACGCACGATTTAGAATTGTGTATTCCGATAATACCGGAGGGTTAGGAGATCAGTCTGGAGCTTTTGCTGGAGTTCATGTGCAGAATACGTCAACATTGGATAGGTTCCAGACTATTATTTTTCTAACTTATTTAGATAAGAAAAGGGAGTGTGTTATGTTAAAATACAGGTTTCCTGAGATGCACGCCACCATTACAAGAAACATGGTGTCATTTGCAAATCTTGTACGTGAAAATTATATCAACGGGGATCTTAGTCTAACCATGTCCCCAAGAACACTTATATCTTGGAGTGAAAAGGCGTTACTTTTCCAAGACGTCAAGCGGTCTCTTGACATTTGTTTCCGTCGCAAATTTAAAGACGATGGCGAACTGGCTACTCTGAACAACCATTATAGAACGGTGTTCGGAGAAAACTGGTAACACAATGCGCTGTCGGGCTTGTGATTCTGTAATGGAACCAGAGGAAATATGGTGGCATGTTGACAGGGAACAGTGGGAGGATTTGTGTCTACATTGCAGGATAATTGTTATGGACTCTTTGCACGACAACGAAGTTGTTACAGACACTTTAACAAGTGAGAGCGAATCGTTATGAACGAGAAGAAAAAGTTAAGGTACGAGGAGTATGTTCCGTTTGCTCCTGACGGACCTGATGAGACCGTAAACATACATCATTGTAGGAGGGAGCGTAGAAACGATAAGCTGTACATTACACGGAAATCTGACGGTACTATCCTTGCTCATTGTTTTCATTGTGAGCGCAGTGGTCGCTACTCTGATGCGGACGACAAGCACAACGGGAAAAAGCGCGTAATACGTCCTAAACGACGCAAGACAGCCCTTAAACGTATGCCTCAAGGTGGTAGTACATCACTGTCTAAGTGGTCACCGGAAGCAAAAGCTTGGGTATCTAGAGCACACTTGAAGCAACATGATATAAATCAATACGGACTTACTTTTTATACTGATGATAATTATGTACTTTTGCCTGTTTATTCTGGTGCTACGTTGTGCAGAGTTATTAGGAGATCGTTTGGTGACACCAAGTATCCTAAATACTACACGGTTATGCACGATAACTTTAGTAACGGTGACGGTTACATTATAAAATGTCGTACCGGTGACAGTAACGTTGTGGTGTTTGTGGAAGACTTACTCAGTGCTATTCGTTGCGCTGAATGGGTAGATGCTGTATCATTGTTTGGAACAATGCTGAATGACAATGTGTTATCTGCCACACTTGATAAGAAACCTGGTTACAAGAAACGGATAGTGTTTCTTGATAACGATAACGTCAATGTTATGAAAGCACAGCGTAGGATTCAACGACGACTAGATGATGTGTTTGATAACAAAGGAACTTTAGTTTATAGAACATCTAAAGATCCTAAAAACTACAACTCCACAGAGTTGCGTTCTATATTAACAGGAGCACATTAATGAAATTCAGATCGGGAGATTTGTATCTTAGAGATAACGGAGCTATTTTCATGTGTCTTACTCCACTTAAAGGCATATACGTAGTTAAAATTGATAGTGAACAGTCTGTACGAGAATCAGATTTGCAAGCGGCTACTAATTATGCCGAGTACCTTAGTACTCAAATTTGTGAGGAATTGGCTTATGTAGGAAACATAGGCGACATATTAACAGAGGTGTCTCACAGACAACTACCAAAATACGAGGAATTGCGTGAAAGAACTAATAAGAATACTTAATAATAAGAAACTAATTAAGATACGTGAAAGACTTGTTCACGACGTGTTCCTTAGCGACGAAACGGAGAAAGTTCTCAAATCCATGGAAGAGTATATGGACATCTATAACAGTGTTATAGAAGATTGGGACGCTTTTGCTTTATGGTTCACCACTGTCAAATATCCGGGGTTAACAGGTGCTAAAGTTAAAATTTACAAAGCTCTTTTTGAAAGTGTTGGTGACAGTAATACTGATATGTCTGGTGGACACGATACTTCTCTAGCAAAAGACATTATCAATTCAATACTGAAGAAAACTTATGCAGAGTCTATGGCATCCGAACTGTTCGACTTAGCTTATGGTAGAAATGATAAGGAACTAGACGAATCTATCGAAGATAGCTTGTCCGAATACACAGAACTTCGTGAGTTATACGGAACAGTGATAGATAAAGATAACTCTGAAGACAGTGGTAAATCCGATAATATATTTTCTGTGCTGGATGAAGATACGGGGTATCAATCTAACGGGTTTAATTGGTGTCTTAAAGAGTTGGGATTAACCTTCGGGAAACTTTCTCCGGGAGATTTGTATTTTGTTGGGGGACGTCCCGACAGTGGCAAAACATCGCTGTTAGCTCACCAAGTGGCCCACACCATAGGGCAGATAGCAGACGACACGACTATAGTGTGGTTTACTAATGAAGAGAGGGCTTCGAAAGTTAAATTACGATTACTATCAAGCATATCTAAATTACCTATTTCAGCTATTCTTAAAGATGTTGAAGAGTTTAAATCTAAGTTCAGTCATCTTTTACCTAAAGAGAACAGTCTCACTGTTCGAAATATATACGATTGGAACACTAAGAAAATTGAGAAGTTTCTTCAGGATAGTAATCCCGCACTTGTTGTATTCGATCAGTTATCGAAGGTCACGGTGACGCAATCTTATGCAAATGACGCAGAACGTTTATCCAAACTTGCATCCTTTGCAAGAGCACTGAGTAAAGATTTTCCAGTTATGTCTACTATCTGGGCAGACGGTAGTGCCGAGGGCGTTCAGTACATCCAGCAAGGACAGCTTTATGGTTCCAAAACGGGGATACAAGGGGAAGCAGACGCTATACTTACAGTTGGTAGGTTACACAATGACTCTATACCTAATGCACGCTATCTTTATGCACCAAAGAACAAATTATCAGGCGGTGATCCCAGTTGTAGAAATGCAAAGTGGGAAGTGGTTATCCATCCAGAAATAGGGAGATACAGCAGTGTCAACACACCGTTATGAATATCTAATTCTAGACGTAGAAACTACGGTAAATAGCTCTCGAAGTTTTAAAGGCACTCCGTTTGATACGTCTAACTACATAGTGTTAGCGGGATTGAAGTATCCCTCGGGGGTTTGTCACTTTTACGATTTTGTAAATGATAACGACTCACATCCATATGGTATACACGATAAATTTATATCCGATATAAGTGATACGTATATTTTGGTTGGGCAGAACATAGGATTCGATTTGCATTATGTTCGTAAGTATATGAACGATGAATATTGGTATGAATGGATTCAGAACGTATCCATATGGGATACACAGATAGCCGAATACTTATTATGTGGGCACACATCAAAGTTCCAGTCGTTAGACGCTCTCAGTACCAAGTACGGGGGAGAACTTAAGGACGATGCTATTAAAGGGTACTGGGATTCAGGAATTAAGACCGAGGAGATACCCAAGGAGGAGTTAACTTCCTATCTAATGCGGGATTTAACTAACACCAGCATAGTATTTGAACAACAGCGTAAACACCCTCTTATGGAGGATAGAAAATTTAGAAAAGTACTGTCTGTGCAAATGGAACACAGACTAGTTACGTTAGAAATGGAACATAACGGAATGAAGTTTGACCAACTTGTTTGTTCCGATCAGTTGGGTCTGTTACGCACACATATAAAAGTTTTGACACAAGAGTTAATAAAAGTGATAGATACCTACATTGGAGATTATGTTGTAAGTAATCCTCTATCTCACCAACACATAAAATTAGTGTTGTCGGGAGGAGAGTTGAAATACGATTCCACGGAGACGATTGTTGATGACGACTTTAACCCAGTTTTATATCTAACTGGGTCTAGGGCTGGAGAATTCAAAACGAGAAAGGTACGCGATTCACAAAACATAACAGGAATGTTAGATTTCGATATCCAAGATACTAGTAACAGTACTTTAAAAAATATTATAAAAAGTCATAGACAAGATGAAGTTGGATTGTTTTGTAGTAATGTGCTCAGACTACGTAAAGTAACTAAAGATGCTGGTACTTACTTCGAAGGTTATTCTAAAGAATGTTGGGAACATGATTCTTGTATACATCCAAATTACAACCATGCTGCAACTAATACGGGTAGAATTTCCTGCACCAAACCTAATGTTATGAACATAACCAGGAAGGAAACGTGAGTGAAATAAAACAATGTTTCAAATCACACCATCCAGATGGACTCTTAGTTCAAGTGGATTTTTCTCAATTGGAAGTGTGTTGTCTAGCTGTGATTGCTGATGACACTGTGCTAATTACAGAGCTGAATAACGGGGAAGATATACACACTAATAACACCATGATGTTACACCCACACCTGTTAGTGGACCCTAATTTTCTTAATGGACCGGAATTTAAAGAGCTTAGAAGAAAAACTAAAGAATTTACGTTTCAATTGCAGTATGGAGCAGGGGCTAAATCTATAGCACAAGCTTTAAACATACCACAATCTGAGGCTTCGAGATACAAGAGACAGTTTTATGAAAAGTACACTGGTATTAGAAAGTGGCACTCTGGACTAGATATGGAAGCGGCCAAATGTGCCCAAACAGGTACTGAGAGAACACAACTAGGGTTTCCAGCAAGGGAGGTGATTTTACAATCTAAAACAGGTAGGAGATACAAGCACATTCAACATGATGGTCCTGATTGGAATGCAAACGAACCAGGATTTTCACCTACTGAATTGCGTAATTACAGAGTTCAGGGACTTGCTGGAGGGGACATCCAACCTCTGGCTAACTGTATTGTTTACAGGAAAATGCTTAAGGACAAGTTATGGAAAGGCATCAAGCTAATTAACACTGTGCACGATAGCCTTATAATGGATGTACAACCGGACCACATTGCAAAGTGTTTTAGGTTAGTGTGTAGTGCATACGGTGATATAAAATCACACGTAGAACGTGTGTACAGCATGCGTTTTCCAGCTCCATTGAACTATGATGTGGAGGTCGGATTTAACCTACAAGATTTGACCAAGGTGGATATAAATGATATAATAGATGCACTAAATGAAGAAGAGCAAGTGCAGTATTTACTTGAAGATATTATGCACTCTTCGTTGGAATCATCTTCATTTGAAATGACAACTCTATAACTTGTTATAGACAACATAGGATATTAAAATATGAACGAAACTATTACTTCTCAAATAAAAGCAAAGCGGCGCGATAGTCAAGCTATTAAACTTTCAGACGAGGAGTGGTATAGTGTGCACCCAAACCGTGTTGGTGATTTGGCACCATTTCAAAAGGGTGACAATGTAGTAGTCGAATATAAACTTAACGGACAGTACCGCAACATAACGTCTTGCAAGTACAATTCCGAAATGTCTGGACAGACTGCTCATAAAACCAACGGTGCGGGTGAAACATCACGACCACGTAACAACAGTCCGAAACAATTCGTAGCTAGAGAGTTTCCTATGCCTGCTACTCATCCAGACAGGACTATCTTACGTAGCGTGGCACTTAAAGCTGCGGTTGATCATTTCGTATCCAGTGATGTGCCGGTCAACAAGGAAACTGAAATTGAGTACGCCAGATACTACGAGGATTATCTGAGTGGTGATCTAGATGCCAAGCAAGCGGCAAACTTAATAGAAGACGATGGATCGGAGATCAAAAATGCCATACCGGATGTTGATTGATGGTGATTTAATACTTTACAAAGCTGCACACGTAGCACAAAATATGTATTATGGTATCTGGCACAGCGAAGAGGGATTTCAACAGGGAGATCCCCCTATAGCTCAATACAAGCGAAAGGGGGACGCTGTTAATTTTGCTGATAACGATGCTGGAGACGAGTTCGTAATAGAACTACTAATCGAACCCAAAGAGTTTAATGTGGCTGTGCACGCTGTAAATAATATGATGAAGTCTATAGCACAAACAGCACATGACGGTGGTCTTGGAGCTAGTGGTGATAATGTTTTATATTTTACGGACAGTGACGGTAACTTCAGGAAGAAACTTGATGCAGTTGTTCCGTACAAAGGTAACCGTAAAAAGCTTCCAGTTCCGTATTGGCTGGAAGAGGTACAATCTTTCTTACAGGATGAGTTCAACTGCGTCGAAGCTGTTGGAGAAGAGGCTGATGACGCTCTGGGAAGAGAGTTAACTGCGGTTACCAGCGTCGGAACTGGTCAGAAATGTGTTGCATCTTTAGACAAGGATTTACTGACAGTACCGGGTATCCATTTAAATTGGGACAAAAAAACTATTTTCGGAGTGGGTGAAGATCAAGCGATGCTTAATTTTTACACACAACTCCTTCAAGGAGATACTGCCGATAATGTAATTGGTATTAAGGGAATAGGACCAGTACGAGCCAAACAAGCTTTGTCCTTTAACCAGTTTACGGAAAAACGATTACATGATGTTTGTTGCTCTAGATATTTGGATTATGTTGATAAGAATGTGGAACAATTAACAACATATGATGCAAAAATGACTTTTGCACGTAAGTGGTTAAACTCAAATGCAAATTTACTTTGGATTAGACGAACAGGTAGAGAGCAGTGGGGAAGAGACCAGATAACCTTGAGTTATTAGCTCAAGACGGTCCCTTTAACCCTTACGAAATATTCGTAATGGATAGTGAAGGAACAACATACGAGCTGGATATATCACAAGTACTTCATTCTGAAGACGGAACGTTCATATTTCTATTCAAAGAGGAAAATGATATTCCAGCTCTATGTTTTAATATCGAACAGGTACACATGTACATGATGAAGAAGAAGGGAGAGCCGTGGCCTATAGAAAATCTTACAAAGGGATAATGTACCGTTCACTATTTGAACGTAGAGTTGCAGAATATTTGGACAAGTCAAAAGTAAAGTTTAAATATGAACCTTTCGAATTAGGGTACTATATACCAAAGAATGGTTTGTGTAATTCTTGTGGAGATACTGACATATTAGTATATCGTAAGTATGTCCCAGATTTTATAGTTTCAGATAATATTATTATTGAAGCAAAAGGAAGATTTACATCTGCGGACCGTAGTAAAATGAGAATGGTTGCACATTGGAATCCAGAATACGATGTTCGTATGATGTTTCAACGAGATAATTTTATTACTAAGCGACACAAGAAACGTTACAGTACTTGGTGTAAAGACCATAATATACCTTGTGCTTTTCATGAAAAAGGGCAGGTTCCAAAGTGGTTAACAGTTTGAGGAAAACAAGTTATGCAGAGTATTGAACATTACAAGACAACTACAATGCTCATAATTGGAGATAGTCATGTAGAACCGCAGCAGAATCTGTCACGGTTCCATGCACTTGGTCATCTGTGTCTTGATCACCGTCCAGAAATAATTCTGTCTATTGGGGATTTCCTATCGTTAAACAGTTTGTCTGCGTGGGATGTCGATAAGAAGAAAACAATGGAAGGTAAAAGATACTGGGATGATGTTGACTCGGGAAACGTTGCTCTCAATGCACTCGAACAACCTATAACATGTTATAACAAATCACAAGTAGATAAGAAGCGAGCACAATATAAACCAAGAAAAATCTTTATTAAAGGTAACCATGAAAACAGACTTGATAGGTACATTGAAAAAAATCCTGTGTTGGATGGATTTCCAATATCATTGGAACACAATCTCAGCTTGCAAAAACGTGGATGGGAAGTTGTACCGTACAAAGAACATCTTGTTATTGACGATGTGGCTTTTACTCACATACCTATTAGTAACAATGGTAATCCCATTGGTGGTAAATATGTTTGTCAACGGGCCTTGGATCTTTATAATTACTCCATTGTGTTTGGGCACACTCATAGGCTGGAAGTAGCTAATAAACACAGACACGGAGGAACACATTTACAACAGTCGTTGAACTGTGGGTGTTTCTTTGACCATGTTCCAGATTATATGCAAGGTGCTACTACAGATTACTGGAGAGGTATAGTACTATTAGATATTACACAACCTATGCGGTTTGATATTAAAACTTACTCCATGTCACATTTAATGAGGGAATACGGCAATCATGAGTAGTGAATTCAAAACAAAACGAGTTCATGAAACAGTAGCAAGACACTTACTAAGTGAAGAAGCAGATCCATTATTAATAGCAGCTGCATTAAGTAACAGCTGCCTAATGAAAAATCCAACTTTAACACTTAGAGGCAAGGAAATATTCATAAGCACTGTGGATGTACTTAGCGGTGCTCCTATATTTTCTTATCAAACACTTCCTGAAGACTTGGCGGCAGTGATGACTGAAGTTTTAGATAAAGCAAGTCTCGGCGAGATTACGGTAGAGATACCTTGTAAGTATCTCGTAGAAACTGTCGCAGAAGATTACTGGGAATTCCGATCAGTAGCAGAACTAGTAGAGGAGATAGAACGTGGGAAAGTTGGAGACGAGACGGGAAAGACCTGAAAAAATAAATAAGGATTCACTTTTCAGAGAACTTGCAGGTTCGAAATATAAACATAGAGTAGAACGAGACAAGAAGAAATATGATCGTAACCAGTGTAGGCAAATTGATTGGCTATCTGGTTGGGAATACGAAGATACAACTGAGACAATGGAGGATAATAATCCATGACGGAATACATGGACGACTACCAAACTTTTATACACAAATCTCGTTACGCCAGATGGAGAGATATAGAACAGCGTAGAGAAAATTGGCCCGAGACGGTTGAAAGATACATATCATTTTTTCGTGAACTTGGAGAACAGCGGGGATGGAAGTTAAGCGATACCTTATACAATACGATAACGTCTTCGATATTATGTCTAGAGGTTATGCCATCAATGCGTGCCCTGATGACGGCGGGACCAGCCCTTGCCCGAGATCATACAGCGGCTTACAACTGTGCCTATCTAGCGATAGACAAGGTGTTCAAGTTTTCGGAGTTGATGCACTGTCTGCTGTGCGGGACGGGCGTTGGTTACTCTGTTGAATCGAAGTTCATAGAAGCACTGCCGGAAGTCTCGGAAGAAATATTTCAGACTGATACTGTTCTTCATGTAGCGGATTCTAAAGACGGTTGGTGTAGAAGTTTTAAGGAACTGATAGGGTTGTTATACAATGGGCAGATCCCCAAATGGGATCTGAGTCAAGTTAGACCTGCGGGTGCAAGACTTAAAACATTTGGGGGTCGTGCATCAGGACCAGAACCTTTGGATGAACTGTTCAGGTTTTGTGTTGAAATGTTTAGGGGAGCTTGTGGAAGAAAACTGCACTCTATAGAAGTACATGATCTGTGTTGTAAGATAGCTGATGTAGTTGTAGTTGGTGGTGTACGACGTAGTGCACTAATTAGTCTTAGCGATCTAAACGACTCTAAAATGAGGGATGCTAAGAAGGGAGACTGGTGGAAAGAAGATCAACAACCGTATAGAGCGTATGCTAATAACAGTGTAGCGTACACAGAAAAACCTGACGAGAGTATATTTCTACAAGAGTGGTTGTCTCTGATGGAATCCAAGAACGGTGAGCGTGGTATCTTTAGTAGGCACGCTGCCAAAAAACATTTGGAAAGAAACACGTCTAGAAACATAGAGCACGAGTTTGGAACTAATCCTTGTTCGGAGATCCTTTTACGTGACAGGCAATTCTGTAATCTTAGCGAGGTAGTGATACGAGAAGGAGATACGTTTGAGGACGTACAAGAAAAGGTAAGAGTGGCTACCATTATTGGTACTATGCAATCGTCTCTTACAGACTTTAATTTCCTTTCTAAAGTGTGGACTTCTAATTGCGAAGAGGAACGATTACTGGGTGTGTCTCTGACGGGGATAATGGATCATGAGGTGTTTAGTGGGCAAGTTGAAGAGTGTCCGGGACAGTTGTCTCAGTGGCTTAGACAACTTCAAAAGACGTCTGTGGAAACTAATAGAGAGTTTGCTGAAGCTATTTCAGTCAATCCCTCCACCGCTATTACTTGTGTTAAACCTAGTGGAACTGTGTCTCAACTTGTTGATTGTAGTCCTGGGATACATCCTCGTTTCTCTAGACATTATATCCGTACGATTAGAGGCGATAAAAAAGATCCGATTTCCCAATTTATGATTGATCAGGGTGTGCAATGTGAGCAAGATGTCACTAAGGATAGCCACTGGGTATTTTCCTTTGCTCGAACTACACCCAAAGATGCTATTACAGCAACTGAAATATCAGCTATACAACAACTAGATTTGTGGAAGGTATACGCTGAGAACTGGTGTCATCATAAACCTTCATGTACAATATACGTAGAGGAGGGAGAGTGGCTCAAGGTAGGGTCTTGGATATACGATAATTTCCATCTGGTGTCCGGGCTATCCTTCCTTCCAAAGTCCCACCATGTGTACAGACAAGCGCCTTACCAGGCAATATCTAGGGATACCTATGAACAACTGATAGAGAGTGAGAAAAAAGAACTTGACTGGAGTATTCTACCGGCCTATGAGCACGAGGATAATACTACTGGTTCACAAGAATATGCGTGCACAGCGGGTGTGTGCGACATAGAGTAACCGATCAATGGTCAAAGTAAACGTTAGAGAAGACGGGTAGAGGGCGGGAATCATATTGGTTGTCTTTTCCTACGGCGGTACTAACTGGCACGAAGATGTCGGTGTACCGTTCTTTGACCGCCATACATCTATAACGAGTTATAGGTACTGACATGAGTAGAGACGACAAATCAGAGTATTACGATGCGGGTGGTATAGAGGTTTTAGATATAGTTAAAGCAAAGCTCGACACAGTTCAATACCAAGGGTACCTTTTAGGTAACGCTTTGAAATATCTTTTAAGGTCTAATTTTAAACAGGACAGTAAAAGAGATATAGAAAAAGCTAGTAACTACCTTACATTTCTTTTAGAGACATACGACTAGCATATGCAAACAGAAAGGATACTTAAATGCGAAGGTTGCACTCAGTGTTGCAGGGGACCGGACAGGCTGTTACCTATAGATCCTTCACAGGCAGAGATGTACGAGGTTCAAATGGTACGTTTCGGTACCGGGTACCTGACAGTTCTAGCCATGAAGGAAAATTCGGATTGTATATATTTGCAGGAGAGCGGATGTTCAATATGGCATCGAAGACCGATAGAATGTCGCCAGTACGATTGTCGTCAACACATGAAGATCAAGACAGAGAGGCAACGCTTACCGCACATATCGTTAGCCGCTCACTTATTGGACAAAAGGATGTTAACTAAGTGATAATTTATTTATTTGAATTTATCTTGTCAAGGACACGCTGCACACCTGTTGATGGTGTGTATTCAGTACCAGAGTAAACATCCCAGGCCGCACCTGCACCTTGTTTGGCGGATGTCATTGCATCTTTAGTGTAATCTGACTGTTCTTCTGCTAACATTCTATTAAACAGAGTACCGAAAGCCATTCTACGAACATCTACAGGCAAAGTTTTATCTAGTGTTCGTGTCATAAATTCTAAATGGTGCGGGGAACTTATTATCTTGTTAAAGTGTCGAAGCAGTAATACCACACCAATGTTTGCTAAAACGCCCATACTCAGTACACCGTAACCGCCAGCCGCTGCGAGTGCCACTTGTATTCCTCCAAGAGCGGCACGACGACCCACAAACTGGTGAACACTTCCTGGCTCTTGGATCTTTTCAGCAGTAGTTATTAACTGTCGTAATCTTGTGTAGCTTACTCCACTACCTTTAAAGAATTCTTTCATTGCTTCTGGGTTTACAGCTGTAGACCCGTTCATGCCCAGTTTCTTCTTTAACACATCCCAGTTCACACTTTGTATTTCACCAGATCGACTGCGTTTTATGGTTTCGTTAAAACTTTTTTCAACGTGTAATTTAAGAGCCTGGCCCATAAGATGGTCGCTTCTGGGATCGTTGAGAAGTGTGCGTAGGTCTTTTATACTCTGTTTACTCTTTAAATTAACTGTAATGCGAGCTATCTCGTCCGCATCTAGTGTTCCCAAATCCTCGATTCCGGGGTCAAATACGTTCTTATCAACACGATACCATCTCTTTGCGACGGGAGTTTGAAACATTGCTATATTAGCATAGAATTTGTCAGCATCCGCACGAGTTAGTTGGTACTTCTTGATCAATTCTGCCTGAGATTCGGACACTTTACTAAAGTTAGGGTTGGCAAATGCCAGCT
>Ga0114899_1001143_pt1 | contig 16262 bp, 1 predicted proteins | sample MalvireepMed_215_FD_83497 | JGI IMG/M metagenome (GOLD analysis project Ga0114899, IMG submission 83497) | Marine viral communities from the Global Malaspina Expedition - Malaspina viral metaG DeepMed_215 | ecosystem: Environmental > Aquatic > Marine > Oceanic | place: Mediterranean Sea... | reverse complement strand
AGTATCAGTTCTGTTGATATAGAACGTGGTGTCACTTCCATTGTCAATATCATTGAAATAGAAGGTATAATCTTCCACACCACCTTCAGCAATTGCTGTAATTTGGTTGATGTTGTTGTTCTCCAATGTTAAAACCAGAGCTTCATAAGCTTCAATGGTAAAGTCATACGTGGTCATACATCCATTGGCGTGTGCAATGGCAATGTAATGGTCACCTGGTGTCATATTTCTAAAATCGGCCGTTAATTGCATATCCGCTGGATCCGTTGAATCCAAAGCATACATTAAATCACCAATAATAGATTCGTCTTCGAAAATAATATCCAAGTAATTGTCCGGGATATTTCCAGTACACTCATAAACAGGTGTTACTGTCGCCGCAAGGTTAACCCCTGGCTCTATTTCCACGATGACGTTGGTTTCACAACCTTGGGCATCTCTTACAAAGACTACATGGGTATCGGCAGTAAGGTCTTGGAACAAGAACTGGTCTTGAACAAAGTTTGCATCTGCACTGGAGTTCAAGCTTGTTTCGTAAGGGGCTGTTCCTCCGGAGATTTGTAGTTCGAATGAGCCATCCCCACTTTCAAAACATACTTCGTCCATAATGTTTACAGCCTCTGCCACGATGGGTTCTGGTTGTGTAATCTCAAACCGGAAGGTCATGAAACATCCGTTCACATCTTGAGCGATTACATCATAGATACCGGGTTCTAGATCAGTAAATGTGTTCGTCGTATCAAACTGATCTAGATTTGGTGAAATGGCGTAAAGGATTTCACCTGTTCCACCCGATACCTCTACTGTAATAGTACCATCGTTCATTCCTGAACATGTAATATCTGTAAATTCTTCTCTATCCACTACCAATGGTTCCGGATCTACTATGGTAATTACCGGTGATACTTCCACACAGTCCTCACTGGTTACCCTTACGTAGTATTCGCCTGCCGGCAATCCATTGAATGTTCCATTGGTTTGTGGACCATCAATCAAATTGGTCAATGCGGCATCACTGAACAAGTCATAGTTGTAGTTGCCCAATCCACCTGTTGCCTGGGCAATTATGGTGGCAGATGCTTCGCCCATACAGTTGATAATGGCTGCGGACTCATCGATTTCCAGCATCAATTCCGGAACTTCGTCAACAGTCACTTGGTTTGATATCATGGCATCACAACCGTTGGTATCACGGACATAGTATTGATATGTATCCGCTGGCACATCGAATATGTGGGTGTCCCCACCATCCATGGCTGTAAAGTTGATTCCATCGGTACTATAGAAATACGGTGCAGTACCTCCTGATGCTGTTAATTCCAATTGGGCAGCATCGTTACAGGTCATTTCAGTCAACTGAATTAGGGAGGCCCTTACTTCGGTGGGTTCTTCTATGGTTACGGTATCCGTTGTATCACTACAGTTCCATCCATCGGTAACGGTAATACTGTAGATTCCAGCGCCCAATCCAGTAAAGGTGTTGTTGCCTTGTGAACCGGTCGTGAATATGATGTTTGTACCGGCTTCATTATAGTAATTCAACTGGTAGTTATAAGAACCACTTCCTCCGGCAACATTGTCCGCCCAAACAGAAGCACTGTCATCTCCGTAGCACAATAGATCTATTGGAGCAGCGTCAATGTCAGCTGTGATTGGGTCTGGTACTTCCAAAGTCCGTCCTCTATCTTCAAAGCAACCCCCATCATCAGTAACCCTTACGGTATACACTCCCGCTGACAATCCTGTGAAGACATAGCTTTGTACATCGTTCATGGTATAAACTTGTGATGTGGTCGTATTGGTAAGTACAATATCGTAAGGTGCATAGCCACCTGTTGGATTGATCAATATCTCACCTTGATCATTGGTACAGGTCACATTGGCCACTTCTTGTGGTGTGTAATCCAATTCAGCACTTGGTGAAACAATGGTCACCGTACCCGATACTGCTGGACAGAACGGAGCATTGGTTCCCACAATTTCCACATAGTAGTTACCGCCTTTCAAATCAGAATTTGGATCTGGAATCTCGAAAGGATTGGTGTTTGTATTACCACTTCCCGTTACTCCAGTTGTTGTTCCGTCTGAGAGGAACACTTCATAGTCGTATGGTCCAACATAGCCAGTAACATCAATTTCAATGGTTCCTGCATCATCAAAGCACATAGCAGGTGCTGTGGCTGTGGCCTCTACGTCAATGGTGTCGAATGGATCAATTGTATAGATTTCTTCTACGTAACATCCTGTGACATCGTTGGTGGCACGGAAGGTATAACTGCCGGCCTGGGCCAACTCAAAAGTCGCGGTTGTGGTTGTTGAAGCCGTCATTGATCCATAAGGGTTTCCAGCCGGCAACAATGCAAAGGTATAGGTATCACCACCAACGCTTTCCGTAACGGTCAATGTAACTGTTTCAGGATTGTTGCAGGTAATCGCCACATCTTGATTGGTATCCAGCGTAAAGGTATTCAATGGTTGAACTGTGATACTATCTGGATATTCGCAACCATTGGCATCCCTAACGATGTAATTGATCGTTTGAACGGTTCCATCGTCTTCAACATCGAATGTAGCATCAGAAGTAAAGCTGTTCCCTTCAAAACTGTACAGATAAGGATCAGGACCTGCAAAAGGAGTACCTCCACTAGGGGTTACTGCAATGGTCGATTCATTTACAGTGTTGCTTGAAGAACACTCAAAGTCCGTGGCCGTGGCCGTGGCACCTAACGGATTGGGTTGATCAACGGTTTCAGTTTTGATGTCCTCACATTCCCTATCAGAAACCACACGCACTTGGTAATCTCCTGCTGGTAGATTTTCGAACAATGGCTCATATTGAAGCGGTCTGCTCGGGGCGCCAGGACTCAATCCTATCAATTCGTATTGGTAAGGTGGATTGAGCGCTGTAGCAGGATCAAGATTGGCCTCGATACTACCGTCACTGCCTCCAGCACAACTTACATCGATAATAGTTGCATCTTCTAACACAGGATCAACCTTATCATCCAATGTTTGGCGTACTTCATAGGTACAAGGCTCGGAAGTATCCAAATCGGTAATGGTAAATACATATTCCCCTGGTTCTGTAAGACCTGTGAAAATACCATCATTGTTTGTGATAACGGTCGATGTTACAGGGCTCACTGTACTGTATTGTAAATTTGAAGAACCACCGGTCACTGTTATGGTTATCTCTCCTCCTGGATTAATAGGGTCACAATTAATAGTTTTATCCACGGTGGCATTGGCTGTCATGGCATTGGTCAGTTCCACGGTAGCTGGAAGTATTGCGGAACAACCCCACTGATCGGTAATTTCAACTGTATAAGAACCTGCTCCCAATCCAGAGAAAATGGTACTGGTTTGTGGTGAGCCAACAGGATTTCCATCCTTGATCAATTGATACATATAGTTGCTTCCTTGTCCACCGGTAGTACCCACTACTTCAATCTCTCCTTGTAAATTCACACAGTTGGACTGGTTGATTTGCATTGTGGCCAAAATTGGATCTGGAACGGTCAAGTCAGCATCCAGTAACTGTAAAGCACATCCTTCCTTATCTATAATCCAAATTTCGTAAGTTCCCGCCGTAAGGTTTTCGAACCTAGGGGTGGACACATAATTGGATGGATCGTTTGGATCAGGGTTCGGTGTTGTGTCTACGTAATAATCGTATCCACCCCATCCGCCTGAAGCGATAACTTCAATAATGCCATCTTCCACACACGTAATGTTCGTAACAGTTCTAGAACCACTGATTGCTGCATTGGGTCCTGCAATGTTAAAGGCTTCCACATTGGTACATTCCGGGAAGGCATCCTGCGAAATCTCAACGGTATAACTTCCAGCTGGTAAAGAAATAGGGGCAGTTGGCCCTGTGGTAGTTGAAGTACCGTTGGTTACAGGAATATCATCAGCGGTGTTGACAGGTGTTCCATTGGTATCATAAATGGTCCAATTGAACCCTCCTGTATATGTGGCATCCAGAAGCTCAAATGTTACTTCACCAGTGGCCGTTCCATAACAGATGACATTGCTTACCACATTCACATCGATATTGAAGGTGTTGGGATTGGTTATAGTTTCAGAAGTAGAAACCATACAACCTGTGTCGACATGCCTAACAAGGAAATTATGGGTTCCAGCATCCAAGCTGCCAAATACATTGGAGCTTTGCCAAGTAGTACCGTTGTCGATACTGTATTCAAAACGGGATGGATCACTTAGGGTTGATGTAACCGTAATGGTAATTTCCCCATCCAGACCTGGAGAACAGCTCAATGGGTTTGTGATAGCTGCAACGGCATCGGTTATCTGATCATAAGGTGCAATAACCGCTGTTGTTGTTCCCAAACAACCATTGTCATCATAAACGTTGATGGTATAACTTCCACCGGCCATATCGGTTTCTATGTAAACATTGTTGGATCCAGATTGAACCACAGCATCGTCACCCGTGGCAGGAGTACCTTGGTCATTGATAAACTCATAAATTACATAGTTGCCACTACCCCCAGTTATGGAAGCAGTATCCACAGTAATGGTGGCATTGTTTGGATTGTTACCCGCGGCACATGCAAATTCCACTACATCCAAATCGATGTTATCTATTGGTTCAGGTTCGGTAATGGTTACCGTTTTAATATCGGTACAACTATTTGCCGCAGTTACCTGAATGTCATAGTCAATACCCACAGTGGAACCTGCTAGACCTGTAAAGGTAGCCGTTGTGGCCGTAGAGCTTGAAGGCGCAATCGGTGTGCTGACTGAACCATCGGAAGCTGAAATAATTTGAAATGTATATGCACCTATTCCATTGTCCACAGCTTGTACGGAAATGGTTCCGTCATCAGCCCCATCACATGTTACATCGGTATAGGTTGTTGTAAAAGAGGGTTGAGGAGCTTCAGGTACATCCACTGTAATTGTTTTGGAACAGTTAGGTATTGCTGTTCCCGTATCAAATACGGTTACATGATAGCTTCCATCGATACCAGCTCCGGTCCAAGTAAATGGATTGGATGTCAGTGTAGTCTTTGATACGTCATAAGCTGTTCCAGGACCATCTATGATGTATTCATAGTTTCCAGATCCAGAAATCACTTCAATTTCAAATTCGGCATTGCCACTAGCGCCCAACTCGCAATCCAAATCAACGGTTTGATTCACTATAAATTCAAGTGGAGGCTGTATATCGAATGTTTCGCTATCAATACAACCGTTAAGGTCTCTTACCTCAATAGTCTGACCCAACCCTGAGCTCAATCCGGAAATCAGGTACTGATTGCTTCCATCAAAAGTAAAGTTTTGGAATGCCGCACCATTTACACTGATTTGGAAAGGTGCCATGGCTAGAGCTGGATTATCCAATGTGACCATTACTTCGAACAAGCCTTCATCCACACATTCATCTACAATAGCAATGGAAATTTCTGGGCTAGGGTCTTCAAGTACCGTAACGGTATCACTTTGGATACAATCATTGGCGTCTTTTACATAAACAATGTAGTCACCTGCTTCAACATTTGCTGTTCTATTGCTTGTCCAACCACTATCGGCTGCTGTGGGCACTGTTCCGGTGGAGGCTAAAATATATTGGAACTCATAAGGAGCCATACCATACTGTGCCGAAGCATTTATTACTCCCGCATTGGGGTTACAGTTGTCATTTGTTGGCGAATTAGCAGTAACCTGTAGCAAAGTCGGTACTTGTTCGATAAGGAATTCATCTGAAGCAATAACACAACCTGCATTGGGCCCATCAACCTCTTCGAAAAGAATATAATATTCTCCCGGACTTAAACCGGTGGCAGTATCAGTTTCTGGACCACCTACAGCACCGGATATTGTTCCGGTAATTCCTGTGGATACATTAGTTGTGGTATAGAAAATTTCATAATCAACATTGTTTCCTCCGTAACCTGATATAGTAAAGTCCACCGTACCATCCGCTGCTCCAGTACAAGTAATGTCGGTTGAAGCATCTATAATTGGCACTAAGGTTGAGTTTGTAGCTACAGGAACAGTAGCTTCCTGAACATACTCACAATCCGTATCCGTATCGTATACCACAAAAGTATAGGTAACACCAGGGGTCAACCCTGTGAACAAATGTGAATTGTCTGGTGCAGGAGATGCATCCTCGGGAAACCATGCTGGATTTGAAGCATCAAACGCAGGAGCAGGATATATGGCAAAATAAAAAGTTCCCGCACCCAAAGTTCCGTTGGAAGCTTCAGCCTCTACATTCATTTCTCCGCTACCTGGAGTACAACCAGAAGCGCCTACTGTTGTTATCAACACATCGGGTCCAGTGGTTATGGTTACAGTTGAAATGTTTTGACAACCATTGGCATCGGTTATTTCTACGGTATAATCCCCAAAATCAAGTCCAGTAAAGGTGTGATCATTGGTTCCTGTTGAGGTGTCATATGATTGATTAACACTAAAGTCGTTATTGTATATTTCATAAATATAATCAGCTGTTCCCCCTGAAGCATCAACCGTAATTGTTCCCAACTCGGTACCTGATGAAACACAAGTAAGATTAGTGTGTGAGGTATTTGGGACAATTGCTGTAGGCTCAGAAATCGTTACTGGATATGGGTCTGATACACAACCTTTGGCATCGGTGACAGTCACTTCGTAGTTACCAGCAGGCAATCCTGTGGTCTGAGTTAAATAGTCGGTACCCGTAATTGTTTCGTATACATTTATGGTATAGGGTGGAACTCCTACGGAGGTATCGATCACAATATCCAGCGCACCGGTACTTTCCCCATTACACAAAATATCCGTTGGTGTAACGTTGCTTATTACAGGTTGATCTGCTGGCGTCACTATAATACTATTGGTCGTGGTGGTACAACCAGCAGAATCTGTTACAAGAAACTCATAGGTTCCATCAGTATTCGTATTGAATACGTTTCCTGTGAATCCAGTGGAGTTGTAGGTAGTTCCTCCATCGTTGGACCATTCATAAGAATAGGGAGCTGTACCTCCATTTGCAGTTATGGTAATGGTTGCGTCTGCCAAACAAGTCAAATCACTGTCAAGGAAAGCTGAAGCAGTCAAAGCAGGATTGATTGTTGCTGTATCCTGAACAGCAGTACATCCATATTGATCACGTACATCGATGGTATAGGTACCAGCCGTTAAGTTATTGAACGTATATGTGGTATCGGTTGAAGGCGAAGGCGTCATCCACGCCCCCCCATTTATACTGAACTGATAATTGCCGTTTCCGCTGGTTACATCCACTTGAATGCTTCCGTCATTGTTTCCGCTGTAACAAACGGTTGGTGTTAAATCAAACGCAATGGTTTCATAAGGATCAACGGTAATTGGTGTTGTATCCTCACAAAGATTGCTATCCCTTACCCTGATCACATAGTCTCCATCGGATAGACCGGAGAAGCTATTTGAAGCTTGGTATGCTACAATAATAGTTGGTGTAGCACTTGTTGTATCCTCCAATTGATATTGATAGGCGGGTGTTCCTCCTGTAGCTGTGGCGGTAATGGTTGCCCCACCATTGGTACAGGTAAATTCTGTAGTCACGGATGCAGTAACATTGACCACATCGGGTTGTGTCAAGGTTTGATTTAACACTACGGAACAGGCAGGGTCTCTTAAATCAACAATCTCAATGGTATGAGCTCCAGCGGCCAAACCAGTAACGGTAACCGGACTTGTAGATTGCGGGGCAGAAACTGCACCACCATCAACCTGATAGGTAAATCCTGTTCCAGAATCAAAGTTTTCAACTTCAAAAGTGATGCTTCCATCGGCAGCTCCGTTACAAGTAAGGTCTGTGTAGGATGTAACTGCACCATCAAACGCATGGCCATCTTCCACATTAACATCTACGGTCAACGTTGCCGGACAAACTTCAGGGGTTTGGAATGCTTCGATATCATCGATGGCCAAGTCATTTCCATTGTTGGTGTTGATTTGAGTTCTGATTACAATATCAATATTGCTATTGCCACCAGGATTCAATGTCAAAGAGTAGGGATACCAATCATCATCATTCGTGTTTCTTGGGATATTACCCGTTGTGATAAAATCAATAACATTACCTAAGTTATCAACTAGTTCTATTCTTACATTTGGGTCTACTTGTGAACCTCCAATTTCATCACGGACTAAATTGTAAAGCGACATTGAAATGGTCAATTCTCTGTTTGGAATAATTTCAATGCCTCTTTTGGCATAAATAATACCATTAAGACCTGCTACAGTTCCCAAGTCAATGGCTAAAAACCTTCCATCGGTTCTGCCGGGTGTTTGATCTTTTGGACTTCTCCATCCGCTCCAAGAACCTGTGATTTCTTGGGTAACAGTATACTCTCCATTAACAAGGTTTCCTGCTCCACCTAGGTTACACCCTACCACAGTACCGTCTAGAGGCTCGTAGCAATAATTAGGATCTACTTCTGAAATGCTTGTTGTTGGGCCAAAACCAAAATTTTCCGATAAAAGAATACTCGGTGAAGGGGTTGAATTTCTAGTATAGTTTACGGTAACAGTATGGTTTCCAACGGATACATCATTAAATACATTGGAAGTATCGGGTGTGTTTGGTGTGCCGTCTATTTCGTATGTATAGTCAAAATCGGTACTGCTTGGCGTAAGAGTAATGGTTCCTTTGCCATCACACTCATAATCTATGGATGGTGTTACAGTGGGTACATCCGGTTCTGGATCAATGGTGACCGTCATGGGATATGTACATAGGTTGGCATCCCTAATGTATAGCGTATGTGTACCCGGAAGCAAATAGCCGATTGAAGTTATATTGTAAGTAGATCCACCATCAAAACTGTATTCGTAAGGAGCGGTACCCCCAATGGCGTTGGTAATTCTTACCTCAGCACCTGAGCTAGGGTTACATTCCACCAAAGCGGTAACGGCTGCAGAAGCGGATAGGGTAATAGGCTCTGTAATGGAATATATTTCGGCTACTTCACAATTGTTGGCATCCCTTACACGAATATTGTAACTGCCTGCTGGTTGGTTATAAAATGTATTTGAAGTCTGATATGTAGCACCATTGTCGATGCTGTACGTATATGGTGCTTCTCCACCAGTTGCTGTTATGGTAATCTGTGCTTGTGCTTCTCCACTACAAAGAATATCCGTGTTGGTTACTGAAATTGCCAAAGGATCATCTTGAAGAATCGTAATGTCGTAAATAGCTTCACAATAATCGGTGCCGCCGGCATTATCTCTTACATATACGTCGTAATCTCCATCACTTGTTACCGTAATTGGATTGGTTGTTGAAAAATCTACAGCTGCTGGTGTAGCCCCATCGGCTACAACGGCATACACATATTTTCCATCTCCACCAGCGGCGGTAATGCTTATATCAGTGTCTGTTCCACAAGCGGTAATATTAGGAGCGGAGGCCACAACACTTAATTCTGGGTCAATGGTTATTGACTCGGTATCGGTACAATCGTTTCCATCCCTAACTTCAATAGTATAAGTTCCTGGACCCAAGCCAGTAAATACATTGCTTGTTCCAAATGGACCTCCGTTTAAACTGTACTCATAGTTTCCGTCTCCACCAGCAGTAATGTTGGCTGTCAATGTCAAACCAACGGCGTCATCGTAACAAATATCGTTGGGAACAATTTCCAAGTCCGGTGCTACGGCTTCATTTATGGTGAAGATGTCGGTAAATTCACAACCGTTGGCATCCGTAATGGTGTAGTTGTAGTCTCCGTCAAGGGTCAAACCACTGAATGAGCCATTATTCTGTGGAGCAGGAGGAATATAACCTGTGGGACCGGAAGTGATTTCGTACGTATAACTTCCCCATCCGCCTGTGGCCACAATGTTCACTGAACCATCAGCCAAACAGGTAGGTTGTATAATTGTTGGTGTCGCATCAAGGGCAGATGGTGGAGCATCAATGGTTACATTAGCGGTGTCCGTGCAATTGGTAAGATTGTCGGTAACGGTAATAGTATAAGTTCCCTCGGCCAATCCGGTCAGGGAAATGGTTCCATTGGTTTCGTTTGTTCCCGAGAAATTGTCTGGGCCGGTAACAGAATAATTGTAATCGGTGTTAAAATTACCCACATTGAATTGTAATTCTCCGTCTGGATTAGGGTCATTAAAACAAGAGATGTTGCTGATCATCTGCCCGGTAACGGAAATTTCAGTTACGGGTGCAATGGTATAGCTTTCTTCATATAAACAATCGTTGTCATCCGTTACCCTGAACATATAGGTACCTGGGGCCAAGTTGGCAAATGTGTTGTTGTTTCCATTGTTTACAGCACTTCCTGCAGGGGAAATTATTTCGTAGACCAATGCGGGCTCTCCTCCAGTTACGGATAAGGTAATATTGGATAGGAAAGTTGGACACAGTGGGTCAGTGGCTGAAAAATCGATATCCGTAGGTGGATTCAAAGGGTCAATGGTGACCGAATCCGTAAAAGTACATCCGTTGTCATCCCTTACGGTTATGGTATAGGTTCCATCAGTAAGGTTGTTGAACGTTGATGCACCACCAAAGTTCACACCATCTATACTATATTCGTAAGGAGCGGTACCTCCTATAACATTTTGAGCATCTATGATACCATCTTGCAAACAGGTATAATCCTGAGTCAATACGGCATCTGCAGTTACTCCAGAATCAGGTCCGTCAATAGTAAAGGTTTCAACAAAATCACAAGAGATAGACCCTTGTGTCTGTGTTATGGTCAAAGAAAAATCTCCTTGAGGCAAATTGGTAAAAGTGCCGGATGTATTGGAAGTTGTTGAAGAATCTGGATAAGTTAACGTATAAGATAGGCTGTAGCCATTGGAATTGGTTACGTTGACAGAAAAGGAGCCGTCCTCTGCACCAAAGCACGCTTCATCAGCTACCAAAGTTGTATATTCCACTGAGGGGGAAATGGAAATAATCACACTATTTGAAAATGCATGGCAATTGTTTCCATCGACAACTACAAACTGATACGTTCCTTCTTCACCATTAGCAAAAGTAAAATCACTGGTTGTTTGGTAAGCAGTCGCTGGAATATCACTGATGTCAGTATAGAGATTTGTGCCATTATAGCTCCAAATAGCATAATAATAATCAGGATTTGGGAATCCACCGGATCCGGTTACCGAAATTATTCCATCTGTACAATCGATGTTTTTTGTGGTTATGGCACTAATCGCCAAATCGGTTACATCATTTATCGTTACTTGTTCTGTATATTCACAACCATCATCGGTGGTGGCTTTAACATCATAAATACCATCATTTAAATTCTCAAAAGTGTAGTTGTTATCGTTTGATGGTCCATGGGTATCCACCACAGTACCCCCTGTGGAGATTTCATAATAGTATTGTGCTTCCACATTGAGCACAGAAATGGCTATCTCACCCAAACCATTACAGTCAGTGTCTTGAGGAACAACATCCACTTGGAAATCCCTGTCCAAAATACCAATGTTGTCCAAAACGAACACACAACCATCGGTCACTCCTTGTTGTCTCATTTCCACCATGTAGGCACCGTTATCGGCAATGTCGAAACTTGGACTTGGTCCATAAGGAACAACAATATTTCCTGTGGATTGGTCTACAAGTTGAAACTCATAGGTCAAAGGCATATTGGTTACGGTAATGTTACCTGGGGTATCACAAATGATATCACTAGAGGTGTACTGTGGATCTAATGGGTTTTTGTATATATTGAAATAGAACCTACTGAAACACCCATTTTGATAGTTGATCACTAATCGGTATTGACCGGTATTTTCTGCCAAGAAATCGTTTCCAGTATCAACGGTGTTCCACGTACATCCCGCGTTGGTGTTGGCACAACCATCAACAGATGCCCCACAACTGGCTTCGTCCAACTGTTCCCAAACAATGCTCGTGGCATCTGGGATGTTTATTTGGATAAGTTCGGTGTCGTTGAGTCCGCACAAGAATATTTCTGGAAGTTCACTACCATCGTTGGGGCATATTTCAATGTCCCCATCAATGGTGTTGGAGGTATCGTTGATCAATGCGGTAATTGGGTTGGATTGCACCGAACCGAACAATTCAACGACAATGATTTCTTGGAAATCCTTACAAGGGTCGGCGACTTGCTTGTCGACAATATAAGTTCCGGTTTCACTAACCAGAATGGTACTTGGGTCATTATCGGAATCACTGTCCGTGATGACGGTATCTGTTCCTACATCAATGAGGTTATTTCCGTTTTCGTCGCGATACCAGATATAATTGTCAAAGTTGTCCCCAGCATCCAAGAGCACATCATCACCGCAAAGTTGAACGGTTCTGGAAAAGTTACAGGCACTTAGATCATCCAAAAGGAAGTTGGTGGCACCTGGATAGGGAAAACCACAACCATCAATATCGTAAACACTGGGGTCATCGGTTATTTGGGCATCATTGAGTTCACCACGGTAAGAAGAGTAGGCGAGGTTTTCAATGATATCGGTACAGGCGTCTATAAAATCAAAGCAGTTTTCGGCTACTTGTACCCGCATTCTAATACTGTAAGGACCATCATCTTCTTCCACAATATTATCGGGTATGGAGAATACAATGGTTCGCGTTGCGGAATCAAAGGTATAAGTAACCCCCGTAGGCATATTGATACTGGACTCATCCAAGGTTACATTAATGGGAAGTACATCCCTAATGGTGTAGCCAACAGCATCATCATTCCCCACATTTTCAAAGGTAAGCACATAGTCCAAGTATTGTCCTAAATGTACGCCTTGGCCGGTAATATCGTTTCCGCCGATATCCTCAACGGTTTTGGCCAGGTTTATTTTGGGCTCTATGATCTCTACATCCAAAGAGGTAAAAAAGATATCATATTTATCCTGTGTGGATGATGCTCTCAGCGTAGCTCCCGTTTCATCATTGGGAATAACGGAATTGGTTGGATTGGGAACGGTAAAAAGATCCACATCCCACCCTAAGGTGTTGATACTGTTTGGGTTTCTGGTTGTAATTAAATTACCTTCAATGGTAATATTACTGTTGAAAAAGTTGTTTGATGGGTTTGCTGCGTTAGATAATGTGGTAAAAGAGCCATTGCTGTCGGCTCTTATGGCCAATTGATCTCCATCAATCCTGTTATCTCCCTCCAATGTGGCAACCCCCAATTTAGCATTCACTGGAAAAGGAGAGGGAAGCGTGGTAAATCCACTAAACGGAATATCAACGGTTTCGCCGGATTTAATTCCTGCATAACCATCAAAAGTTGTGATAAACTTACCTGGATAGGTTGGGTTTTCATAAACTACGACCATGGTCCAACCTCCGGATATACCTCCGGTTATGGAACTCCCAGAACTTGCCCTCACATTGGCCACAAAATAGTCGCCATCCGGGTTGGGCAAAGCGGTTATCATATCGGTTACATCCTTGTAACAAGCATACGGACTGTAACTTCCAAAATCACTATCGTTGTATCCGTCAAATAATATCTCGTCTGCTGTCAAGTCCACATAGGAACCGCCGGGAACCCTAAATTTGACTTGATTAAAATCACTACGGTCACTTTCTTTATATACGGCAGACCAGTAAAGCCCGGCATACCTGACCTGGGAACAACTAGGGTTTGGGACGGCCAAGGTTGCACTACTGGAACTGAATGTTGAAGGGTCTCCGTCAACATCAATGTACTGCATATCAAGGTCATCGTTGTAGGATGAGCTGGAACCGGTAAGATTATAGGGGTCGTTAGGATCAATACCGGGAACCCATACATAGTCCCATATACTATAGTCATATACCCAGCGACCGTCTGTATCCGCATTGACTATATTATTGGCAATAAATGTTAGATCACCCTTGAGCCTGTTTTCATAACGAACATCAAAGTCGTTTTTTATCTGAGACGTACCTGTATACGCAAATAAGAATATACAAAAAAGTGTGCTCCACCGGAGTAATGATATTTTCATAAGCATGGTGGTTGGTTAAATGGTTGTGTTTGGTTTTATGCGCATGATCCACATATCGTCGTCATACGAAGCGTTTAGTTTGGTGTAGTAAGAGGTCAAGGCATTGTTCCAGGTTTCATGTCTTTTTAAGTACACGTACCTGTTTTTGTCTGCAGGACTTACAAAGTAGCTTGCATGTAAGCCTCTTGCGTTCAAGTCCTTGACAAATTGTTTTGCGCTTGATGAATTTTCAAAAACGTTGGCAATGATGTAGTACCCTTCTGCCAATCCATCTCCGGACTGCGTTCTAACAACCACATGTTTGCCGCTTCCTTTGTTGGGAAGGTTGGTAACATTTTTGGAAAGCTGGTTATTGCCATATTTTGAGCTGTGGGTATCCACATTTCCTGAGTATCCTGCAATTGGAGAATTTCCCCCGTTCACGTTCATTACCCAAGCATCACCCTGGTAGGTTCCGTTCATTTTGGAATGGTAGGCATCCAAAGCTTCATTTTTGTTGCTGAAGTCGCCAATGTAGACGTAGTTGAGGCCGTTCTTGGGATTTTGGAAATAATCAGCCTCAATCCCTTGTGAACGCAGCTTCTCTATAAAATTGTTGAGATTGTTGGTGTCTCTGAACACATTGGCAATCAAGTAATGACCGCTTTCCACGTTGGGTACGGAGTGGGACTTGAATCCAGTTGTTTTTTTGCTCCTTACCGGCCTATAGGTGTTATCTTTTTTGGCCTTGGAATTTGAGGCATAGGTAGCCTTGGTATTATCCTTGGCCTCGTTGATTTTAATGACTTTTTTAGTGGATGTGTTATTGGATAATCCATGGTTGGCCAATGGCTGCTTTCTTCTGGTCACAATGTCTGCACTATCCATGTTGGCGAAGTATACCTCCTTGGCTTTTTTCTCCAGTGCTGGGTTTTGGCCTCGTGTTTCGCGTTTTACCATTTTCATTACGGTCTCAAAACGACGTTCGAGGTCTTTTTTACGTGTGGATTCAATGGAATCTTGACGCATCAACAACTCATCAAGAATAGCATCGTTTTCTGCCAATTTCTCTTGCAATTGCACAATTTCAAGGTCTTTATCGGTAATGTTGAGGCTGTCCTGTGGTACATCTTCTTCATTGGAAACCAGTTCTTCTCCTTCTTTTTCCAGCATTACGCGATCCTCGGTAAGGTTGGGCGTAAAGGAGTATGCCAAAGAGATTTCGTGGGTAACACCAAAGTTTTCGAATTCATTGGACAACCCTTTTTCAACGGTATAACCCAGTGATATGTTTTTGGTCAAGTTGAAACCTAAGCCCGCGGAAGCTCCATAAAAATCATCGTAGCCAGCTTGTACCCAACCTAACCTAGGCAGGTCGAGAATCAAGTTTCCTCCTAGGGTAATGTTTTCTTCGCCTACCTTGCGCACCCTTGCCAATGGCATTAAACGAGCACTTTCCATAATACCCCTTCCATTTTCAAACTGATGGGCGTATTGTAGGTGTCCGGAATATGTTTTTTCATTGAAATCGGTCACGGATTCACTGGTTTTCAAGTTGTAATCGAACAGATTTTCCGCGAAACCACCAATATCAAACTTACCTATAGAAAAGTTGAAGCCGGGCTGAAAGCTTACCAAGGAACTGCTTTCCAAAGTGTTCAGCAATGGATCAACATCAACAGAGTTTGCCCTATCTTGATTGAAGGCACTCTGATAATAGCTTACGTTGGCACCAAAGGTAAAAGTGCTTTTAGGGCTCAAACGTATGCCATAGGCATAGTTGGCATGTACACCAAAGTTATTGAACAGGCCTTCGCGGTTGGTAAACAAACTGACACCAACACCACTTCTATCGCTCACTCTACCACTATAGCTCAAGAAATATACCTGGTTGTTGTCATCAAAAGATACCGACTGGTTTCTGTGAAAAAGGTTGATATACGATTTGTCTTCCCTAACCGTGGAAAAGGTAGGGTTCAGCAAGAACCTATTGAACTTCAATAAGTTTTGGGATGGCACGTTGTACGGCACATAGGCTTCTTCTTCCTGTCCTCTCATTCCAGAGAAGGCAAGTAGCAAGACGGCAAGTAATAGTAGAGGTTTATTGATTTGCATTGCTGCTTATTTAATAACAGTGATGGTTCCTTGTTTCAGGCTCTTACCACCACGAGTGATCTTGTAATAGAAAATCATGCTTTGTTTGTTGAAGGTTGTGGTGGACTGTGGCCAGTTGTTTTCATAGCCAGCTTGACTAAATACTTGTTCTCCTCGTTCATTGAAAATGGTAACGAGAACATTGGTGTCTCTGGAATATGTATTGGGCAACACCCATAGGT
>Ga0114899_1001142_pt1 | contig 16269 bp, 34 predicted proteins | sample MalvireepMed_215_FD_83497 | JGI IMG/M metagenome (GOLD analysis project Ga0114899, IMG submission 83497) | Marine viral communities from the Global Malaspina Expedition - Malaspina viral metaG DeepMed_215 | ecosystem: Environmental > Aquatic > Marine > Oceanic | place: Mediterranean Sea... | reverse complement strand
AGCCCATCAACCCTACCCTGTCCAGACTTTTAGCGTTTCGCTTTAGCCCCCCAAATACCATAGAAACACGTACAAGCTACACTGTTAGCTTGACTTGAAGTGCCGCTAGCGGCGTGGTTTACTGGATATGACGAGTCAATCAGCCGGCTACAGCGACGCTCACGAAAGGAGCAAGCAATGTACGTATACGTGACGACGGCAAGGGCACGGGACTGGTGGGTCAAGGCCATGCTCGAAGCCACCTCATACCTACCAACGGTGTTCATCGATCGCGAAGCACCCTATCTAGCTGGAGTGCGGAAATCGTGGCGCATACAGAACGCCCAGCTCGGGGCCGACTGGCTGGCTGACGCGCTCAGGCGGGCACCGAAGTACGCCCGCACCCCAGCACTGGACGCCCAGGCCTAGACCCCTACAAGTAGGGGTCGTTATACAGGAGTACCCAATGGTCTATGACTACGACAAACAGGAGTGGGTCGACGACGCACATGCATGCGTCAAGTGTGGGACCGTCCCATCAAGTAGGTTCACCGCCTGCCCCGAATGTGCCTATATCACCTACGGGCGCCCGCAACATGGCGCACAACTTGCAGCCTATCAAGCCTACATGCGGTCAAACACTATAGCCTAGCGGCCAGCGTGGGCCTACCACGCAACAGGAGTACAGCATGGCCGGCATGCTATCAAATCCCTCGAAAATGCCGGGGAAGGCCTGGAACATCTCCGCTAAAGAATGCGGCGTCGGGAGTGCGCTCCGTAAGGTCCCCGGGAGCGTTTGCAGCAAGTGCTACGCACTCAAAGGGCGATACCTATTCCAGAACGTCCAGAACGCCCTGGATAGACGGCTAGACGAGATGCTGAACAGCCCAACCTGGACAACAGACATGGCCGATGCCATCACGAGAGAATCTCCGGAATACTTCCGTTGGTTCGACTCGGGAGATATCCAGGACGGTGATCACCTCGACAAAATCGCTGAGGTTTGTCGCCTTACTCCCGATACGCAACACTGGCTCCCGACCAAGGAATACAAGATTGCGCTGAAGTGGCTGAAGGCGAACCAGAAGCCGGCGAACCTGACCGTGCGACTGTCGGCGCACATGATCGACGGCCAGGCGCCAACAGGGTACGGATTGCCAACGTCGACAGTTGTGACCAACGGATCCACATGTCCGGCAAAGAAACAGGGTAACCAGTGCGGCGATTGCCGCGCATGCTGGCAGCCAGATGTGCAAAACGTGGCCTACCCCGCCCATTAGGCGGCGAATAGGCCTAGCAGGGGCTCACAGGGCCCGGAAGGAGTCGCGGTGAAAACGTGCCGATGCTGCGGAAAGCTAGTGGCCCCGCTCGACGGGTTCGAAGAGAAGGCAGACAAGTGCTACTGCCAGCATTACGAGAAGCATTTCGGGGCATGCGGGTCGAAATGGTGCTTCTGCCACCAGGTCAAAGTGGCGCGATGACGGTACACGTAGGAACGAAGCCAACCCCTCCAATCGAGCAGCATGCCTGCTTGCGGTGCAAGACCGGGGACATCACGCAGGATCGCGACGGCCAGCGGTACTGCGTCCAGTGCGGCTGCGACAGGCAGCAGGAGGCGCAGTAATGCCAAGGTATGAGGTCTTTGTCACGGCGGATGCCACCGTCTACCAGGTCGTGCGTGTCGACAGCCCAGACGAGGATGCAGCCCACGACAAGGCAAAGCAGCAGGCCGCAGAGGGCGGGGAGTGGCTGCTGCCACCAGCTGGCGTCACGATGGGCGACATCGAGGTCGTGGATATCGAAGAGGTCAACCAGGGCTAGACAGCATACCGCACGAGGTGCTATACTGGCACCTCGTGCGGTACAGCAAGCGAAAGGAGATGCGATGGAAACACTCAAGCGTTGGACGGGTGCGCAGATAGGAGTATTCGGTGAACTCATCCCCGAGGGGTGCGGGTGGGACGGCTGCGAATCACAAGCCGTCGCGATGCCGTGCAACGCCGAAGGCGATGCCGGGAGGGCACACCACTGGCTCGGCCTCCACGTACTGGACAAGGCCATTGCCTTCACCGGCCCCGGCTGGTTCTGCGAAACGCACGGCCTCAAAGCACTAGCCGCCAACGACCGCATCCGCGCATCAAGGAGGGCGACTTGATCACAGTCCGCGAAGCAGCAGCCAGGCTCGGGGTCACCCCCCGGGCCGTCAGGGCCCTCGCACAACGGGGGTCGCTGAAAGGCATCAAGCTTGGCCGCGACTGGCTCATACGCGAGCAGGCCGTCGCCAAGCGGCTGAAGAAGAAGGAGAGGCGGGCATGACCACGCAACAGATAAGCTGGCTCGAGCGGGGCCTCCCAGGCCCCACCACGTTCACGATGCGGGTCACGGTCGACCAGTCCGACCTGGACTACGGCATAACGACAAGCGGCGAGGAGTGCGCTCTGGCCCTCGCCATCAAGCGGGCCCTCTTCATCAGCGAGGATGAGGAGGGCTGGCGGCTCCACCAGGTTGACGGCCTGTTCGTCACCCTGGGCTACTACCCCCGAGCACAGGTGTTGCCGGTGTTGATACGCGGCATGCTGCCGCCCGATGCCCGGCAGTTCGCGAGCGGCTTCGACGCCCGGAAGGTCATCACGAAGCAGGCCGACTGGCCGGAGCTCACCGTACCGCTCACATTCTCAATCACATTCGATGAGGCAGGAGGACGGGATGCCTAACGGAACAGATCCATGGCCCAGCGACGAGGTGATAAAAGCCCTCGCCCTGTACGCCGACGATCACGCCACCTTCAAAGACCTCGAACAGAACGAGGCCAAATACAAGGCGATCATGCGGTCAGCCCTCGAGAAGCTCCAGCAGGAGCAGGAGTCCCGAGGCGACGGCAGTAGGCCCCAGTTTGTGCTCGAAGAGCTGGGCTGGATGTGCTACCTCCAGGCCAAGCCGAACGGCGGCGGCACCCACCTCGGCCTCGCAGAGATGCCGGACGAGGAGGTCGTGCTGCTCGCCCGGGCCGGCCTCCTGCGCCCGCTGGGGGACGCCAAGGCCGTGCGGGCCCTCCTCAATGCCAACCCCAGGGCGGAGGCCATCTGGGACAAGCGCTCATACACAACGGCCTCGGCCCCCATGCTGCGGGTCGAGCCCACCACGAAGGGAGGAGCCTGATGGAGTACCGGATTGATGTCAAGGAGTCCCTTGCCGAGATCGACAACGCCTCAATCGACGCATCGTGGATAGCCCACTGCGTCCTCGCAGTTGCCGAGAGGCTGGAGGCGCTGGTCGAGGCCACCAACAACCTCGCAGCGATAGAGGAGAGCAAGTCATGACAACCGACCCAATCGACGGGCAGATCGTGAAGCGGGGCGACTCCAACCTCGCCCACGGGGAGAACGCCAGGGAGGTGATCGCCACCTTCAGCGCGTGGGCAACCGCACTCATGGACGTGGTCAGGGATCGCAAGCTCTACTCCAACATCAGCGGCAAACAATTCTTGCAGTTCGAGGCGTGGCAGATGATCGCCAGCTTCGATGGGGCTGCGGTCGACACCACCGACGTGCAGGAGATCAGGAACCAGGACGGCGACACCATCGGGTTCCGCTGCAACGCCAAGCTCATGAAGCACGGCGAGATCATTGCGGGCGGCAGTGCTATCGGCGGCATGGACGGCTTCGTAGCCAAGGGTAAGTCCGGAATCGACCAGTACCGGGCGGTGTACAGCGCCGTCCAGACCTGGGCCGGGAGTAAGGCTTGCCGGATGCGCTACTCCACCGTCGCCACCATGGCGGGGTACGAGGTCGCCACAGCCGACGAGATGACGCCACGTACCTCGCCAGAGCCCGAGCAGCAGCACACCCCATCCCCAACTGCCCGCAAGCCCCGAGGTGGGGCTACAGCGGCCTCTCCGGCCCAGCAAGACCCATTGCTGGCGGAATTCGCCCGCCTCACCTCCGACCACATGACGGACGAGGAGAAGGTCGCAGCCATCCACGCCATTGCCCCCAACAAGAGGTGGGGCAGACTGACCGACGACGAGAAGCAGGGCGTGGTCGACTCCATCAGGCAGGCACATCAGCCCAGCACGATCGAGCCAGACGAGGAGCCGTTCTGATGGACACCTTCAAAGAGACGGCGATCCAGGCGTACGAGGCCTCCAAGCAGATCGACAAGGAGACGCAGTGGCTGGCTGACAAGCAAGAGGCCCAGGAGGTACTCAACGCCATCGGCAAGCTCGCCGGTGACACCCCAATTATTATCGGCTGGAACAGAACGAACGGGCGCATCGAGGCGACCATCGACGGCATGGTCTTCTACCTGGAGACCATCGGCGGGGTGAGGGAGCTGATGGCCCGCAACGTCTACCACCAAGCTGAGGTGGTCAGAACCCTGGCCCAGATCGGGCGGCTCTACGCCGCCGTGGATGTGGCGTCGATCCGCTACAAGTGGTGGTGATATGACCAAGCCAAAGAACCCCATGCGGGTCTCGGTCGACGTATCGGAGCCCGTGAGGAAGAAACTGCTGCGGCAGGTCGATGACGACGAACTGATGCGAGAGGTCGAGAGGCGCGGCATAGTGGATGCCGAGGTTGAAGAAAGGGCCCACGGAAAGGCCGAAGAATGGGCGGCAGAGAGGGACGACGGAGCCAGCCTGAGCCACCTGGAGAGGGGGGCCGTCCGCGCCTACGAAACAGAACTCCTAGCCGACACCTTGCGAGACCTTGGCGTCTCGGCCCACGCCGTGCAGGCCGTGCTGGACGAGATCCCTGGCCTCAGCTTCATCCCCGGGAGGGTGGCGTGATGCCAAGGTCATCTGAGTCCAAGATGTCTTTGAACCAGGTTTTGTATCAGTCGTTATCATGAATGACCGTCTCCCCCCTATAGGGGGAGGACGTAAGGGAGGGTACGTCCTAATAGGCCGCCATGAACATTCGTGTGATGGTTTTACTCTGTTGGGAGTGCCGCATCACATGAACAAACATGAAAGTCCCATGAAGATTCATGGCAAGGCGTTCATGGGACGGCTCCAACAGGTTTAGCTTTACCATAATGTCATGAAGTCCCATGAACAAACATGAACGCCCCGCGAAGCTCATGGGGCCTGCTGGAGGCCCCAAACGACCTCCCGGCCGTTGTTTTTGAGCTCCTTGAACGACCCCTCGGACGACTTGAGTTGGTAGCGGATCGACTCCACGTGCTTGCCGATTGCGGCTGCGATTGCGCCCACGGTCATGCCCTCCGGGTGCTCGGCCAAGGCACCCCGGATGGCCTCTGCGATGGACGGCTGGAGGGTCGGCCAGTCGGCTTGCGTATTGGGCCGGATGCCGCTCAACCCCTCCTCGCCAAACTCCAGCGTGTAGGTCACGACGGGAGCCCTGCTGCCGTGGTTGCTCTTGGTGATCCGCAGGGCGCACCCCAGCTTGTCCTGCCTCTCCTCGCTGGCGAGCTGCACCATCATGTCGGCCCCGGCCTCGAAGTGGGTACTGCCGAAGACGTGGCTCGCATCCCCACGGGGTGAGTGTCCAAGCGCCACCCAGGTCTCGCTGGTGGCGTTCGCCATGTCGATGATGGTGTTGGCGGTCTGGTCCTCCACTAGGCTGCCCGACCCCATCCGGCTGATCGAGTCGTACAGGATCACCCCCCCGTCGTGGCTCTCGCTCCACTCCCGGAGCCGTCGCCTCAAGCTGGAGAGGGGGATCCCCTTCGCCGCCAAGTAGGGGATGCCGGGTACGGTGCCGGCCTGCAAGGCCACTCGGAGCTGGTACAGCCGCCTCTTGAACACCGCCTCGTTTCGCTCGAGGTCAACGTACAGCACAGGGGCTTGCCTCTGGCCCTTCCACAGGGTCTCCTGCCCTGACCGAAGGCTCGCGGCCAGGATGGTGAGGAGCCATGACTTGCCCGTGCCCGGCGGGGCGAAGAAGATGCAGCTGGCCCCCCGCTCTACATGAGGGGGTGCAATGAGGACGCGCCCAGGCGGTGGCGTAGCGGCGTCCACCTCTACGATACCGACGCGGTCGGACTCCCATTCGGTACACGCATACAGGCACACAAGGTCGAACTGGTGCGCCATCTCCACGAGCGGCAGGGCTTCCTGCACGTCCTTTGGCAGGATGCCGTGCGCCCCTTTCGTCAGCCGCGTGCGCTCCTCGGCCCGACCGAGGTTGAAGGTGTCGTGTCGCAGGAGCTTCCCGCCCCAGGCGATGGCGGCCAGGCCGTGCATGCCGGTCCGGTCGCGCCTCAGGTCGCGCAGGAGGAAGCGGACGCTACCCCCTTCGAGGGGTTCAAGGACGTGCTCGATGCCGTTAGTTGAGAGCGTGTAGTTCATCGACGCCATCCTGTTCGAGCCATGCTTTTGGCTTCGCTGCCTCACGTGAGGAGATTGAGTGCGCTATGGCCTCGATCTCCCGCTCGGGTAAGGGAGGAGAGCACCGTGTCTGGTTGAGCCCCAGCAAGATGGGGAGTAGGTCTTCCTTCCGGTGCTTCTGGGCCAAGCGCCCCGCAACCCGGGTGAGGCCGACGTTGCGGTAGTCCCCGATGAGCGGGCCGGTCAGTAATTCGGTTACCCCATTGCGGCCCTCGGCGCTCTCGCCTTCGGCGGACGACGAGCGAACAGGAGCGGCGGCTTGTTCCGACCACCAGCCCAACGCGGCCTCCGGGAGCTCCTCAATCGCGCTGATGGGGATCTCCCATGGGCTGTGCCCGTTGAGCCACCGGTAGGGGCCGCCCCCTTTAAGCCCCGCCACCTTCGGCTCCTCCTTGCTCGTGTCGGACGGAGCGACGACGACATAGCCGTTGCAGAGGAGGTCTATGTGCAGGCCGCCGGCGTTGACGTGCCGCAGCGGGATGTCCCGAGATCCGACCCAGTAAAACACCTGGTAGTTGTCCCGTCCGGTCCGCTGCGCCCATACCGCCGCCTTCGTGGTGACACCAAGCTCCTTGAGCTGCGCCCAGACATTTTCCTTCTCCCCCTCGGGGACGTCGCAGATGTCCACATCCACCACCACGATGGGGGAGTGACCTATCGGGGACAGGCACGCCCCCAGGTTAGCCTCGGGGTGGGTGCGGTAGAACTCCTTGACTTCGTCGGGGTCTTGGATCGTGAGGGCCTTGCCCTGATCCCCCGGTATGGGCGGCTTGCGACCTGGCCGCAGGGGCCGTATCGGGACGAGGCTGGCGGCAAGCTCCACGGCGGTCTCGGTCACACTGTATGCCATTTGACACCTCCTAATAGGGCATGGTACTAATAGGGACATGGAGGATAACAAGATGCTGGATACGCTGTCAACGACCACCTGCCCTGAGTGCGGCAGGGGCCTTCGGATGGGGATGCATCAACTCAGCTATTGTGCCGCTTTCATCGTGCTGCAGATCGTCGAAGCTAGGCCGGGCAAGACTGCATGGGAGCTGGCACAGATGAGTGGGATACCCTATTCGTCAGTTACCAAAGGGCTAAATCGGGCAAGGGCGGAGGCGTGGGTGGGGATCGAGGCAGAGGATCGGGAGCAAGGTGGCATCCGCTACCGCTATAGCAACCCGTCCGTCCCGGACGATGCGAAACGGATGCATCGCGCCACGGTTGCACGGTACGCCAGCGGGGGGTCGTGACCAACCCGGCCTTCGATCCGAAGGAGGAGTGATGCCCGAGATTATCCAACTGCCACTGGCGGTGAAGGTTGCCGCTGCTATGACCAAAGACACCGGGTTCGAGCCGCAGGCGTTCATGTTCGGGATGATGACCGGGCTTGGCCTCGCAGCCCAGTACCCGGAGTACGCCATGCGCCTGTACGAAGAGGCCGACGCCTTCTGTGGGGACGATGGCGAAAAGTCCCTGCGGTTCATCGTGGAGGAGTTCCCGATCCAGGAGGAGTCATGACCGCGCACGCGCCGGGGCCGTGGACACGGCTGGTTATCGATGGAGAGTGGCAAATACGCTGGCTAGACGGGCGATGGCTGCCGGCACGCAGTACGGAGTGACGCTGATGACGTTGGCGCTGTGAGGTTCGGCTCCGTGTGTTCAGGGATCGAGTCGGTCAGCGTGGCCTGGAATCCCTTTGGCTGGGAGGCTGCGTGGCTGGCTGAGATCGACCCGTTCTGCAACGCGGTGCTTCAGCACCACTACCCGGAGGTGGAGAACCTTGGAGATATCCACGATGTCGGCGCAAGCGCCGGAGCAATTGACCTTCTCGTTGGAGGCACCCCCTGCCAGTCCTTCTCGGTCGCTGGACTCCGAGCGGGAATGGATGACCCTCGTGGCAACCTGGCCCTCGAGTTTCTCAGGGTTGCTGATCGAACACGGCCCCGCTGGGTGGTATGGGAGAACGTCCCTGGTGTCCTGTCAAGCAATAACGGACGGGATTTTGGAGCCATCGTCGGGGCATTGGGAGAACTCAGGTATGGGTGGGCCTACCGAGTCCTGGACGCTCAGTACTTCGGAGTTCCCCAGCGACGGCGACGCGTCTTCGTTGTCGGACATCTTGGAGACTGGCACCGTGCCGCCGCGGTTCTATTTGAGCGCCAAAGCCTGTCAGGGCATCCTGCGCCGGGCCGAGAGACGGGGCAAGGCGCTGCCGGAACGCTTAAGGGAGGCACTGGCTCTCGTGGCTGGCCTGACCCCAGCGACGGCAACGGAGGGGGACTCGTAGCCGGAACGCTTGGAGGCGGCACTGGAAGCCGTGGCTGGTGCGACGACACCGACCGCATGACGTTCGTGCCTGAGACGGCCTACGGCCTCCACACTCATCACCCCCGCGATGCCGACCGGACGACATTCATCGTCAACGCCCGCCAGGACCCCATCACGTCCGATCAGGCCCAGCCGCTGGACAGCGACGGCCACAGTCAGGCTATCGCGTTCGACGTGGCCCAGATGACCAGCAAGGCCAACCGCACGGACTTCAGGCCAGGGCGGGAGGCGTCGCCGCTGAACGGCTCCGCTAGGCATCACGTGGCCTTCCAGCAGAACTCTCGCCGTGAGGTCAGACTGATCGGTGGGGATGGGCAATCAGTCGGCTCGGTGACGGCAGACCCAGGGGCGCAGCAGCAGAACTACATCGCAGGCCACGTCGTCCGCGGGCTTACCCCCGAAGAATGTGAGTCACTCCAAGGATTTTCGAGGGGCTACACCCAGGTGTCCTACCGTGGCAAGCCAGCCGCCGACGGTCCGCGATACCGGGCGCTGGGGAACGCGATGGCTGTTCCCGTGATGCGCTGGATAGGAGAAAGAATCCAGATGGTGGAGGAAGCCTAGTGCCAACCTGGAACCCATGCCAGTACGCCCCGGTCTGTAAGGGGTCGTACACGTACAAGCGCGGGAGTGGCGTGGTCTGCACCCTGTGCTCTAAGCCGCGACCACTCAGACGCCCACAGGAGGAGATCGAATGGAGTGTCCCAACTGCCCTGCGCCGGGCCGAGAGACGCCACAAATACAACCCGTAATGCCAATGGCCGGGCCTGAGATGACGCCTGAGCCGTGGCGAGGGGCGTGGTGGTGCGAAGGGTGCGGAACGCAGGAGGACATGGCCCCAGACGTCCAGATGCGGCTCCTGCGGCAGGCGGTGCTGTTGTGAGGCATGTCGTCATGTTCAGTGGAGGGGTGACGTCTTGGGCAGCAGCGAAGCGTGTCGCTGACCAGTACGGGACAGACGACCTGGCGCTATTGTTTGCCGATACGCTCATCGAGGACGAAGACCTTTACCGGTTCCTCGACGAAGCCGCCGCGAACGTGGGCGGCGAGTTGATCCGCATCGCCGAAGGCCGAACGCCATTCGAGGTCTTCCGAGACGTCCGGTTCCTTGGGAACACTCGCGTCGACCCATGCTCGCGAATCTTGAAGCGCGACCTGATGGCCGCGTGGATGGATGCGAACCGCGACCCCGCCGATACGCTCATCGCCTACGGCTTCGACGCGCTCGAGGGGCACCGGATGGATCGGTTGACAAGCCGCGCCGACGACCCTTGGAGGCGGTGGGCACCGCTGCTAGAGCCGCCGTACCTCCCGAAGGCCCGCCTTATTGATTGGCTGAAGGCTGAAGGGGTCGAGCCTCCACGCCTCTATGGGCTGGGGTTCTCGCACAACAATTGCGGCGGCGGGTGCGTCAAGGCCGGACAAGCCGCATGGGCCAAGTTGCTGCGTGTGATGCCAGATAGGTATGCCAAGTGGGAGGCTGACGAGGATGCGTTTCGTAAAGACATCGCTCCAGCGGCCAGCATCCTGAGGGATCGCCGGGGCGGTACAACCAGGCCGATGCCACTCAAGGAGTTCCGCGAGCGCACCCAGTCTGGCGTCGAGTTCGACAAGGACGACTGGGGTTCCTGCGGTTGCTTCCAGGTAGCCGAGGGCGTCCAGCAAGGGGTGCTGTTGTGATCTGGGCGCTGATAGGGGACGGGGTTGTGGCTGGCGTTCGCGCTGGGGTCACTATCTTGGTTTGCAAGACCATCAAATACGCCGGGGGTGATGAGTGACCCTGAGCCGCTATCACGATCTCTGCCGATGCGGCGAGGCCAAGAAGAAAGAGAGCCAGGTCTGCAGGGACTGCTGGGCTGCCTCGACGGCAACGGCCAACGGCCGCACCCAGTCCCAAGGCCGCAAAGCCAAACGGATGGCCGCTCAGGCCATTGACGAGTGCGCCAGCCCAGAGAACGGGCAGCGTCACATCTGGGCCATCGACGACGACGGCACCCGCAAGCGGTGCGAGCTCTGCCACGAGGAGAGGGTGGTCAAGACGGTGTTTGACGGCTGGGGTGCTTTTAGCCCTGAGACACTCAAGCTGCCCGGGATGGGCCGCAAGGCCAGGGAGCGGCTGTTATGACCACCATCTCCTTCGTCGTAGACGGCCCGCCCGTCCCCAAGGCCCGTCCTCGGCTCGGCAAGCACGGGACGTACACGCCCGAGAAGACGAAGGCACACGAGGAAGCAATGGGGTGGGCCGCCAAGCAGGCAATGTCGGATGCTGGCATTGAGGGGCCGCTGGAGGGGCCGCTGTCCGCCAGCGTGGTGTTCGACATGGAGATCCCGAAGAGTGCGCCCAAGAAGAAGCGAGACGCGATGCACGGGCGCTACCATGCGGTTCGTCCAGACACGGACAATCTTTTGAAGACGTTGGATTCTTGCAACGGCATCGCCTTTTGGGACGATGCCCAAATCGTCAGCCTGAGGGCGACGAAGTGGTGGAGCAAGGAGCCGAAGACGATGGTCTGGATAAGGAGCCTGTCCTGAGGAAACTCCTCGCAGCCATCGCCGTCATCGCCGTGGGGTTGGCTGTGTTAGCGAACTGGCTGAATCGCCAATGGAGAGGCTACTGAGCGAGCAATCCACATCTCATGGCGGGCCACATGTCTACCTTGTGTGGGAGGCGTGGAACGACCCGGAAGACCAGTTCATGTGGGACGGGTCCCCCTCGCTCAGGGGGATCTTGGGCACCAGGGCGGCGGCCGACCACTACGTCAGCAAGCTGGCCGTGGGGCCCGCCTACGAGATCGAGGAGTGGGCGGTGTCGGAGACGGGCGAGCTGGGGTCGACGTTCGAGAGGAGGACGTGATGGCAACGCTCTCATTTGACGACGTGTTGAAGAAGTCCCCGAAGACTGACATCGAGGCTATCTTGTGTCAGGCCATTGCCTGCCTGTCCACACAGACTGACTTCTCACACCTTGATCCGTGGCAGGTATTCGACCAGGTGCAGAAGATGTCAGGCCACTGGGATTACGAGACGGCGGAGTTGCCCTTCTTGCGGGGGGCGTATAGTGGAAGGCGTAACTGGGCACCGACCGCCCGGTATAAGGAGTACATCGTGGGCGACCCAGAGGATGAGGGGCAGACTTCGGAGCAGCCGGACGAGGAAGTGCTGGAGCCTGAGCCTGCGTCCACACCAGAGGTCACACCGGCTGACCCCCTAGATGGCGAAATGGCCCACCTGTCCTCCCAGGACTTCGTTGATGCCTTCGAGGCTCTTGGCGAACGGGCCAAGGAGGTTGGGTTGCGCCCCGTTCAGATCCTCGGCTCGATGTATCTGCGCCGAGCGATGGACGCGGTCAACGGCTTCATGGACGGCCTCGAGGGCAAGCGGAAGGAGTAGCCGGGATGGGCTGGCTTGCTGGGTACGTCATGGCGAGCATAGCGGCCTCGATCGTCGTGGTGCGCGTCTTCGACTACTTCGTCGGCGAGGCGACCGGCATCGCCAAAGAGGCCACCAGGACGGGCGTCTTCGTCAGCGTATGGACGGCGATAACCACCGCGGCGGGGATGAGGGACTTCACCACAAAGGTTCGCTCGCTGCGGCGGCTTGGTAACGGCATGGGTAAGAAGCTGGAGGGTCTCATCACGATGGGGCGCCGGCGATAAAGGAGAGGGCGATATGAACGAGTGGGTACTGGGCGGGATCGTGGTTGTTGGTACGGTGCTGGCGCTGGGTGGCGGCGGCTGGATCCTCAGTGTGATGCGGGGTAGCCGGAGGGGCCAGTCCTAAGTAAAAAACCCGCCCGGAATCCCGTAAGGAAGGTCGTCCTTCAGACCCTCCTTGCCTTCGGGATCGGCGCCAGCCTCACGTGGTACTACCGCACTGCGGTCTTCGGCTGGCTGCTGGCCCCGGCAGGGGGCAAGCTCTCCGCAGCAGGGCCCCCTATTTTTACCAGCCCCACCGAGATGATGAGCCTCACGATCCACATGGCTCTCCTGGGGGGCGTTGTCGTAGCGGTCCCCGTCATGGGGCTCAGCACGATCTTGCAGGCCCGCCGCTATGGGGACCCGCGGCACCTGCGCCGCCTCTTCCTATTCATGCTGTCGGCCCTGCTGTCGGCCGCCATGGGCGTGGCGTTCGCCTACTGGGTGCTGCTTCCAGCCGGCCTGGGGTTCCTGCTCAGGTTCGGGGCGGGTGTCGCGACGCCGACGATCAAGATATCGGAGTACATGGACCTCGTGCTGTCCATGTTCTTCTGGCTGGCGATCATCTTCGAACTACCCCTGGGGATGTTCCTTCTCGCCAAGTTCAGGATCATCTCTCACAAAGGGCTGCGGCGGTTCCGCAAATACGTCCCGGCGGCAGCGTTCATTCTGGCCGCGATCCTGACGCCGACCTTCGATGTGGTGAATCAGACGCTGTTGGCGGTGCCGATGATCCTGCTCTATGAGGCTGGGATCTTCCTGGCTTGGCTCGCGCGGCCGAGGAACTAAAACCCGGGTGCCCTTGTGGGGTGGCGGGCCCCCACTCAGGCTAGCGCGTCGCCCCGGGTTCTCCCTTGTTTCTGATAATCTCACCAGCCGTCCCGCCCCAGCGTAGTGGCCTACTTCTTCTTCCCACCCTTCACCTTGACCTTCTTCGCCTTCCCCGACTTCGTGTACGTCCCTGGTCCTGTTGGCATCACAACCTCCCCGTCTTCATAGATGATGAATGTGTCCCGTGGCTCGCTCTCGTACCACAGCACCTTCAGACTGCTGCCGCCCGTCGTCACCCTATGCTCCTGTCAGCCCGACCTGGCGGGCCACCACTCGCACGAACCCCGGCCCTGGCGACTGGGATATCGTATCGGCCTGGGTGATCTCGGTATCCTCCGACAGCGCTTCGATGATGACCTTCGTGCCGCCGCCGAAGCCGTCCGTGTCCGTCCCGTACACCAGCGACAGCAGCGTCCGCTTCGCCATGCTGGTGCGGAGCCCTGCCCGGATGCTCTCTATCCCCTTCAGGTCGGGGTTGCCCTGGGCGGTGGTCGATAAGTCCACGGTGAACTCGAACGTCTCGATGGGCGTGTCGTCCACGTTCAGGGCGAACACGAGATAGCTATAGCCGAAAGACCGGATCTTGGGCGTGTCTCCGTTGGCATCGGACGCCGTCGTAATCTCGGTGCGTATGTCCAGCGCGTCGGTCCCGACCGCCGTCCCCGTCCCGTCTGTCCAGATGGTATTCCGGGTTCCTGACGTAATACTCTGGGAGGAACCCAGTGCGCCACCGTCTGCCCCGAACTTAACCCCAAGGCTCTCCCCGCTGGTCAGGTCGTCGGCACGCACGTGCCACTTCCCGAACATCTTGCGGAAGATCTCGCTGAAGCCGCCGAAGTCCGACGTACTGATGGTGCCCGCCGTGGCAAAGGTGGCATTCGTCTCGATCACGGGATTGCTGGAGATGTAGTTCAGATAGAAGGCGTCCGAGTCGTTGGCCGTCGCGTTGTCCTCCGCGAAGTGTAGACGACTCACCCCGTCCGTTTCGGTGGAGTACGCCAGGGCGAAGATGACCTTATCGGCCGTCGAGTTCTTGTACTGACAGCTCCAGAGGTGTGTAGCGAAGCCGTAGATGTAGATCGTGCCATTCTTGCCGGAGGCCCCGCCGCCGATACAGACGGCCAGTTCGTCCCGGATGTTGTCGTACGCCACCCCGGTGATGTCGCCCTGCTTGGCGAGGGGCAGCCCATCATCCAAACACGCAGGCCCAAGCTCTTCCGAGATAATCCGTCCATCCGACCAGTTCGCCAGGAAGGCGTTGGGGCCATCCGTGTATACCAAGCCTCGCCCCGTCACCACCATCTGCCCTGAGTGCGCGGACTCGGGGTGCTGGAACGGCACGTGCTTGGTGAACGACTCCGCGGAGATGTCAACCTGGTACAGGCCCTCTGCGGTCGTCAGCCAGTAGTCCAGCACCGACGCCGATGACGCACCGTCCCGAAACATCACGGCCTTGCGCGGAGCGGCGCTCGACAGGATCGTCGGGTTGGCAGTGAAGCCGTTCCATGCCACCCCGTCGCTGCCGGCGGGAGACTCGCGAACCGTGATGGTGTTGTCACCGTCGAAGGCGGCCAAGTACATCAGTGTGCCGTCTGTCTCAAGCCCGTATGGCTGCCTAGCACCAATACCATTCGTGGTACCCGCCGCGGACTGCCGGCTCCATACCGAGGTGCTGCCAGCATTGCTCCTGGCGATCTTGACACCACTGGTGCCTGTATCGACCGTGCCTCGAAGCGCGACATAAGTACGCCCCGCGTGCTCAACCCCACTGGTGACGATCATGGTGCCCGTGCCGCCTATGTCGTCCTTGAGGGTGGTGTCGGCCCAGTTGGTGCCGTCGAAGTACAGGAGTGCCTCGTCGGCAGTTGCCCCTGTCGCCGTCCCCTTGCCGAACATAAAGAACTCGCCCGCCGAGTGGAAGAAGCCATTGAACTCCACCGCTGCCACTTCTGCCGGCACTGTGGTCGTGGTCTTGAGCCGTGGGTTGGTGATGATGCCCCAGCGGGTGTCCATCTCCGCGTCCCAGATGCGCTTGGCGTCGTAGCCGTACCGCAGCCCGATGCCCAGCGGCCCCTTCTGGGTCGCAAAGCGGTGCGGCAGATAGTTCTCTTCGACGGGACGCCCGTCCACAGGGACGGGGTTTGGGTGGCCTACCTGGGTGGTACGCCGAAGGGTCGTGCCCTCTTGAAGGTGGTAGCGGACACTGTCCAGAAGGAGCGACGAGAGTGGCATAGGGTCAATTTATCTCCACGCGTTTGGGGGCGTTCATCTTCGTCCTGTACGCCTTGTCCGCATCCCGCGCCTCCGCTCTGGCCTCACGGATCTCTTCAGAGCTGAAGCGGGTGCGGCCAGTGGCCGTCTCCATCATGTACACCCTGGCCCACGCCAGGATGTGCTCCGGGTTCCCCGTCCACGCGATCGAGTCCGTCGTCATGTCGGCGTGCGTTTCCCAGCCCTTGACGCCCAACACCCTGTTCCCCAGGTGCTCACGGTGGACCTGGATGCGGCGGGGCGTCTCCTGCAAGATATTCCAGGCTTCGGGCGGGATGGAGTCCATGTAGCTGTCGGCGTTGTTCCCGTTGCTGGTCGGGATGGTGCCGCCAAGCTCCAGCGTGCCGTCTATCCACACGAGGTCGTGGTCGCCCTCGATGTCGTACTCCTGGGGCATGGTGACCGGGATATAGGCCATCGCGACGTAGCCGATCTTCGTGCCGGTGTCCACACGGAAGGAGGCCGTGAGCTCCGTTGCCGCAGCCGTCACGGTGAACTTGTCCGTCTCCAGGAACTCCCAGTTGTCCGAGCCGACGTTGTCGGTGCTGTTGGTCGTCACTCCGTCGGTCAGCCGGATGGCTACCTCGCCCGCGGTGGCGTTCCACACCCACGCCTTGAAGGACACTGAGGCCCCACGGAAGCGCCCTATGCGCCCCAGAGACTGCGACAGGGTGGCCTCGGCTGCAGCAGAGGTGATCTTGGCCGCGTACAGCCCGCCACGGACCTGCGTCGTCTCCTGGGCCACCGCAGCGCCTGAGCCGCCCAGCGTCCACGTGTCTGGGGCGGACGACGTCCCGCTCGTCCAGTTGTAGAACGTGCCGT
>Ga0114899_1001141_pt1 | contig 16273 bp, 18 predicted proteins | sample MalvireepMed_215_FD_83497 | JGI IMG/M metagenome (GOLD analysis project Ga0114899, IMG submission 83497) | Marine viral communities from the Global Malaspina Expedition - Malaspina viral metaG DeepMed_215 | ecosystem: Environmental > Aquatic > Marine > Oceanic | place: Mediterranean Sea... | reverse complement strand
GATCACCCTGGAAGGAGCCAGAGCTTGACTCAACCTTTCCCACGTAGAAGGAGAGTAATCTGATGGCAAAGAAAACAAAAAAAAGTAAACCTAAATTTTATCCGCTTCCTGATCAAAATCCTCCCTCAGATTCTGATAGGTTGGCAGAAATCAATGGTAAACCCACTGGACAAGGCTACGGAGTAGCCAGAATAGGAGCTTCTGTTGTCTAAAAAATGTACTAATCCTAACTGTTCTTGTCAAGATTGTGACTGTGATAGTTGTTCTTGTACAGAACCATGTGACACTGAAACTTGTGAATGTAGAACCACTTCTGATGAAAAGTGAGTATAACATAGATGGATGTAACATTTATGCAAGCTATATCAGACTATGGTTTGGCAATAATAGGAACTGTGGGAGCAGGGATAGCAGCGTGGAAGCTTCTCCATTTTCTACTCAAAGATGTTATAGCTTCTCTTAAACATCAGGATAAGATTATCATTGATTTGATAGATAAAAGTACAAGACTGGAGATACTGCTCCAGAGAATGGATTCAAAATTAGACACAGTTATCAGAAAGAAATCTGTACCAATACTTAAAGGAAGCAAAGCAGGAGAAGAATAAGAATGTTTGAAAAATATAATCTGACAGTTAAACCTTTTGGTACAAAAAAAGTAAAAGTTCAGCAAGAACTTCCCTCTGGAAGACGTATTCCTTATATGAAACCTTTAAAGTTTAAACAGGGAGGAAGAATAACATACCCCCTTACAGGGCAACTTAAACCAGCTTGGATGAGAAACAGGTAGGTAAATACCAATGGCAATTGCAGCAACATCTAATTTTGACTCTACCTTTTATATAGATGAAGTAATAGAAGAGGCTTATGCCATGATAGGTGGAGAAGCAGAGGTGGGTAATGATCCTATCACTGCCAGAAGGTCTCTTAATCTTCTTCTTACAGATTGGCAGAACCGTGGTGTTCTTCTCTGGGGAACAGATCTGGCCACCACCACCCTGGTGGCAGGAACAGAGGAATATACTCTCCCTGCAGAGACTATAGATATTCTTTCAGCTTATGTACGTCTTTCTTCCAATACCACAGATTTTCAACTTACCAGAATTGGGTACGAAGAGTACGAAGCTATCACTAATAAAGCTACCACTGGTAGACCTACACAGTTTGCAACTCTCAGGGGAAGAGAAAATGTAAGTGCTTATTTTTATCCTACTCCTGATACATCAGATACCTATACCTTTAGAAACTATAGAATGAAAAGATTAGCAGATGCCAGTCAGAGTGCTCTCCAAAATGCTGATATACCTTTCAGATTTCTTCCTGCTTTAACCTGTGGTTTAGCCTATTACCTAAGTTATAAAAGGGCAGGTGTCCCTGCAGAAAGAATTACTATGTTAAATACCAGCTATGAAGCTCTCCTTAAAACAGCGCTGGATGCAGACAGGAACCGTGTAAGCTTAATAATTGCTCCCAGGTTAGTGGTGGTCTAGATGACTTCTCAAAAAGGATTTTTTATCTCTGACAGATCAGGATTTAGATTTAGACTAAATCAAAGAACCAAGGAGCCTGGAACTAATCTTATAGTGGCTAAGTCAGAAAGTGATGGTATATTTAATCTTGTAACTGATCCTCAGAATAAGGTAAAATTTTACAGAGATAAAGAATTTATCAGGGATGCCAGACCTCCTGATAATCTTGATAGAAATAAAGCCTGGAATATTGTTACAACTGAATGGGGAGAAGAAACTACTCAATGGAACTTTATTTAACATAAGGAGATCAGAGCAATGGCGAAGACACAGGGTTATAATGCCCGTCTAGATGAAAAATTATCAGCAGAAGGTAAAGGTAGAAAAATTTCTAAGTTAGACCTTAAAGGTACTAAAAAACAAAAGCAAAAAAAGCGTAGAAAAATATCCAAGGCCACAAGAAAACCTAAAGGTAGTTACGGCTTTAAGAAGAAGAGTTAGAAGCTAAAGGAATAATTTATTATGGCTGATTTAACCAATGCCAAGATAGCAAATACCTTTAAAGACCTTCTACAGGTAAATGCAGCAACTTCCAATTCTGGGTTGGACAGCACTGTTAGAACTATCCAGGACGGAGGAGGAACTGCTTCTCCTATTGCTATGAGCCAAGCTCAACTCAATGTAACAGGTCAATTTGCCTTGGCAGGATCAGTTCTAACTGCCACCGCAGATCAACTTAATAATCTTGTTGCTGAAGGTGGTATCACTTCTCTTAGTTCAGAAAATGATACTGTACTTCTTTTACAAGGCGGTACATCAGTTTCTACTGCCACTGTCAGTGCTCAAGTAAAAGTAAATCCTAATCTTAGTATATCTTCTGTCATTGCATCTACTGGCAGTTTCATCACTAAGGTATCAGGAGCAGCAGCAGAATTTTCTGGAGATGTATCAGCGGCTAATCTTTTTGCCACTACTAATATATTTATAGGTGGAAGTGCAATTCCAAGTACTAGTGATATTGCTGCAGTTAGTGCCTTAACATCAGTTAATAAAGCAGCCATAACATCTGTTAATACAGTTCTTGCAGCCACTTCTGCAGCTCTGGCCACCAGTATAGCAAATGTTTCTTCTACCATGGCCACCAGTATTGATACTGCTAATACCAGAATAACATCTGTTAGTGATTTTGCAGTGGCTCTTTCTTCTACTCTGGCTACTTCCATAGGAACAGCCAATACCAGGATAACATCTGTCAGTGATTTTGCTGTTGCTCTCTCCAGTACACTTGCCACCAGTATTGCCAATGTTTCTTCTACCATGGCCACCAGTATTAATACTACCAATACCAGAGTTGCTGCTACTTCTTTAGCTTTAGCCGCCAGCATAGGTAATCACTTACCCTTGGCAGGAGGAACTCTGACAGGAGTAGTCAGTGGTACAAACTTTTTTGTCAGTGCAGTTGCCGTGGGAACCAATGCTCTCCTGGGAAAAGATATTCGTATAGAAAAGGCAGCAGTGGCAGACATACAGCAACTTACAGACGGTACAAATATTTCTGTAGACTTTAATGCAGGACAAAACTTTACAGTTACACTGGGAGGTAATAGAACTTTAGATAATCCCACCAACTGTGTTGCAGGACAAGTAGGATCTATTTTTGTAGTGCAGGATGACACAGGTTCAAGAACTCTGGCCTATGGAACTTCTTGGGATTTTCCAGCAGGAGAAGCCCCAGTACTCACCACAGATGCAGACGGGATTGACAGATTAGATTATATAGTCCATACATCTACAGATGTTCAAACTCTTCTTACCAAGGCATATTCATAATGAGTGTATTTAATAATAATCTTCTTTTAGGTGCAGGTGGTCAAGCAGCAGGAGGAGATTTTTCTACTGATCTTATTCCTAATTCTGTTTGGTTGGATGGTTCCGATGATTACTTTAGTTTTGTAACAGATAGTGGTTCTGCTGTGGCTCATTCAACAACCAAAGTTATTATGGCAACTTGGTTTCAACTAACATCCCTGGCTAGTGAAGAAGCTTTGATGATGTTAGGAAGCGGTTCAAGTGCTACAACAACAACTGGGATCTATGTACAGTCTAGCAGTAGAATAGCTATTCAGTCTAATGCTGGTGCTGCTTTTGCAAAAACAAATGATTTGCTACGTGATAGTGCATGGTATCATATATTGGCAAGTTTTGATCTAGCACAATCTGGAACTGATAAAGCTGAGTTATATATAAATGGTATAGAAGTTACTTCTTACAATGGGACTGATGGTAGAGGTAGCATGGGAACTAGCTTTAGTTCTACAACAAATTATGAAATAGGAAGAATTTACCAAGGTGGTAATTTTACAGGCTACCTGGCTCAGAGTCTTTTCCTTGATGGTAAATCCATACAAGCAGGTGACTATGCTATTACAGATTTCCTGGATACTTTTACATTTGGAACAAATGGTTCTCAATATGTTCCTAAGAGTGACTCGGATATGGAAACTCTGGTAGGAGATACTAAGTCTTCTACTCATACCAACAGTGCCATCTTAACCTATGCAAATGCCAGTACACCTGGATTAGACTCAAGTTCTAACCCTAATACCTTTACCAATAATGGTACGATTGCTACTGCCCAGCAAAGGACTAATACTCCTAGCAATACTGGTTTGCTCTGGGCTGTAAACGGTACACCAGGTGGAGCTAATGGTGAAAATGTAGGTACAATATCCAATGGTGCTCTTGTGGCAACTGTTGATGGCAGCGGGTCTAGTAAACAAACAGTAGTTAGTACATTATTTATAACTACTGGTAAATTTTACACAGAAATTCAGCAAACGAATACTGGTTTGTATCCAATCATCGGGGTAGCGGCTGATCCCAGAGGTGCAGGTGCTCATTGGGCTGGGGCTTCAAGTGACTATAAAGGAACCTCTTATAATTATAGTGGTACTATTTACAAAGACGGTACTAGTACTAGTTTTGGAGATGCCTGGGATGAAGACGATAGACTTGCTATAGCAGTTGATGTTGATGCTGGAAAAGTATGGTTTGCAGTTCTAGATGGGTCAACTGTAAATTGGCAGGGATCAGGAAGTCCAGATCCTGCCACAGGAGATGATCCAGCTTATACATTTACTGCTGGAACTCCAGTGGCAGTTCAAGTTGGAACAGGAGGAGGAGGGGGAGCTACAGAATATACACTTTACCCTGAAAGCACTGACTGGAATGGAGCAGCACCTACTGATTACTTAGCCTGGAACACAGCTAATATAACTGCTCCTGATTATCAAGGAATAGATTTTTTTAAGCCAGTTCTTTACACAGGTAATGGCACAGCCATAGGGTCAGGAGGACTGGCAATCACAGGTACAGGATTTGAACCAGGTTTTGTCTGGGTTAAAGATAGGTCAGCAGATTCTACGGACAATATGCTTTTTGACAGAGTCAGAGGAACTACTAAGTTCCTATCTTCAAGTGCAGATGGAGATGGATCTGCTGCTGGTGAAGGCACTGATACTGAATCTTTAACTGCTTTTGGATCTGATGGTTTTACACTAGGTAGTAATGCTGATGTTAATGTTAATACTAATACGTATGTTTCTTGGAATTGGAAAACAGTAACTGGTTCTGGGAGTACTACTTCTCCTGCTGGAGATACGGCTAGTACTTCTATTGTCTCTGAAGCAGGTCACTTCTCGGCAGTTTCTTTTACAGGAACTGGTTCTATAACAACAGTGGGTCATGGACTTGGTGGCATTCCACAGGCGATGTTCTTTAAATTGACACCAGAGCAAGGATCATGGGTAGTCTACCATGAAGGTATATCCAGTACTCCTACAGCTTCAGCGGGAAAATATTTGATTTGGAATGCTAACGGTGCTGCTGGTACTAGTAGTGCCTTTTTTGATGATACTGCACCAACCGCAAATGTTTTTACGGTGGGAGCTAGTGCTAATACCAATGATAGTGGAAAAGCAATATTCGTATATTGTTTCAAGTCTATTCCTGGAGTTTGTAAAGTAGGTTCCTATAGAGGAAATGGGGAAACTGGAACTACTGCTGCTAATGGTCCTTTTGTTTATACTGGTTTTAAACCATCTTATATTATGATAAAAAATTCAGATGCTACTGGAAATTGGGATATTATGGATACTGTAAGATCAACTTTTAATCCAGCACAGCTTATATTAGAAGCTAACACATCTGATGACGAAAGCTCTGGAGAAGCAATAGATATATTATCCGATGGGTTTCGTATACGTAGTGGAGACTGGAACGGGGATGGAAATATAACTGTGTACGTGGCAATGGCAGAATTAGGTGGTAATGGCACCCTTCCACCCATTTACGGAAGATAAAGGAGAAGACAAAATGTGGGCAAAAATAACGGATAATCAATTGGTAGAAATTATATCTAGACCTAAATCAATGACTATCAATAAAATACAATATCCCAAGAGTATCTTTACATCTGCCTGGACACATGCAGAAAGAAAAGCCATAGGTATTGTTCCTTTTACTCATGACGGGGAGAATATAGAAAGTATATTTTATACCAGTTCTGAAAGTAAACCTGTGGTAAAAGAAGATAGTGTAGTTGTTACTCATACTAAATCTGCCAAAAATATAGATACTATTAAAGCCTCTATGTTGCAAAGTATTAATGAAACACTTTCTAATGCTTTATCTTCAACAGATTGGATTATTATTAGAAAGATTGACACAGGTAAGGAACCTCCCTCTGATTTAGTAAAGTGGAGAACAGACTGCAGAGCAAAAGCAGCAGAACTAGAAACTTTAATATCTGCAAAAAATACAGTGGGTGAACTAGAGTCTTTAACAATTATAACTGAAGAAGAAATGAACAATGGAAAAAAGGTTTCAGTATTTTATGATTGGCCTCGAAATCCAAAGGAAACTATAAGTTAATAAAATGAAATACATAGTATATATATTTTTAGTATTAGGCATGTGTTGTATGACTAATACAGCAGCAGTGGCTGAAACAGAGATAGTATGGAAAAAGGGTGATACTCTTATGGCAATGGCAGTATGTAAAAGTGAAGAAGCCATTATGAAAATTGCCCAGGCAGATACAAAAAGTAAGGAGGAAACAATAAGTGAAATGCAAAGACTAGCTATGTTCCAGCAATGTATACGTGTAATACCTCCTGCTCTTTTTAAAATACATTCTATTCTGGGAAGTTATCTAGACTATGCCAAGAATACTACAACTATTATAGCTCTATGTGTACCTCCTTCAGAACAAAATATTATAGCTTATGCCATTGCACAGGGTAGACCAGCAACTCAGAAAGAAATGTCTTTCTAAGATGGGTGCTCAACTAACAGATGTAGAACTTGGGAAAATGATTCAAGCGGTGGATCAGCTTAGTACAGAAGTTGATAGATTATCTGTTAGACTAGATCAGTTGGAAAGCCAAATGGACAAAGGAAAGGGAGTTCTTCTGGGAGTTTTTATCATAGCATCTGGCATAGGAGCAACTTTCTCTGCTATTATTCAGAAAGTTTTTACTTCATAAGGAAATAAAAGATGGCATCAACATTTACCACTCGTATCAGATTAGAGAAGCAAGCAGATGGATCAAATCCTAATTCTTGGGGAACTGTACTTAATCAGAATGTTATTGATCTGGTAGATGAGGCCATAGCTGCTTATACAACAGTATCTCTTTCCGCTGTGGATGTAACTCTTACCAGTAATGAAGGTACTTCAGATCAAGCCAGAAGTGCATTCCTAGAACTACAAGGGACTTTGACAGCTAATGTTAATTTGGTACTACCAGCACAATCTAAAGGTTACTTTATCAAAAATAAAACAGTTCTTACAGCAGCAGAAACTACTACTATTAAAACACTTGCAGGTACAGGTACAGAGGTGGGAACCAGTGCTGCTGGATGGTATGTTTGTGATGGTGTGTCTGTGCATGAATCTAATGCAGTGGGTCTAGGACTAGGAACCGCTGCTACTTTAGATTTTGGAACAGGAGATACTAATCTTATACCTGTCTCTACTGCAGATATAAGATATGTTCGAGCTTCTGTTGATACTACAATCACAGGAGGAAAAACCTTTACCAGTGCAGTGACATTTAGCGGTCCTGCCATAGCTCCTGTGACATCTCTTACAGATGCAGCTTCTATTGCCATTGACATGGGACTGGGTAATAATTTTGCCATAACACTTGGAGGAAACAGAACTCTTTCTGCTCCTACCAATGTAACTCCTGGACAGACAGGACATATTTATGTAGTTCAGGATGGCACAGGTTCTAGAACATTAGCTTTTAATAATGCTTATATCTTTATAAGTGGTACTGCTCCTACCATCAGTACTGCTGCTAATGCAATTGATCTTATGGTATATAATGCACAGACTACCACTGCTCTTGCTACTATAGTTGTCAAAGCACTGGCCACGGCTACTTAGAGGAATTTAATTTGTCTACTCTTTCTCAAACCAAAAAACTTAACTTTAGACAAGGTATACACAGGGAATCTACTCAGTATGCAGAGGAAGGTTCTTGGTATGATGGTAATAGAGTCAGGTTCAGGGATAAAAAACCAGAGAACATCAGAGGATGGGATGCAAAAACTTCTGGTACTCTGGAGGGAACAGGTAGAGATACTATCACCTGGCAAGATAATATAACTCAGAAACATCTTGCCACAGGAACAGAATCTTTCCTCTATGAATATGACAATGGAACTACCTTTAATATAACTCCTGTCAGAGCCTCTGTTAGCCTTACCAATGCTTTTGGAACTACACTGGACAGTGTCAGAGTATGTGTATCTGATACTGCTCACGGGCTATCAGACGGAGATTTTGCTGTGTTTAGTTCTTCCTCTGTTCCCACAGATTTTACATTTGATGGAACTTTTGCAGTGAGTATTATTAATACTAATAAATATGCTTTTGATGCTGCCTCTTCTGCAGGTTCTAATGAGAGTGCAGCAGGACATGCCACTGCTCATTATCTTATAGCCACAGGAACATCTGTAGGAATAACAGGAACAGGGTACGGAGCAGCAGGATATGATGCAGAGGCTCTTACCAGTGTGGTCCTTACCAGTGTGATCAATGTAGTGGCAGCTTGCATAGCAGTCAGTGTAAATAGTAATAGCCACGGTTTAGAGATTAATGATTTTGTCTACTTCTCCACTGCCAATACAATTGGAGGAAATGTTCTTCTGACTGATTCTACCTTTGGAGGACCTATATTCCAAGTTGTCTCTGTGGAAGATGCTAATAACTTTAGAATTAATTCTCTAGTATCTGCCACTCAGACAAGTGCAGGAGCAGGTTTGGCAGTGGCCCAGTTCCTTGTCTCTGTCAGTACCAGTGCAGAATATAGAACCTACAATTCTCCTGCTGCTTCTTCTGGTATTACTTTTGAACCTGCCAATTGGCAACTGGATACTTTTGGTGAAATTCTCCTGGCAAATAAAAGAGGAATGGGCCTCTATCAATGGTTCCCAACTTCTGGAGGAAATGTCAGAGCAGTGGCAGTTACCAATGCTCCTGTCAGTATCAATAGTTTTGTTGTGTCTCCTAATGACAGGCATGTTGTTGCTTTTGGCTGTTCCAATGTGGCAGGTAATAAAGAACCTCTTCTGGTAAGGTGGGCAGATCAGAATGATTATACCAATTGGACACCCTCCATTAGTTCTACTTCTGGTGAGAATACTCTTACAGGAGGAACACGTATTATGCAGGGGATTAGAACCAGGAACCAGATTGCTGTTCTTACAGACCATGTTCTCTACGGTATGCGCTTCACAGGACCTCCTTTTATCTTCTCTTTTACAGAACTAGGCACAGGCTGTGGAGTAGTCAGTCAGCACGGCGGTGTAGACATGGACGGTGTTCCTGTCTGGATGGGGCATGATAACTTTTTTATCTTTGACGGTAGGGTTAGGAGACTGGACTGTACTGTAAGAAGATATGTTTATAGTGATATCAACAGAGAACAAATCCAAAAAGTTTACACAGGGGTTAACTCAGAATTTAAAGAAGTTATATGGCTCTACCCCTCTTCAGAATCCACAGAATGTAACAAGTATGTGGCCTGGTCCCTGGAAGAAAACTATTGGGTATACGGAGATGCTATCTGGACTACCTGGGATGATAGGGATGTTTATGATAATATAATTACAACAGGAACATCTGCAGGGGTAACCAGGATATATGATAATGAACTTCCTGATATATTTACAGGAAAAGGTCTTAAAATAGATTCATTTATAGAGAGTGCAGACTTTGGCATAGGAGATGGGAATGAGATGCTCTTTGTTGACAGGTTGATACCTGATGTTGAAATTAATAATGGACAGCTTTCTTTCACTGTACAGACCAAGGAATTTCCCAATGCTCCTCTTAAAACCAAGGGTCCTTTTACCATTAATCAGAATACACAAACAGTAAGGTTCAGAGGAAGAGGGAGACAAGCAAGAATTAAACTTGAGAATAATGCCACAGGTACAGAGTGGAGGTACGGTGATCTCAGGCTGGATATTCAAGAAGATGGACTAAGATAGAGAGAGAGATATGGCAACAGTTTACCCCACACTTCCTGATCTTTACAGTTTAACAAATGAAGAGTTAAGGACAACTTATACTGAGATAAGACAATGGGCAGATTCCATGATCAGTGAACTGGACGGGAGGGATTTGGATACAATGATGGAAGGAACCAGAAGAATCAACAGGATTGTTTCTTCCACAGTCCTGGGACAGCCCCAGGCAGGTGATGTTGTATATGAAAGGAAGACAGGTAAATTCAGAGGCTATGTAAGTCTGGCAGGGACCACAGTGGGGTGGTCAGATTTTAATTCTTTTACTTCTTAGCTCCAGGTATAAAAAAAATGAACTATGATTTAAATACATTACTGGCTATACTAGGAAGAAGAAGAATGGGATATGCTCAAGGAGGTGCCTTGGTACCTGGACAAAATACTTTAATTCCTTCTGTTCTTAGTCCTATTATATCTGCTCCTATTCCTCCTCCTAACTATGGAACCAGAGTAATTCCACCGTCTTCAGAGGAACAACAAAGATCAGACTATGATTTTACACTTAATACTTTAAAAGGTTCTCCTATATATCCTGGAGCAAATTTTGCCAATGTAGTTCCAGGAGAGTATAATATAGGGGAGAATAATATACAGGAAGGTCAAGGTCTTTCTCCTTTTGTCCAGCAAAATCAATCTACCCTGAGAGGTCAAGCCACAGGAGGACTGTCGCAGGTACTGGCAAATCCTGGTAATGCACAAGGTGGTCTTTCTTCTATCAGTAATATTAAAGGAGCTTTCTCCTGATGAACCAGAACATGCAAGATCCTACGGTACAAGCAGAATCTCTAAGACATATGGGAAGAGGTCCTGATACCCAGCTTATACATATGACAGACTCAGAGGTAGATGCTCTGGACGGTCTCTCTGGTCTGGTTTTCAATGAACCTTTGAGAACAAACCCTGAGACAGGTCTACCAGAGGCAGGAATATTTAAACAGCTTCTCCCTACTATTCTTGCCATAGGTGCTGGTGCTTTCTTGGGTCCTGGAGCTGCTAGTTTATTTGGTGCAAAAGGATTAGGTCTAGGTACTGCTCTAGCCCAAGGACTAGGCACAGGTCTTACATCTTTTTTTGGTCACGTTGCTGGCCAAGGACTATCAGGTCAGGACCTAGACTTTGGTAGGGCAGCACTGGCAGGTGCAGGTTCTGGTCTTACTGCTGGATTTGGTGCAGCAGGAGATGCTACTACAGGACTAGAAGATTTAGCTAATCGAGATCCTGATATATTTGATCTTAACATTGGATCAACGGGTGCAGCAGAAGCACAAACTCCTGTGGCAGATGCTTTACAATCAATGGCACAAGGATCAGGTCCCGGTGGCATAAGAACTTTTTCAGAAGGTTTTGACTACCTAACAGCAGACCCGTGGAAAAGAGTAGCTCTACCTCTGGGTGTAGCAGCAGCAGCAGGAGAGTTTGATGAACCTTATCCAGAAGCTCCTGCTGATTTTGAAAAAGATCCCTTTATTCCTACAAAATTGAGAGCCACCAGAGAAAAAAGAGAACTTCCCCTGACCTCAGAAGGAGAAGTGGACATAGCAGCCCTGGTGGGACCGTTACCAGAAGGACAAAGCTCAAGGTTCTTTACACCCACTGTTTTTGAAGAAGAAGAAGAAGTTACAGAAGATGAAGAAGTCCTAAAACAAGGAGGTCTGGTGGGACTACAGACAGGAGGAGAAATAGCACAGGCCATAGGTGCTCTTACTGGAGGACAGGGAGCATCTGTTCTTCCGTTGATAGCAGAGTCTGTGGAGAAAGAAGAAGAAGAGGAGGAAGAAAGGATACAGAAACCTATTACCCTGGGTATCCCCAGACAAGGAGTAGGAATAGGAGGAGGTCAACCTGTTCAACCTTTCCAGAGTGGTGGACAGGTTGCCAGTAACAGAGTGAGGTTTGGTAAGACTTCTTATGCGGATCTGAATGAAGGAGCAGGAGGAATAACAGTTGCAAACTTAAATGTAAGTCCTTTTGACGTGGCATTAGAAATTCCAGGAGCAGTTGCAGATAAATTTGCTGGTATAGGTAAAGACCCAGGTCCAGCTATTGTTGGATCAGGAATTACAACTGGCATAGGGAAACTAGCAAGTGCCCCCGGCCTCGGATTTGGTATCTTAGGGGTCGAGATACTCGGGAAAGCACTTAATAGTGCCTTAGGCAAACAGGAACAGGAAGAAGTTCAAAATCTAGAAGATTTAGCTAATCGAGATCCTAATATATTTGATCCTCAAAATACTAACACAGGAATAGGCTTACCTTCTCTTCCCTCTGCTCCTGCTCTACCTGGCCCTGCTTTATTTAGTGAAGGTATAGGAGAAGAGGTAGATCCTGGGATAGGGCCTAGTCTGGCAGCTATAGCTGATATAACAGCAATGGCAGATACTGAAGCAGCTAATCAAGCAGCGGATGATGCAGCACAAGCAGCAGCGGCAGCAGCAAATATACAAGCTACGGATTTTTCAGGTTTCGGTCCTGTTGCTGATATTGCTACTGCTATTGGTGCTGCTACTGCTGCTGCTCCACAGGGTGGTGACTTCTTTGGAGATACTTTGTCTCCAAACGACAATGGTTCTGGTGGTTCTACTCCTGGTGATGGTGATGTCGCAGCGGCTAATGCAGCACAAGCAGCAGCGGCAGCATCTGACTTTGGTGATGGCCCACTCTTTGAACATGGTGGTTACCTGGGAGGAATAGCAGCTCTGGCCCAGGGAGGAAATATCCCTTATTTTGAAGGAAGAGTTCCAGCAGATCCTAGAGGTTCTGGAGATGGAATGTCAGATAATATTCCTTTTATCATAGCTGGGAAAGAAGAAGGCGGTCCTCTGAGAACTCAACCTGCTGTTCTTTCTCCTGATGAGTATGTTTTTCCAGCAGATGTAGTGGCTATGCTGGGAAATGGTTCCAGTACAGCAGGAGCAAATGAGTTGGATCAGTTTGTAAATAATTTTAGAATGGATAAATACGGTAGACCTAAACAACCACCAGAGATGAGAGGAGGATTAAGAAGCCTCGCATGAGTAGTAATAAAATAAAAATCTCTCTTATACCACCAGATGATATAAGAAAAGTATGGGATCATGTTTCAGAATATGTAAAGACAGCAGCTAAATATACTTACGGAAGAATGGAAGAGATAGATATTCTTCATTCTTGTCTTACTGCAAAGTATAATCTCTGGGTAGTATATAAAGAAGAGGAAGAGGGAGAAGAGTTAGAATATATAGGAGTAGCCGCCACAGAATTTTATCACTACCCCAGGAAGAAAGCCCTCCTGGTTAGTTTTCTCTCTGGTGATTCTTTCTCTGAGTGGATGCCAGAGATAGATAAAAAGTTTATAGAGTTTGCCAAGGTAACAGAGTGTGATTTTATAGAAGCTTGCGGAAGATCAGGGTGGGAGAGAAAAGTAAAGAAACTTGGATGGATCAAAAGATTTAGCCTAATAGAAAGACCATTGACATGATTATAAAAAAACCTATGTGGAATGACTCACTGGAAGAATGGACAGAAGATGAACTTCTTTCTATGCAGTATCAGGATATATGTTATGGTAAAGGAGGAGGTTCTAGTCCTCCCCCTCCTCCTGCTGTTCAAACACAGGTGCAGCAGAGTGAATTTCCCACTGAGCTTAAACCTTTTATTCAAGATATTTTTGGAAAAGCTCAAGCTATCCAAGAACAAAGAGAAGGAGAAGGATTTCAAAGTTTTTCAGGACCTTTGTTAGAAAGTTTTGATCCTGCTCAAACTAGAGCTTTTGAAGAGATAGAACAAATACCAGGAAGAACTGCTCCTCTCTTTGATGAAGCCACCACTCTTGCCAGAGAAGCAACTAAATCTCCCACTGATCCAGAAGAAGTAGCTGCTTTTATGAACCCCTTTCTCAGGAATGTCACTGATATTCAGAAGAGAGAGGCAGAGAGAGTTGCAGATGTACAGGAACAACAGCTTGCTGCCAGAGCTGCTCAAGCAGGAGCCTTTGGAGGTTCCAGGGCTGCTATACTAGAAGGAGAGAGGCGCAGGAACCTACAGCAACAACTTGGTGACATAGAAGCCAGAGGTCTAGCAGCGTCCTACCAGGATGCACAGACTAGACTTGCTCAACAGAGGCAGCGAGAAGCATCAGGTGCTACGCAACTGGGTGCTCTGGGTGCTGCAATCCCTGCTCAACAACTGAAAGAACTAGGTGCACTGTCAGGTGTAGGTGCTGCCAGACAGACACAGGGTCAGAGGGGTATTGATCTGGCAAGACAAGAATTTGAAGCAGAGGAGGCTTTCCCTCTGCAGACCCTTCAAGAGTTTTCCTCTATTCTCAGAGGTTTTCCAATTGCTCCCACCAGAACTATTACAGATAAACAATTCTCCGCTGCCCAACCTCTGTCTACTCAGTTACTGGGCGTGGGTACTCAGGCGCTGGGCGCACTGGGTCAAGCAGGTGCTTTTAGAAGCAAGACTGGTGGCAGAGTTGGAGGCTCTCCTGTTAAGGCACAGAGTGGAGGTGCCTTACAGTCTTTGATGAACCAGACAGAAGAACTAGATGCCAGACCAGTCCTGGGAATGGCCAAGGGCGGCAGTTTTATGCAGCAGTTACTAACTGGAGGATTACTAGGAACTGATAAAGCATTAGGTCTACTTAAAAAACATCCGATTATGGGTAGCATTATAGGAGGAGCTGGACTTCCTCAGTTAGCAAGAAGACTACAGGCTGATTCTGCTCCTGCTCCTGCTTCTGGTTCTGCTCCTACTCTTAGTCAGGAACAAATTGAATCCCTTATGAGGCAAAAAGCACAACAAGCACAGCAGACTGCTCGTAGAGGTAGTCCTTCTTTACAGGCTGCACAGCAGGTGAGACAACCCTTCAAGGGAGGTGGTGGTCTCAGGCAGATGGTAAAGCTACCCAGTAACAGGGTGAGGTTTGGTAAGACAGCTTATCAGAATGCTACAATGTCTTCTCCTCCCACTGCTTATTCTTATCCTGCTGTAACTCGTATGGCAAATGAACCTATAGAATTTGAAGAAATTGATATTGAAGAACTAAGTAAACAATTTTTAGGAAGTAGTCCTTATGGAACTAGAGCACAAATGATGGCACAGGCTGGAGTATCACCTGAACAAATGGCTCAAGTAGGTGCTGCTCCTGCTACTCTAGCTGCTGCTGCTGCTGAAGTAGAAGGAGCATCTGAGTTAGATGCTGGTATAGAAGAAGAACCTAAAGCACCTAAAGAAAAGAAAACACCTGCACCTGATAAAAAGAAAAAGGGCGAGGACCTCTACAGGTCTCCAGAAGAAGCTGCCTATGCAAGCTTGATAGATTCTAAGGCAGGACAGCAAGCTGCCAAGAGATACTTTGCAGGAGAGAACGTGGGTCTTGCCAATATCTCTGAAGCACTGAAAGCTTACAAGGGCTTCAAAGATACAGAGATGGCACAGCGTCAGAAGATCAACGAGGCTAACCTGAAGAAAGCTGCAGCAGCTAGGGCCACTCGTTCAGCTATTCTTAAAGATGCAGAAATACTTTCACAGATAGCCATGAACAGAGATGCTCCAGCAATTGAAAGAATGAAAGCTGCTACCAAAGGGCTTGAAGCAGTTCAAGACACTTTGAGAGATTTAGGTGAATCGGGTAAACAAGCTTTTGCATATAGACCTGAGTCTCCACTAGGGCAAGAATATGCAAAAGCTTTAGGCCAAAGGGATATATTCTTGCAGATAACTCAAAATTACACAGGCGAAAGTGCTCAATCTAGAGCGCTTGGGCAAGGAGCTACAGGACAAGCTATACAAGGGAGTTCTCCTTTAACTCAAGAAATGTTCGCCGATATATTAGAACAATATAAGAAAGGGTAACATACTAAATGTCTGAGGTACCTACTTCTAGCATACCTATTCCTACAGCTGACCTTACTATCCCTACCATGGAGCCTGCTTCTGGTGCTCCCTTTGACATGGGTAAGTATGGGTTTACTGAAGAAGAGTACCCTGAGTTAGCAGGGAAGTCTGAAGGAGAGGTTCTTTCTTTTATAGTACAGGCTCTTTCTCAACCAGCTGAAGTGGCAGAAGCCCCTGCTCCTCTCCCTACACCAGAACCAGAGAAAAGCTCTGGCTTTGGTGCTGCCTGGGACTATGGTTCTGATAATTTACAGGCTATGCTAGGTGCAGGTTTAAAAGTACTTGGCCAAGCAACTGATGTAGAAACACTGGAAGAGTATGGG
>Ga0114899_1001140_pt1 | contig 16297 bp, 14 predicted proteins | sample MalvireepMed_215_FD_83497 | JGI IMG/M metagenome (GOLD analysis project Ga0114899, IMG submission 83497) | Marine viral communities from the Global Malaspina Expedition - Malaspina viral metaG DeepMed_215 | ecosystem: Environmental > Aquatic > Marine > Oceanic | place: Mediterranean Sea... | reverse complement strand
GTCAGCCCCGCCGCACGAGAGGTGACGGCAATGGCGCGCATGATCTCGGGGGCAATGCTCACCTCCAGCAGCAGCGCCCCGATGGCACCCGTCGCGTTGATCGTCAGGTGGCGACCATAGACCTCGTCCACCGCAGCGGAAAATTGCTCGAGCAGGTCGATGGCCTCGCCCGGGGCCCCGGCCTCCCGCGCGACCAGGAACAGGCGTGCGCTGCGCGGATCGTCGGGTTTGTGCAGCGGGTGGCCGAAGCCGGGCAAGGGCCTGCGCTCTGCTCTGTAGGCCGCCGCCGTCTCGGCACACCAGGTGGCCCGGTCATCGCTTTCCAGCCCGTCAAGCAGCAGCCGTCCGGCGCCTTCCATGGTGCCGGCAAAGACGTCACCGACGCAGGTCAGCCCCGTGGCCATCGCCACCTGCACCTGCCCGGGATTGGAATCCGCGACCAGCCGGGAAACGATCGCGTGGGGGGTCAGCCCGTGCTCCATCAGCGTGATCAGGCACGCATCGAAGATCTTCCGCTCCCAGGGCTCGGGGAAGCGCCCGGTTATCAGCAGGTACATTGTCTCGGCGAAGTGCCTCTTGCCGAGGATGTCGGTCATGAGGTCCTGCCCGCGCCAGCGGATCTCGGTCTCGGTGGCATAGGAAATCTCGGTGCTCAGCGCATCGGTCATGGTTTCTTGCTCCTCATTCGGCCTTCGAGCGGGTCAGGCGGTCGTTGTCCTCGCCTAGCAGAGGCGGCGCGCGGCGCACGGGTGGGCGATGGCCGTCGAACCGCAGGGGCGCATTGATCACGCGGTAGGATTTGCCGTCGCCTGCCGTGATCTCGGAAAAGGTGCCAAGGCTTTGCACCTGCTCATTCCGGGGCACCTCGTCGATGGTCAGGGCGGGCGAAAAGGGCACGTCGTTTTTTGACAGGCAACCGATCCACGCCTCCAGCGTCCGCTGGCGGAAGATCTCCGCCAGCGTCTCCTGCAAAGCTTCGTAGTTGTCGTAGCGGTCCTTCCGGCTCGCGAAGCGAGGGTCGTCGGACAATGTCGGGTCGTCCACCGCGGCCACTAGCGCCTCCCAGAACTTCACGGCAGAGGAGAGGTGGATCACTAGCACTTTGTCGTCCTTCGAGGTCATAGCGTAGCTCTGCGAGGCGCGCACACGGGTCAGCCGGTTCACGCGATGGCCCTCTTCGGCCATGGCATAGCTGTCGGGTGTGAAAGCGACGGACGCCTCCAGCATGTTCACCTCCACCCGGCGTGCGGTTTTGCCCCGCTGGCGGCCCAGCAGCGCCGCCATGATGGCCTGCGCGGCATACATGCCGGTGGCGTTGTCCGAGATCGTCGGGCCGGAAATCCCAGGCTTTGCCGGGTCGATCATGAGGTTGGCGATGCCTGACAGTGCTAAGGCCACCGTGTCGTAGGCCGGCCGGTCACGGTAGGGACCCTTGGTGCCGAATCCGGTAATCGAGCAATAGACGAGCTGCGGATAGTCGCGGGCGATCACGTCCGCCGGAAAACCCAGCCGATCCATCACGCCAGGGCGGAAGTTCTCCACCAGCGCGTCGGCCTCTTGCAGGAGCCCGTGGAGGCGCTCGCGGTCGGTCTCTTCGCGCAGATCGAGGGTGACGCTGTACTTGCCCTTGTTGTAGGCCCGGAAATGAGGTGCATAGCTGCCGCCGACGAAGCTGCGGAAAGGGTCGCCCTCGGGGCGTTCCACCTTGATCACCTCGGCGCCCATTTCGGCGAGGATCGAGGCGGCGAGTGGCGCCGTGATCATCGTGCCGATCTCGATCACGCGTAGCCCTTCGAGGGGCAATTGCCTGGTATCGTTCATCAGTTGTCCTCCCTGACTGTGGTATCCCGGCCGCATGGGGCGGGGCCTGTTCCACCTGTGCGGCCCGAAACCTCTCCTGCCATTCCGGCGCAGCCGATGGGCCTCATCGTCGCTGTACAAAGCGATAGGGCGCGGGGCCGGGCCAAGTCAATCGTGCGGCAGGGCGCAATAGGCCTCTAAAGCATTGATTTAGCAAGATAGCGTGGGAATTCACAAATCTGAATTTTCGCTCAGGGGCGCCCTGCGACGTTGACACCCGCCCCCTGCCGGCGAAACTTGGAAGCGCGCGGGCTAGGCGGGTTTCCGACCGCCGGGCCCGCACCCAGTCAATGCAGGAGGAGCCATGACCGGCCAAAAGATTGAAATTCCCGCGGCACCCGAGGGTGGTCGCATCTGTGTCGTCGGCGCGGGCTTCATGGGCTGCGTGATTGCCGCGCTCTATGCCTGGCATGGCTACGAGGTGGTTCTATGTGACAGCAATAGCGAGATCCTCGACAGCTTCCCCGACCGCGCGCGTCCCATCGCCGCTACCTTCACCGACGATACCGCCAAGGTCGACGAGCTCCTGACCCGCGTGACCGCCGAGCCCTCGCTGGAGACCGCCGTGAAGGGCGTCTTCATGGTGCACGAGGCGGTGCAGGAAGTGCTGGAGACCAAGCAGGCCGTCTTCGAGACGCTCGACGGGCTTTGCCCTTCCGAGGTGGTCCTGGCCACCAACACCTCGTCGCTGCTGCTGTCGGACATCGCGGCGCGGGTCGCGAATAAACAGCGCGTGCTGGGCATCCACTACATCACCCCGGGCCACATCATCCGCGCGATCGAGATCATCCACGCGGAGTTCACCCCCTCGGCGCTCGTCTCCTGGGGACGGCATTTCGTGGAATCCATCGACCACGTCGGCGTGGCCTGCCCGGAACGGCCGGGCTTCCTGATCAACAAGATCCAGTTCGCCATGCTGACCGAGATCTACCGGCTCTTGGACGAAGGTATTGCCAACCGCGACGACATCGACGCCGCCGTCCGGCTGAGCCTAGGCCCTCGGCTAGCGCTCTGGGGGCCGCTGCTGACCGAGGACCTGATCGTGTCCAAGCAGACGGCGCTGGCGGTGACGGACTCGCTCTACCAGCAGACGGGGGACGAGAACTTCAAGGGCCGGAAGGCGCTGCGCGATCTCGTGGAAGAGGGTAAGATGGGAGCGGTGACCGGCGAGGGCTGGTACCGCTTCGACGCTCCCTACAGCGACATAGTCGAAGAGCGTGACCGCCAGCTGACAGACCTGCTGGACTGGCTACGCGACCGCGACGCGGTGAACCGGCTCAAGGTACGCTGAGCGCGAAGAAGGGCGCAGCCGCCGTAATAAAGCTCGAGCTGCGATGGCAGGCTGGGTTGTGAGGTGCTGCTGGTCATCACGGTTCTCCTTCAATCCCCGGGCCGGTCCCGCAGCCGCGCGGCGGCGGCCTCGGTAGTGGTGAGATCGGCGTATTTCGCCTGCATGTCGGCCAGCGCCTGCCGGTGCGCCTCCGCCCAGCGATCGCCCACCGCATCCTCGACGACGATGGGCCGAAACCCGTGCTGGATGGCGTCTACCACGGTGGCGCGGACGCAGCCGCTGGTGCTGAGCCCGGCGATCACCAGCGTGTCCACGCCGGCGGCGGTCAGCCGGCTGGCGAGGTCCGTGCCGAAGAAGCACGAGGCGTATTTCTTGGTCAGTACCGGGTCTTCCCCGGTTACTTCGAGCCGCGGGTCCATCAGGACAGCTTCGCCGCCATCGACAAGGTCGTCCAGCCGCCCGATCTTCTTGGCCCACATCCCGGCATCCGACAGGTCGGGGCGATCATAGGCGACCCGGGTCGCCATCACCGGGATGTCGCCCGCCCGCGCCGCGCGGATCAAGGTGTTGACTTGCTCCAGCAGATCGGTGCAGTCGGAGCCGAGCGGGCGGTCCGGCTCGGTGAAGGCGCGGGTGACGTCGATCACCAGCAGGAGCGGGCTGCGGCCCCAGCCGACCTCCCGGCCGAAGGTTTCCCCCGACATCAGTCGCAGCCCCACCGGCTTGCCGGAATACGGTTATAGCGGAACATGGTCGTCTCCTCTTGTCGGGTCAGAGCATTGCAGGAAGTATAGTGGTCAGCCCGGGCACCAAGGCGAGGATCACCAAGCCTAGCACGTAGAGCAACACGAAGGGCCACGCCGCCGAGAACACCTTGCCCAGTGTCGCATCATCCCACGCGCTTTTGAGCGCGAAGAGCGTGTAGCCGAAGGGCGGGGTCATGCCGCCCACGGTGATGTTCACGAGGAACAGCAGCCAGAACCAGATCGGGTCGAACTGTAGCTGGTCGATGATCGGCAGGTAAATCGGGATCACGATCAGCATCAGCGCGATCTGATCAACGAACATACACAGGATGAACGGCAGGACCATGAGCAGGAACAGCATCACCCACCGGGACTGGTCCAGGGACACGACCCATTCAGTCATCGCCGTGGCGCCCCCCGTAAAGGCGAGAAGCTGGCTGAACAGCTTCGAGCTGGCCATGATGAAGAGGATCATGGCCGAAACCTTGACCGATGAGGCCAGCGCCTCGCCGATCATGCGCAGCGACAGGTTCCGGTAGACCGCCGCGGTGATCAGCGAGCCGATGACGCCCATGGCCCCGGCCTCGGTGGGCGTGGCGATGCCCATCAGGATCAGACCCATCACCATCAGAATGATGATCGAGAAAGGAATGATCCTGATCAGCGCCCAGGTCTTTTCCCCAAGCGTGGCGCGCGGCGCATCCTCGGGCTCTTCCGGGGCGAGCGAAGGATCGATCCAGCAGCGGCCGAAGCAATATGCGAGGAAGATAGCGGCGAACATCAGCCCCGGCAAGATGCCCGCGATCAGCAGCCCAGCGATCGAGACGTTGGCGAGCGTCCCGATGATGATCACCAGCACGCTCGGTGGGATCAGCGGCGCGAGGCTTGCGCCCGCTAGGATCGTGCCGGCCGAGAGCCGGGCATCGTAGCCACGGGCGACCATGCCCGGCAGCAGCGACCGGCCCAGCATCGCCGCCACGCCCATCGCGGCGCCCGACAGCGTGCTGAACACCGTGGCAAGCAGGATGGACAAGACGTATTGCCGCCCGCGCACCCGCCCCACCAGCGTGTCGATGGAGCGGAATAGCACCTCGACCGAGTTGGAGCGGAACAGGATTTCGCCCATCAGGATGAACAGCGGAATGGTAACGAGCGACTGGGTGGTGGTGGTCTCGTAGAGGCTGTTTGCGAACATGCCGTAGCCCACTGGGCCCATGATCAGGGTGACGGCGATCAGGTTGATCAGCAGAAAAGCCGCGAAGACCGGCAGCCCGGTCGCCATGAGGCCCAGCAGCAAGCCGACCCCGGCCAGAACGGCGGCGATACCTTCAAGCATTCTGTGTCTCTGTCTCGAGGGGCGCGAAGGTCAGGCGGATGAAGTAGAGCCCGGAGTTCAGCAGCCCGTAGGTGATGAAGGCCGACAGGATCCACTTGGGAATGCGGATCGTCGTGAGGGTCGAGGTGCCCCGTTCGAACAGGTAGAGGTTCTCGCCGACGCAGATCCACGTCGCCCAGAGGCAGACGCCAGCGGCCACGAGGAACCCTGCGCGCAGGATCACTTCGCGCAGGGCGGGGACCATGTCGGGCAGGATGGTGACCGCGACGTGGCCGCCTTCGCGGGTCAGCCAGGGCGCGGTGGCGAAGACCGAGATCAGCAGAAGAAAGGACACGAAGTCGCTGGCCCACATGGTCGGCGCCCCGAACATGTAGCGCGAGATGACCTCGTAGGCGTAGATCACGACAATGGCGCCGAGGGCGGTAGCCCCTGCGAGGAAGCCGACCCAGGTCAGCGCATCCTGGGCCTTGAGGATCGGTCTCATGCGGGAAGGTTCTCCTGGAATATGGCGGGATGCGCCGGGCAGTGGGCCCGGCACATCCTTGGCTCGTTTTTCAGGCGGGGCGTTCCGGGCTCATCCGTTCACGCCGGCCTCGGTTGCCAGCCCGCGGATTACCTCGACCGCCTCCGCGTTTTTGGTCGCCGCCAGGTCGAGCGCGCCCTCGAACCATACCTTGCTGAGCTTGTCGGCCATTTCCTGGCTCAGCTCGGTGGCGCTCATGCCCTCGGATTCAAGCGTGATGCGCTCTTTCTCGGCAAGGCCGTCGAAGATGGAATTCGCCTCGATCTCGAAGCTGCGTGCGGCAGCCTCGATCTCGGACTTGGTAGTGTCGTCGAGGCTGTTCCAGGTATCGAAGTTCATCAGCACCATGTGCGACACCTGCCCAAAGGTCGGGCGCATCATGTAATCGGCCACCTCGTACCACTTGTAGGCGACGGCGCCGACGGTCGGCCAGGCTGCGCCGTCCACGACGCCACGCTCAAGGGCCGGGTAGATCTCGCCGCCCGGCAGCACCACCGGCGAGCCGCCGAGCGCCTCGATCGCGGGGTGATAGATCGGAGTGCCGCGGATGCGTCGCCCGGCAAGCCCGTCGTCGCCGATCGGCTCCTTCAGCATGATGTGATAGCCGTTCAGATCGTAAAGCACGGCGATCAGCTTCAGCCCGATCTCCTGGTATTGTTCGTCCACGGCCTGCCAGACGCCGCCTTCGCGCAGCGCTTCGGTATCGCCGTTCATCGCGTCCAGCGTCATGCCGGCGGCGATCTCGTTAAAGTGGTAGGCGCCGTTCGTGTAGAGCATGTCGAACAGCCCGCGCGAGACTGGGTCCAGCTGCTCGAACGGCGGCACCGTCTCGGGTCCCATCACGTTGATGTTGATGTCCTCGGTGGTCTCCTCGTTCAACGTCTCGATGAATGGCATCAAGACCTCGTCGACGGCTGCATAGCTGTTGTCCCAGCTCGCCAGAAGCCGAAGATCCTTGGCCTGTGCCGCACCCGTGGCCATCAGGGCCATTGCCCCCGCCAGTACAGCGCTTGTTGCAAATCTCATGATTTCTCCTCCCTTGCCGTCCCGCAGTTCGCTGCCCGTTCGAGCGGCCGGCCGCGGGGGGGGCCGATAATTCATAAGCTATCTAAGTTTAGACGAACAGTGACCAGTTGCGCTAGGCAGAGACGGCGGGAAACATAAAATTCACATATGCGAATTCCCCGAACTGGCCGGCCGGCGCCGCTGGATTCGGCGCAGTTATCGAATACCCTTGAGACCGGGAGGAGACGGTTTTGTCGGCACCCGGCCGAGGCGCGCAACGGCGTAGTAGCCGCCCTCGCGGCGCGTGTCGCGGGACGCCGGCGCATCCTCCGACAACGCGTATTCAGATTGCCAAGGAGCGCTCGCATGAAGCTTTCCCACGAAGACGTTAGGGAGATCCTGTCCATCGTCGAGGCGTCGTCCTTCGACAGCATCGAGATCCAATTCGGTGACATCAAGCTCGCCGCCAGCAAGTCCGGTCCGCTGCCCCGGAGCGATGCGGCGCCGGTCGCCACTGCGGCCCCGGCCGCTCCGGAGGCAGGCGCGGCCCCCGCGCCCGCCGCGGCCGAAGAGGGGCTGATCGAGGTGACCGCGCCCATCGTAGGGACTTTCTACATCGCTCGCGAACCCGGTGCGGTGCCCTTCGTCACGGAGGGCGACAAGGTGGATGAGATCACCACAGTGGGCATAATCGAGGTCATGAAGGTCTTTAACGACATCAAGGCCGAGCAGGCGGGAACGGTCGTCCGCTGCCTCGTAGAGGACGGGGCGTTCGTCGAATTCGGCCAGCCCATCCTCCTGATCCGCCCGGAGGCGTGAATGGCCTTGCAACGTTGCCTCATCGCCAACCGCGGCGAGATCGCGGTGCGCGTCATCCGGGCCTGTCAGCGGCTCGGGATCGAGACGGTCGCGGCCGTCTCCGAGGCCGACCGGGAAAGCATGGCGGCGCGGATCGCCGACCGGGCGGTCTGCATCGGTCCGGCGCGCGCCACCGACAGCTACCTGAATATCCCTGCGCTGGTGGCCACGGCGCTTGGCACCGGCTGCGACGCTGTGCATCCGGGCTACGGCTTCCTGTCGGAGAACACCGCCTTCGCCGCCGCCTGCACCGAGAACGGAATCGCCTTCGTCGGGCCCAGTGCGGAGAACATCCGCCAGATGGGCAACAAGCTGGTGGCCCGGGACATCGCGCAGGAGGTGGGTGTGCCGTTGGCCCCCGGTTCGCCCCGGATCGCCGAGTTCTCGACCGCGCGTGGCATAGCCGAAGAGATTGGGATGCCCGTGCTATTCAAGGCTGCCGCCGGGGGCGGAGGGCGCGGCATTCGCATCGTCCATCGCCATGAGGATCTGCGCAGTGCCTTCGATACCGCTTCGGCCGAGGCGCAGGCGGCCTTTGGCGACAACGCGCTGTTTCTGGAACGCTACATCGGCAATGCCCGCCACGTAGAGGTGCAGGTGCTGGCGGACCGTCACGGCACCGTAATCCACCTGGGAGAGCGGGATTGTTCGCTGCAACGTCGCTACCAGAAGATTCTAGAGGAGGCGCCAGCCTTCGGCCTCACGGATGCGCTGCGCTACGGGATGCGCGAGGCGGCGGTCAAGCTCGCCCGCCATATCGGCTACGAGAGCGCAGGGACGGTGGAGTTCATCGTCGATGTCGACAAGGGCGAGTTCTTCTTCCTAGAAATGAACACCCGCGTGCAGGTCGAACACCCGGTAACCGAAATGGTGACCGGCGTGGACATCGTGTCCGAACAATTGCGCGTCGCCGCCGGCGAGGCGCTCTCCGTGCGGCAGGAGGATGTCTCCACCACCGGTCACGCGATCGAGTGTCGGATCAACGCCGAGGCCCCTGCGCGCGGCTTTGCCCCGTCGCCGGGCCGCATCACCGAATGGGCCCCGCCCGAGGGGGAGGGCATCCGCCTCGACAGCCATGCCGCGCAGGGCTACGTCGTGCCGCCCTTCTACGACTCGCTGGTCGCCAAGCTCATCGTTCACGGGCGCGACCGGGACGACGCGATTTCCCGCATGACGGAGGCGCTGGCGCGGTTTCGTGTCAGCGGCATCGAGACGACGATCCCGTTTCACCGATACGTGCTAAAGCAGCCTAATTTCGCTGCCGAACGCATCAACACCAACTGGCTCGAGGGCGTGACCGAGGCCTTCGTCGCCGCCGAGACCGTTTGAGGGAGGCTGAGATGGCCGAAGACGTCAAGATCATAGACACCACGCTGCGCGACGGGCAGCAGAGCCTCTGGGCGATGAACATGCGCACCGGCTGGATGCTCCCCGCGCTCGACCGCCTCGACCGGGCCGGCTACGAGGCGATGGAGTTCTTCGTGCCCGTGGTGCAGATCAAGAAGATGATCCGCGACCTCGAGGAGGACCCGTTCGAGTGGCTACGTCTGGGCGTGGCTCGGGCGAAACAGACGCCGCTGCGGCTCCACGCGGGCTATCGAAGCGGGCTGGGTAAGGTGCCGGAATCGGTGTCCAAGCTGATGGTGCAGAAGGTCATCGACTGCGGCATCGAAACGGCACGGATTTCCGACCCCTGGAACGATTTCGAAACGCTCAAGGAAGAGCATGACGAGATGCGCCGCATGGGGATGGAATCGGTGGTCAATATCATCTACTCCGTCTCTCCGCGCCACACGACGGAGTATTTTGTCCAGCGCACTAGGGACGCGGCGGCGCTGAGGCCCTACCGGCTGTGCTTCAAGGACGTGGGCGGACTGCTGACGCCGTCCCGCCTGCGGGAGCTGTTGCCCAAAGTGCTGGAGGCGGCGGGCGACATTCCCGTAGAGTTCCACAACCACTGCAACAACGGTCTGGGCACCTTCAACGCGCAGGAGGCTGTCGACCTCGGCATCCGGCACATCCACTCTGCCGTGCCGCCGCTGTCGGACGGATCGTCCCAGCCCTCAGCGCTCGACATCCTGCGCAACCTGCGGGCCCGGGGCCATGACGTGGCGCTCGACGAGGCGCCGCTGGCGGAGGTGTCGGAGTATTTCACCCGCATCGCGCAGCGCGAGGGTCTCGCCATCGGACAGCCACGCGCTTACGACGAGACGCTCTATGCGCACCAGATCCCTGGCGGCATGATCTCCAACCTCGAGTACCAGCTCGAGAAGGTGGGCATGAAGGGCCGCATGGACCTAATCCGCGAGGAGGCCGCCAAGGTCCGGGCCGAGCTGGGTTATCCCATCATGGTGACCCCGCTATCGCAGTTCGTGGGCACCCAGGCGGCGGTCAACGTCATCACCGGCGCGCGTTATAAGCAGGTGACGGACGAGACCATCCAGTACGCGCTCGGACGCTGGGGTCGCGAGGCGCTGGAGCACATGGACCAGAACGTGCGCGACCTGATCCTCGACCGGCCCCGGGCGCGCGAGATCGCCGCGATGGAAACGCCCCAGTCCGATCTGGCCGAGGTGCGCCGCACGCTGGGGACGGACCTGACGGACGAAGAGCTGATCATACGCGCTTACGTGGACGAAACTGCGGTGCAGCTAGTCCGCCACCTGCCTCCGGTGCAGGAGGAGCCTGTCGGCCGCTCCCCGCTGGTGGAACTGATCGCCGGGCTCGCCGCCCAAGGTGCGCAGCATGACGTTTCGGTCAGTATGGGCGACCTGAATGTCCGGCTAAGCAAAGGCTGAACGTCCGGAGATGCGCGCGGCAGGGCGGGGTGCCCTGCCGCCGACATGAGAAAGCCCCGCCGTCGAGACCTGTCGTGCGCCCAGTAGGAGGTTTCCATACTCGGAGATGAGAGCTGCGCGGACAGCAGCGCATTGTGCAGAAATCGCGGAGGCGAGTTCGGTCACGCATGTGCGCCGAATAGCATTGGCAGTCGACAGATTTGTCGAAGGAGCGTCTGCGGCAGATCTACGCAAACTGCTCACCCCCGGGGTTCAAAAGCGAAGGGCAAATCGCTCATCGGCAGACCAGCAAAGCACCAGTGACACGGACACAGATTCGAACTGAGGATCTTCAACACTCGGGTTGGTGGTGAGGCAACGAACGCGTTGATATGTCTCCCGTTAAAACTCATCTGTTCATTGGGTGAGCCCAATTTCAAACGGGTGTTTTGGAGCAATAGACCTTGAGAAACACTATGCGCACATTATTGTTGACCTTCGCTCCTTAAGTGACGGTCGACTCTTTTTCAGCTGTGTCCTTGGTCTGCGGCATCGGCCTTAGCGGCCCACAAGCACCTGAAAGTGAACGCGTCCTGGCCAATTATTAGGGTGCGTACTCTAAGTCGAGGAATGATCTGGTCGATCAAGAGGTCGTCCTTTTCCTTGAGCAGGTCAATAATTGACCTGTTGCCTAACGCCGGATCAACAGCCATGAGGCTGTCCAGAATTACCCATTCCGCAATACTCTGATGCGCAGCTAAAACGTCCTGAAGGCGGTAAGCCGGCTTTGCGTCTTGAAACTGGAGGCTCTCCGGACCAGCCAATTGCTGGCCCGCGCAGAACTAATGGTGTAGACGCGGAACCGAGGAGATCAGTGACCGGGTGTAGCTGTCCTGCGGATTGTCCAGAACGTCCGGTGTACGCCCCCGCTCGACCGCCTGGCCTCCGTACATCACCATCACCGTATCGCAGAGATATTCTACGACAGAGATGTCGTGTGTAATGAATATGATCGACAGCCCAACCCGGTCGCGCAGATCTAACAGCATGTTCAGGATTTGCATCTGGACCGAGATGTCGAGGGCGGAAACCGCCTCGTCCGCAACCAAAAACGACGGCTCCATCACCAGGGCCCGGGCGATGCAGATACGCTGCCGCTGACCGCCAGAAAACTGGAAAGGGTGTTTCTGAGACGCATCCGGCGACAACCCGACCAGCGACAGAGTTTCCGCCACACGGTCGTCCCGTTCGGATTTCGCCATGCCGGCGATCGCCAACCCCTCGGCGATGGCCTCGCCGACACGCATGCGCGGGTTCAGCGAGGCATAAGGATCCTGGAACACCATCTGAATGCCGCGCCGCACCGGCGGGACAGCCGAGACGCCGGGACCGAACAGGTCGCGGCCGGCCAGCGACAGGCTTCCGGCGTCCGGCTCTTCCAGACCGACAAGCACGCGGGCCAGGGTCGATTTACCGCATCCGCTTTCCCCGACGATGCCGAAGATATCTCCAGATTGCACATCGAAACTCACCCCCTGCAGGGCCCTGGTCTCGGACGGTGGGGCGAACCAGCCGTTGGAGCGGTGGAAGGTCTTCCGGATATCCCGGACAGACATGGAGACGGTCGGACTGGTCTGTATCATTCAGAAGGCCTCAAGCATCTGGCGCGCCACTGCGGGCTCAGCTCTTTGACGGGTATGGGGGCTTCGGCGCAGGCGGCATCCGCCCTGGCACAGCGGTCCCGGAACCTGCAGCCGACATCCCAGTCGAGGGGCGACGGGACGGTGCCGGGGATACCCTGCCGCCGTTCGCCATCGACCCGGCGACCCGGCGCACAGTTCAGAAGCGCCTCGGTGTAGGGATGCGCCGAACGGCCGATCACGTCTGCCTCGGGCCCGGTTTCCATCAGGACACCGCCGTACAGCACCCCGACCCGTTCCGTGTATTGATGGACCAGCGACAGGTCGTGCGAGATGAAGAGCACCGACAGGCCGTGTTTCTGGCGGAGCCTCTGGATGATTTCCATCACCTCGCGCTGAATGGTCACGTCCAGCGCGGTCGTCGGTTCGTCGGCGATCAGCAGCGTGGGATTGTTGGCCAGCGCCATCGCAATCATGGCGCGCTGGCGCATCCCGCCAGACAGTTCATGTGGAAATAGCCCCGCGATCTTGGCCGGGTCATCGAACCGCACCTCCGACAGCAACGTCTCGATCCGTTCGGTCCGCTGTTTCTTGGACTGCGTGCTGTGCAGTTCCAGCGTTTCCTCGATCTGGCGCCCGATCGGCATTAGCGGATCGAGCGAGGTCATCGGCTCCTGGAAGATCATCGAGATCGCGCCGCCCCGCAGCCTGCGCATCCGAGACTCCGGCAGGGTGATCAGCGAGTCACCACAGAAATCAAGCTCGCCCTCGATCTCCAGCAGCGACGACGGAAGCAGCCGCATGATTCCACGGGCGATCATCGTCTTGCCCGAACCACTTTCCCCGACGAGAGAGAAGAACTCGCCCGCCTTGATGTCGAAGGACACGTCGGAAACGATCTTGATCCGCTTGCGCCCCTCACGGACGAACAACGACAGGTTGCGCGCGGAAAGTACCGGCGGATCGGTCTTGGTCGCGGCGCCCCGGGGGGCGGTCTGGGTGTCTGTATCTGGTATCATATCAGGTTCAGTGTCTTTTTTGGGTCATACTGGTCACGCAGCCAGTCCCCCAGAAGGTTCAGGGACAGCACGGTCATGAAGATCCCTGCGCCGGGCATCACGGCCAGCCACCAGGCCCGCGTGATGTAGGACCGGCCTTCGGCCAGCATGCCGCCCCAGGTGGCGATCTGCGGCGGGACACCCAAGCCGAGGAAGCTCAGCGAGGCCTCTGCCAGGATCGCGGTGGCCATGGAAAAGGTGCCGACGATGATCGCCGAAGCCATCAGGTTCGGCAGGATGTGCCGCCGCATGACCCACAACAGCCCTCCCCCCATCACGCGGGATGATTCAACGTAGGCTAGTGATCGCAGGACCATCGCCTGCGCGCGGGCCATCCGCGAATAGGGGATCCACCGCTGGATCACGAGCGCGAAGATCACGTTGGTCAGGCTCTGCCCCAGGAAGGCGAGGATCGCGATGGCCAGCAGGATCGGCGGAAAGGCCCAGAAGGATTCCACGATCTTCTGCGTGACCAGATCCCAGGCACCCCGCAGGTAGCCAGACAGCGCGCCGATGGTGACACCGACGACCCCCGAGATGACCACGACCGACGCCGCGATGGCGAGAGAGACGCGGGCGCCCGAGATCATGCGCGCCAGAATATCGCGGCCCAGGTGGTCGGTTCCCAGGATATGCCCGTCCGTCAGTGGCGGCAGCAGCGAAGTCAGGAGGTTCTGCCGGTTCGCCCCGAAGGGCGTCAGCAGGTTTCCGAAGACCGCAAGGAACAGGATGAAGCCCAGCAGGAAGGCCCCGATGAGGAACTTGAGGTTGAAGAAATCGAACTTCATGGTCAGGCCTTGTTGCTGCGCAGGCGCGGATCGATCAGGACGTAGAAGATGTCGATCAACAGGTTCAGCGCGATGAACAGGATGGTGTAGGAGGCCACGACCCCGGTCGTCAGGGGCATGTCCCTCACGCTGATCGACTGGAACAGCAGGGTTCCGATGCCCGGCCACGAGAACACCACTTCGACGATGATGGACCCGCTGATCAGTGCCCCCAGTTCAAGCCCGATGATGGTGACGATCGGGATGGCCGCGTTCGGCATCAGGTGGCGGCGGACGATTGACCACCGCTTCATGCCCTTGGCGACCGCGGTGAACACATGCTCTTCCTGACCCGCATCGATCACCGCAGCACGCGTGATCCGGGAAATTATCCCGATCATGGCCAGCGTCAGTGTCAGGGCGGGCAAGGCCAAGTATCGCAGCGCCTGGAAGAAGGTCTCGAAGGACCCTGCCAATAGCGCATCTATGGTGACGAAGCCGGTCACCATCGGCACGGAAACGCCATAGGGCAGCCGGCCGCTGGACGGGAACAGATTCATGTATCCTGAGAAGAAGAGCACCAGCAGGATGCCGACCCAGAATGACGGTGCGCTCACCCCTGAAATGGACAGCACGGACACGATCGCATCGATCACCTTGCCCTTGTTCAGGGCCGCGAGCATACCGAGCGGCACGGCGATCACGATGGCCAGAAGCAGCGCGTAGAACGACAATTCGAGCGTAGCGGGCAGGCGTTCTCCGATCAGTTCGAACACCGGCGCACGGTAGCGATAGGATTCACCCAGGTCGAACCGGGCAAGGTTGCCTAGGAACTGGCCGTATTGCACCCAAACCGGACGATCCAAGCCCCAAGCCTCGCGTGTTTCGGCGACCTGCTCCTCGGTCGCGTCGTCGGGCAGCAGCAGTTCCGCCGCATCGCCCGGAGCCAACCTGAGAAGACCGAAGATGGCCATCGTCACAAGCAGGAGGACCGGGATCGCTCCGAGCAGCCTTGTCGTGATTAGGTGTAACAACCGTATGCTCCCAAATGTCGTTGCAGGCCGACCCGCAGCGATCTTGCCGCCGCGGATCCTGTGCAAGCCCCTAGTTTACATTCCCATTTTCACGTCGGACAGCCAGATTTCGCCGTCGGCGCTGGCATTCCACTCGATGCCCTTCTGCACGCCGTGCACCAGGCGGTGCGACCACATGAAGAACATCGGCACCTCTTCGGCAATCAATTCGGCCGCCTGCCGGACGATCTGGCAGCGCTCTTCCGGATCCAGGGTCTGACGTTCCTGCTGCAGCAGCGCGTCCAACTCGGGGTTGGTGTAGCCGATCCGCTGCGTGACATCGGATTCAAGGTACTGCGAAAGCGGCTCCGACGGGTCTAGAAACAGGCCCCGGCCGAGGTAGTACATCGGCAGTTCACCAGCGCGCATCGCGGCGGTCAGGTTGGCGTATTCCGGCACCTGCAGGTCAACTTCGAACCCGACTTCGGTCAGCATCTGCGTCACGATTTCGGAAACCTGCCGGTCCGAGATGTAGCGGCCCGAAGCGGTCATGAATTCGATCGACGGTCCGCCGTCCTCGTACCCGGCCTCGGCCAGAAGTTCGCGCGACTTCTCGGGATCATAGTCGATGACGAAATCGAGCGGCCCGGTATAGCAAATCTGCTGTTCACCCAGGGGACCGTCCAGCTTGTCCGCAAGATCCATCAGGAACCGGTCGATGATCAGGTCCTTGTCGATGGCATGAGCCGCCGCCTGGCGCACCCGCTTGTCGGTCCAGGGTTCGAACTTGGGGTTGAACGCCAAAAACATCTGTTCGATCGACGGGCTCTGCACTGTGTCGATGGACTCGCTCCCTTCGATCCGCGACACCAGCTGCGGCGGGATCAGGCGGGCGATCTGCACTTCGCCATTCATCAGCGCGGTCACACGCTGCTCCGCCTCGCGGATCTGATCTTACGTCAACCTAGGCATCGGCTTCCCCGAGATGATCGCCAAATTCCAGCCCGAAGGCCGCGACGTGACCTATCACACCGAAAACGGGGTTCTGGGTTTCGGTCAGGCTCCGAAAGAGGGTGAAGAGGATTGGGATCTGATCAATGCAGGCAAAAAGCCCATCACGCTCAAGCCCGGTGCCGCGTTCTTCCACCATGCCGACAGTTTCGCGATGGTCCGCGGTGGGCATCTCGATCTCGCCGTTCTGGGGGCCTATCAGGTGGCTCAGAATGGCGACCTAGCGAATTGGCGCGTCGGCACCAAAGGCGTGCCTGCCGTGGGCGGCGCGATGGACCTCGTACATGGCGCCAAACGGGTGGCCGTGGTCACCGATCATGTCACCAAGGATGGCGGCCCGAAACTGGTCGAGCGCTGCACCTTCCCGCTGACCGGCGTGGGATGTGTCACCCAAGTCTATACCTCCCTTGCG
>Ga0114899_1001136_pt1 | contig 16315 bp, 19 predicted proteins | sample MalvireepMed_215_FD_83497 | JGI IMG/M metagenome (GOLD analysis project Ga0114899, IMG submission 83497) | Marine viral communities from the Global Malaspina Expedition - Malaspina viral metaG DeepMed_215 | ecosystem: Environmental > Aquatic > Marine > Oceanic | place: Mediterranean Sea... | reverse complement strand
CCTGGTGAAAGAAGACATCCAGCGCAACCAGCGCAAGATCATGACCCTGGAAGAGGTCATCGGCCTGCCCGTGGCCGACATCAAGGAGATCAACCGCCGCATCTCCATCGGCGAAGCCAAGGCACGCCGCGCCAAGAAAGAAATGGTCGAGGCCAACCTGCGCCTGGTGATCTCCATCGCCAAGAAATACACCAACCGCGGCCTGCAGTTCCTGGACCTGATCCAGGAAGGCAACATCGGCCTGATGAAAGCCGTGGACAAGTTCGAATACCGCCGTGGCTACAAGTTCTCCACCTACGCCACCTGGTGGATTCGCCAGGCGATCACCCGCTCCATCGCCGACCAGGCCCGCACCATCCGGATTCCGGTGCACATGATAGAGACGATCAACAAGATCAACCGGGTGCAACGCCAGATGCTGCAGGAAATGGGCCGCGAACCGACCCCGGAAGAACTGGGCGTGCGCCTGGAAATGCCGGAAGACAAGGTCCGCAAGGTGCTCAAGATCGCCAAGGAACCGATCTCCATGGAGACCCCGATCGGCGACGACGAGGACTCCAGCCTGGGCGACTTCATCGAAGACGGCAACGTGGACTCGCCGGTGGATTCCGCCACCTCCCTGGGCCTGGAAGAAGCCACCCGGGAAGTGCTGGCCAACCTCACCGCCCGCGAAGCCAAGGTGCTGCGCATGCGCTTCGGTATCGACATGAACACCGACCACACCCTCGAGGAAGTGGGCAAGCAGTTCGACGTCACCCGGGAGCGGATCCGTCAAATAGAGGCCAAGGCGCTGCGCAAGCTCCGCCACCCCTCGCGCAGCGAACATCTCCGCAGCTTCCTCGACGCGGACATGTAATTCGGTATATAACTACCCGCCCGGACGGCCCCGCTGTCCGGGCTTTTTATTTTCTATCCGGGCCTATAGCTCAACTGGTTAGAGCAGCGGACTCATAATCCGTTGGTTCCAGGTTCAAGTCCTGGTGGGCCCACCATCTTCATATTTAAAATCAAACACTTGTTCTTGTAACCATAGTTTGGCCGCTTTGGACAAACTATGGTGATAATGCAGGCATAGTTTGTCCGCCCCTCTACTAACTACCACAGCCCCACCTGTCATAATTTAAGTCAAACTGACAAATTGTCACCCCCTTTTTATAAATCATGGTACCCTCGGGCTTCATCCCTAAAACAAAAGTACCAGAGGCACAGCCATGATCCGCTGCCATCTCGCCCGCATGATGGGCGAGCACAAGATGCGTATTGCCGACGTTGCCAGAGAAACGGGACTAAGCCGGGCAACGGTGACCCTGCTTTATAAAGAAACGGCCCAGAAAGTGGATTTGGATGCCATAGAGAAACTCTGCCTGCTATTTGAATGCCAGGTAGGTGACCTGCTTGAGCTAACATAACAATAGACAGTGAGAGCCATGAAGCTTAATGAACATAGACGCGTAAAGACTCCCACCATCCTTTATTTAATTAGGCTGGGCTTTCACTAGCTGCAACTGAAAGGACAAAGCTGGGGCCTGAATAGCAATATTGTTCCCGAGATTTTCAACGCAGAAATTCTCAAAATCACCCCAGGTATCGAGTCTGTTGATGTAAGACGCCTGTTAGAGCCACGAGTTTATGCAACTGCGTGATTTGCTCTTTCCCATGCTAATGAACGGTCAGGTAACTGTGAAATAAAAGGACTTATAATGATTAGGGCCGAATATCAACGCTTCATGCAAACATTGCAGGGCCAGAATGCAACAGAATCTTTGCGCAAGGTAGCAAACATAATTTCAGCCCACTTTGGTGAACTACTTCCGTTAACTACTTACCAGGGACAACGTATTAGGAAGATGGTTGAACTGTGTCAAGCCAATTGGGACAGGACACCAACCAATATTCCACCATTTTTGGATCCGGAAGTTGCACCTGAAGTACCGCTTTATCGCTTGAAAACTATGACCGTTGGGCCATTTCGAGGGTTTGCACGACAGGAGGTATTTGATCTCAATAGCCGGCTGGTACTGATCTATGGCCCAAACGGAACGGGAAAATCGAGCTTCTGCGAGGCACTTGAGTATACTTTGTTAGGCAATGTTGCCGAAGCCGATAGCAAACGATTTCGCGATCAAAACGAATACCTAAGGAATGCATTTGTAAATGAGCTCACACCCCCTTCATTAGTGGCGTGCGATGCACAGGAAAACGACATTGCTATCGTTCCGAATGAGTCAGCCTTTCGTTTTTGTTTTGTCGAAAAGAACCGTATTGATAGCTTTTCTCGGATTGCAGCACAAGCCCCTGTAATCCCCCCGAAAAGTAATCGAGGTTTTGAGTAGAGACTTTTACACTGATCGCATTGAGGAGCGACGTATGAAGAAGTCTCGATTTTCCGACAGCCAGATCCTGGCGATTCTGAAGCAGCACGAAGCCGGGGTTGCGGTGGCGGAACTGTCCCGCGAACACAACGTGAGTACAGCGCTGATCTACCAGTGGCGTTCGAAGTTTGGCGGCATGGACGCCTCGCTGATGAAGCGTCTGAAGGAGCTGGAGGCCGAGAACGCCCGTCTGAAGAAGATGTATGCTGAGGAGCGCCTCAAAGCCGAACTGCGCCAGGAAGCGCTGGAGGGAAAGTTGTAAGGCCGTCTCAACGCCGGGAGATGGCCATGAAGGGCGTTGCCAAGCACGGTATCAGTGTCCGGCTCGCCTGTGTCGTGTACGGCATTAGTGAAACCTGCTACCGCTACCAGGCAAAGCTTAGCGGCGAAAACGCCCTGATTGCGGACTGGCTGCTTAAGCTCACGCAGGCCCACAAGCGCTGGGGATTCGGGTTATGTTTCCTGTATTTACGTAACGTGAAAGGCTATGCCTGGAACCACAAGCGGGTGTATCGGATCTATCGGGAGCTGGAACTCAACTTGCGGATCAAGCCCCGGCGGAGGATCAAGCGGGGTTATCCGGGCGAATTGGCGGTGCCGACGGCGCCGAATCAGGTCTGGTCGATGGATTTCATGGGCGACCAACTGGTCAGCGGCAAATCGTTGAGAACATTCAATGTGCTCGACGACTACAATCGCGAAGGGCTCGGTATTGAAGTTGACCTGTCACTGCCTGCACAACGAGTAATACGTGCGCTTGACCAGATCACCGAATGGCGAGGAAAGCCCGCTGCCCTACGCTGTGATAACGGCCCGGAATATATTTCGCAGGCGCTGGTGGAGTGGGCCAACAGGCAGCGGATTACACTGATCTACATCCAGCCAGGCAAACCGACCCAGAACGCGTACATTGAGCGGTTCAACCGAACCGCACGGCACGAATGGTTGGATCTACATGAGTTCACCAGCGTTGCTCACGCCCAGCTATTAGCGACTCAATGGCTCTGGCATTACAATCACGAGCGACCGAACTCGGCTATCGGCGGCGTGCCGCCGGCCCGGCTGTTACAAACCGGTTAACCCTCTACTCAAATTGGCGATTACAAATGGGGGGATTACATATCTCAACAAGCTTTAGAACTGCTTGTTGCCAGGCAAAACCAGCGCCAGTAGTGATAAAATTACTCGACACAACTAAAGACTCGTTCGCCACAACATTTATATCAGGATAACGCTCTTGCAAAGTGTGCGCATAATCCCAATGGGTAGTTGCAGCTTCGCCAGACAACAGACCACAATCAGCCAACAGGAAAGCCCCTGTGCAAACAGACACTATCTTAGCGCCTTTATTTTTTTGTTTGGCGAGCCAAGAGCAGACGGAGCCAGAGCATACTCTTTTCTCTATAATCAAATGTGAAGAAACCCAAACAACATCGGGATCCGGGCAATTAGAAAAATCATAATCTGGTACGACGTTAACACCACAGGCGGTTTTACTTTCCTTACGAGACTGCGATACTGTGTAAGCGTTAAATCCACCAGAATATAAAGGGTCATCTTTACACAGAGAGTTAAAACTTTTCAGCATTTCCAGGGGGCCAACGGATGAATATAGAAATGAACCCTGGATCAGCAAAAACGCAACATTAACCCGCCTCTGATTCATTAGACTTTTCCGGCAGCCCTTTATCTCTCCAGCTAATCATGCCCCCTTTAAGTTGATACGCATTAAACCCAAGAGCTTTAAGTTTTCTTACGGCAGGTATACTTCTATGCGCCGATCTGCAAATAGCGATCACCCTCTTGTCTTTTGCCAGCTGCAAACCAAGCACATTTTCATCGGTAAACGCTGTAATAGGGAGATTAACAGCGCCTTCTATATGTCCATTTTCAAATTCTGACACGGTTCTTACATCAACTATTTTCCAGCTATCAAGCTCTTTGGCGAGTTCGGATGCAGAAATTTCAGGTACTTTTCCGAAAGGTAACCAATTAGTTAGTTTCATTACTTGGCTCCATACTGATTGTTGAGGTAAGAAACGATCATCTTAGACTCAAAAAGCCCTCGATCATTATTCGGATCATACAGATATGGAACTTGGACTTTTCCCGCTTTCTCTAATAGCTTTGCTCTGTTACTTCCGGGAACAGGGACATACTTTTTGAATGTTGGTCGCAGCCAAGGGACGCCTTGATCGCTCAGTTGTTGCTTCCCACAATTGCGCAAAACGTATGCTATACCTAGCTCAGTCAACGTCTCTCTAACCAGTCTGGAGTAGGGACTAGACTCAAAGCTGTATAACTCCAAGAGCATTTTAGGCGGGTTAGAATCACTACCACGAATTCCCTTGGCAAACCTCACACCTGATGCCAGCCTGCTAACTGAGGGGAGTGACGGCTCGGAGGTGGCGACATCTTTAGTATAAGCGTTATTCAAATAAGCAATAATGCTATAACTACCACTGACTACCTCGCCTGTATTGGGGTCTGAAAGCACAGGAACCTGGTGTTTCCCAGTAAGCGCTTCTACTTCGCTCCAGAACCCTGGGGTTCCTTTTGGGCAAGGCTTGATAATTACGTCAAGCCCTAACTCAGTCATCACTTCTCTTACTGGCCGACAGTATGGACAACCTTCCATATCATAAAGAACCAGAATCTTTTCAGGTTGAGATTCACGGACGACGGAACGAGTACCTCGCCACGATCTTAATGTTGATGCAGTAACTGATGAAATTAAATCAAGCATTATATTTCCTTTTACAACGGCTTAATGACAACTTTCTTGTCATTTCTAGCCTTGAACATCAGAAAAACCAGGATTGGCGCACTGAATATAGAAACTACGATCTCGGTAAAGAGGTTGCTCCCTTCAACTTGATCCCCGCGCAACCTGTGCAGAAGTGCATCAAATGAATTGCCTGAAAGATTCCCAAGATAAATAGCATGGAGATATGCATATATCTCCAACCTTTTCCAGACGTCAAACTCCTCTTTTAATCTTTGAACAGAATCGAAATCCGCTTTAGTTCTATTCTCTGAAAAGTTTTGTGCAAAAAGGACTGCTACAGCAGTTTTTTTAGGCAGCGATACCGCTTCAGGGTTACTGATAAACTCATTCAGCTCATCAACATCAACTGCATTTTTCAATGCAAGATTGGTATGGAGCCAAGTGCAATAACGGCAGTCATTGACGGATGTACAACCGAGCATAACTTGCTCTCTCAAGGCAGCAGATGTAGACGGCTTAATTAGAGCAATCAAAAACCTCGGCAGATAGATTGCATTCATCGCAAGCGATCTAACAAACCCAACCAAACTAAATGTTCTTTTGCTATACATATGTAGTCCTCCTAACTGCCAAATACAGATTAGCGTTTTGCCTTACGCAGCATTTCCAATGCAACATGCCTGGACCAGGCTGCTATTGTCATTGAAGGCGGCGTCCCGGGTGCTGCGGGAAGGGCCGAGGCATCAACAACATAGAGATTTTTTTGATCATGAATCATACCGTCATGTCGAACGACGCCATCTTTGACGCTAGCCGATAATCGCGCCCCACCAAGTGGGTGTACTGTCAGCTGGAAATTTTTCAGGTATCTGACGGGGCTCTTGCTTCTGCAAGCGACTTCGTCAAAGTCTCTTTGCACATCATCAAGAATGGGATTTTCAGATTTCTTATAGTTGATCCTCATTTTCCCCGCTGACCAAATAACCATTCCATTAGCTTCGTCCGCACCCATACCAACAAGAACAGCATCACTTTTTAGCTTTCGTTTAATGAATGAGGGAAGAGGTAATTGGTCGATACCACTAAAGCCATACCGTGTCAGGTTCACACCGGGCATGGGCTTGCCGGTCTTTGGATCACGCAGCCCAAATCGGCCATGGGTAGGAGTCCCAAGAGAGAGGTCGCGTTTTTTATCATTCAGCGCCCACCAAGCAACACTATCCCCGTTACCGGCAAAGCCTTTACCTAGCGCAGGCATTCCATGGAGTCCGCCAATGGATCGGCTATGGAACAAAATACGAAGTGTGTTCAACGTGCCACAAGCAAGTACGACATTGTCCGCAAGAATGTAAACACGACGTTTTAATTTGTGATCAAATACTTCGAGCCGATATCTGTCCTTCGCAATTCCCCATATGCTCAAGCACTCATGTCGATCAGCAATGACCAAACCATTATTTAAAGCTGGAACCAACATCACCTTGTCAAGAGATGCTTTAGCACCGTTTGCACTACCGAAAAAACTATTATCTTTATAATCGCTTTGATAGCCTTCCAGCCGCATTGACATTTCCGGTTGCTCAACTGTATCGCTTGCAACGAAATGCTCAGAGTCTTTAAAAGCTTCAGGTGTCCAGTTGGGCACATTGTCCGCCTCTATAATTCGACGGGCACCCATTTTCTCAATCATCCACTCGTAATGCTCTTCCATCTTCAGGGATGAGACTTGTTTCGCATGGCCATCCCAATAATCTTTTTTTTCAGGCCGCACGTTCATAGCGCTGTAGACATGGCTTCCACCGCCCACGCTGTTACTACATACAACCGTCATCTCTTTGCCAAGATGAATGTCGAATAATCCGCGAGAAGATAGCTTAACTCCATTTCCAGGCAGCAACCGGCTGCCCAGCCTATTTACCAAGGTAAATACCGCTTTTAAACCTCGTGGAAAAGGTGCGTAATCGGTTACATCCGTCGAACGGACTGCTGGGGTATCTCGCCAAGGCCCCCTTTCAAGCAGTAATACATCTTCACCGGCCTCAGCAAGCGTATTTGAAAGAACACTTCCACCAAATCCGCTTCCGATCACTACCGTTTTATAGTGAGAAGCGACCATTAGCCCTCTACCTCTAGCGTAAAATACAAAAGCGTTTTAACACCGGATTTGGCTCTGTACTGCATTCGCGCCAGGTAAAGACCTTCCTGAAAAACCCGAATCTCACCCATTATTGGTTTTAAGAAAAATGCATTTTTCTCTACACCATAATCGAGAAAAATCTCTTCTGATTCGTTTTTATCGAAACAGTAAAAACCCCACTGGGCAATAAAAGGCCCAATCCCCCAAAGGTTAGCGCCTCCATCCTCAGAAAAGGCTTTACCACGCCAAGGGTTCAACCAGGTCGTAAGCAGGCGGTAAAGGAGTACTTTCAATATAGCCGGCAACCAGTCCAGTCCCTTGACAGCAAATAATGTCCCCTTGTAAGTGCCCGGGATCAATTGTCCTTTAACTGGCTCCAGCGTGGAAAAAAGGGCAGAAAGCTCACTCTGCCTATGGTTTGACAAGAAAGTCCGAGGGGGGAATGACAATGATGCTTTTATTGAAGTCATGATGATTCCTTTGCCATTGATTGCAAAGGAATGTATGACATAGACAGGGGGGCGACAAACGATAAGAAATAACTCTTCAGATTAGCCAGGCTAATCCGAAATGACTACCGCACCTCAATTTCATCCAGTTGATTTTTCAGCCAGTCTATAAATTCCCGCCCACCAACGGGAAGCGACTTGTTATTGGGATAAACCGCGTAAATCGCCTCATCTAGAGGCCCTATCGGCGGAAATGGGGCTTCAACCCTGCCTGACTCCACTAATGGCATTTCTACTGGATACAAAGCGAGAGCAGCCCCAAGAGACTCTGCAGCCTGTACAGCAGCAGGATAATCATCAACGTAGTACTGAGAGCCTCTGGAATCACACAAGCCCAACTGATCAAAAAAGCGCTGCCAAGCGCCCGGTCGACCAGTCATATTAACCAAAGGAATTTCTTCAAGCCTGGTTATATCCCCTTTTAAATTGTACTTTTCAGTAAACCCAGGGGGCATAATAATAAGAGCACTTACGTCGGCGATCTTCTCATGATTCAAACCTGCCCAAGGCGGCTGCCCAAAGCGAATTGCTATATCAGTGTTTGTTGCAACAAGGTTTGTATTGGAAATCGAGGTTTCAATGGCCAAGTCAACATCGGGAAATCTATCCCGAAAATCGTTTAATTTCGGCAAGACCAAACGTCCTGCAACTGGAGGCATAACGCTGATTTTTACTGGCTTGGATTGATTCGCTTTCAGCGCTTCGGTTGCCTTGCGAAGACCATTGATATGGGGAGCTATTTTACTTAAGTATTTCTGACCATCGTCAGTTAACGACAATCCACGATTCTTCCGATCAAATAGCTTTACGCCTAAATTTTCTTCCAATAAAGAAATTTGCTGGCTAACAGCGGAAGGAGTTACATGAAGGGTTTCGGCGGCGACCTTGAAACTCTGAAATTGTGCAGCCGCTTCAAATGTTAACAGTAAATTAAGGTTGGGAAGCTGATTACGCATATTGAAAAGCCGGACAAAGCCCTAAATTATTTATCTCTGATTGCACACACCGGGGAGGGATACCCCCCAGTGTGTTTTTGCTTTAGAGCGGCGCTATGTATCAAGGCTAAAATATGGGTTACGACCTTTACGTGTAAGCATGGCTACAGACCCATAAAGCGGAGTCATTGTCAAAACCACAGCCGCTTCTACTAACAAACTCGAATCTTTCGGGCCCTGTCCCCGCAAACGCGCCAGGAATGCATCATATGTATTCCCCAGCTTGTTAGTCAGAAAGACAAACTTCACGAGCCAGACTATATCTTCTGCAACCTCTTTCGGATAGAAAGATGATAATAGTTCAGTCGTAGAAGCTTGGCCATCTGTTTTTGAATAGTTAAGCGCATAAACAACGGCTATGCGTTCATATTCAGAGACTACAGAGTAATCCCCGAAGAGAAGCGACTCAATATCTGAAGGTTCGACGCCAAACCGAATCGCCAACTCTGAGTGCATCCAGTTACAATAGCGGCATTCCAGAACAGAGGTCACCACCAGCATCAACTTCTCTGCAAACATGGGCGACACTCTCTGCTGGCTGTACGCCGCGGCCACCTTTGCAAGCATTGAGGGAGTGGAACCTAACTGGCTTCGGAGCTCGCCGAATCGCAATATAGGCTTATTAAAAACCATGCTCTATTTCTCCAGTGAAAAATAGAGTACAGTAAAATAACCTGTACGAGTACGGTATAGCATGCGGGCTAGATAATACTGCTCACCCAAGGCTCGTAGCTCCCCCCGAATTGGCCACAATGATGGCGGGTTTTCCGGCACATCATAATCCAACTCGATTCCTGGGCGACCGTCGTCATAAGCCTTGCCTCTCGTTACACGATAGAAACCAAGTTGGCGCTTACCGTGGCGATTAAGCAACATGTTTCCACCTTGCCGACCATTAATAAATTTGCCTTTCCAAGGAGAAACGGGTGAATTAACAATTGCATGTAAAGGCCCACGCAATAATCGAGGTAAGCGACGCACTCCTTCAACGGCATAAAGTCGCCCTTGGTATGCCTCGCTTAGTTCATCAATTTTAGGGGCCGATAAACGGGCAAAAACGGAATCAAGGTCCTCCTGGTTCATCGTGCCGTTGAGCGACGTCGGAAATTGATGCATATTGATCACATTGTCAGTGTTAGTAGTAGTCATACCGCATTACCCCGCTCTGCGTAGCTTTCAGAAAAGTTCAGGAAATCAGAAAGGGTTTTAATTGGGTTTTGCCTTCGTGTAATGGAAAGATACATCCCAACCACTGGAAGAATGCTCCCAAAGAACAGCGATGCCACCACCGCTTCATCCAGCGCATTGCTGTCTTCCGCAGGCTCACCACGCAAGCGGGAAAGAAAAGCATCAGATGTATTACAAATCATGCTGAACAACATAATAATTCGAGCTGTTGTCTGAATATCCCCTCGCTCCTCGATGGTATACTTATTTTTCATTTTCTTAATCAATTCCGGCGTGACGCCAGAAAAGTTTCGATTCGCAAGTTCACGAGCATAGGAAATCGCCAGGAATTTTTCCTCGTCAAAATCCTCAGGAGCAATCCCTTCCAACTGAGCCAACTCCTCTTTGCTCACCCCGGCCTGGAGAGCAAAGTCATGATGGGCATAGTTACAGTATTTACATGCATTCAATGTTGCGATTGCCACCATTATTTCTTCTCGAAATGCAGGATCAAACCGCTTTGAAACAAGTATTCCATACAGATTTTCCGGGCTAGCCGCCAAGTTCAATCCATGTACAGCCAGCTCTTTTAGAGAAGCCGTCTTATGTTGAAATGCAGAGAATGCTCCCGAGGGTTTATTGCTGCCAAATCGTTTAAGCATGATGGATCTCCTCGTTATTATCGATCAGCAATGGCTGTACAACCGCTTCGTAATGTTCTGCGAACTCAAAGAAATCTTTAACAACCCTGCTTAATCGTTGCTTCTGCGCAACCGCTACCAACGAATACATTACGGGTATAATGGTCATTGCAACGCCAGAGATCACCAATTCACCAAAGATAGAACTATCTTTGGCTGGCTCACCGTTAAGCCTATGATAAAAGGCCTCTAATTTATTACATGAAAGATTCATTATGGTTATGAATCTAGCAACAAAATCGATATCGTATTGCTCTTGGTCAGTGAACTCCTGAATAAATCTCTCTTTTAATTCTGGCTTAACAGACCCAAAATCTGATAACGAGCGAGCAACGGCATAATCAATGGCAATTTTCCGACGCGGATCAAAATTTTGGTAATCCGCTTGCTCAAGCTGACGCAAAGTTTCTTCACTAACGCCAGCGTGCTGAGCGAACTCATGATGTGTAAAGTTACATATTGTGCAACCATTTGCCCTCGATACCGCGACCATTATTTCTTCTCTAAGATCTTCTGGCAGTCTATTTTTTACCGCGATAGCGTGAATATCTTTGAGCCTGGCAAACACAGATATAGCATCACGCACAGCCCAGCCAAGTGAGTATTTTCTCTTTCTAAATCCGTCCAAACCACTGACAAGTGATTCATTATATGGGGAAGTAAAATCCGCTTTCATGCCCTAGTCTCCAAGCTGAATCTATAGAGCTATAGTAGCCAGATATTAAATGCAGGCAGGTTAAGCGTTGACAGATTTCAGTCATTAGAAGACAATTTGAAGCATATAACAGGAGTCTGATGTGACATCTAAAGCCATAGTGGGGAGCTATGTATTGGTGCTAGCTGATCTATTGGATCGGAGAGGCTTGGACAGTAAAAAGTGGTTAAGGGATTCCGGTTTAGAGCCGAGCAGTTTAGACCAACCGCGGCAATACCTTGATATCCAGGAAGTAACCAATGCCATACGAACGGCAGTAAAGATCAGTCATGATCCTGCATTGGGTTTGTACTTTGGACAACAATTAAATTTAAACACCCATGGCTTGCTTGGAGTGGTAGGTCTGCTAAGCAGCAATGTCGGTGACTCACTTGAGGCCGGCTTCCGTTACTCTGCAACTCGATCACCACTTGTCGACCTACGCTTAACAGAAAGCGGAAACGACGCAATAATTCATATCGCCTTGAACACTGACGTACCAGATGATATTGAGCGCTTCACATTAGAAAGTCTGATTTATAGTTTTGGTACGATGGCTCACTTCCTATTTCCCGGCGACATACCTCCAGTTACTGTTGAGGTCAGTATCGATAAACCACCTCATGCAGAACTATACAGCATATTGTACAGGTCACCACTTACAATCCGCTTCAATGCTCATAGCAATCGGATCATTTTCCCAAATGAAGTTCTAAAGAGACCACTTCCTCTGGCAAATTTACAGACGCGCAAGCTAGTAGAAAAAGAAGTTTCAGAAGAGCTAGCTCTACTTACAGGTGATTCAGAACAAGAGAATGACATTATTTCAAGAGTAAAAAAATTGATTACCGAAATGCCAGGATATTATCCGTCCATGGATGAAGTTGCGGAGCGCCTGGCTATGACTAAACGCACCTTGCATCGACATATCGAAAAATCAGGCACCAACTTCAAGAAACTCACGGAAGAAATCCGATTCAAAGATGCTAGCCGTTACTTAAATGACACAGATCTATCAGTAACGCAGATAAGTCACCTTCTTGGTTATAACGACTCTTCGAATTTTACTCGTGCATTTCATCGCTGGTCTGGTTTCACACCGTTGCAATACAGAAAAAAATCAAGATGACCGTTCCCACCAAAAACCAGGGCCATGAGGGCAACCCCACAGCCCAATTTAGATGTGTTTACTAGCAACCTGTCGCTATGTACTCGCAGCTATGGAAACGACCATCCCGACCTCTATATGCCCTTTTGCTTGGGTAATACCAACTCATTCTGTCGCGGAACAAGCTGTCATTCAGTAGGCGATCATCGGAATCTGCGTAGCCTTTTTCGCCTGGCAGTTTGAGATAACGGTCGAACCAAGCCAATGTGTAATACTGGGCCACAGGATTAGCCCATCCCTTACCGATATCACTACCATCCGGGGCAATAATTTTCCCTCCCTCCCAGTAAGATGAGGGAAATGGATGGATCAATGACCATTCATAGTGTGTTGCGCCCCGGATATTAACTTGATACGTATCAACACCACTGTCGCGCCATAAATCAACACCTGCATTTTTGTTTTCTGCCGGGGGCTCTGAATGAGGCACAGGGACCAAAAAGTAATCGCCAGATTGCCCCATTGTTGGAACTCTGGGAATAACGTCAACATTATCCAGGCTATTTCCTAACATGAGGTTATCCCAGGCCACAGCAACTTTCACAGGGTTACTTTCATGCATCTTTCCTTGCCAGTCACTCTCGCCTTGCACCACTGAAACTGCCGTTGCACCCATTGAATGGCCAGCAATTCCAAGGCGCTCAGGGTCAAGGAGTTCGTGGATCGGGTTATATTCTGTCGTTTTAGCCAAGTTCAGATCTGACCTGGGACCAGGAGCACCCGGTAAGTTATGCGGATATACGTTATCCGGGGTCGAATAAAAGAAATCAATTGCATCAATCAAATTTCTTCGGAATACAACCGGGTTTGCATTACTTCCTAGCTTCCCGCCAGGAGCGGTTAAGTCTGAATACCCCTGCCCTCTAGGATCAAATGTCATTACAATATAGTCATTCTCAACTAACAACTGAGAAGCCCACCAGTACAGTGTTTCCGGCGCCTGCACAGATCCGTTAACTATAATAATGGCAGGATATTTTTTTCCTGGTTCAGGCTCTTTAGGGGCCCATACTCGTCCACTGATCCTGGCCCCTTCATTATCATAGAAGTTCACAGGATAAAACGTACCTATGGTTTCGTACCATTCGTCTGAACCTGGGTGTCGGAAGGGATCCCCAGCACAATGTGGAATAATCGAACCACACAGATTTAGCAAACTGTTCCAGAAGGGGTCAGTTAGCGTTCTTTCGACAAACACCAAAGAGTCTATTGCTCCCTGAGCAATGAGGCGCGTTTGGAACTTTAAATCTAATAACTGCTTAAATGTTGCTTCTGTTGCCTTCCTGTAGTTCTGAAGCTCACATTTCGTCCACTGAGAAGACGGGTAAATGGCTGCACGACAGGCAGAAATTTCGATCTGGTCCGTCTCCTCTTCCTCCTCTTCGCTGTCATTTGGCTCGTTTGGCTCGTTTGGATCATCAGTATCTATAGGTTCTCTCGGTTCAGATGGCTGACTAGGTGTCAAGTCGACCCGAGCAGCATCTGAATCTGAACCACAAGCCGACAGAAAAAAGGTTAATGCAAAAACCAGGAAGACTTTATAGGAGCAATTATGTTTACATGGGAAATTCACGCAGCTCTCCGTAGCATATAGTTATTCTTTATACCTCCATGATTCATCGGTCTCATTTCTATGAGAATATTGAATCAAACGAGGCTCCCGAAAAGGGGAAAAAATATAGGCCTACAATCTACCCGCGGCAACCCCGCTTAACATTTAATATCAATTAAACACACATTGATAAAATCGGCATCCTTCTTAATTGCTAAAAGCTATTTCATCATGCAATCAAGCACTGCTCAGCCATTCCACTCTTCTATTATGACAAATCCTTTGGGTCATTATTGTTCACTCCAGATCTTGTTGATGAGCAGGGCCCTTTACATAAATAACAAACACCGGGACATCATAATTAGTAAATTACTATTTACTAAAAATTAGATAACAATTACTCAGCCTTTTTAGATACTTATGTGAAAAGCTTCAACAACCTTCAACATAATATGGACTTGGATTTTTCTCTGGGTCGCGGGGCTTGCCGTTACTGTCTGAGGCTATAGAAATTCAAAGGTTATCAGATCGACAATTGTTAGCACTCACATACCCGCAATAACAGCCCCCTTAAAGGCCGGACAAACTATGCCATCAGAATCCGGCCAACTTATGGCTACACGAACACCCTCCACAGCTCTACCCCCACCGCGCCGGCGAATAGCGAAACACCGGCAGTGACACACGCCAGCGAATGGCCGCCATGCGCAGCAGCAGGCCGACACTGAACGCGGCGAGCTGGGTCACGCTCTCGTCCACGCCCTGGCGCAGCAAGTATAAGTAGAGCAAGGCCACCACCAGAGACACGCAGGCGTAGATTTCCCGGCGCAGCACTTGGGGCACCCGGCCACACATGATGTCCCTGATAATCCCGCCGAAGATGCCGGTGGTGATCCCCGACATGACCACCACGATGGGCTCATAGCCCAGATCCAGCGCGACATTGCAGCCAATGACGGTGAAGGCGACCAGGCCGATGGCATCGAGAACCAGAAACAGCTGGCGCAAGTGGCGCATGAACCGGGCGATCACGATGGTGGCCAGGCCGCCGGTGAGGGTCATGTAGATATAGCCGGGATGCTGGGTGCAGGTGACCGGGAAGTTGCCCAGCAGGATGTCGCGAACGGTGCCGCCGCCAAGCGCGGTGAGAAAGGCGATCACGGCCACCCCGAACAGATCCATGTTGCGGCGTCCGGCGGCCAGCGCTCCGGACATGGCTTCGGCGGTGATGGCAATAAGGTAGACAGAGGTCAGCACACAGTACTCCTGCGTTTACGTGGCCTCTCCCCCTGTCCTGATACCTGAGAGTTTACAGAGCGAGTCTGCTTGCCCCTTCGGTGGACTGTCGCGGCAGTCGCTCTCCAGACGGCATTGAATGGTGTCCGCAGTACCTGTGCCTGAGCGTTTATGGGAGGTTGCGCCTCCGGCGGGGCCTGCTGCCCTCTCTCCTGCGGATAACGGCAGTATAGAAGCGCGCGGGGCGGGCGTCGAGACGCTCGGCGGCGCCTTGAAATCGCCGGAACCGGCGTAAAGTATCAACCAAGCGATAACCAGGAGCCCGCCATGAGGCAACCAAGCCGGATTCAGTGCAAACGGGTTTATCACCCGGCAGCCCGGTCGGACGGCCATCGCGTGCTGGTGGACCGGGTCTGGCCGCGCGGCATCAAGAAGGAAGACCTGCACGCCGATGAATGGCGCAAGGAGCTGGCGCCCTCCAGCGAGCTGCGCAAATGGTTCAACCACGACCCTGAGCGCTGGGCGGCGTTTTACCAGAAATTCCACGCCGAGCTGGCGCACCAGCGCGACGCAGTGGAAGCCGTTCTCGCCGCCGCCGGGGGCGGCACGCTGACGTTGCTCTACGCCGCCAAGGACGAGGCCCATAACAATGCGGTGGCTCTGAAGAAGTACCTGGAGCAGCCATAGCACCGGAAAAGCCCCCATCTTGCGTTCCCGGGAAATTCATAGGATGATTTCATAAAAATTCATGGGATCAATTCTATGGACGCGAACACCTTACCCCGGCGGTCCCTGGTGGACGGCGCCATTGATCACCTGCGTCAGGCGGTGGAGTCCGGCGAGTGGCCGGTGGGCCACAGGCTGCCGGTGGAAGCGGCGCTGGCGGAACAGCTGGGCGTGGGCCGGAACACGGTGCGCGAGGCGGTGCGGGTGCTGGTGCACGTGGGCTTGCTGGAAACCCGCCAGGGGGACGGCACCTATGTGTTGCGGCGCCTGGATCCGGCGGAATCGCTGCGGCGGTTGCGCCGCACCACCCTGCGCGACCAGTTGGAAATG
>Ga0114899_1001134_pt1 | contig 16322 bp, 15 predicted proteins | sample MalvireepMed_215_FD_83497 | JGI IMG/M metagenome (GOLD analysis project Ga0114899, IMG submission 83497) | Marine viral communities from the Global Malaspina Expedition - Malaspina viral metaG DeepMed_215 | ecosystem: Environmental > Aquatic > Marine > Oceanic | place: Mediterranean Sea... | reverse complement strand
TCGCTACTCAGGAATTAACAGGGATAGATTTACAAAAGCTCAAATATCCAAATGCTGAACGTATAAATAACTAAATTAACTACTTAGAACATTCAAAAAAAATAAAGTCTCTTGGTCTGTTGATGTAATGCTTAATAAATTAAATTCTTCAGTTTAATAAATAGGCTGGTTTGTCATTATGGAGCATTTAACGCCGCGAAACACATTAATTTATTTTATGATAAAATTTGAATTCTTATAAACTATAACTTGGCTATTTAAATGAAAGTTTTTGCGACGAGTTTGCAAGGCGTATCAATTTTTGAACCTGATATTTTTACCGATCTCCGTGGTTTTTTTTCAGAGACTTTTAATAAGCGAAGGTATTTTGACGCAGGTTTGAAGCTGGATTTTGTTCAAGATAATCATTCTCGATCTAAGCGAGGGGTTCTGAGAGGATTGCATTGCCAGAGAAATCAACCTCAAGGGAAATTAGTACGTGTAGCCCGAGGTAGCATTTACGATGTAGTTGTTGACTTACGTTTAGGCTCACCTTCATTTAAAAAGTGGTTTGGTATCGAGCTAAGTGATGAAAACCAAAAACAAGTGTGGATTCCCGCTGGTTTTCATCATGGTTTTTATACATTAACTGATTTTGCCGATGTGGAATATAAATGCACTGATTATTACCAGCCTAATGACGAGTGCTCTATTCGCTGGAATGATCCCACGTTGTTAATTAATTGGCCAAATGAAGAGCCAATTATGGCTGATAAAGATAGGCTTGCTCCATTATTAAGTCAAGTAGATGATAGCTATTTGCCCCATTATTCTAGTTAATAGACTTTGCTCTAATATCGTTGGTGTCTATATATTTTGATTAAATTAACCGAAGATATAATCTCGTGCTTATTCCATCAATTTGGATAAGATAATAGGAATGTAAGAATGGAAGTCGTAAATAAAATTTTATTGCTGGGATTAAACGGTCAAGTTGGTTGGGAGTTAAATCGTTCTTTAGCTTGTCTTGGTGATTTAATTAGCTTAGATCGGAACTCTGCGGAATTTGCCCAAATTAGTTTATTAAGGTCGTTAATTCTAGATGTTAAACCAGATATTATTGTTAATGCAGTAGCTTATACCGCTGTAGATAAAGCCGAACAAGAAGAAGAGCTGGCCTTTGAAGTTAATGCTGGTTCGCTCAAAGTGATTGCTGAAGCGGCAAGGGAAATGGACGCATGGCTGGTACATTATTCAACAGATTATGTTTATGATGGTGAGAAAGCTGGCCCATACATAGAAACTGATGAGGTCAACCCTCTATCAGTATATGGTCGTAGCAAACTGGCTGGAGAGGAAGAAATAAGAAAGTCGGGTTGTAAGCATCTAATATTTAGAACCAGTTGGGTATTTTCATCTAGACGTCATAATTTTTTGAAAACAATATTAGATTTAGCTAGTAAGCGAAAACAACTGAATATCGTCGCAGATCAGTTTGGTGCGCCAACTTCAGCTGAGCTAATTGCAGATATAACAGCTAAGTGCGTGCAGCGGTTGTCAATTGAAAAGTCATATACACAAAATAGTGATGTTAGCAAAAACTTATGTGGTACTTATCATTTGGCTGCCAAGGGAGAAGTCTCGTGGTTTAGTTTTGCTCAACGTATTGTTAAAAGAGCCAAAGAGAAAGGAGCGAGCTTTTGTTTGAAAACAGATAATATTCTACCTGTGTCGACGTCACAATATCCATTGGCTGCCACTAGGCCTTGTCATTCAAGGCTTAGTACGGCAAAGCTAGAAAATGTGTTCTCAATTAATTTACCCTATTGGTCCGATGATGTAGATAGTTTGATAGATGAACTTGTTAAGAAATAGAAGACTATTCTGTACAGATTATTTATTGAGGGAGCTGTCTATTTTATAAGGTCTATATTTGAACGCTCATTAAGGCTTGTTATTTTTATTATACCTGTTATTTTGTCTGGTAGTGTTGTAATCAATTCCCTTTTCTAAATTTTGACAATGAGTGAAAGCTAGTTTTGCTTGGTGTTTATTACTTAATAAGTTCTCCTCAAGGTTTATTTACCCAATGAAAGTAATGATAACTGGCGCCAATGGTTTTATCGGATCACCGCTGGTAAAAGAGATAATAAAGCGAGGTCATTCTGTTTGTAGCGCGGTCAGAAAAAACGACGCTGAGGATAAAGCAACATCCCAAGCCGAAAACGTTGAAATTGGCGAAATAGGCCCTCAAACAGATTGGTTGAACTCATTGAAATCTGTTGAAGTGATCGTACATCTTGCTGCTGTAACTCATCAAAAAGCACTTTCTAATGATGAGTCATTATTCAAGCAGGTTAATATCGATGGGACTAAACGATTGCTTGAAGACGCAATTAGAAGCGGTGTGAAAAGGTTTATTTTTATTAGTTCAATTAAAGTTTATGGAGAAAAACGCACACAAAACGGCTTTTTAAACCGAAATGCTGAGACACCTGAAATTTTAGATGAAGAAAGCAAGGTAGGATTAGGATGTGATTCGTATGGCCTATCTAAACTTATTGCTGAAAACGAAATTCAAAAGCTTTGCCAGCAAAGTTCAATTGAATTTGTTATTATACGACCGCCTTTAGTTTACGGGCCAAATGTAGGAGCTAATTTTAAGTCCTTATTAGCACTAATTAATACTGGGATTCCTTTACCTTTTGCAGGGATAAATAATAGAAGAAGCATGATTGCTATTGACAACATCGTTGATTTTATATGCTGTTGTGTTATCGCCAAAAAGGCGGCGAATCAGGTTTATTTAATTTCAGATGACGATGATATCTCCTTATCTCGACTCATTTCTTTGAGTCGGCGTTCAATGAATATTCGAGCAAGATTATTTTTTACGCCTATTAGTGTGTTGAGAGTATTATTTTTTGTTATTGGGAAAAATAAAGAGTTTGATAAATTAACAACGAGTTTTCAAATAAGTCCTAATAAAGCAAGAAAACAATTAGGGTGGCGTCCGATAATACGCCTAGAAAAAGCAATTAATCAGTCAGTAAAAGGTTTTTTAAAGAACAAATGATAATTATCATTGCTGTTTGCAACTTCCTAGCTTCATTTGGCCTGACTTATTGGGTTAAGTCTTATGCTATTAGAAATGGCCTTCAAGATGAACCAAACCAACGCTCTTCTCATATCCAATTAACACCACATGGAGGCGGTCTAGCAATAGTAATTTCTTTTATTAGCTCAGTTTTAATTGGTTATTATTTCGGCTTTTTTGATCAAGATATAGTGCTATCAATCTCTATATTTGGGGGGCTGGTGGCCGCCATCGGGTTCTACGATGACCACAACACTATGGGAGTGGGTAGTCGTATATTAGTTCAATTAATTAGTGCTACTGCTGCAATAATTTTACTCGGCGGACTTCCCAACATTCATTACGGTGTTTTTTTTCTAGAATTTGGTTATCTCGGGTATTTTATTGGATGTATTTTTCTGGTCTGGATGACTAATCTCTATAATTTTATGGATGGAATTGATGGGTTTGCGAGCATTGAAGCAATGACCACAACAGGATGTATGGCCGTAGTTCTAATGGTTTCAACTAAATTTGAATCCATTTGGCATTTAAATAATTTGCTTGTTGCAAGCGTCTTAGGGTTCTTTTTTTGGAATTTCCCTAAAGCAAAGATATTTATGGGAGATGTTGGCAGTTGTTTTTTAGGATTTGTGACTGGGGTCATAATGATTAAGTCTTGGAACTTAACAATTGATATTATATTTTCTTGGGTGATTTTGCTCGCCGTGTTTATTACTGATGCAACTTATACTTTGTTTAGTCGAGTTATCCGCGGAAAAAAGTTTTATCAAGCTCACCGGTCACATGGTTATCAAATCGCTAGCAGAAGATATGCTAGTCACGTAAAAGTTAGTAGTTTGTTAATTGTTTACAATGTAATCTGGCTTTTTCCACTAGCTTACTGGGTAGCAACTAAGTCTCTTCATCCACTAACAGGGCTTGCACTTGGTTATGTACCTATTATAGCAACGGATATTTATTTAGGCGCTGGAAAAAGTGAAAGCTAATAAAAGAATTTGTCTTAAGTAATTACTGGATTTTCTTGATTTAATTCACAAATTATATAGTTTTTAATCGGTGTACCTTCAATTATTAGTGAATTTCACCTATTATTCTGCAGGTAAGAAACTTGAATATTATTTAGCAGAGCATTAATAAAGAGAAAAACACGTTTTTCGCTGAACAATATACTGGAAAATAATAAAATGAATAAAATAAATCTTTGGTTTACGAGCTTTCTCGAATTACCAAGAGTAATAAAGCGGCTAATTTCTCTAGCTTATGATGCAGTCGCAATATTCATCTGCCTTTTTCTGGCGATGAAAATATCGAATAGCGGGTCTGATTTTACTGAAACACCAGTAATTATAACGGGATTGGTCACTTTTTGTAGTTCTATTCTTGCTTTTGTCAAGCTTGGCTATTATCGAGCTATATTAAGATATATGGGGCTTCAATCAGTTTTTTTTATAACTCTCGGTATTTCAATATCGACTTTGATATTCGCTGTAGTAAGCTCGGTTACAGGCATTGCAATTTCATCAGTCACATTATTTCTATATTGGTCTTTTTCGCTTGTGCTTATCGGAGCAGCCCGTTTATTTACAATTGCAATTATAAGGTCAAAGTTAAATAAATCTAAAAAAATGGTTATTATCTATGGCGCAGGTCAATCGGGAAGGCAATTGGCGAAAGCGTTAAATCAAGGACAAGATTATAAGATCGCGGCTTTTATAGACGACGAGCCTACAATGTTTCAAACCGAAATTGATGGCGTCAAAGTTTATTCACCGATTTCAATCGAACGTATTATTGATAAATTTAGTGTAGTGCAAATTTTGTTGGCTATGCCTTCAGCGACTCATGCCCGTCGTGCTGAAATTTTGAACTATTTAGAGCATTTCCCGGTCAGGGTGAAGACAATCGCGTCTTTGGAAGAAATTGTTGCTGGAAAGGTACAAATTGAGCAGTTAAAAGAAATTGAGATTGAGGATTTATTGGGTAGAGATTTGGTTGATCCGGATCAAGAACTTCTTCATTCCTGCATTACAGATAAGGTAGTAATGATCACCGGAGCCGGTGGTTCTATAGGTTCGGAGCTTTGTCGTCAAATAGTCATGTTAAGACCTGCAACAATTGTCCTATATGAACTTTCTGAGTTTGCGTTGTACACAATTGAAAAAGAGATCAATAAGTTATTGATAAAGCACAACCTAGGTGTGAAGGTTATTCCGTTATTAGGCTCTGTCCAGCACAAAAATAGGTTAATTAGTGCAATGGATAGATATATGGTGCAAACCGTTTATCACGCAGCTGCTTACAAGCATGTGCCAATTGTAGAGCACAATATGGTTGAAGGGGTGAGAAATAACGTCTTTGGAACATGGTACGCTGCGGAGGCTGCAGCAGAGGCAGGTGTTGAACGTTTTGTTTTGGTATCAACTGATAAAGCAGTACGACCAACCAACGTAATGGGAGCTTCGAAACGATTAGCTGAACTAGTTCTTCAGGCGATTAATAACCGCGGTGAGAAAACAATTTTCACTATGGTTCGTTTTGGGAATGTATTGGGATCTTCAGGGTCTGTTGTTCCTTTATTTAGAGAGCAGATTAAAGCCGGTGGCCCGCTAACGGTCACTCATAAAGATATTATTCGATATTTTATGACTATACCTGAAGCTGCGCAATTGGTTATTCAAGCCGGCGCAATGGGCAAAGGCGGTGACGTTTTTGTCTTGGATATGGGAGACCAGGTAAAAATCTTAGAACTAGCCGAACGAATGATTCACTTGATGGGATTGACTGTTAAGAACTCAGCCAATCAACAAGGAGATATCGAAATTCAGTATTCGGGGTTAAGGCCCGGAGAGAAGTTGTATGAAGAGCTATTGATCGGAGAAAACGTTGCCGGGACGACCCATTCTAAGATAATGACGGCCAATGAAGAGCTGCTCAATTGGTCAGATATGCAAAGAGCATTAATCCTTCTCAATGAACTATGCGAAGATATGGATTGTGAAGGTATCGTTCAGTTATTGCACAAAGTGCCTACAGGGTACAATCCGCAGCATGAGGTTTGTGATCTCTTATGGGAAGAAGAGAAGGATAATAATAATGTGTTGAGATTTAAAACACTGACATAAAAGTTAACCGAATAAATAGACAGAAAGCGCATTTATTGCGCTTTTTTTGTGAGTCTAATAATATATTTGGTTGTAAAGCTTTCTAATAAGAGTGTAATTTTTAAATGATAGTTCCAGTTATACTTGCAGGTGGCTCCGGTGAAAGGTTATGGCCTTTATCGCGCTCTCTACACCCCAAGCAATTCTTAAATTTGAGTGGTGAATCTTCTCTCCTTCAAACTACCTATAAACGCATAAAACAATTGGATTTAAAGCTTCATGATTCGATTGTAGTTTGTAGTCAAGATCACCGATTTATTGTTGCTGAGCAACTAAAAGATGATTTACCCAATATTGATATTTTACTTGAACCGGAATCTAAAAGTACTGCACCGGCAATTGCTTTAGCTGCTTTCCACGCCATTCAGAAAAACGAAAATGCAACTTTATTGGTTGTTCCATCGGATCATAATATCGACGACCTCAATAGTTTTAGGTCGTCTACTAAAAAGGCGGTCCAAATAGCTTTAGCGGAGAGCTTAGTTACTTTTGGCATTGTCGCTAAGACACCACATACAGGATTTGGCTATATTAAAAAGGGAGTAGAACTGGATGAAACGGCATGTTATGTGGATCAATTTATCGAGAAGCCTTGTCATGATAAAGCATTGGAGTACATTCAATCGGGTGACTATTTTTGGAATAGTGGAATGTTCGTTTTTAAAGCAAAACGTTACATTGAATTGCTTCAAAGGTTTGAGCCAGAAATTTTTCATGCTTGTCAAAAAAGCATAAACATGGCCTCCAAAGATTTAGATTTTATTCGAGTAGAAACTAAAAGCTTTAGAGAGTCACCATCTAAGTCAATTGATTATGCGGTTATGGAGCCTATAACAAGAAGCAAACATTCTTCTGATTCTGTTGTTATGGTTCCCTTAGACTCTAATTGGAGTGATATTGGAACTTGGTCTGCCTTGTGGGAAATGAGAGAAAAAGATCAACAAGGTAACTGTATTATTGGTGATGCAATTTACAAAGACACTACGAATTGCATGGTCCACGCTAACGCAAAACTAGTAGCCTTGCTTGGTGTTGATAATTTGGTAGTAGTTGATACTAAAGATGCATTATTAGTGGCTAATATGAATAAAGATCAAGAAGTTAAACAAATAGTCGAAAAGTTAAAATCTTCAAATAGAGATGAGTGGGAGGTTTCTCGAGAGGTATATCGGCCTTGGGGGAATTTTGATACTTTGGAACAGGGGCTCGGATATAAAGTCAAAAAGATTACGGTTCAAACCGGGGCATCATTGAGTCTTCAAAAACATCTCAAGAGGGCTGAGCATTGGGTTGTAGTATCAGGCGTTGCTAAAGTCACTCGTGAAAATGATGTTTTTTATGTTAGAGAAAATGAGTCGACCTATATACCTATAGGGGCAATACATGCCTTAGAAAACTCAGGTGATGAAGTGCTTGAACTAATTGAAGTACAAACAGGCGATATTTTGAATGAAGAGGATATTATTCGTTATAAGGACAATTATGGCCGACAGTGATTTCTAATAATATAGTATATTGATGGCCAATAAAAAACTTGATTAGTTTGTTATACCAAAATACTTAACGAGAACTTGTTTTTTGAGATTGTTTTTAAGTAACCCAATAGAAATGAATCCTAGAAAAACACCTAATGAGTCGGCTATGATATCGGCGAGACTAAAAGATCTGTTGGGAACATAATACTGAATAGCTTCAATTATTATTCCTAAAGAAACTGATAATAAGATTAAATACCTCGTCTTTATATTATTAAATGCAATCATAAAGATAAAGGTGAAGCCAGCAAACGCAATCAAGTGGTAGGCTTTGTCAATATTGTCTATATTGATTGGTTTTGGCGGTGAAGGAATTAAAGTAAGTAGAAGCAATATTGTTAATACTAGCCATAGAAGGCATTTCCAATAGATAGAGCATGGAGTGTTTTCAGAGTTATTTGTTTTAATTAATGGCTTATTCGGCATTAGGTCGTTTAATTGGTTGTTTAAAAGCGACGAATTCTATCTGAACGAAAAGGTTATTAATAGATTACTAATAGTTATTCTATTAATATTGATCGTTGCTGATAAAATATTAAGTGTATAAAGTGAGACGCCGCAGTATGTCTGCTTGTTGGAATGACAATTTATTCAACTTTTGAAACATTAAGAGTACTCCTTAAAACCATGAAAATGACACACCTAAAAAAGCTGGAAGCTGAAAGCATACAAATTTTTCGTGAAGTGGCTGCTGAATTTGATAATCCAGTAATGCTCTATTCTGTCGGAAAAGACTCTTCTGTATTATTACACCTAGCTAGAAAAGCTTTTTTTCCTGCGAAAATTCCTTTTCCATTAATGCATGTAGACACTAATTGGAAATTTAAAGAAATGATCGAGTTTCGCGATCAAATGGCTGAAGAATATGGTTTTGATTTAATTGTTCATAAAAATCCACGGGGTATGAAGATGGAGATAAGCCCTTTTACTCACGGTAGCGCTAAGCATACCGACATCATGAAAACCGAAGGTTTGAAGCAAGCGTTAGATAATCATGGCTTCGACGCGGCATTTGGCGGCGCAAGGCGTGATGAAGAAAAATCTCGTGCTAAGGAACGAGTCTATTCATTTCGTGATAATAAACATCGCTGGGACCCTAAAAACCAGCGTCCGGAGCTTTGGAATATTTATAATGGCAAGGTAGATAAGGGGGAGAGTATTCGTGTATTCCCTCTTTCAAATTGGACTGAACTAGATATCTGGCAATATATTTATTTAGAAAGCATAAAAATCCCGTCACTCTATTTTGCTAAAAAACGTCCTGTTGTAAAGCGAGATGGAGCCTTGATTATGGTTGATGATGAAAGAATGGAGATTCAACAAGGTGAAGCAGTTGAAAATATCATGGTTCGCTTTAGAACTTTAGGTTGCTACCCTTTAACCGGAGCCGTTGAGTCTACAGCTACAACTCTACCTGAAATCATTCAGGAAATGCTGCTATGTACGACTTCTGAACGACAAGGCCGAGTAATTGATAATGACTCTTCAGGGTCAATGGAAAAGAAAAAAATGGAAGGCTATTTCTAATAATTAAATACTTTAGATGCAGATAAAACTTGTGATATACCTTACTAAAATATAAAGGAATACCGGATGTCTAATAATTCTCTTCTTGCGACTGATATTGAAGAATACTTAAAAGTTCATGAAAACAAAGATATGCTGCGAATTTTAACTTGCGGTAGTGTTGATGATGGTAAATCAACACTTATTGGTCGATTTCTTTTTGATAGTAAAATGATACTTGAAGATCAGATGGCTGTAATTGAAAAAGATTCCAAACGATTTAATACAACAAATGAATCTTTTGACTTAGCTTTATTGGTTGACGGATTACAATCAGAGCGAGAGCAGGGAATCACAATTGACGTTGCTTATCGTTACTTTGCAACAGAGCAACGAAAATTCATTATTGCCGACACTCCAGGTCATGAACAATATACTCGTAATATGGCAACTGGGGCGTCTACAGCTGATTTAGCTATCATTCTTATAGACGCTCGTCATGGGGTACAAGTTCAAACACGTCGCCATAGTTTTATTTGCTCTTTGTTAGGAATTAAGCATGTCATTGTAACCATTAATAAAATGGATGCCGTTGATTATGACCAATCTGTATATCAAAATATTAAAAAGGATTACCGTGAGTTTGCAGAAAAACTGGCGTTCGATGATATAAGGTTCGTACCCATATCTGCGCTTAAAGGTGATAATGTAGTTAACGAAAGTAAGAATATGACCTGGTATCCAGGCTCAACATTGATGAAGCTTTTAAATACGGTTTCAATTGAAGGAGATAAAAATTTTCCCTTCAGAATGCAGGTACAGTATGTCAACCGACCTAACCTGAATTTTAGAGGGTATTGCGGCACAATTTCCGGCGGTGATATCCGTGTTGGCGACACCGTAAAAACACTTCCTTCAGGCAAAGAAAGTAAGGTTAAGTCGATCGTCACATTCGACGGTGAATTAGATAATGCTTCAGTTGGAATGGCCGTTACTCTGACGCTAGAAGACGAGATTGATATCAGTCGTGGCAATATGTTGGTTCGTCCACATGAAATGCCTTTTTCAGTAAATGACTTCGAAGCTGACGTTGTTTGGATGACTGAAGAGACTTTACATGTCGATAGAGAGTATGAAATTAAAATCGGTAGCCAGTCTGTTTTTGGCTTTGTTAAAGCGATCAATCATAAAGTAGATGTGAATACTCTGATTGCACAGACGGCTTCACAACTCGAGTTGAATGAAATTGGTAATTGTAATTTTGAACTAAGTGAGCCAGTACAATTTGACGCTTATGATGTTAATCGCTCAACGGGCGCTTTTATCGTTATTGATCGCTTAACCAACGTAACTGTTGGTGCCGGTATGATTCTAAAGCCTGTAGATAGTAAAAAACCACAAGGAAAGGCTCCAGCCCATTCAGCTTTTGAAGTTGAGTTTAACGCATTAGTAAGAAAGCACTTTCCTCACTGGGGAGCTAAAAAAATAATATAGAATGAGAGTAAGTATAGCTAATTAGGTAGAAAGGTTGCTATCACCAATAATTGGTGCCGCAGCCTTTTTTATTAAAAGAAAACAGTTTTGAATAAGATGTTTTAATTTGAAATATTTTAAACGAGGAATTCTTATGTCAGATACCCCGTATAAGAAAGTTGAAGTAGAGGGCGAAAAATCTTCAGATGTCATATGGCACCAATCGTGTGTGACACATGAGAATCGCGTGTCTTCTAATGGCCATCAACCAGCTGTACTTTGGTTTACTGGCTTGAGTGGTTCGGGAAAATCTACTGTTGCTAATGCCGTTGATAAGGTGTTGTATGATATGGGTTGTAAAACCTATGTTTTAGATGGCGATAATGTTAGACATGGATTAAATGGCGACCTTGGCTTTAGCGATGAAGACCGAGTTGAAAATATTCGTCGTATCGGTGAAGTTTCTAAACTTTTTGTTGATTCGGGTTTATTGGTTTCAACGGCATTCATATCGCCATTTATTGCAGATAGAAAGTTGGTGAGAGAGCAATTAGAAACTGAGCAATTTATCGAAGTTTTTATCGATACACCGATTGAAATTTGTGAACAAAGAGACCCCAAAGGTCTTTATAAAAAAGCCAGAGAGGGCGAAATTAAAAACTTTACTGGTGTTGATTCAGCATATGAAATACCTGTTTCGCCAGAAGTCCATGTGAAAGCGGGTGAGAAAACTGTCGAAGAGTGTACGCTACAGGTAGTCCAGTACCTTAAAGACAATAACTATCTTTAGAGCACTCACTCTCTTAATAATAGGATTCTAATATTCCATGAATTACGACATATTCAATGGCGATGCGGACGGAATAATCGCATTACTGCAATTAAGATTAAATAACCCTAAAGAAAGTCATTTGGTAACAGGCGTTAAGCGAGATATCAAATTAATGAGTCGAGTTACTCCTCAAGAAGGAGATAGTTTAACTGTCTTAGATATTTCTATGGAAAAGAACATTAACGCGTTAAAACATGCGTTATCTGTGGGCGCTAATGTAACTTATTTTGACCACCACCGAAGTGGAGAAATCCCTCAAGAACCGAATTTAGAAGCGCATATTGACTTGGATCCTAACACTTGTACGTCACTGTTAGTTGACCAAAAATTAAACCAAAGGTTTCACGTTTGGGCGATAACTGCGGCATACGGTGATAATTTAATAAAACACGCTGATGAGCTTGCAGGTAAAGCAGGGTTTTCCAAAGAGCAGTCTAGTCAACTAAATGAATTTGGTACATTAATAAACTACAACGGTTATGGAGCAGAAGTCTATGATCTTCACTACCATCCTGAAGAGCTATATAAAGCTTTATTAGAGTATTGTTCTCCGTTCGATGCAATTGCTGACATGAACTCTCCATTCTATCGGCTGCGTGATGCCTATGAGCAAGACATGGAAAAAGCGATGTCTATTCCTCCAAGACACAAGAGTGATACATTTACGCTTTATGAATTACCTGATGAGTCGTGGGCTAAAAGAATAAGTGGGGTGTTTGGGAATTTACTAGCCAATAAAAAACTGGATTCAGCACATGGCGTCTTAACTTTAAATAAGGATAAGACTTATACGTTATCGCTTCGTGCACCGCTGGGTAATAAACAAGGCGCAGGTGATATTTGTAGCCAATTTCCTTCCGGCGGAGGAAGAGCTGCTGCCGCAGGAATAAATGCATTGCCTAACTCAATGATTACTAAGTTTATTGAGGCAGTAGAAAGCTATTATCAATAACGTTCATACTCAGAAAGAATCTGGTGATAGAGTATCTGGCTGGTTTATATGAGCACTAATGGTAATGCTATTAAGACTAGGCTTAGTTAGACTGATTCTGTAGGTGGTAGACTAGGCTTTACTACTGCATTTTCTTTGCTTTCCATCGACATATTAGCTATTATCCGCCAATATTTGAAAACTACGATTTTTCTCATCGAATAAAAAGCACCTATTGGGTGCTTTTCGTGGTTTTTTGGCTTCATATTTTGAATACAAATAGACTGTAAAAGGTTAAAAAGATAATGCCAGTAATTACGCTTCCTGACGGTAGTAAAAGAGAATTTGATAGTGCTGTGACTGTATTTCAAGTCGCATCAGACATTGGGCCTGGTTTAGCCAAGGCTGCTCTAGCAGGCAAGGTCGGCGGCGAATTGGTTGATACTAGCTATCTTATAGAAAATGATGCTGAACTTGCATTGATAACAGAGCGTGATGAAGAGGGCCTTGATGTTATTCGTCACTCTTGTGCGCACTTATTGGCACAAGCAACTCAAGCTATATTTCCTGAAGCGCAAGTAACAATCGGTCCTACCATCGATAATGGTTTTTTCTATGATTTTGCTTTCTCGCGTCCTTTTACTCCGGAAGATATGACTGCTATTGAAGCAAAAATGGCGGAAATCGCCAAACAAGATTTAACTATTGAGCGAACAACGATGATCCGTGAAGAGGCAATTGGCTTCTTCAAAAATATGGGCGAAGAGTATAAAGCCGAAATTATTGAAAGTATTCCCGCAGGTGAAGAGATCTCACTTTATCGTCAGGGTGACTTTATCGACTTATGCCGAGGCCCACATGTACCCAGTACTGGAAAGATTAAAGCGTTTAAATTGATGAAACTGGCTGGTGCATATTGGCGCGGCGATTCAAACAATGAAATGCTGCAACGTGTCTATGGTACTGCTTGGAGCAATAAAAAAGATTTGAAGAAATATCTTCATCGTTTAGAAGAAGCTGAAAAACGAGATCACCGAAAAATTGGTAAGGCTTTAGATTTATTTCATTTTCAAGAAGAATCTCCGGGCATGGTGTTTTGGCATAATGATGGCTGGACTATTTTTAAAGAGCTAGAAAGCTATATCCGCAAAGTATTAAATATTACTGACTATCAGGAAGTAAAAGCACCGATGGTTATGGATAGAAGCTTGTGGGAGAAATCTGGTCACTGGGAAAAATATCATGACGATATGTTTACTACAGAATCTGAAAATCGTACCTATGCTGTGAAGCCAATGAATTGCCCTGGGCACATTCAGATATTTAATCAAGGCTTAAAATCATACCGTGATTTGCCATTACGTATTGCTGAATTTGGTTCTTGTCATAGAAATGAACCTTCAGGAGCGTTGCACGGCCTAATGCGAGTAAGGGCTTTCACTCAAGATGACGCTCATGTATTTTGCACCGAAGCCCAAATTCAAGATGAAGTTGCAGAGCTGATAGATGTCATTTATGACGTATACGCCGATTTTGGTTTTGAAAATATCGAAATTAAATTGTCTACTCGACCAGAAAAGCGAGTTGGATCTGATGAAGATTGGGATCAATCAGAAAAAGCTTTGGCTGATGCACTAGAGTCGAAGAACATCGAATTTGAGGTATTACCAGGTGAAGGCGCTTTTTATGGTCCGAAAATTGAGTTTTCTCTAAGAGATTGCCTTGACCGAGTATGGCAGTGTGGAACAATTCAGCTAGATTTCTCAATGCCAGGTCGTTTAGATGCTGAATATGTTGATGAAGATGGCACTAAAAAAACGCCTGTTATGATCCATCGCGCAATTTTAGGTTCGCTTGAACGATTTATCGGTATTTTGATTGAGCAGTACGCAGGTAAATTCCCGCCATGGATTGCGCCTAATCATGCTGTAGTTTTGAATATCAGTGAAAAACAGAGTGAATATGCACAGAAATGTGCAAAAATATTGAGTTCTCAAGGATTTAGAGTCAATTCGGACTTGAGAAATGAGAAGATCGGCTTTAAAATCCGACAACACACGCTACAACGTGTTCCTTTTTTGCTGGTTGCGGGTGACAGAGAAGTAGAAACCAATACTATTTCTGTTAGAACTCGTTCAGGAAAAGATCTTGGAAGCCTGTCTTTAGATGCTTTCGCTGAGAGATTAAGTGCCGATATCGCACTAAAAGGACGATTTGAAGAATAATCTAACCTTAGGTTTTTCGACTGTTTGTAGATGTTAATCAACTAGAGGAATGGAAACATTAAAAGAGCAAGACCAAAATTAAGCCAAAAAGAGAAGCGCGCTACGATTAATGAAGAGATCACCGCGCCAGAAGTTCGCTTAGTAGGCCCTGATGGAGCACCATTAGGTATTGTCTCAAATAAAGAAGCCCAACAAGCTGCAGAAGATGCAAAGTTGGACTTAGTTGAAATTTCACCAGGAGCTGCGCCTCCTGTGTGTAAAATCATGGATTATGGCAAGTTTGTATTTGAGGCTAAGAAGCAAAAAGCGGCCCAAAAGAAAAAACAAACGGTTGTCCATGTAAAAGAAATTAAATTTCGTCCAGGAACAGATATTGGCGATTACAACGTAAAGTTGAAAAAGCTTAGAGCCTTTCTTGGAGATGGTGATAAAACAAAGATCACTATCCGGTTTCGTGGCCGTGAAATGGCACACAAAGAATTAGGTATGGAATTGCTAAAACGTGTTGAAAAAGATCTTGAAGATCTAGGCGACATTGAAGCAAGACCAAAATTTGAAGGCCGTCAAATGATTATGGTGATGGCGCCTAAAAAGAAAAAATAATTAATCTGTTTGTAAAAACGATTTTTTATTTTGTTTAATCAAGGTTATTGGCAACCTTGATTAAACTGGTGAGGATAGTTCTTTTCCCTATAGGGCAATGAATCTGTTCTTTTTTATAGCACTGCTAGGTAACTAACGGTATAGAGAAAGCTTCATGCTTTTTCAAAATACGACCTACAGATGATAATTGGAGTAAAAAGCAATGCCAAAGATTAAATCCGATAGTGGCGCTAAAAAGCGTTTCAAAAAAACTGGATCTGGCGGATACAAGCATGCGCAAGCACACCGTCGCCACATTCTTACTAAGAAGAGCTCTAAGCGAAAGCGTCATTTGCGTGATATGCAAATGGTAGCACACGCTGATGTAGCACAATTGAATCGTATGATTCCTTACGCTTAATAAGAATGGGAGTAATTTGAAATGCCTAGAGTAAAAAGTGGTGTAACAGCCCATAAGCGTCACAAAAAAGTATTAAAAGCAGCCAAAGGTTATTATGGCGCTCGTAGCCGTGTTTATCGTGTTGCGAAACAAGCTGTAACTAAAGCTGCTCAATATGCTTATCGTGACCGTCGTCAGCGTAAGCGTCAGTTCCGCGCTCTGTGGATCCAACGTATTAATGCTGAAGCTCGTGTTAGCGGAATGTCTTATAGTCAATTTATCAACGGTCTTAAGAAAGCGTCTATCGCTATCGATCGTAAAATTTTGGCTGACATCGCTGTTTTTGACAAAGCTGCATTTGCAACTTTAGTTGAAAAAGCGAAAGCTGCTCTTGCTTAAGAATCAGCTGATTGGATTAAGCTAGGTTGTTTTAGAATAACTTAAATTAATCAAAACAGTCTTTGAAAAGGAAGAGTCTTTAAAAGCTCTTCCTTTTTTTTATCAATCGAGAATATTTATATTTATCTTGAAATTATATTGGCTATCAAACATAGCTATTATGATTCCAAGATAAATATCGTAATTAATTGATTAAAAC
>Ga0114899_1001133_pt1 | contig 16329 bp, 14 predicted proteins | sample MalvireepMed_215_FD_83497 | JGI IMG/M metagenome (GOLD analysis project Ga0114899, IMG submission 83497) | Marine viral communities from the Global Malaspina Expedition - Malaspina viral metaG DeepMed_215 | ecosystem: Environmental > Aquatic > Marine > Oceanic | place: Mediterranean Sea... | reverse complement strand
GTTTTAAGCCGGTCGAAAGACCCTAGTAAGCCATTTCCCATTTTTGAATGGGACTACGAGAAAGAATATATAGAAAACGGGGCCTTTGAAGGGGTAGACACAGTTATTCATCTGGCAGGAGCCGGGGTTGCTGAAAAAAAATGGACTGCCGAACGCAAAGACGAAATCTATAACAGCCGAACCAAAACCTCCTTCTTACTTTACCAAACATTGAAAGAGGTTCCGAATGAAGTGAAAACCTTTATTTCAGCATCAGCCATCGGATATTATGGGCTTGATACCGGTTCCATCAACCTCAAGGAAAGTGCCCCTGTTGGACACGATTTTTTGGCCAGGGTAGTTGATGCCTGGGAAACCTCCACCAGCAAAATTACAGAGTTGGACATCAGGCTGGTTCAGCTCAGAATCGGGGTAGTGTTAAGCCTGAAAGGTGGTGCCCTGGTAGAACTTTTAAAGCCTCCGGTGGCAGCCCCACTAGGGAAGGGCAACCAGTACATGAGCTGGATTCACATAGAAGACCTCTGCCGTATGTTCATGTTTGCCATGGAAACTGAGTCGCTCAAAGGAGCCTACAATGCCGTGGGGCCAAGACCCGCCACCAACAAGGAGCTGACCCGCGAAGCAGCCAGCACTTTGGGAAAGACATTTGTACCAGTGCCGGTGCCAGGCTTAATCCTCAAACTGATTTTGGGTGAAATGGCCCGAATGGTGATTGGTGGGAACAGGGTAAGCTGTGAAAGATTGCTGGAAGCCGGGTTTGAGTTCAAACATCCAAAATTATCTGCGGCCATAGCGCACCTAAAATCAACCAACCAGTAATTGTCTTTATATGATTCATTTATATTTAAACGAACCTTCACAGTAGCAAACCGTTTAGAATGAGGTTTTCACCTAATTTTGAAAGACAATGAATGATATGACGAACGAAGATAAAATCAAACAAGCCTTTAGAGACAGGGACTGGAATGAGATTAAAACCCATGACTCATGGGTGATTTTCAAAGTGATGGCCGAGATGGTGGAAGGCTTTGAAAAGCTGGCCAAAATTGGCCCCTGCGTTTCTGTATTTGGTTCTGCCAGAACAAAACCGGGAACCGAGTACTATCAAATGGCCGAAGATATTGCCGCAAAACTCGTTCGTCACGGATACGGAGTGATCACTGGCGGTGGCCCTGGTATTATGGAAGCAGGTAACAAAGGAGCCAAAAGCGAAAAAGGCAAATCCGTTGGTTTGAATATTGAGCTGCCACATGAGCAAGGCAACAACATCTACATTGACCCGGATAAACTCATTTCATTCGACTATTTCTTTGTGAGAAAAGTGATGTTCGTGAAGTACTCACAGGGTTTTGTGGTAATGCCCGGAGGCTTTGGTACGCTCGATGAAATGTTTGAAGCCATCACACTGATTCAGACCAACAAGATTGGAAGATTCCCGATCGTGCTTGTAGGAGAAAAATTCTGGGGTGGACTTCTTGACTGGATCAAAAATACCATGCTGGCAGCCGGCAATGTGAGCCCGGAAGACCTGGACCTGTTCTGTATAGTAGAGAATCCTACAGATGCAGTTCGCGTAATTGACGAGTTCTATTCCAAATACCTGCTTTCTCCGAATTTCTAATGACCAGACACATTCTTTTCGATTGTGACGGGGTATTGATTGATACTGAAATAGTTGCAGCAGAAGTAGTAACCAACTGGCTCAATTCAGAAGGCGTAGATATCGATATCGAAACCTTTATTTCCGATTACACCGGCAAAACCTTTACCGATATTCTTGAAATACTCAAATCGAAAAGACTTCTGACTCCAAATATTGAAACCAGAGAGGCAGTGGTATTTATGGATGAGGAAATTCGCAGGAATATGCGTCCTATTGCAGGAGTAGATCAGATGCTCAATAAGGTGCCCTTTACCTCAAGTATGGTTTCCAATAGTGCTGTAGATTATGTGCTGGAAGCCATAGGACTGTTAAAGGCCGATCATGTTTTTGAAAAACGGGTCTTTTCTGCAGAAATGGTTCTGAAGGGAAAACCCGATCCAGCAGTATATCTTTTGGCCCTAGAAAAGCTGGGTTTGAATAAAAACGAAGTCATAGTGGTGGAAGACAGCGTAGCCGGAGTTACCGCTTCCGTTGCTGCCGGATTGCACACCCTTGCCTTTTTAGGTGGCACACATGTAAGGGAGGGTCATGCAGAGAAACTTTTAGCACTAGGTGCATTGGAGCTCATTCATAATCACCAGCATCTTTCTGAATATTTGAACGGGCTTTAGAAGCGACCAAACTTCAAAACAATACCATAGTTCATCCCATTTAGGATAGATGCGTTGATTATTTCCTGTTCGTTATTCTGATTGAGAAAACTTGTTCCCGAAACACTTCTATAGCTGGCTCCAAGACCCACTTTCATAAACTTAGCCACATTGATTTCCAGCTCTGCGCCACCTTCCATGGCAAAAAATGCCTGCGAGCCGGCAGGGTTTACCGCACCAATGGGATTCTGAGCATCTACATAGGTGAAGCCACCAGCTCCTATAGTTATTGGAATATTCAGGTGCACAAGACTTTGAGGAAAGAGAGTATACTCAAAAGTAAGCCCCCCATAACCCCCTTCGATCCGAATGTCCTTGTTAAGCTCCTGATTGAAAAACCCTCTCGACAGAATGGCATTGCCACCAACCCCTACTCCAAGGCTGGGAGACGGATAATACATCACCCTGCCACCCAAAAGAATAGAAGGCGTTCCGTCAACCTCAGTGTAGCCGGTATAAGAAGCCAGTCCTGCCCTGAATTTCTTTTCAGGTTTAACCCGCTCTTGCCTTTGTTTTTTGGCCATGGCCTTCTTATTAGCTGCGGCCTGTTCATCCCAAACAGACTCAGTGTTAGACTCTTCCTTCGCATACTTTGGCCGGATAGCGGAATAGTCTAAATAAGGCAACCTGGTACGAACTTCTAATGGAGAATATTCCTTTCCAGGCCAGGTAGGAATAAAAATACTTCTTTCTGCAAGCATCTTGCCTTTATTGGCAAGAAAGGCAGATCCAAACGAATCTGAACTATCCTGCAAAATCTGCTTTGGAGCATCTATTTGTGGTGCCAGTTCAATTTCCTTTGGTTGACTTGTCGTTGCAGAATCCAGCCTTGTAGCTTTCTCCGTTTTGGGCTTGGTAAGTTGTAAACTGGTATTGCTTACCTGATCTTCCTTTTTAGCCGGTTCAATAGTGGTTTCTGTTTTGGGTGCCGGAATTACCTTCTTCCTCAACAGTATCTGACCTTTCATCTCCCACATTTCCATTTGCTGACCGGCAAAAAGCTCGTTCAATACTGTGGAAAGAGCAGTCCTTTGCCGGTTGATACTCACTCGTTTCTTCACATCAAAAACTTCCGGGGAGTAGACAAAGGAAAGGTCTTCAGACTCCAGCGATTTCAGTATTTCTTCAATCGAAGTGTTGCTGAACCTCACATTTACTTCTCTGTTCAGCAATGAGCCTTGCTGACCGAAAAGCAAAGCCTGACTGCAAATAAGAAGTAACAAAATGGTTGAAGCTCTCATGTAATTTAAATGGTGCAATTTAAGCGATTGAGCCTGTAAATCACTGATAGTGAAATAACAGGCTCAGACATTCTACGGTCAATTAGAATTTGTGGTCGTTAAAACTTTCCGAATTTTAGGTTGAAGGAAGTGCTGAAACCAGTCATGGCATCGCTGTTCAAAATCCTGTTGCCTGAATCCAGATACTTAAGATCAATGTCCGAAGTCACTCTGTACTTCACTCCTAAACCAAAACGAACAAATGGTAAGAGGTTGAATTCTACATCTACTCCCGGTTCAACTACGAAGAAGGCCTGCGAATCTTCAGAATCATAAAAGTCGAAATCACGGTTAGACTGTACATAGGTAATACCTCCAGCTCCAACGGTTACCGGAAAACTTAAGTGAATAGGGCTTTTCGGCATGGCAATGAATTCCAGCATCAATCCGCCATAACCTCCGGTGGTTATATATCTGTTATCGAGATTGGCATCATATGCCCTTTCAGTAATGAAACCGGTTCCTGAAAGTCCAATTCCGAACTGGTGATTAATCAGCCAGGCTCCCTGGCCACCTATAGTGATGGCATCTGCATTGGCTATCTGGGTATACCCTACCGTAACAGCACCGTAACCCCCGTTGGAGCGAATTCCTCCATTATTGAAGAGCGTGCGCATGGGTTGATCTTCTTGTGCTTGCAGGTTCATCGCTGCGAAGAACACTGCCACCATTAAAATGGCTTTGAAAAATTTGTTGTTCATGATATTTCGAGTTGTTATTTCTTATTGACAGGAGCCACCATTGACCAAAATGGTCTCCTGTTGTCTGTTAAATGTTGTATTAAAAAGTAATTCCAAAGTATTCAGTATGCTTTCCAGGTTCTCCTGATCGTATCTGGCTGTGAGTGTACAGTCTGCAAAAGCCGCATTCTGGAGCTCAAACCTTACGTTGTAGGCGTTTCCAATATCTTCAAACACCCGGCTCATTTTTTCATTTTCAAATACCAGCGTTCCGGTTTGCCAGGCCTGGAAGTTCTGATTGGTATTCTCGGTTTTCTCCAGTAAGCCATTCGGGCCCAAGGCAACCCGCTGACCAGGCGAGAGAATAATCTGCTCATTAGGTGTGGAAAACTTCACTTTCCCTTCTACCAAAACCAATTCAAAACCGGAATAAGGGGTTGCCGTTTTTAGGTTGAAGGAGGTTCCCAACACCCTGGTTTCCGTATCATCGGCCTGAATGACAAATGGCTTTTCAGGGTTGCTGAAGACATCGAAAAAGGCTTCTCCTTCGAATTGAACCCTTCTTTCGTTCCCGAATTCTTCCGGATAGGTCAGTGTTGCTCCTTTTTTCAGAGTCACAAGGCTGCCATCGGGCAGGGTAAGTTCTGTTTGCTCCTGCGCTGTAAAAATAATTTGTTGTGGAGGGTTATACAGGAGGCTTTTGATTAGGAAAGCAGCGGAAATGAGGAATACTACCGCAGCAGCTACTCTCCAGAATACCCTGTTGTTACCCACTCTGTGTTGTCCGATTTTTGACTGAACTCCCTGCCAGTTCTTGTCCATATCTATGCTTTCCAATAATGAAAAGGACTGGGCATTGGCCCAAAGGGATTTGAGTTGCCGGATGTACTGCGCATTGTCTTCTGACTCTGCCATCCAGTCTTCAACCACCTTACTTTCCTGCTCATTGGCAGTTTCAGAAAGGTATTTGAGCATCAATTCCTGCGATATGTCACTTGGGTTATTCATCGGCTTTCATTTGTATGACGGGTGAGACTTGAATCACACGTACGGTATTTCAAAATTTTTTTCAAAGGCCATTTAACCATAAGGCTATGGCTATAATTATCATGTCCAAATAAGGATAAATATCTTCCCTCAACCGCTTCAGTGCTTTACTGATCTGGGTTTCAACAGTGCGTTTGGAAATGTTGAGTGCTTCGGCAATCTCTTGATTTTTCTTTCCTTCGAACCGGTTCATTTTAAAAATGAGCTGACATTGCTCAGGCAGCTGCTGGATGCTCTGAAAGATTTTCTCCTCCAATTCCGACTGAATCATAAGTTCTTCGCTGTTCAGACCTTCCAGTTCTGCCCCGGCTTTGATTTCCACATGATGCCTTTCTCTGGTTTTAGAAGACCTGATTAAGTCAATACAGCGGTTTCTCACCGATTGGTACAGAAATGCCTTGAGTGAACTATGAAACTGAAGCCTGTCTTTCTGCTCATAGAGCTTTACGAAAACATCCTGCACCAAATCTTCTGCAGTTTCCTTATCGAGCGAAAATTTAGTGGCGAAGAGAACGAGCACCCGGAAGTATAGCTCGAAGGTTTCCTGAAAGGCGGTCTCATCGCCCCGGGAAAGACGTTGTTGAAGAGCAATGTCCTGATCGGTAGACATGGTACAAAGTAGAACAAAAATGATGAATGGCTATTGGAAAACTTGCAACCTTTCACTTACTTTGAAATTCAAAGTACTTTTACAATGTCAAACAAATACATTCAGGATATAGCTGAAATCCGTCAGATGATGGAGAAATCATCGCGGTTCATTTCGCTCAGTGGTCTTTCAGGAATAATGGCGGGTATCTATGCGCTGATTGGAGCCTACATCGCCTGGCAGCTGGCTTATACCAGCCAGGATATTATTTATGACCAGCTGATTATAAGGGACGTGCGGGGTAATTTGACCTGGCTAATTGTGGATGCTCTAGGCGTTTTGGTTATGGCCATTATTACGGGGGTATATCTCACCAATAAAAAGGCTAAGAAGCAAGGAGTAAAAAGCTGGGACAAAACTGCCCAAAGACTCCTGATTAATTTATTCATTCCCCTGGCAACGGGCGGAATTCTGGTCATTATTTTCTATTACCAGAGCTTAATTGGTCTGATTGCACCTACCACTCTGATATTCTATGGACTCGGATTAATTAACGCCAGCCATTATACCTATCGCGATGTGCGATTTCTTGGGATTTCTGAAGTAGTTTTGGGATTGATTGCCTCTGCCGTAATCGGCTATGGATTATTGATTTGGGCCATTGGTTTCGGTGCCCTCCATATCCTTTACGGAGCTATTATGTACTTTAAATACGAGAAATAAGGTGGATATCCACAACCTGAATAAAGCTTTTGAAAGCAGGGTACGGCTTGGAATTATGTCGGCATTAATGGCCAATGAATCGCTAGACTTTAACAGACTGAAGGAGCTGCTGGACGTAACAGACGGCAACCTGGCCAGCCATTTGAAAGCACTGGAGAAAGAAGAGTATATCGAAGTCTCCAAATCATTCGTTGGAAGAAAACCCAATACCCAATATATGGTTACAAAAACCGGAAAACAATCATTCAAGGCTCACATTGATGCCTTGGAGCAATTGATAAAAAACAATCAGTAAAAAAATTTGGAACATTACTTTGTAATTCAAAGTACTTTTAAATACACGATATGGACAACAGCACAAACGGGTCAGTATTTGATAAGATCAACTACTCCATCAAAAATTCAGTGAGCATTAAGTTGCTATCTATTGGCTTTTTAATTGCCATTCTCCTCATTCCAAACAGCATGATCAAATCACTGATCAGCGAAAGAGAGTCAAGACAGGACGAAGCAATTCATGAGATTTCCAGTAGTTGGGCTTCGCCTCAACAAATAACGGGACCCATCCTGACCATCCCGTTCGAATCTGTGGTGGTTATTGAGGACAGTAAAGAAATCAGTGTTGTCAAGTATGCGCATTTCTTACCCGAAAAGCTGGAAATATCGGGCGAAATCAATCCACAGTCCAGAAAAAGAGGAATCTACCAGGTTGCTGTTTACGGTACAGAGCTCCAGCTGAAAGGAGAATTCATTCAACCCGACTTTAGCAAGATCATTGGAGAAAATGACCACATTTTGTGGAACCTGGCGACTGTAAGTATCGGAATTCCCGATATGCGTGGAATTCAGAATAAAATCGAATTGAAGTTGAATGACAAGACCTATTTAATGGAGTCGGGCATTCCAAAAAAATATGACCTTCGACTATCTCAAGTTGCACAGAACAATTATTCCTCATCGAGATCGGGCGAATATCAAAGTGGCGTTTCTTCTAACATACAATGGCCCGAAAAAGCAGAATCACTGGCATTTTCTACGAGGCTCAGCCTGCATGGGACCAGATCATTAAAATTTAACCCAATTGGAAAAAGCACTGTGGCCAAACTGAATTCTTCCTGGCCTCATCCAAGCTTTGAAGGCCAGTTCCTCCCCGATAAGCATGAAGTAAGCACAGAGGGCTTCACCGCAGAGTGGTCAATATTCGATCTGAACAGAAACTACCCACAGCAATGGGTAGGAAGCGAACATATTATTTCGGATTCTGATTTTGGAGTGAAGTTATTCCAGCCAGTAGACAACTATCAGCAAAACACCCGGTCGGCCAAATATGCGGTTCTCATTCTTTTCCTGACCTTCATTTCTTTCTTCTTCATAGAAATTCTGAATAAAAAGAGAATTCATCCCATTCATTACATTCTGGTAGGCCTTACGCTAACCATTTTTTATACCTTACTTCTATCGCTTTCAGAGCATTTAAACTTTAGCAATGCTTACTGGATCTCTTCCGTAGTCATTATTGGAATGATCTCTTTGTATTCAATGTCTATTCTCAAAAGCAAAAAGCTGGCTGGTATTTTGTTTCTCTTTTTCAGCATCATTTACACCTTTGTATTTGTGGTTTTAAAGCTGGAAGACTATGCCCTTCTTTTTGGAAGCATTGGTCTGCTTATTGTGTTAGGTATATGTATGTATTTATCGAGAAATGTGGACTGGTATAATATAAAAGCTAAAGGAGGGCTAAGTCATGCAACAACGGAAGCTTAAGTTTATATTAAAGACCGCTTTGGTTTTTATCAGAGTTTATTGCTGGCTTAGACAGTGCAGAAATAGAGAAAGGCTACTAGCAGCCTTTCTCCTTATCCCTGCCATACTATTATTAATCCCCAGCTACACTTTCCGCCTGACACTGTTTCAGTCATTCCTGTTCCAGGCCATGTTGGTTTATGGTCTTTTAAGTGCCTTTTGGATAGTAAAACACCACTACCGATTGGCTGGAATTAATTTCTTGATCTACTTTCTGTTACTGGTGAAAATCAGCGGCCCTATTAACAAAACCTATAAAATAGATCAGGGCGAAGAAAGCTTAAAAGTGCTCCAATTCAATGTCCTTTCAGTGAACGACAAATACACTGAAACCGTCAAAAGAGTAATTGAACTGAATCCCGATTTCGTCTCCTTTCAGGAGGTCAGTCACCAGTGGGCCACAGCTCTTGAAAAGGGTCTTTCTAAAGATTTCCCCTACTACAAAATAGTTGAGCATGCGGACCAGGGGCAGGGAATTGCCGTTTTCAGTAAATATCCTTTACTCAATGTAGAAGAAGTGGAAGTGACCAGCACAGCCAACATTACCGGTAAAATACTGGTAGGGAATGAGGCTGTCAATTTTCTGGCACTTCATACCAAGTCGCCCACCACCAGGCTAAAATGGAACAACAGAAATAACCATCTGAAATGGGCAGAAGAATACGTGAAGGAACAGCCGGGAGAGTTTCTGGTGCTGGGAGACTTTAACACCGTTCCATGGGATAACCGAATGCTGAATTTTCAGTCATCCACCAATCTCACGGATAGCCGAAAGAAGCTCACTCCAACCTATCCCACATGGAACCCATTCCTTGGTCAGATACCGATCGACTATATCCTGCACTCAAAAGGCATTGGTTGTGACTCACTCGATGCGGTGAGAATCACTTCTGATCATAAGGCGATTATGGGGAGTTTTTTGGTGGCAGGCAAATAAGGAATTCAAGGTTTCACTTAAAGTGAAGCCTTGAATGGCCACGACTAACAACCTTTGACAAACTTGTAATGCTTAAAGAACTGCCTGGCAGAAAGGATGGCAGCCCAATCTTCACCCTGCAAATAGGGCTGCCATCCTTAATCTAACGTAGCTGCCCTTCCTCTCTTACGCTTAACGAAGAATCCGCAATACAAATCGGCTCAGCCGATTGCTCATTTCCACGCCATAAAAACGCACTGCTTTCCGTTTTCTGATCAAATGATAACCTTCTCTCCGAAACTTTAATCATTCCGCCTCAGTTGTATTTGCGTTGTGAAATCCTGACCTTTGTGGATTCTGCGCTGGCAGCTGCCCTGATGGAAAAATTCAAAGAAAATGCGACTATTGATCCTGCCCCGGTAGACATTTCGGGACATGAGCATATTGAGGTTTTTGGTGCCCGTGAGCACAATCTGAAAAACATCGATATTACCATTCCCCGCAATAAGCTGGTAGTCATTACGGGTATCTCCGGATCGGGAAAATCATCTCTGGCTTTCGACACCATCTATGCCGAAGGACAACGCAGGTACATGGAAAGCTTTTCGGCCTATGCCCGCTCCTTTATTGGGGATATGGAGCGTCCGGATGTGGATAAAATCAATGGACTGAGCCCGGTCATTTCCATTGAGCAGAAAACTACTTCGAGAAACCCGAGGTCCACAGTCGGAACGCTCACGGAAATCTATGACTTCCTTCGCCTGCTCTATGCCAGGGCAGGAATTGCCTACTCTTACCTGACAGGTAAACCGATGATCCGACAGTCGGAAGACCAGATCATTGATCACCTCATCAAGAATTTTGAAGGTAAAAAGCTCATTATACTTGCGCCTGTTGTCAAAGGTAGAAAAGGTCATTATCGCGAACTCTTCGTGCAGATCCGCAAAATGGGCTTCACCAAAGTCCGGGTAGACGGTGTGGTGATGGAAATGGTAGCCAAAATGCAGGTAGACCGCTACAAAACTCACGATATTGAAATCGTCATCGACCGGATTATTGCCGACCCAAACGATAGGTTCCGCATTGCTCAAAGTGTAAAAACAGCTATGACCCATGGCAATGGCGTAATGATGGTCCGGGACGAAGACAACGAAATCCATCATTTCTCAAAATACCTGATGGACCCCGAAACCGGTCTCTCGTACGATGAACCAGCTCCCAATAATTTCTCCTTCAACTCTCCCTATGGCGCCTGACCAAGCTGTAATGGTCTGGGGCAGATTGAAGAAATCAGCAAAGAAAGTGTGGTTCCAGACCCTAATTTGAGCATCAGCCGTGGCGGTCTGGCGCCATTGGGAGATTACAGAGACATCTGGATTTTCAAAAAACTGGATGCTATTCTCAAAAAGCATAAGGCCAACCTTACCACCCCAATCAAGGATTTACCTGAGGGGGTTCTCGATATTCTACTGTATGGAGATGATGTGCCGGTTGCGGTGAGCTCCAAAAAATATCCGGGCACTCAATGGAATACCAAATTCGAAGGAATTATCAAGTTCCTGGAGAAGCAGATGGAGGAAGGAACGGAGAAAACACGTCAATGGATTTCCGATTTCATGACCGTGAAAACCTGTCCCGAATGTGAAGGCGCAAGACTCAAAAAAGAATCCCTCCACTTCCTGATTGCTGACACCAACATTTCTCAATTGGCAGAAATGGATATCGACAGTCTTTCTCACTGGTTCGTTGGTTTGGAAGATCGATTGACAGACAAGCAAAATCAGATTGCCCCTGAAGTACTCAAGGAAATAAGAAAAAGAATTGGCTTTCTGCTGGATGTGGGTCTCGACTACCTTACGTTGAACCGGCCCTTAAGAACGCTTTCAGGGGGTGAAGCTCAAAGAATCAGGCTGGCCACACAAATTGGTACGCAGCTGGTCGGTGTGCTTTATATCATGGATGAACCGAGTATTGGGCTGCATCAGCGAGATAATGTAAAGCTGATCAACGCACTCAAAAATCTCCGCGACATCGGCAATACCATCATTGTGGTGGAGCACGATAAAGACATGATGCTCGCTTCAGACTTCATTGTAGACATTGGCCCGGGTGCCGGCAGACATGGTGGTCAAATTGTAGCCGCCAATGAGCCTCAGGCGTTCCTGAAAGAAGGAGGTACAACTGCCAAATACCTGAAAGGCGAAAAACAAATTGAAGTGCCTAAGGAAAGGCGAAAGGGCTCCGGCAAAAGCCTTACGCTGAAAGGAGCCAGTGGCAACAACCTGAAAAATGTAGACCTGAAGATCCCTTTGGGAAAAATGGTTTGTATTACCGGAGTTTCAGGAAGCGGAAAGTCTACCCTGATCCATGACACCCTTTTCCCGATACTGAATCATCATTTCTTCCGCTCAAGAAAGGCGCCATTGACCTACCAAAGCATCAATGGCCTAAAAGAAATTGACAAGGTAATTGAGGTAGATCAATCCCCTATCGGTCGTACTCCAAGATCCAATCCTGCCACATACACCGGGGTTTTCTCTGATATCCGAACACTTTTCACCGAGCTACCAGAAGCGAAAATCAGGGGCTACAAAGCTGGCCGGTTCTCATTCAATGTAAAGGGAGGCCGCTGCGAAACCTGTGAAGGTGCCGGTATGAAGCTCATTGAAATGGACTTCCTTCCTAATGTTCATGTGCCTTGTGAAACCTGCAAAGGGAAACGCTATAACCGCGAGACCCTGGAAGTTCGATTCAAGGGCAAATCCATTTCAGACGTGCTGGATATGACCGTTGAACAGGCCGTTGAATTCTTCGAAAATCAGCCGAAGATTTTAAGAAAAATTCAAACCCTGAACGATGTGGGATTAGGCTATATCTCCTTAGGCCAGCATGCTACTACCCTCTCTGGTGGTGAAGCACAAAGGGTGAAACTGGCCACAGAGCTATCTAAAAAAGACACCGGCCAAACGTTATATATTCTCGATGAGCCAACAACAGGCCTTCACTTCCAGGATATTCAACATTTGCTGGATGTGCTCAATAGACTGGTGGACAAAGGCAATTCTGTCTTGATCATTGAACACAACCTGGATGTCATCAAAGTCGCAGACCATATCATAGACCTTGGTCCAGAAGGTGGAGACAAGGGAGGTGAAATCATTGCGCAGGGCACACCTGAAGAAGTGGCCAAAAGCAAGAAGAGCTATACTGCTAAGTTTTTGAAGGAGGAACTTGGCGTGTAGCTAACCGCAAAGAACGTCAGGTTCGCAAAGCTAAATTTTTAACGTAGCCTCACCTAAACCTTCCAAAAACAGGCATATAATATCTGTGCAATTTGCAGTCTGAGACTCGGCTTTTCATTCTGAGCTTGACGAAGAATCTCCCCTATTGAGTAGCCGGGCTCACTTCTCCTTAACTCTCGTTAATATCGGAAGGAAGCAAAAAGCTCGTTTTAAGATTGCACTTGAAGTATTCCGGGCTCAAAAAAATAGTGCTGCCGCATTCGCGAACAGCACCATCTTCAACCAAAACATTAAAATCAACACTTAATCTAACACCTCATCGTCAGGCTCGTTTGCCCGACTTCAATCATCGATTTTAATTGCCTTTTTCTGTCTCTATAACGGCAGGCAATTTTGCCTATTATAAAATGCTTATTGATTATTTGTTCTTTTAACACTTTTTGACAGCTGCATGTTCCGAATAATTTGGCTTTTCTTAGAACCTATCCCAGAAGCCCTTTGTTGAAGAGAAAACATCGTGTATGTCCCCTTTCGACCATCTCCACCTGGAGATTCCTAAATCAACAAAACCGCGACTAGTTATCATTGGAGGAGGTTTTGCCGGTATTCAACTCGTTAAGTCTCTGAAGAAATCTAATTTTCAAATAGTCCTTCTGGACCGGCACAATTATCACACTTTTCAACCACTGCTTTATCAGGTAGCAACAGCCGGATTAGAACCTGATTCCATTGCCGGAGCATTGCGGCAGCTGTTTGAAAACCATAAGGATTTTTACTTCAGAATGGCCAGAGTTACCGGTATTGATCCGGAAAAAAAGCTCGTAAAAACCCTGGTTGGAAGTCTTAAATATGATCTTCTGGTGATTGCCAATGGCTCCAAAACCAATTTCTTTGGAGACCAGGAAATGTTCGATCGTACATTCCCGATGAAGCAGATTCCACAGGCATTGGACTTAAGAAGTCATCTTCTTCAGAACTTTGAGCAAACAGTGCTTTCAATTGAAGATGAAGAAAAAGACCGCCTTACCAATTTCGTTATTGTTGGAGGCGGCCCAACCGGTGTTGAAGTGGCCGGAGCTTTGGGTGAATTGAAAAAGCATGTACTGCCCAAAGATTATCCAGACATTGATTTCGATATAATGAAGCTGCACCTGGTTGATGCCGGCCCCCGGCTTCTTGCAGGAATGTCGGAAAAATCGAGTGAGAAGGCGGGCAAATACCTGAAAGCATTCGATGTTGATGTTCGCCTAAACACTATGTTGAAATCCTATGATGGCAAGAATGTTGTATTGAATGATGGCACCGTCATTCCTGCCAAAACGGTAATTTGGGCTGCCGGGGTAACCGGAAATATTGTAGATGGCATGCCGAAGGATTCCATCAAAGGTGGACGTATAATAGTGGACGAATTCAATAGGGTTAAAGGCATGAAAGATGTGTATGCCGTGGGTGATATAGCGGGCATGTTTTCAGAAGAATTCCCAAAAGGCCACCCCATGGTAGCTCCGGTAGCCATACAACAGGCACGGAATCTTTCCAAGAACCTTTTGAGAGCAAGTGGTGCTGCCTGGAAGCCCTTCAAATACAGAGACAAAGGCTCAATGGCCACCGTAGGTAGAAACAAAGCCGTAGTAGATCTTCCTAAATTCCACTTTGGGGGCTTCTTTGCCTGGCTGGTTTGGATGTTCGTGCACCTGATGTCTATAGTAGGTTTCCGCAACCGATTAGTGATTCTGACCAACTGGCTTTGGAACTACATGACCTACGACCGGGGAACCAGGCTCATCATTAGGACTTTTGTAAGAAACAAGAATTATAAGCCAGGAGATACGCTCTGATTTCCAGCCATATTAGCACTTTACCTCTTGTATTATTGCCTTGCTGCAATAGGTCAACTTTGTTTATTTTTCGACTTCGAAAATGAGAAAGAAAAGGCTCTATTGGATTCTGCAGCTGGCTGGATGGGGATTGTACTTCATATCCAATTTCATTTCTTCAGGCTTTAATCCTCAAGATCTGGGTGAGCAAATTGTCAGAAATCAGCGCATTGAGCTAATCATTCACAGCTTGTGCTTCTTTCTTATTTCGCACTATTTCATTCGGGGCATCATTCTCAAACGCGGTTGGATTCAAATCAACATTGCCAGGGTAATTCCCAGAATTTTCGGGGTAATCTTGCTTGCTTCCATTATTGGAAACATCATCACATTTGCTCTCTATTTTCTGGCCGGTACAAGAACACCTAAGGATCCGAGTCTTCAAACCGAAATTCCGTTGCTTTTTGGAGCCTCCTTTATCCTTTTTCTTTTGTGGTCCACGGTTTATTTTCTCTATCACTACCTGGAAAGCAACAACCGCTCACTGAAATATGAAGCGGCCATGAATGAGATGCATCTCAACCAATTGAAAGCCCAGTTGAACCCGCATTTCATTTTTAATGCCCTGAACAGCATGAGAGCCCTGGTAGATGAGGAACCCGCAAAAGCTAAGATTGCCATTACCCAGCTCTCCAATATTCTTAGAAACTCCCTTATTACTGATAAAAAGCGGGTCGTTAATTTCAGAAATGAACTAAGCACTGTAAAAGACTACCTGGCTTTGGAGGGAATTCGTTTTGAGGAACGATTGAAGGTTCGATATAAAATTGATCCCCGCTCAGATCATTTCGATATTCCTCCGATGATGATCCAAACCCTTGTAGAAAATGCCATTAAGCATGGGGTTTCCAATTTGCTGGAAGGTGGAATTATTGAAATACAGTCTAACGTGAATGATTCCATGCTCACCATTAAGATCAGAAATAGTGGCCAATTGCTTGGAGGAAGGAAAAAACCGGGTACTAGGAGCGGTGTAGGCCTTGTAAATACGAAAGAGCGATTAAAATTAATCTATGGCGACACTGCCACGTTTAATATTTATAACGAAAATGATAAGTTTGTTGTGACTGAAGTTAGAATACCTCAGCGCATTTAATTGATAATTCTATGAGAGCACTAATAGTAGATGACGAAAGATTGGCTCGTAAAGAGCTAACCAACCTTTTGCAAGAGTTTCAGGAAATTGAAATAGTGGGAGAGGCTGTAAATGCTGAAGACGCTGAGGAGAAAATTAATAGTCTAAAGCCAGACTTACTGTTTCTGGATATCCAAATGCCGGGTAAAACAGGTTTTGAGCTGTTGGAATCTTTAGACTCTGTACCCGATGTAGTATTTACCACCGCCTATGATGAATATGCCTTGAAAGCATTCGACTATAACGCGATGGACTATTTGTTGAAGCCAATTGAGCCAGACCGTTTAAAAGAAACTGTTTCTAAGCTCATTAACAGAAATACCAAACAGGAAGTTAGAACCGAATCTCAACCGCAGAAACTTGGTCCTAATGACAGGGTTTTTGTAAAGGATGGTGACAAATGCTGGTTCGTGAAGCTGGAAAATATCCGGTTGTTCGAATCAGATGGCAACTACATCAAAATCTACTTCGATAATTTCAAACCAATGATCCATAAGTCTTTGAATGCTTTGGATGAAAAACTGGATGACAGATCTTTCTTCCGTGCCAGCCGTAAACATATCATCAACCTGACCTGGGTAGAAAGCATTGAATCTTGGTTTAATGGTGGTTTAATGGTAGTTTTGAGGGGTGGCGACAAGGTAGAAGTAAGCCGCAGACAAGCCGCAAGATTTAAAGAAATGATGAGTTTATAAAGAAATTCCCTGCGCCCGCAGGGATATTG
>Ga0114899_1001131_pt1 | contig 16338 bp, 14 predicted proteins | sample MalvireepMed_215_FD_83497 | JGI IMG/M metagenome (GOLD analysis project Ga0114899, IMG submission 83497) | Marine viral communities from the Global Malaspina Expedition - Malaspina viral metaG DeepMed_215 | ecosystem: Environmental > Aquatic > Marine > Oceanic | place: Mediterranean Sea... | reverse complement strand
TTGAGATAGAACCATTTGTTAAATATTGCTTTTTAAATGGTATGGATCAACTAGATTTTCTTTTAAATCATCAAATCCAAATTAATGAATATGAGAAAAAGCAACGAAGGAATGAGTATGAATTATAAAATTGTTTGTTTAGCAGGAGATGGTATCGGACCGGAAGTCACTCAGTCTGCAACACAAGTATTAGAAGCTATTGCAAAGAAATTCGATCATAATTTTAAACTACAACATTGTTTGTTTGGAGGCGCAGCTGTTGATGTTGAAGGAGCTCCACTGAGCAAACAAACGCTAGATACTTGCAAAGATTCTGACGCTGTTTTTTTAGGTGCAATAGGCGGCCCAAAATGGGACAGTATTAATCCAGAAATAAGACCAGAGCAAGGGTTACTCAAATTACGTAAAGAGCTGGGGGTATTTGCAAATCTAAGACCTTTAACGATGTTTCGAAAGCTAACAGGTGCTTCGCCTTTAAAACCCGAATTACTGAAAGGTGTTGACTTCATCATTGTGCGTGAATTAATAGGCGGAATTTATTTTGGAAAAAAAAATCGTGGAATGGATTATGCCAGTGATGAGTGTCGTTATACAGTCAATGAAATTGAGCGGGTATGTAAAGTAGCTTGTGAAATTGCTATACAAAGAGGTAAAAACATTACTTCTGTGGATAAAGCGAATGTACTAGAAACATCTAGATTATGGCGAGAAACTGTCAGCCGTTATGTCAATGATAATTATCCAGAGATACAACTTCAGCATCAATTAGTCGACTCTTGCGCAATGAAAATAATTCAACAACCATCATCGTTCGACGTGATCCTGACTGAAAACTTATTCGGCGATATTTTATCCGATGAAGCCAGTGTTCTTTCAGGCTCGATGGGGTTGTTAGCATCATCATCGATTGGCGAGTCGCACGGCCTTTTTGAGCCTATTCATGGTTCTGCACCTGACATCGCAGGTCAAGGTATCGCCAATCCTTATGCTGCAATTTTAAGTGCAGCAATGATGTTGCGCTGGTTGAAGTTATCAACCGAAGCCGATGTTATTGAGAAAGCTGTGGAGAAGGCTATAAACGATAATGTACTGACTCGTGATCTAAACTCAATGAGCCAGTATTCGACAAGTGATGTAACCTTAGCGGTTATTGAATACATTTAAAAAGTAAGAATTACTCTCCTCTAAATAGAGGAGGCATTAATTAATCTATTTAGAAATTTGATCGCGTAAAAATACCCAATCATCTTCGGTACTAGACTTTCGATCAAAATAATAACCATCTAAATTAAAGTCTTTCAAACCATCAGGGTGATCAATTTTGTTTTGAATAATAAAACGACTCATCAATCCTCTGGCTCTCTTAGCAAAAAAGCTGATCATTTTATATTGACCATTTTTGAAGTCTTTAAAATTTGGAGTAATTATTCTAAAAGGCAATTGCTTGGCTTTGACCGCTTTAAAATATTCATTGGAGGCCAGATTGATTAACACTGGTTGCTGTTGCTTTTTTAGTTCTTTTTGTAAATGCTTATTGAGTTGCTCGCCCCAGAAATGGTATAGATTTTTCCCAGCCCTATTTTCAAACTTGGTGCCCATTTCAAGACGGTAGGCTTGGATTAAATCGAGCGGTCGTAATACACCGTATAAACCTGAAAGAATACGAAGGTGTTTTTGGGCAAATTTAAAATCATCACCAGTTAAACTGTCGGCGTCTAAACCTTGATAAACATCGCCTCTAAAAGCTAACACTGCTTGTCTTGCATTATCAGGAGTGAAAGGCGTGTTAAATGATTGGTAACGGTCAAAATTAAGCAAAGCGAGTTTTTCACTTAATTTCATTAATGACGCTATATCCTGTGGAGCTAGCGCTTTTAACTGTTCTATCAACCCTTCAGATTGAGATAAAAACTGAGGTTGTGATTTTTGCTTGGTCGCTAAAGGTGCTTCAAAATCTAAACTTTTTGCGGGTGAAATTACAGTGATCATTTGTATTTATTTATCTCTTTGGGGTGATTTTTCTTCGATGAAGCAAGAGTATCAAAAAAAAGAGGCGATTACTCGATTGATATATTTCTTTCTATAGAGACAATCTATATGCTGAATTGTTAGTAACTCAGGAACTAGTGAATATTTCGGAAGTGATATGTTGAATCAACAAAAACCAGCCCAATCCAAAGCCTTATTACACGGTATAAAGGTGCTTGATCTTAGTCGTATCTTGGCTGGCCCCTGGGCAACCCAGATGTTGGCAGATTATGGTGCAACGGTATGGAAAATAGAAAAAACCAAAACGGGTGATGATACCCGTCACTGGGGCCCTCCGTTTATTGGCGAAGATGAAGAAAAGCTCTCTGCTTATTTTATGGCTGCTAATCGAGGCAAAAAATCTCTTTGTATTGATATCACTCAACCTGAAGGTCAGGCTTTGATCAAACAACTGGTTTTGCAGGCTGATATATTGGTGGAAAATTTTAAGGTCGGTGGGTTATCACGGTATGGATTGGACTATGAGTCATTGGCAAAAATTAATCCTGAACTAATTTATTGTTCCATCACTGGTTTTGGTCAAACAGGACCAAGCGCCGATGAACCTGGTTATGACGCGATGATTCAAGCTATGGGAGGATTGATGAGTATTACTGGTGAAGCTGATGTAAACGCCGGCCAGCCCCAAAAAGTTGGTGTAGCGGTAACTGATCTTATGACGGGGATGTATGCGACCACGGCGATATTAGCCGCATTGAATTATCGGAACCACAGCGGGCAAGGTCAGCATATTGATTTAGCTTTGTTGGATACTCAAGTAGCGATGTTGGCTAATCAAGGTATGAACTTTTTGGTGAGCGGAGAAGTTCCCCAAAGGATAGGAAATAGCCACCCTAATATTGTGCCATATCAGACTTTTGCCTGCGTCGATGGTTTTATTATTTTGGCGGTGGGAAATGACCAACAGTTTCAGTCGGCTTGTGACGTATTGGGTCTGCCTGAGCTAGCAAAGAGTTTAAAGTTTATCAGTAATCAACAAAGAGTTAACAACAGGGAAGAATTAGTTGAAAAACTAAGTCTAATTTTAAAAACTAAAAGTTGTGAAAAGTGGTTACAAGCCTTTTCGGTTGCGGGTGTGCCTTGCGGCCCTGTTAACAATATTCAACAAGCATTTGAACATCCACAGATCAAACACCGCAAGATGAGGATAGACTTGCCTGATAATAACGATAAGTCAGTGCCTCTGATCGCTAACCCTGTTCAATTTTCTGCATTAGATCTTTGCTACAAAATTGCACCGCCTAAATTAGGTCAAGATACATTTAGTGTATTGAACGATGCTTTGAATATAACTGAAGAAGAATTGTCAAACTTGGTTAAAACGGGCGTAATTCAAGCAAAGTAGGTGAATAAGCAAGCTTATTTATCTTGATAAGATGTTCTGATTTTTTCAAATAGCTCAAGGTTATTCACTAATAAATCAACTAACCTCGGTTCAAATTGTTTGCCTTTTTCTTGTTCTAGTAATTCAAGTATTTTTTCCATCGGCCAAGCTTCTTTATAACAGCGTTTATGGGCTAATGCGTCAAAAACATCAGCCAGCGCGGTAATCCTGCCGAAGATAGGGATTTCCTCGCCTTCAGTACCATCAGGGTAACCACTACCGTCCCATTTCTCGTGATGAGTCGAGGCAATTACGGAGGCCGCCTGTAGAATAAATGAGTCACTACCCGATAACATTTCGCCACCTCGAGCTGCATGTTGTTTCATTATTTCCCATTCATCAGGCGTTAATTTTCCGGGTTTATTGAGAATAGAATCAGGAGTAGAAATTTTACCAATATCGTGTAGCGGTGAAGCTAGTTTAATTGTTTCTGTATCTTTTAGTGGCAACCCATATAAGGAAGCCAATGCTTCGCTGTAAAGTGCAACTCTTTTAACGTGAAAACCAGTTTCTTTAGAGCGAGTCTCAACAATTTCACCGAGTCGATAAACCATTTCTTTTTGGTTCCGTTTAACCTCGTCTTCTAAATGAATATTTTCTAAACCGATAGTAATGTTTTCCCCAAAAATATTAATCAATTCTTTATCAATACTTGATAAGTCGCCGCGGGGTGTTATAAAAAACACGGTGACAAAAAATTGGGTTCGACAGTAAAGGGCAATATGATGATTGGAATAAATATTGGTCTCATATTTGATAGACTCTTCCAATACTTCACGAATATCATCGGGTAAACTTGATACTTTAATTTTACTACGTACACCATAACGATCGTAAGCTTCATATATGTCAGTTTTTGCTTTGGAAAATTTAAATACCCCAATGTCGTGCGCCATAACAAAGGCATCGTCAAGGTGGAGTAAGTGAGTGAGTTGGTAAAGAGCGCCCGCAATAAAAGTATCAAAAGCGCGCTTATCAAAAATACCTTTAGAGGCCTCTATGACCTGGCGTAAACCACTTTTGCTTCGCTCTAATGAAAGAATGTCACGATAAGAGCGTAAACTAGAGTGCATCAAAGTAAATAGTTTCTGTGAGGTGAGCTCTGTTTTTGACTTGTAATCGTTAATATCGTATTTGACGATAACGTCTTGTTCAGGCGCTTGCCCAGGTTGGCCGGTGCGGAGAATAATTCGAGCGTGTTTGATCCCCAGTTGACTTCTGATCACGTCGACCAGCATAAGGCCTGCATCGTCAGTTTCCATCACCACGTCGAGAAGGATGATTGCGATATCGGGATTACTCTTAAGCTCTTCTTCGGCTTCTTTAGCTGAGTTGGCGTTAATAATGTGTAACTTACAGCCTTCAAAGGTAAAGCCAGTCAACGCCAACTGAGTCACCTTATGTATTTCAGGTTCATCATCGACGATCAGAATTTTATAAAACTCAAGAGGTCCTGTTTCTTCCTCTTCAACTTCGGCCGCGAATAATAACTCGTCGCTCATTCTTGCCTCAATAGGTGATTAAATTAAGTGTAAGCTCATTTAATCTTAGCAAAGATCTAGAATAACATGAGGAAATATCAGGTTGAGCTGAGTTATCTTCTCAATTTAGAGCCTACCGCCAAAACTAGCATAAGCATTAACGAAAAAGTGCCGCCGCCTCCACTACTACCGCCTGAACTAGTATCGGTCGGAGGGGGCGATCCTGTATCGACATCATCCACAGATGTCCCTTCTAAATCGTCTAGCGCCGCCATGCCTGTACCTGAAACTTCTAATAATACTGATTCTAACGCCGCTGCACCGTCGGTAATAGTGAAATTAACCTGGGTCCAATCTTCACTGATCACTGTCGTAACTGAAGAGTTTTCAGCAATATTTCCGTCCACATCAAGTAACGTAACCGTGGAGGTGACTTCAGTAAATTCACTGCGCACCCAAAAAGATATTCGAGACATCGGTACACTAAATGTGATGGTACCAGAACCATCATGGGTTCCCCGTTCGTTAGTTCCAGCAGGTTCAACCATCCAGGACTTCACACCACTATGATATAACGCACCATTGCCGATCTGAAAAGCAGTACCACCTTCAGCCACTGCACTAATACCATTGCTTGATAAAGTAAAAGTGGCTACAGTCGTAACATTGGTTGACTCAAAGTCATCGGAAAATTCGGTCGCTTGTATTCTGAAAGGTATAAATATCATTAAGAGAGTTAATGCAATGGTGGGGAAGTTCGCCATTTTTGTGAGTACTTTATTCATTGGAGCTCTCCTTGAGTTAGTTGCATAGACTATCTAAATATAGACTAAGCGCTAGGGCTTTTGTTACATTTAATTTAGTGATAGTAAATGCTTTAATGACAAACCTTGCTTGTGAGAACGGCAAGTTTGAACTAACCTTTAACTATTAAGTAAGGAATTAGTAGGTAAGATCATGCACAAACACGAGATGACCAAAATTCTTTTCGATTTAAAGAGTGAGCTTGATGAAAATGATCAATTGGAAGAGCATCAGTGTCAGCTAATGACTGCATTAGCTGAAGAGATACAGGCAAGAGTAAACGACCCCCAAGTATCAATGAGCGGTGATCAATTTTTATTAACCCGGTTAAAAGCTGCTGCAGAAGAGTTTGAGGCCGAACATCCAAAATTGACCGAGATAGTAGGTCGATTATCCAATTTACTCGCGAGTATGGGAATTTAAATTTTCTCACTAATCTGTAATGTTTCATTGTGATCACCTTTAACTTACTCTAAACAGTTCTATTTTGTCTGTGTTACAATCGCCCCGATTTTTAATATTAACTACAAGAGTTATTCAATGAGCGATAAATACGAAAGTTTAGAGTTAAAAGCCAGCTATGGTGTGGGTCTTAATATGGGCGGTCAACTTTTAGGCCAGAAATTCGACGGATTAGATATTACTGCCGTTTCTGCTGGTTTAATGGATTCATTTAATCAAGCTGAATTAGCGGTATCTCAAGTCGATATCGAAGAAGCGTTTAAACATATTACTGAGATAATGCAGGCTAAACAGGCCGAGCAAGCTAAAGATGTTATTGCCGAAGGTGAAGTATTCCTAAAGCAAAATGCCGATAAAGAAGGTGTGATGATTACTGATTCTGGTTTACAGTATGAAGTGATCACTGAAGGTTCAGGTGAAAAACCTGTTGCTACATCAACGGTTAGAACTCACTACCACGGCATGTTAACTGACGGTACTGTTTTTGATAGTTCTGTTGACCGTGGCCAGCCAGCTGAGTTTGCAGTTAATGGTGTAATTAAAGGATGGACCGAAGCACTGCAAATGATGAATACTGGTTCTAAATGGCGTTTAACTATTCCTTATGAATTAGCTTATGGTGAGCAAGGTGCTGGCGCCTCTATTGGACCATACGCAACATTAGTATTTGAAGTTGAATTACTTGAGATTGTTGCTTAAGTCTTAGCATTTAATAAAATAGAAGTATCAAAGGCGCTTTTAGCGCCTTTTTTAATGCTGATAATTTTCATAAGCAAACTAAATTCCTAGTCAACTTTATTCAACAATATTCAGAACAAATGGAATTCCTGGCAAAAGTTCTAAGTGCATATCGACTCGCCAATACTCTAATATTTCTCTAAAGTTTGTGACTTTACTTAAATCTGAGTCCGAGTCTAGTTTCATTTTAACTTGTCTTGATTCTCCAGCTGGTATTTCAAAACCTGTCAAATCAATGGTCGCGATAGTTGCATCTTTCTTTTCAACAAAGATCTGGCTTTTCTCAATGACAATATCAAAGTCTGTCGGATTCTTGATATTGATATTAAAAGACAAATTAGTTAACGCTTTGCCGTTTAGAAAATTAGATAATGATGGCAAGTCATATTCAATTGAATCCCAGTCAACATTATATTCGGCTTTTAATAACTGACTTTTGTGGTGCAAGCTGGATATGAGGGTGCTGTGTAAAAACAAACCTAACAGTAAAATAATGGTCATAGCGCTGTAACTTCGAATAACTGTTTTTTTGGTCGGTCTTAGAGTACGAGTTAAATTTGCAAATAGTGCTGTTGCAACTCTAGTTCCTGCTGGAACCGCTAAGGTCAAGAAAAGCAGGTTAGTTATAAATAGGATACTGGCGATTTCAATTAACGTTAGTTCTTCAAAACTAAAAACATATTGGCTCAGTAAGATCACAGGCAAACTAAAAACTAGACCAAAGGATAAAACGAGTATGGGTTTTTTTAATAGCACTTTTAAGATCAAGCTATAGGATTTTCGATGTCTTTGAAAAGTTGGCGATATAAAATCAAGCCCAAAGGTAAAAAACAAAAATAGATAACTTAACGAGATGGACGCCCAATTTGCCCATTGATAGGGGTAATAACCAACCCACAGAATTACCGATTGAGCAGTTAAGTAGAGTAAAAATAGTTTGACCTCCTCCCATGCCTGAATTATTAAAGGAAACTCTTTGACCTTGCCATTTTTATATTTGGCATCTTTTTCAAATTCAGCAGAGTACTTTTCTTTAATTGGAAACAAAAACATTGAAGAGACAACCAAAGAGCCTGATAAGATCATATTACTAAGCACTGATTTAGCTTGAGACTCGTATAAAAAATTAACTAAGTCTTCTGCTATTTCGTGCCATGAGTGAGGAAATAGGTAACTAAGAAACGCAGCTTTAATTTCGTTCTGATTTGAAAGCATTACCCAGCTAAATACTGAGAAAATAGCAAGCCCGGTTATTAAATAAATAAACATCCATAAAGCCGAGTTCTTTCTAATCTTAATTAGAGAAAGTGGCGCGTAATAAAATGCTTCTTTTAATTGCTGTAATTGGGTCATAAATATCTAAAGATTAATCCTAGGTGATATAGGTTGAGTCGACAAAGGCGTCTGAATAGTTTGCCTTACCCATTTAACTTTACGGTTAAATGGCTCTATAGGTGTCTTTGCTGACGCAAATTAGCCCTATGCTTTAGCTCTCCGAGTTCTTTCTCTTGTGCGACAAGTTGCAAGCCTTTAAATGACCCTTTCAACTTTGAGCGTTCGTAATCGGTTTCCATTGCTATGACTATATCCTTATGACGTTCAGGGTAAAGCTGCTCAACGGCCTGTGCTACAAGTTCATAAAGTTTCTTTAAATTAATTTTATGCGTTTGACCTGTTTTAGAAAAAATCCAATCAGTTAACGCCAGAAAATCTTTAAATGGCTTTTCCGATAGTAGAATTGGAAGAATATGTTTAAAGCGGCCGGAGTTTCCTATCATATCCCAGTAACGGGCAAATCGATTAATACGCTGCATAGTATTAAAGTCGATTGTGCTGGTACTTAAAATATTAAAAGGCGGTAGTGGATTGAATCTTAAATCAAAATTTTCTGTATGTCTTATTAATGGGCTACCACGTAATCTTTTTAAGATCCCCATTTGAATTTCATGTGGTTTGCATGCATAAAGCTGGTCAAAGCTTTCCTCAAAAGATTCTAGGGTTTCACCAGGCAAACCGAAAATCAAGTCAGTATGCAAGTGCGCGGTGGTCTGTTGTTTTAGCCAAACAACATTGTCTTTTGATTTTTGATTGTTTTGTCTTCGACTAATATTAGCTTGAACTTCTTTATTGAATGTTTGAATACCAATCTCGAATTGAATCCTTGATTGAGGGAACTTTGCAATGACTTGTTTTAATTTTTCGGGTAAATGATCAGGGATCAATTCGAAGTGTAAATAAAGTTCATCATCCATTCTCTGTAAGAAAAAATCTAAGATGGCGAGAGTCGTTGTGATCTTTAGGTTAAAAGTTCTATCAATGAATTTAAAATTGCGTGCGCCTCTTTTGAACAAAACATCCATTTGCTCTAGAAATCGATTAAGTTCGAAAGGGTATGCGTTTTTATCTAACGCAGATAGACAAAATTCACATTTGAACGGGCAACCACGAGATGCTTCTACATAAAGTAATCGCTTGGATAAATCTTCGTCAGTAAAATATTGATATGGCAACTGTAAGTCTATTAGTTCAACCGGCTTTGATTTAAGAACTTTTTGACTAGGGGCGTTATCTTCAAGAATATCTTTGCACAACTTGTGAAAGCTTAAATCTGCAGCGCCAGTAACCACATAATCGGCAAACTCAAAAATAGACTGGATTTCAGTTTCATAACTGACTTCTGGACCGCCAAGGACAACCTTAATTTCAGGGGCAACCGTTTTTAACTGAGCAATTACAGCTTCAGTTTCAATAGCGTTCCAAATATAAACGCCAAAACCGATGATCTTAGGGTCGTTCTTTAATAATTGCTCAACAATATCAAGTGCGCGAGTTTTGATGGTAAATTCTTGAATTTCAGCTATTTGCTGTAATTCATCTAAATTAGCGTACAAATAACGTAATCCTAAACTGGCGTGAATATAAGTGGCGTTAAGTGTTGTTAAAATGATTTGCGACATAAAATTGGTAATAAAGGGCTTAATTGAGCACATTTTAGCATTAAAAATGAACTGGTTGTGGCATTTCGGCTATAAATACAGTCTGATTGAAGCCGCTGGTAGGTATCATTTTATATTTTGAATATGTTTCACTTAATCGTGAGTGATTGTAACGGTTTTGTTGTCGATAGTGGTCTATAATAATGGCTTATATAGTAGCGTTTATTTGCCTAAATTTGGCTTTTTGTTGTGGCAAGATTTGCGTTAAACTAGGCCAAAATTGATAATAAAAACAATAATTAGGAAGTTACTATGCTACACAATAAGGAGAGTCGTTAGATGCTTTATCATTACTTGAATTTTGTAGGTGATTTCTCCAGTGAAATAACTCAGCTTATCAATCAACAACTAGAGCTATCTGGTCATGATTCGCCATTTGGTAATGATGCCCAGTTGCAGGTATGTCAGCAAAGTATTGATGAGTTTAAACAATCAACAACCTCTCCTGAAGTCAAAGCTGACTCACAAGCTTTAAGCTTAATTTTGACTGCAGATAATATTATTTTAAATGCTGCAGACTGTGACACCGATAATACATTTTATATCGCTTGTAATCAGGGCTCTCACGCCGATGTTTATATGCCAAACAAGGCTACCGACAAAAGCCTCTCAACATCGATAAAAATGGGTTTTGAGTTTTTACACAATAAACAGCAAATCAAACTCTTGAATCAAGATATTCAAACCATCTCTCTAGAAAGAAAAGAGTTGAGTAATATTGGTATTGCGCTGAGTTCAGAAAAAGATTTAGATCAACTACTCAATAAAGTATTAAGCGAAGGCAGAAAACTGGGGCATTGTGAAGCCGCATCATTATATCTGCTACATAACCCTCGCAGTGATAATCCTGAGCTGATCTTTAAGCTGACTCAAAATAGCGAAATGGACCTCGATTTTAAAGAGATGCACTTTCCTCTCACTAATAAATCATTATCCGGTTACGTTGCCCTTACTGGCGAAATATTGAACATTGCCGATGCACATCATTTAAGTGAAGAGCTGCCATACCATTTTGATAAGAGCTTTGATAAGTCTACAGGGTATCGAACTCGTCAAATGTTAGTGATGCCGATGCGCAATCACAAAGGCAAAATTATCGGCGTATTACAATTTATCAATAACAAAAAAGCAGATTTAGTCGATGACCCGACTATTGGTTTTGAGTTGGAGAGAAGAGATCTATTGCTCAGTTTGGCTAGTCAGGCAGCAGTCGCAATCGATAATAGTCAGCTGATTGAAAATATTCAGTCGTTATTCGAAGGATTTGTGGCGGCGTCGGTTAAAGCAATTGAATCTCGTGATCCAGTAACCAGTGGTCATTCATTCCGCGTTGCTGAATATACCTGTGGCTTAGCTGAAACCTTGGACAATGCATCAAGTGGAATGTATAAAGCCGCAACTTTTTCAAAAGAGCAGTTAAGAGAAATTCGATACGCTTCGCTGCTACACGACTTTGGAAAGGTTGGAGTAAAAGAAGATGTTTTACTTAAAGCCAATAAACTTTATGACAGCAGGCTTAAATATCTCGATCTTAAAATTGAGTGGCAAAAACAGCTGGTTCAAAGAAAGTACTACCAGCAATTATTAATGTCGAAAGAGCCTGTATTGCCGCAGCAGTGGCAACAGTCGGAAAGTTTCATGAATATGCAGCAAGAGTTAGTTCAATTAGACGATTATAAGAAAGTTTTGATGCAAGCCAATAAACCTTCATTGCTCGATTCTGAAGTGGCAGAAGAACTGAAGCAGTTGCATGGATTTAATTTAGATGAAAGTTTTCCTTATGGTCGTTCATTACTTAGTCAAAATGATTTTTTATCACTTTCGGTTCGTCGAGGCAGTTTAACTAATGAGGAGCGAGACGAAATACAGTCGCACGTTGTTCATACTCAAGAGTTTCTACTCGCTATTCCTTGGACTGATGAATTGGCAAGAGTGCCTGTTATTGCGGGCTCTCATCACGAGAAGCTTGATGGGACAGGTTACCCCTGTGGCTTAGTTGATCAAGATATACCGGTAGCGAGTAAAATAATGGCTGTGGCGGATATTTACGATGCATTAACAGCTAGAGATAGACCCTACAAAAGCGCGGTTAAGTTAGAGATAGCGCTCAAAATTTTGGAAGAAGAAGCAAACAATAATAAATTATGTAAAGTAATGGTGGATACATTTATCGAAGCGAAAGTTTATCAAAAGGTGATCCAGGAATAGCCACGTTTAAAATATAATAATAAATACAGCGATGTTTCAATTCCCTAAAAATAAAAGCAAGACTAAATTTATTAGTCAATGGTGCGTACTGCTTCTAGTAGTTGCACTTATCTATCAACACCCTTATTGGACAGGTCTAGATGAGCGTTACAATGACTATTGGCGTATTAAAATAGCTGAAAAAAATTTACCTGGCGATGAAATATTGGTGATCGATATTAACGATCAATCCTTGACTCAGTTAGAGCCAGAAATAGGTCGTTGGCCGTGGCCTCGTACTAAACACGCATTTTTGGTTAACAGCTTAATTGAAGCCAAAACTAAAGCTATTGTATTCGACGTACTTTTTTCTGAAAAAGATACCTATCGACCAGACTTTGATGAATATTTTTCTGAAACTTTGGCTGCGAAAGATAATGTATTTTTGGCTGCTGCACTTTTATCTTCAAACTCAAATGTAGAGGCGGTATCTCTGAATTCTTTACCTTCTGATTTTTTTCTTAATCCTGGTGATGCCAAAAGTAGTAGCGTAAAAGTCAAACTCAACTTGCCTTTAGTGGTTGAGCAAGATGATTGGAATATTGGATTGATTAATTTTATCGCCGATGATGATGGTGTTGCCAGACGATATCCGAGAGTGATTGAAAGGCAAGGCTTAAAAATGTTTTCATTACCGCAAAAGGTGGTTAACTATGTTAATTCCTTAACTGGAAGGAAATCCTCTGATTTACCTAAGGAAATATTTCAACTGAAATATAAGGGGCTTGACGAAATTCCTTTTAATTCCTTATCTTATGTGGATGCTGATTACTTACTAAGAAACCAACAACAATTAGAGTTTTTTAAAGACAAAATTGTGATCATTGGGACTACCGCTACCGCGTTACACGATTTAAGAGAAACACCTATTCTGCAGCGATATCCTGGCACCAGTATTTTAGCCACAGCAATAGATAACTTGCTCAATGAAGACATTTTATATGTAGCTAATAGGCATTACGGTTTGATTTTGTTGTTATTGGCTACTTCATTGATGTGGTTGATCTCACAATTATCTGATGGTTATAAAGTTCAGCTAGTTCTATCAGGCTTCTTGCTAGTTTTGTCAACGTTAGGTCTTTATTTTTTAAGTTTGTCTCTTAGTCACTCAGATATTTTATTTCCTTCTGCGTCAATTTTGGTTTTATTGTTTGCTTGTATGGTGAATATAATATTTTATCGCGGGTTAAAGGAATATCTGTCTCGCCAACACACGTTGCAGACATTCTCTCGATTCATGGATCCTGTTATTGTGAAACAGTTGATTTCTGATGAAGACTGGCAAGATAAGATTGCCAATAAATCAAGCCAGGTGAGTGTTCTGTTTTCTGATATTCGTGGGTTCACCTCGTTATCTGAAAAAAGAAGTGCGGAAGAAATAATGCAGTTACTTAATGGTTATTTTGACCTGCAAGTTGAAACGATATTTGAAACCAAGGGCACGTTAGACAAATTCATCGGTGACGCGGTTATGGCGTTTTGGGGGGCTCCAATTGAAGATAATGATCACGCGATCAATGCCGTAGAGTCTGCGCTAAGAATGGTCGATAATTTGATGTCATTTAGGGAGTCCCTGCCTGAAGAGTTACGAGGATTCGATGTTGGTATAGGTGTACACAGTGGTGAGGCTGTGGTCGGTATGCTTGGTTCTTCTAAACGTTTTGATTACACCGCAATTGGCGATACGGTTAATTTAGCTAGCCGGATTGAAGGTGCGACCAAAGGTATTGCCCGGGTATTGGTTTCTCAGGAGACAAAAGAATTATGCAGAGACTCATTTTCGTTCGAGTTTCGTGGAGAGTTTTCGGTAAAAGGCCGTGAAGAGAAGGTTAAACTATATCAACCGATTAGGAAATAAAAAAGCAGTTACTTAACACTGAATAGGAGAGGGTATTTATGCGTTATTTATCAATCAATAGAATAGGAAAGACCAGTTATTTTGCTTTTAATTTAAGGCGACTAATAATTGCTGGTTTGGCTTTTAGTTGCTCTATGGTTTCCGCGACATCGGCAGTTTTAGTGACTGACGCCAAACTAAAAATTGCACCGAGTTTTAAGAGTGCAGAACTGGCGACAATGAGTAAAGGGGAGATGGTCGAAATCCAAAAAAGACAGCGGGGTTGGTATCAGGTTAAACGTAACGACAGCAAGATGGGGTGGATTACATTATTGCAAGTTAGGTTTCAATCTGAAAAGCAAACCAATAGCGCCTCAACTGTTTCACGCTTAGTCAGTTTAAGAAAAGGGCATAGTAGTGTTACCGCCACAACTGGGGTGAGAGGGATCGGTGAGGCAGATATAAAAAATGCCAAGGCTAACTTTGCGGCGTTAGAATTGGCCAAGCAATTTAAATCGAGTAAAGATTCTGCTAAAAAGTTTGCCCAAAAAGTTCCATTAAAAACTCAAAAGATCAAATATATGGAGAAGTCTAATGAAAACTAAAATTCAATTTAGTTCGCTTCTTGCTATAGCTCTATTGGCGGTGTTCGGTTGTGGCGGTTTAAAGGTCGGTAATTTGGACTTAGGCAAATTAGCCGAAACTAGTGCGCGAGTGATCACTGGTAATAAAATGTCGTATCAAGACCAAGTCAATATGGGTCAACAAATGACCGCTGTAATTGTTGGCAGCAGCAAAATGCTTAATGATGCTAAATTACAGAAGTACGTCAACAAAGTCGGCAAATGGGTGGCCATGCACTCGACCAAAAAGCACAAAAAAGGTGAAGCGACTCAGTGGCAATTCATCGTGATTGACTCACCCGACTTTAATGCTTTTTCGATGCCTGGCGGGTACGTGGTTATTTCTTCTGGCATTATCGATAGATTATCGAGTGAAGCAGAATTGGCTGCTGTACTTGCTCATGAAATTGCACACGTAGAGCAAAAACACCAAGTAAAAGCGATTGAAAAAAGTAATCGTTGGTCTGATATTGGCGAGCTTGGTGGCACTGCTTATGACTATAAAAAATCACAAGAGGGTGGCTATAATACAAACTCCCTACTCAATCGTCAGATAAGCGAGGGTATTTTAGACGCGACTCAAAGTTTGTATGTGAAAGGGTTAGGTAGAGATGATGAGTTAGACGCCGATAGAAAAGCGGTGGTATTGATGACGCGTGCGGGCTATGACCCTTATGCTTATTTGAGTGTGATGCAAATTATTGAAAGTATTGATGATAAAGATAAGTTATTAGTACTAGCAACCCATCCAAAAATAAGTGAACGCATTCATGTAGCTTATAACACGCTTAATCATGTTGATAAATATCTCGATAAGACTAAAGTTGTTGAAACACGTTTTATTAAAAACGTACCATAGCTCAATTCAAAAAATGTTAAAATAAGGAATAAAAGATGAAAAAAAATATATTAACTAAGCTATTTCTAATAGGCATATTACCATTTGCTTTTAGTATTAACGCACATGACAACTCAAAAACAAGTCCTTCGGCGAAGGACGCTAAGGTCTATATTATTGAGCCGGCTGATGGCGCAGTAGTTTCTGAAAATGTGGTGGTCAAATTTGGACTTAAAGGCATGGGAGTTGCGCCAGCAGGCACGGATAAAGCCAATACAGGTCATCATCATTTGATGATCGATGGTCATATGCCGCCTAAAGCAGGACTTCCAATGGGAGGAGAAGTAAAACATTTTGGTGGTGGTCAAACTGAAACGACCATTACCTTATCAAAGGGTAAACATACACTTCAATTAATAATGGGAGATAAATCTCATATCCCTCATTCGCCAATGGTACTCTCTAAAAAGATAACGATTACGGTTGAGTAATTTTAGCCCATAAAAAGGGATGACTTATCATCCCTTTTTATTTATCTGTTAATAAATCAAACTTCATATACAGCGCGAATTCTTCCATCACGACGTTTATGTTTTACTCTGAACTCTCTATAGCCGTGATTCTTTGTTTTAAATATTAATGTGTATTTAAATGTTTTAAATCCAGCGGATACATTTAGTGCTTCAACCGACTTTATTCTTCTTAAACCATAATCTCTTTTGATTTTCTCTATTGCGTGAAAAACATAATCTTCAGAAAAGTCATAACGAGTTACTCTTGATAAATTAGTGTATTGTCTTTGACGATTGATTTTGCGGCAGCTTCCTCCACCAAGTTCGATTAAGTATTGTTGTTCATCAGTAAACATTCCTCGTAAAT
>Ga0114899_1001129_pt1 | contig 16354 bp, 10 predicted proteins | sample MalvireepMed_215_FD_83497 | JGI IMG/M metagenome (GOLD analysis project Ga0114899, IMG submission 83497) | Marine viral communities from the Global Malaspina Expedition - Malaspina viral metaG DeepMed_215 | ecosystem: Environmental > Aquatic > Marine > Oceanic | place: Mediterranean Sea... | reverse complement strand
GGCCAAGAGCCAAATACATGGTTCTTTTCTTACCGACATCCGCTTTAGGGGTTTTCTTTAATTCCATAACTTTCTTCAGTTAGATTCTAAAACTATAATATTAGTTTATGAATCGCAAGCTTATTTTTGATAAAAATGTTAAAAACAATTACACCAAGCAAGGCTCCCGTAAAATTTGCAAGTAAATCGTAAATATCTGACATACGTCCGGGTACGAATTGCTGCAATATTTCCAGAATCAATCCATAAACTAAGCATATAGTTAACGATCTACTCCGGTGTTTTGTTATATCTTCTTTGTTTTTGCCTTTTAGTTGGAAGCCCAAAAGCACCAATACACTAAAGATCAGGAAAACAGAGATATGGGCGAGTTTGTCGTAGGAAAGGAGCTTTGATTCAGGAAAGGCATCCTGAGGCAAAAGCATCAAAAATGCCAGTATAGCTCCCCAAATTGAAGCAGGCCAATATGCGTATGGCCTTAGCTTTTCCAACATCTTAGCCCCCTATGTGTTCTTTGTATTCGTCTGCCGACATCAGTGTATCTAGCTCAGAAGCATCGGACAACTTGATTTTAATCATCCAGCCGTCTTCGTATGGGCTTTCATTCACTTTTTCAGGAGAGTCTTCGAGCTCTTCGTTAACTTCAATAATTTCACCACTAACAGGCATGAAAAGATCTGAAACTGTTTTAACAGCTTCTACTGTACCAAATACTTCGTTGGCATCAATAGTGTCTCCTTCGGTTTCAATTTCAACGTAAACAATGTCGCCTAATTCGCCTTGAGCGAAGTCAGTGATTCCAACTGTAGCTTCATCGCCATTTACTTTTACCCACTCGTGGTCTTTGGTGTACTTTAGGTCTGCAGGAACGTTCATAGTGTAATTTCAATTTGCACCAAAATTACATGCTTTCATGAGAATTGCAGACTTTATTGCGACAAACTAAATTGAATTCTTCCGCCAAAGGTTGTACGTGCATTTAGGAAGCTTGTAGAGACCCTTGGGTCGTTTACATTGCGTTCGAAATAGAAGGTTAAAAGTAGGGCTTCAGAGATTTTGTAGTCTACAGTAGGGTTTAGTCTGAAGATTTTAATTCCGTCTGTAATGATCGGGTTTTCTCCAATTCTTCGCTGAACCACTCTGGTGTCGGACAAGGTGAGACCCATATTGAATCTAAGTTCATTGGGTAGGGATTCTCTTCTGCCGTTAATTCTGAATGGGATTCTAACACCTGCTCTGGCAAAAGAGATGTTCAGGGTAAAGTCTTTCTTGTTTCGTTCAGTGACCTGAATATTGGATAGGTTAAGTGCCAGGTTTCTCTCTCTGTTATAATCTAACCTGACTCCCCAATTGGTTTTAGTACGCAGATTGAGGCCAATAAAAGGGGCCATTCTTTCTGTCATCACCACCTGCTGGGCGAGATAAACTGGTACCAAATCTCCATTCTCGTTGAATTGAGAGGCAAGACCTGCATCTCTCAGGCTTTGGTCTAGCGTGAGTCCTGAGGTATAGAGTGGAGAGTTTACGAAGTTACTCACGTCATAGCTGCTTGAATAGGCGTGACTGATTGATACAGTGCTGAATACATCTGATAAACCAGGTAATTTCGAGAGTCCTCCATAATTTACGCTCCAGTTTGGTAGCGGGAATTTAGGGAATGGGCTGGTGGAAACAGTTTCAGGGTCTCTGCCGGCATAGGCTGCAATGAAGGCTGGTATCACCACTTCCTGAGAGTTGAGTCCATATTCTCCGGCCGGATTTAAACCATCAAGTCTTTGTTTCAGGGTGTTCCTGTAGGCTTCAAAGTTCTGGAACAGGTTAGAGGTGTTGTCCGCATTGTCTTTTTCGAATGCTGTATTGATCATGAGGAAGGATACTCCATAGGTTCCTGTTCTATTGGGGTTGATGCTTATATAGGAATCTGAATTGTCATCTTTTCTGAAAATCTCTTGGTAGTTCTCGCTGAAGTTCTTTTTACCGGTGACTGTTATTCGGAAATCCTGGAAAGGTTCTACCAGGGCATCGACACTAAAATTGACCATTCTGTTTTGCTGGAATGGGTTTGTCAGGAACTCACTTGGAGCATATAGGCTGTTGTTGGCGAGTACATTACGTATGCTGTTGTCCTGGGAGCCGAGCACAAAACCCAGCCCTGGGTTTTCAAAACCCTGGTCCAGGCCAAACAGATAAACATCTGGCATATAACCAGGAAGCACAGTGCCCTCAGTGCGGCTATAGTTGTAGTTAATGCTTCTAAGAGACATGAGGCTTCTGAGAAAGGCTTTCCAGAATGGTATTTCCGAGAGGCTTTTCTTTTGGGTGCTATCTGCTTCCGCAGTATTCTGACTCCGTGCACGGCTGCGGGTAGGGGAGTTGATTTTCTGCAGAACCCCGATATTGTTGTAGAGTTTTACAAGGTCGATTTTACCGGTGAGGCCTATCTCTCTCGTATTGTTGGCCATGTTTCCTAGAGTATCCCTTTGCCCTATGGCTCCGGCCTTCCAGTTAAATGTTGCGCCATAATTTAGCTCAGAACTAACCCAGTTGGTCAGTGGAATCTTATCAAATGGTATGGTATATCCGGCCGAAATGCGATGTGTGTAATTTTTAATCCGACCGAACTTCTTGAAGTTTGTCCATACCGAGTCTTTTTTTACATCGGTGTTGATGTCACCCTCCGGCTCATCCACAATGGCATTCACTGTGGCCGTATAGTCGAGGGTAAGTCTCTCTGCTAAATCCCAGTTTACGGCATATCGCCTGTCGAAAGTGAATGACTTCTCATAATAGGGGTCAATGCCTTCTATTCCTAAATCTGAGTTTCTTAGTTGGGTTTTCAGGAAGCTTCGGTTCACATCTCCATTCACAGTGATGGATGATGGGATAGGGTTAAAATTAATGTCTTTGATCATTTGCAACCACTTGGAATTGAAGAGGTTAGCATTTTTGAATGGGGCGATGTTCAGTGGCTTTGGACTGTAGCTGTAATTAACTGCACCGCGGTAGTTTCTGTAGGCATATTCAGCAGTATTGATGTTACTTCTGTTAATTTCATTGTAGGCATAGGTGAAGCTGAAGTTTTCAATGGCCCATGGGAGATTGAGCCTATTCTCACCGGTGGCCCGCTTTCTTACATTCGAGAAATTGAAGCTTTTGCGCTGAGATACATCTACGACTTTGTCAAAATAATCATCTCTATCCCCCCGGTCGTTGAATGAGTTGAGCACGTCTTCCAAAGGAAGGTCGGGGTCCAAAGGATCGAATTGTGGAACGGAACGGGCATGCTCATAGCTATAGTAGGCCGGAATTTCCAGTCCCCATTCTTCCGGGAAAAACTTGTGAAGGGCAAGGCTTGTGGAGATGTCATATGAGGTCATCTTCTCTCTATTTCGCTCAGAAACCTTGTCTGAGATTCCTCCAAAACCAATGGAGGAGTGGCTGAAGCTGGCGGTTACATTACCCAAATCTGCCAGCTGGGCATTGAGTTGGGCATTGGCGGCATAACCCGATTTTGAATCAAAGTCTGTAACCCTGAGTTCATTCGCCCAGAGGTAGAACGTTTTCGGTTCTGCATCCAGTGAACTTGGATTTCTTATACCTATCATGAGTATTTGAACTGAACTCATGTCTGGTCTACCAACCACTGTAACATTATATTTTCCTACTGCTTGTGTATAAGGTAAGTTCAGGTTGGCGTTCAGTCTGTTTCTCTCTGCTTTTACCTCGTACAAATCACTGAAGGCAATGTCAATTTCGTTTTCTTCCGGCCAGATGAGTTCTGGAGAGAGTGCACCTGTTTCGGTCATGGTTAGTGGTACCTCAATCTCATAGTAGTTTTCCGTAAAGTCTGTTCCAAGGCGAACGAAGGCTGTAACTTCTCCCGGTTGAATGTCATCTGGGCTATCTGCATGAAGGAACATCTGCAGTCGGCCATAATTGATCATATCCATGTTTACATTCTTGAAAACGGCTCTGGCATCCCTGTCCCTTAAGCCATCTACATACAATTGCAGCGATTGTTCATTCCTTCTTCGTTCCACTGTCGATGTATTGTCTCGGTCTCTTTTAATGCCCGGAGGCAATACGTACGGAGGTCTGCCATCTGCAGGTTGGCTGTTGTCTTCAATGCTCACTACGCCCACGGTGAAGTTAGGGTCTGAAGGTTCCGGAATTTCGAAAAGGCCTTTTTCATAGAGGCTTTCCTGGAAGGTCCTCCACTGGCTGCCCACCATTCTGAAGTTCACAAACCTGAGTACAACTGGCTCTTCGAATTCAGTCAGGTAGGTTCTGATGTATCTGATTGATTTGAAGCCATTGATGTTGCCCTGAACCCTGTCTGGCTTTCTTACAGGAATCCTGAACAGGTACCAATTCACCTGGTCTCCATTGTCCTCATTGGTTACTTTGTCCACAATGTTGTTTCTTCCCACCTGAAACTGACCTGGTCTTACGTCTATCTCATATTCATAGTATTCTTCCAGATCAGCTAAAGTGTTGTCTCGGTTGAGGTCTTCATTGTCTGGCAGATTGCTGTTGGATGCCGTAAAGTTCTGGTTGCCCGAAGACACCGGGCTGTTGCCTTCCATTCCGTTGAAGTTTTTATAGCGGGCCAGGATTTTTACATCGGCAGCATCCAGTTCATCGCTGAGGTAGTATTGGAAATTGTCTCCGGAGGGATCGTTCAATATTCTTTGTCTTACCTCTGAGTTTACATCAATGCTGCTAAGGTAATCTGAGAAGAAGGTGGCTTCATCCACAGATTTCAAACCGTCTAAACCCACATCCTGATTTTCCCTGGCTCCCTGACTGTTATCGAATGCGGGGTTGAGATAAGGTTGGCTGGTTACATAACCCCATTCGTTGGACACCACGGCATCTGGGTCAGTAGATCCATCAGTAGGGAGTCCCTGCTCAAAGGCATGGCGTTCATCGCGCATCAGGTCTTCAGAAATACTTCCCAGGTTCAGGTACATCTTTCCACCGGTGCTGTTCGCCTTTGGCGGGTTAATGCCATCGTCAATCAAGCCACGGGGATTGTTGGGGGTTCCGTTGGTGCTGTTGATGAAGGGATCCATCATCCAGAATTCTATGTATTCTATATTGGTTTTGTCGAAGTCTACCTCATTGGTAATGGCTCTGACAATGGCACCATAGTTCTTTTCGGGTTCAGGTAAGGTACCATCGGTATTGAGGTTCGGATTGTAGTTGTACATGCCTCGCTCTGCCGGATAATAGGCAATGTCGAAGGAAGGTTCATTCACCACGATCTGCTGTGGGTCTCGTTTGATAACCTCTGTCTGGCCAACGGATCGGGTGTAATGATTTTCGAGATCATCGGGAGTAATATTCTGGGGCCTGTTTCTTCCTGAGGAGCGATAAAAGACATTATCGATGGTGTACCAGGCTATCCTAGCCCGTCTGTAGTTGAATCCTAATCTATCTGAGGTCTGTGCAGAAAGGTCGAATCTGTTATCATCTGTTTTTGGGGTGGAGGCCAGCCTCCAGCTTTGAGAGTTTCCAAGACTGAATGGGGTAACTGTCGCTTCGAAATCATCGATGTAGGAGGCACTTGTTCCGTCCACCTTGTTAGAGGTACCGGGAATCAATTGTGCAAACTCACCACTGAAGGTGATTCTGGAAGGTGCCTTGGTGTCAATAAAAGGCAAGGCGTCTACCATTCGGGTGAGGAGTCTTGAGTCTTCGCTGTAGTTGACGTCCAGCCCCCACATGGTATTGCTCACTGGTTCGTTGCCAATGCTGACCCTCGAAAGCTGTGGCCTCTCATTGAGGTGAAGCAGTGTTAAACCGATATTGGTTTGGTCATTGACAACATAATCCAGTCTTGTACCCAGCAGGTTTCTGGCCTGAAAACTGAAGAGGTCTGCCTTTTCATAGGAGACTTTGATTTTCTTGCCTGAGTTCATGATGGAAGGGTTGATGATGGTCACCTTTCCCAGTTGGTAGTCTACCGTGTAATCGGCACCTTCAACCAGCGGGGTTCCTCCTGCAGTTACCACCACACTTCCTTCTGCCACTTGAAAGGCATTGAGGTTGATTTCACTACTGGAACCTGATTGAAGACTTCCCTTAATGAAGTATTTGTTCAGTCGGGAAACCAATTGCGCATCTGCACGGGTGGTTCGGTAAAGCGTATCGAAGACATATTTGTCTTTGAGGAATTGCTCTGAATCTTCGAACTGATTCTCCATTCTTCGTCCGAATGGTTCCAGGTATGGAAATACTATATAGCCCCGGTCTGCATTGATGGTTACATCTTCAACAAAGTCGAAATTTCCATCTTTTTGTGGGTCTCCGTTTTGGTTCAACCTGTCAAGCCCCATAATCTCAATGAGAGGTTTGTCTTTCGTATTCTGTCCCTCGTGCAAACTTGGGTTATCAATACCAGTTTTGTCATCACGGTAGATTACTCTTAATTGAAATGACTGCCGATCTACACCTGCCGCATTGAGGCTGTAGATGTTCTTCATCATGAGATCCCAGGTAGGAACTCTGGTGTTGATTTTGTTGGGGCGAAGCATTTTCAGGAAAATGACATCATCTTCTGAGCGGCCTTGGTAATCCTCAGTCATTTCACCGACTTTGTATCTTCTTCCCTGATAGTTGAATTCGAAAGAAACGGCCAGAATTTCATCATTTTGAAGCTGTCTGTTTAATGAGATAAAACCCAGCTCACGATTGAAGTAATATTCTGAGGGTTCGAGCTTTCTGGCTCCTGTAACCTTTACATAATCCTGCCCATTTTCCAGGTCATATTGGCCTTCCAGAATAGAGCTGATTTGATCTGGCCTTCTCAGATTTGTATTGCCCTGCAGGTTCTGGAAGAGGTCGTTGGCATCGTTGCTGGTAGGGGAGAGTGGATCGCCATTGCCTATGAAGTTATTGCCATCCTGATAAATAACCCTTCCCTCACCAAGGTCCATAAAGGCGGCAAAGTTTCTAAGGCTTTGGGTGTTCTGGGTTCGGTTCATTACATATACTTCCACCCTGCTGATCTGGAGGCCGGAGATTACTGAAGGGATGCTCCTTAGCCAGTTTTCGTAATTATCTCGAAAGAATTGGCCCAAGAAGAAGTGTCGGTTCTCGTCATAGTCGCTGGCCCTTACTTCGAACTCATTTCTCTGAACACCGCCTTCCACTTCAATAGATTCTGAGGTCCCTCTTTGACTGGCTGCCAATACCGTTGCATATAGTCTTCCGAATTGCAATTGGGTTTTAAAACCAAATAAGTTTTGGCCACCTGTAATCAGGCTGTTAGCAATTGGCAGGCTCACATTACCAATCTCCATGGTTTTGATAATGTCTGACTCCAGTCCTGAAAAGTCTACTTTCAGTTCGTTTTCAAAATCGAAGGAGTTGTTGTTGTCGAAGTTCGCATTGATCTTCATTTTGGTACCGATGGTGCCATCGAGACTCATTTGAATGTTCTGATCGAATTCGAAAGTACCGTTGCGTTGTTGCCTGATGGGTATGGCGGGGTTGTCTACCCTCTGAAATCTACCGCCAAAATCTAATTGTACTGTACCGTTGGTGTTGATGAGAATCTGATCGCCCCCGAATAGCCGATCGAAGAAGGGGTTGAGCGCGATTGGAGGAATGAGCCTGCCCCGGTTGGCTACTGCACTTTCTCCATCTCTGGCCTTTGACCTTTCTTTGAAAAAGTCGCGGTTCCCTTGTTCAATTCTCTTTTGCAAGGCCTCGCTGAAAGGTACAAATGCCGGTGGTCTGATGAACGAGCTGCCTACCTGTTCGGAGGTAATTATGTTTTTGCTGGTATCGACTTCATAGTTTCTGTTATAGAAATCGGGGTTGTTGAACAGAAGTGGAGAATTGAGCGGCCTTCTGTATATCGGATCTCCGAATGGATATCTTGGTCTAAAAATGGGGTATGGAGATGGAGTATATTTGGCAGTGTCCGATTTGGTGGAGGTAGTATCCTGGTTTTGGAAAAGGGCATAAACAGGCGTGGAAATGCCGAATGCCATCATTCCAAGGAAGAAAATGAGTAATATTTTTCGCGTGCGACTAACCAATACCTAAGAAATAGCTCAAGCTGCTTTGAGTGCTAACTTTATCAATTCTTCCAGACTTATTTCTCCCGAGCTCCCCTTTAAGATGTTATCGATGCTCTTTTGTGCAGCTGCTTTGTTAATGCCTAAGGTTACTAACGCTGCCAATGCCTCATTTCTTATGGCATTACGGCCGGAAGATGGGATATTTATCAGGTCTCCTGAAGCGGTAGATTTCCCGATTTTGTCCTTCAACTCCAGGATAATCCTCTGTGCGGTTTTAGCCCCGATGCCTTTCACTGCCTGAATGGTTCGTACATCTTCGCCCAAAATGGCTTCTTCCACTTCTTCCGGACTCAAAGACGATAGTACCATCAGGCCAGTAGAGGGACCTACACCAGAAATGGATATGAGGTGTTGAAAAATGCCTTTTTCATGCTGATCGGCAAATCCATACAGTGCCTGAATGTCTTCTTTCACATGGAAATAGGTGAAAAGCTGGATGCTTTCCTTATCCTTTATTTTTGAAAAAGTGTGAAGGGAGATTTTCACTTCATATCCTACGCCCTGAACATCGATAATGACAAAGGTTGGATCCTGGAAAGCAAGCTTACCTTTCAGATACGCAAACATATTTCAGCCAGTCTTTTGGAATAAACAAAAATGGCAAGTATTACTTGCCATTCCTAAAATTAATAAGATTCCTTAATTCCTTATGCTATGCCTGCTATTTCTATTAAGAAGTTCTGAAGGTAGTAAGCAGTGATTCCATTTCCCTGATCAACTCACGGTGATCTTCATTCGGATGGATGACAAAGCCTTCAATGTAATAGAGCTTACCTTTCTCATCGTCTACGAAAGTGTAGCTAACGAAAGTGCCTCCTACAGAGAAATTGTTGGTTTTCCAGGCACCTTTCATCTCAACCGTATATTTGTCCCTGAAATTGATGTTTCTGAAAACCGGCTTCATATACTTGTTTTCTGTAATCATGAAGGACTCAAGGTTCTCAGGGTCCCCATAGATATATTTTTTGCCAATTTCATCTCTCAGCTTGATGATGTTGTCATGTTGAAACTCATCCTGAGATTTGTAGTCTTTAACATATACAAAGAGGTTTTTGCTAGGCCCGACAGCCGGCAGGTATCTTGCCCACATGAAGTCATCCTCAAGCATGGCCAATTCGTAGCTGCCTGGAATTTTAATGCTGATGCCGAGCTGATCGTTCACTTTGTTCAGAATGCCTCGGGAAGCAGTAGTCATTCTCAATGAGTTGGCCAACCTTTCCTTCTCTGCAATGTTGAAGTAGTTCTGGATTACTTCTGAATTCTCAAGTATGTTGTTGATCAGGGTTTGGTCATCTTTTCCAAATAGCTGAAGCACCTTCTGATCCTTGGCAAACTGGTTGTCTGAAGTTTGCATGAATCTGTTCGAGTCGTTCAGGATGGTTTGTTTTGAACTTTCACTAAAAGTGCCTTGAAGCCATTTGTCTGCTGCCGAGTTACCCTCAAGGCTCACTACATAAACCAGGTTTCTTGATAGCTTGAAAATTCGGTTAAACTCGAATGGCTCAATCACCCTGATGGTGAACATAGGTTCAGACCTGGTCAGTCCGGGAACAGGCTCTCTAAATACTTCTTTGATTGCATCGCCCACGGCACCATCGTACTTGTTCTTATTCATTACAATTACGATTTCACCTGGCTCGCCTGAAGCATCGGGTAGGAATTGGTCATTTTTGGCTTTTGCCTTTCCATCACCTTCAACATCTACCTGGGCGCCATCTTTCTGGCCGGTACAGGCCAGTGCAAAAAAGGCTATTAGAATAAATGCAGCTAGTTTTTTCATGACTTCTATGTTATGTCTGTTCAAGGAAACTATTTCTGGTTTTAATAACAAGAAAAACTACTAAAAGTTTAGTTGTTAGGGTTTTTTAACCAACACGGAGTTTCATGCCAGGTTTTATGGAGTTGCCTTTCAGGTTGTTCAACTCCTTGATCCTGTCTATGGTTACCCCTTGGTACATACGTGAAATATCCCAAAGGGTGTCACCAGGTTTGACCTCGTGCAGCTTGGAATCGGGGACGGGTTGGTTGAGCACATGCTGGCTACTCACGGAGGAGTCATCGTAGAAATCCGGGCCAATGTAAATGTCAAGTTTCTGGCCTACGCGAATGAGTGAGCCTCTAATGTTATTCCAGGATTTGAGGTCATCCAATCTTACATTATGCTTTCTGGCAATAGTACCGAGAACATCTCCACTCTTTACCCTGTAAGACACTTTTTCTTTCCCGAAAGTACTGCCGGGCATGTTCTTGGCGATTTTCTCGAACTCTATTTTGTCGGCTTCTGCTTTTGCCAGAATTTCAGTCTGTCTGTCAAAGAACTGACCGGACTCATGCTTGGGGATTCTGAGTTCAAAGTCTTTCAGATTGGCCGGAATTGCTCCTTTCTTAATCCCGGGATTGAGTTGATTGAGTGTTTCCAGGTCTATTCCACTTTCTTCTGCAATGGTCTTCAAATAGATAAATTGATTTGTTTTTACTACATCATAGTCTACGGGCAGTAGTTCTTCCGAAGGGTAGATGTTGTGTACATCGGCATACTCCATGGCATACATGATGGCCGCAAACTGGGGGACATAGGACCTGGTTTCTCTAGGCAGATAGTTGTAAACTGCCCAGAAATCGCCTTTTTTGCCGGCTCTTCTTTCAGCTCTCCAAACGTTGCCAATTCCGCTATTGTAGGCAGCAAGGGTGAGCTTCCAGTCGTTAAACATACCATAAAGCCATTTGATGTATCTGCAGGCAGCCTCGGTGGCTTTTTCGGGATCCATCCGCTCATCCACATACCAGTCGATATGAAGGCCGTATTGTCTGGCTGTGGGTGACATAAATTGCCACAAACCAACCGCCTGAGGGCCAGACACTGCTTTGGGGTTCAGACCTGCCTCAATAATTGGAAGGTACTTCAACTCCTGAGGGAGCTCATACTTGGCCAGATATTTTTCGAAAATGGGGAAGTAGACTTCTTTTCTTCTGAGCATTTCCCGGGTATAATCCCTGTCTCTTACAGTAAAGTAATTGATGAAGGCATGAACCCTGTCATTGAAGGCAATGTCTATCTCCAGATTGAGTTCATTATAGAGCTTTTCAATTGACTCATAGGGAATGTCTGGGGCATAATCATATACCTCGTAAGGCAGCAATTGCTCTTGCGCCTGGATGTAAAGGTTACCTGAAAGAATAAATACAAAGGCTATTAACCACTTCCTCATAGACTGCTTAACGTGTTTTGTTTTGCAGGATTTTCGAAAATGCAAAAAGTTTTTCTTCCTCGAAAGCTCCAGCCATAATTTGCATGCCTATTGGCAGGTTTTCATTGTCTTTCCCAAAAGGAACAGAGATGGCTGGTATGCCTGAAATGGAGGCCTGAACAGTAAACAAATCAGCCATATACATTTCCAGGGGGCTGGAATGACTGTTGTGCTTAAATGCTGTCGTTGGGGTAGTCGGGGTGACAATGAAGTCGCAATCCCTCAGAATTTGCTCTGTGGATGTTTTGATTAGATTTCTGACTTTTTGAGCCTTAGTAAAATAGGCGTCATAGTAATCTGCACTCAAAACAAAGGTACCCAGCATAATTCTTCTCCTCACTTCATCTCCAAAACCTTCGGTTCTCGAAAGTTTATACATCGATTCCAAATCTTCGGTGTGAGCACTCCTGTGTCCATAATGGGCACCATCGTATCTGGAAAGATTGGTGCTTGCTTCTGCTGTGGTAAGAATGTAGTAAGTAGGTAGAATGTAATCCGGATAAGGGAATTGGGCTTCCACCAATTCATGGCCTTCATCTTTGAATGACTGAGTCAGGCTGGCATAGGCATTTCTTATTTCAGGCTGAATGCCTTCATTATGAAGTAGCTCCTTGAAATAGGCTATTCGATATTGCTCTTTCGGCTTGCTCTCAGAATAGGCGGGAACTTCTTTGCTTGAACAGGTGGCGTCTTTACCATCTTTTCCTGCAATCACTTCCAGAACTCTGGCATTGTCCTCAACTGACTTTGAGATGATGCCTATAGTATCGAAAGAGGAGGCATAAGCCAAGAGTCCCCATCTTGAAATTCTGGAATAAGTAGGTTTTAATCCTGTCACTCCACAAAATGCTGCAGGTTGCCTTACTGAGCCTCCTGTTTCTGTTCCCAATGAAATGAGGCACATATTGGCAGCTATTGCTGCTGCAGAACCTCCCGAAGAACCTCCGGGTACCCTGCCTTCGTCCAGTGGATTTAAGACTATTCCGTGAGCCGAGTTTTCGTTGGAAGAACCCATGCCGAACTCATCGCAGTTTTGTCTGCCAATGACAATAGCGTCTTGTTCCAGCAATCTTTCGACTGCTGTAGCAGAAAACTGAGATTCGAAACCTGCCAGGATTTTACTCGATCCGCTTACCGCATGATTTTGGTAGCAGATGAGGTCTTTGATGCCAAAAATTAAGCCGGCTAGTGGGCCGGCTTTATCATTCGATAATTTTTGATCTATTTCTCTTGCTCTGTGCCTTGCTTCTTCTTCATAAACCTCTACAAAGGCATTGAGATGTTTTCCATTCTCAATATTCTGAAGATAGTATTCAACTAGCTCAACACAGGTAACTCGATTTTGCTTAAGGTCCGACTGAATCTCATCTAAAAGATGATAATCCTGCATTTACCTTAGTTTTTGTCGATTTCTTTTCCTGCTTCGTCTACCTCTTTCTTAATTTCTTTGGTAGCATCCTTGAATTCTCTGATTCCTCTTCCAAAACCTCTAGCCAAATCTGGAATTTTCTTGGCCCCAAATAGGAGAAGAACAATAAACAAGATGACAAAGATTTCGGGTCCTCCCGGCATTCCTATCGCTAAAATTGTTTCCATGGATATAAAATTCTAATGTTTCAAAGATAGGCAAAAACTATGATTTTAAGCTTGAAAAAGCAATTAGTTTATGAATAGTCTGTTTTTGCCTTTGTTTTACTGCTAACGTTTATGATCGGTACAAGTTATGGTTTGTTGACCTTGGACTGCAACCATGTCTCTGGATTTACTGTACCATTTACTGCATTTATTCTGAATTTCATTTCAGAAACGTTCTCACTGTTGGTCAGCACTTGTCCTAATACCGCTCCGGCCTGAATCTGTTGATCTTTTTTAACCGTTACGGCTTTCAATTTGCTATAGGAAGTGTAATAGTCACCATGCTGAATGATAACAGTGATCCCTTGGCCTTGAATTGACTGAATGGCAATGATTTTTCCGGGGAAAACGGCCTTCACGTAGGCATCGCTACTGGTCTGAATATCAATTCCTTTATTGTTGATTTCAACTCTTTTTAATGTTGGATGTGCATGTAGACCATATTTGGAGGAAACAAAACCACCATCTACTGGCCAGGGCAGCTTGCCTCTTTCTTTCTCAAAGGCTGAAGTGAGTGCAGTCATGTCCACTTTGGCAAGAGCTGCGGCACGTCTTTCGGCCTCAATAATCTCTTCGATTTTGTTGGTGAGTTCTTTTTCAGACTCTCTTTGCTTTTCGAGTTCTTTCTTGATTCTATTTTCTTCCTGTTCCAATTGAGTCACAAGCTTGCGCTGCTCTACCTGCAGCCCTTCCAGTTTCTGATTTTCAGTGAGTTCATCGTTAAGTAGGTCTTGCTTTTCTTCTTTCTGAATTTCTATTTCCGAGATTTGGTCGTTCAGGTTTTGTTGAACAATCTCTATCTGAGAGACTTGTTTCTGTCTGGCTTCTCCGTATTGTTTGATGTACTTCATCCGCATAAAAAGCTGGTTGAAGGTGTTGGATGCGAATAAAAAGGTGAGTTGATTGAAGCCAGAGCTCGATTTTTGAGTCGCGTAAATCATTTGGGCATACTCTGCTTTCAGTGCCTTCAAATCTTCTTCCATTGCATCTATAATGCTTTGGTTTTCGGCAATTTCATCGTCCAACAGGCTTACTTCAGAATTGATAGCCTTAATTAATGAGGCGCGGGATGAAATCTGATTGTTAAGGGCTCTAAGCCGACCAAGGGATGTGCTTCTCTGGGCTGCGGTCTGACTCAGGATTTTCTCGTTTTCCTGAATTTTTTTGAGAATATCAGCCTTTTGTTTTTCCAAGCTGGCCCTCTCGTTTTGAGCCAAGAGGCTATGGCTCATCAGGAGGATGATCATAAAAAGAGATGACAGAAATAGTCTACTTAATCCAGTCATATCTTTCTGGTATGCTGAATGGGAAACTAAGCGATTCATCTTCAATCTTAACCCTGTTATGCTCAATGTCTATTTGTGCTTCTTCTTTTTTGCCTTGCTTAAAATAGGTCAGCACCATAAGTGCCTTATAGGCAAATGGTTTGTTATCCAAAGGCTGAAAGTCTCCATACTTCAACTCAAGGGTATTGTCATTCCTTAATGTTGTGGCAAAAAGGTTTTCAAGTCTTCTGTTTTTGGAACTCACCATGTTGCTGACCCGCAAATCTCTTACGCGCTGGGTGACATAGAAATTGTTATTCTTCTCTACTATATCGTCATTTTTCGATAGTGGAATGGGCATATCACCAATAATAATGGCTTGAAAAAGGGCATAATTAAACTCGAATTCGAATTTTTCGCTGAGTTCCTGGAAGCTGTAAGCAAAAGCCTGACGATTGATACGGTCCATGATAATGATGGAATCTTGGGTAATTTTGCCCCTGGCGCCTTCAATTCCTACTCCATTGCTAAGGGTAAACCAGATGAGGCTGTCTTTTTTGATTCGGATATTGGCGGTGGCCTTCGTTTTTTCTTCCCCGTTTTTGTATTTGATTTTGGATCGGGTAGAGATATACTCGTAGTCTACTTCTTCTATGGTTAGTACTTCTCTTGGGGAAAACTTAAAGCCCAGGAATCTTTTGTTGCAACCACTAAAGAGCAAAATCATAAGGCTAAAGGCTATGAATGATGCTCGTTTAATTGATTTTTCCGCTTGCAATTTTTTGATCTATTTTATCTGAGGCACCGCCAAATTCTTTGGCCTTAATCCAGTATTTCATGGCAATATCCGGCAATTTAAGCCGATAATATATATCGCCATAGAGCTCTGTTGCGGCACCGTCTTTATTATCCTCAAATGTATGAATATTACTTAACAGTAGTACGAAGGCTTGACTAAGGTCGCCTTGAAAATAAAGGGTCAGTGCTCTTTTGTAAATGTCGTCCAACTCCTTGGATCTTTTTGTAAACCTGTCAGATACGGACTCTGTGGTTTTTTGTGTAGTATCATTGTTGGCTATAAATTTCCCATAACTCAGGCTGGTCTCCGGGTGAATCTGATTGAGTTTGATTGCTTGTTCATAGAGCTGGTTGGCCAAGGTTATGTTTCCGTTCAACTGGGCCACTTCTGCCTGCTTGCCTAAAATCTGGCTGGTTAGCAATGGGTTGGAACGAGTCATTCTGGAAGCCTGGTTCAATAGGTCTTCCGCCTCATCGGTTTCTTTCAGATTGATTTTGGCGCTGGCAAGATAGATATAGAAAACGGCCTGGTTGGGATATAGGCTCAGGGCTTCCTCGGCATCAGCGCTCAGGGTTTCCCAATCGCCTGAGTTGTATTCATAAGAAAGGACTTTGTCCCATACCTTGAAATCTCCAGGCTTCAAATCCTTGAGTTGTTTGTATCGATTGATGGCTTTTAACTGATAAAGCTCCTTTTGATTGCCTTCAGTGACTTCAGCGAGCTTACTATATACATAGGTGCCATTTTCAATGGCCAGTGCTTCATCCGGATATTGATATTCCAAGCTGGTTTGAAGACTGTCTACCAGGTTTACAGGCAGGTCTTCTCCACTTTCGAGCATCAGCTGGCCGAGCAAAAGTGTTTTGTCTGTTAAAGAAGCTTCGGGGTCTCCAAACGATTCAAGGAGCAGATCATACTTAGCATTAGCCTGACCATTGCCTGAATAGAGATTGGAAAGTAAGAGCCGCATTTCAGCCGTCTTGCTGGGTTCAGCTTCCAAAGCAGCGATGGCCTTGTCTGTTTCTCCAATGGTGCTCAACAGGTTGGCATATTGATATTTCAAGTCGAAATCTGAAGGATATTTCTTCAACAGTGTTTCCATTAGCTGTACGGCATTTTTCTCTTTAGAATCCTGCACATACATTTCAACCAGCTTCATGGTCTGGTCCAAGGAAAGGTTTTCCTGTTTTTCGAAAACCTGAATTGCGTTTTTTGTCTGGCCAATGGCCTGGTAAGTATTTGCCAGTTCTCCCAGGTAGGTCTGAACGTCGGTGGTTTGCGTCTCCATCAGGTCGTAGAACCGGGCTGCTCCTT
>Ga0114899_1001127_pt1 | contig 16373 bp, 14 predicted proteins | sample MalvireepMed_215_FD_83497 | JGI IMG/M metagenome (GOLD analysis project Ga0114899, IMG submission 83497) | Marine viral communities from the Global Malaspina Expedition - Malaspina viral metaG DeepMed_215 | ecosystem: Environmental > Aquatic > Marine > Oceanic | place: Mediterranean Sea... | reverse complement strand
CGATAGAAGGAAATGAAATATTCATAGGTACCTCAAAAATCCCCATTGGTCGCAACTACAGATCTGAAGTGCTTGAAAAAGTCGTGAATTCCAAACTCTGGTCGAAGAATGGAGAGCATCTTTAATCACTGAATTCTCATTTAAAAAAGCCTGGATAATGCCGCCATGAATTTGTTGGGAAGGATGGTCTTGCCTCCTCCGTTTCATCAATGAACATTCAGGGTGAATATGAGCTCAATCACCTGCAACATTCAGGTGTTATTACGGTTTTATGGCTCTGCATTTTAACAGACATTTATGGCTCAATCAAATAGACTCTTTTATGGACTTAACCACAATCATTATTAACAACAAACGAGTTGAAGAACTTCTGGGATCGGCTGGCTCAAATACAGAGCAGCTGAATGTTCTGGTAACAGCCGATAGTTCAACAAACGTCAGCGGCATAACAATAGGCCAAAGAACTCCACTTGGAGAAAGCCTCACCTTCACTTTTGAATACATTAAAAGCGGCAGAATTTATGTGGGATATGGCGATTTTGATAATCCTCCTACCCCTAATGGAAGCACTTATTTCGGGTGGATCGAATTTACAAGAACAGAGAAAGACAGCGTAGTTTGGATCAATCTTTCCAATGTAGACATCGTAGGTTTGCCATTAACCATTGCCGGAACAGACTCTGCCGGCAACAGCTTCTCATGCGGTTATAAAACCCCAATGATTGAACCCGCGGGCACTTCAGGTAAAGAAGGCCTGCTTAAGCAGCTTGAAGCTGTACTCACAGACAATAGCAAAGGCAACTCTGCTGCATTGGTGAAAACGGATTCAGGCCAAACCAAGGTACTTGGCCCTAATCATGTAGCCAGCAGCTACCGGTCTTATGATAAGTACAAGGCATCACTCATTGGAAAAACCGGTGCTAAGGGAGCTGAAAGTGTCCCTCTCACCATCCTGTCCGACACCCCCAAGGGAGGCTCTCCTGTACTATTTACAGGAAGTTTTCATGCGGCAGATTCCGATGGTTTTATCATTAGCTTGGCTAGTTCTGATGGCAACCACTTGCTAAAGATCAAGGAGGCCGATTTAACCACTCAAATCATTTATCAATGCGATGGTGGCCACCTGTACTACTCAAACAGTGGTGCTAGCGGATTACAGAAGTATCCGCAAAACAGAACCAAAGTCAATGATCCTGGCAGTAATGATGCAGATCGAGTCATCAGTAACTCAACTTTCAGAGAAATCATGATTGGGTTCAATGAAGGGTATTTTTCGGCCGATACACCTGCCAATAACGACAACAGGCAGTTTGCAGGCCTTTATCCATTCGCTTTGGGCTACGGTAGTCAGTATGCGCAGGTCATTCATGAAAACTCCAACTCTTACGGTTTCCCTTATGCTGATTCGAACCTGAAGGTACTGATAACCGCTCAGGTAGGAAGTACAATCAATGTAAATGCTATTGGGGACACTGAAGCATCTGGTTATGTGGCTCCATCTGAAAATACCAGCAATCAGCCGCAAAGTGGAAAATACCAGTTTGGAATTGGCACAGGAAGTGGTAGCCTGGGCATTATCACCATAGGCAACTGGCGATATTTACCAAAAAATGGAGCCTATGGCGGCTATTTACCAGACCTGCCTGAATGGACAAAAATGGTGTTCACAGGAGCAGGAGCTGATAAATATATCTGGATTAAAAACGGTCAGATTACGGAATCTACAAATGGCACCAATTGTTTGACCGGAACTGCCTTCCTCAACCCACAAAACGTCTTTGAATGGGGCGCCAACATTGCCTGGAATGGAACCACGGCATCACCGGCCAAACCAACAACCTAAGGAAAACAGAAACGAGTAAAAAGCCCCGGCCTGGCAGCCGGGGCTTTGTTTTATTCCGTTCTCAGTGTTTCTACAGGATTCATTTTTCTGACTCTTCTGATCTGTATGTTGAGCGTTAAAAACGCCACGGTCAACAGAATGCCAACAGCAAGAGACAAGGGGCCTGCGCCAATACCAGGTGCATAGGCATAGATATCATTGATCAGTTTACTGATTAAGAAAACGGATACAGGACAACCAATCAGAATAGCGATCAGTAGTACGAATCTGAATCTTTTGAGTACTGTAGATGCGAGATTGAAGCCACTGGCTCCCAGCACCTTTCTGATGCCAAAATCCTTAATTTGGCTCGTAACATTGATGTTCACCAAGCCATAAAGCCCCATAGCGGCAAGTAGAATGGAGACAGAAGCGGTGAACAACATAATGTTCCTTATCCCTCTCATGTCGTCATAAAAGCTATCAAACATCATCTCCTGAATACCCACATACACTGTTTTCTCTTCTACCAGTTCCTGAAGCGTTTCTTGCAGCTCATCTCTCTGTTCAAAAATGTCTCCATCCACCATCTCGGCCATATAGGCGGTATACTGGCTTACCGGTACTGCTCTCATTGCAGCTCCTCTGATCTTCTGCCCTGGTTCAAAGTAAAAGTAATCTTCTACTACCCCTATGATGGTGTATTCAACAGTATCCTGTCTGATGATAGTGCCATCCGGGTCAAAGTCTAATTGCAATTGGTCCAGAAACGATTCATTGACAATCAGCTTTCTGTCCAAATCGCTATCGAGATTATGATCAAAAAGTCTCCCTTGCAATACCTTCAATCCAATCACCTCGGGATAATTCGCCCCGACACTGAATAGTTCGGCATAGGTTTTTACCTCTTCATTCTGAAATTGCACTCCATATAAACTCTGACCTATGAGCGATGCCGTTCCAGCATATTGTTTAATGTTCGGGTTGGCCTCTAAAACATCGCGGTAAGAGTCTCTGTATTCCTCTCCCGGAATTCCGATCACCAGTTTGTTGTATTGATCATAGCCCCAATCCATTGATTCATTAACCCGATTGGTATATACAAACATGACCGCAGCCACTATAGTCACCATTGCCAAAACCATCTGGAAAGTGAGGAAAATATGACTCAGCAATCTGTTACCGGACCTTTGATTCGACTTTCTTAGAATTGAAATGGCCTTGTAGGATGAAGCCACCATGGCAGGATACAGACCTGAGGCCAATGTAACGAATAGCAAAAGCCCAAGAAGGAACGACTGAAAATTGCGGTGATGCAATAAATCCAACTCAAAGCTAAAACCGGCTATCGAATTAAAGCCAGGAAGAAACAGCCCCTGGGCGAGTAACATTCCAAGAAAGATGGAGAATAAACACAACAGAAAATTCTCAACGATAAACTGGAGAATGAGCTGCTTTCTATTGCTGCCTATCACCTTTCTCACACCTATTTCCTTCAGTCTCTTCATCACCATAGCGAGGGAAATGTTGACATAATTCAGGATTGATAGAAGGAGCATAAATATACCAATGGCGGAAATGGTAAGTATTGGAGCCATATTGGGCCCTTGCCCCACACTATTTTGCATTTCGTAGGCATTGTTGGCCATGGTTGTTAAAGGTTCCAATTCAAATCGCGTGTATGCTTGATCTTCATTGTCTTTGTTGTAAAGAGGCAAAAGTTTGTCCATCGCCTCTATCAAACCCGCTATTTCTACGCCCTCCTGTCTGTGTATAAAAAAGTTGGTGTTCCACGATTCTCTACCCGCTGCAACAGACTGCACAAAATGTTCATAATTGACCAACACGCTTAGCTGGAGGCTACCATTATGAGGTCTGTCTTTATAGACAGCTCCTACAGTAAACATCTTCCATTGCTCCCCAATTTTGACTTCAATTTTCTTATCAATAGCGGTTTGATCTCCAAAAAACCGCTTGGCAGTAGACTCGTCCAAAACCACCTGATCTGCTGAGTTGAGTGATCTAGGATTACCATCCAAAAGTTGAAAAGTAAAAATGTCCAGATAGTCGGGATCGGTAAAAAACACGAATTCATTGATGATCCGTTTGTCTACCCTGACTTCGAGCTGCCGAGTATTGTAACGGGTGGATGCTTTTATACCAGGTACCGAGTTTAATATCTCCCGGGTCAATTGGTTGTCTGTAGCTCCGTTTCTACCCTTGTTAGACTCCAGTTCTTCCCAGTGGGTGACGAGAAAGACATCCTCCTTATTCTCATGGAAATTGTCCTTTACATAGTTGTGTTCAACGAATTTGAAAACCACTATTGAACAGCCAATGGCTATCGAAAGACCAATAATGTTGATGGCGCTGGGCATGCGCTGCTTCCACAGGTTGCGCAACCCGATTTTGAAATAGTTTTTGAACATTGCGATTTGATTAAGTTTTTGACCACTTTTTTTAGTTCTCCTGATATTAGACCAGCGGAACAGGCGGATTACATCCCAGACAAATGACCATTTTGCCTTTTTGTAGCCCTTCTCGTCCAACCTCCAGTAAAAGAGCTCATAAACATCTCCCTGGAGTTGTTCAAGTAACTTAGGGTTACAGAAGAACATCAGAAATCTGTCGGCCCATTGAGGTGGATTGTATTTGGAAGGTTTACTCATATGGAAAATGAGTAAGAGAACCCTGCAGGAAGTTGATTGTATAGCTGATCTCTCTGCCCTTTTACTTCATCGAGCATGGCCTTACCGGCAGCAGTCAGATGGTAGAAGCGCTTTCTTCTACCCCCCCTTTCGTCAGTGGCACCTCCCATGTCTGAACTCAGCCAGCCTTTTTCCTCCAGCCTGTTGAGCACAGCATGAATAGCACTGATATTCAATTCCCTGCCGGTTTGATCCTTCATTTCCTTTAAAACCGAAACAGCATATGCATCGTCATGCAGAATACCCACCAGAAGAAGTACCAACTCCTCCAGTTCTCCGATGTAATTACCCTTTCCTTTCATAGCCTAACATCTACAAACATAGAACAAATATATTATCTCTATTCTTGTAGAACAAATACTCTTCTCATTTTTATTATGCAGACACCAGGCAGTTTAGAAAGAAAAACCTAGCTAAAGCATTGATAATCAGCTATACTATTGATTAATTTTATGATATGCGTCAAACTCAATCTTAAAGCCATGGTTAAAAGATTGCTCCTACTGATCAGCATTTTCGGTTTTGTCACCTGCTCAAATAAACCACACTAGGCCGAAAGCACCATAGTTTTAGAGGCGACTGAAAGTCGGTTTGAATTGCTGGCTTAGAAAATGTACGATCTTAGATTTACGATTGACTTCAATGAAAATTCGCACATAGTATATCTCACAAAGGTTTTTAGAAGCTTAAGCGAAAAGCACTAAAGTGCACAGTTTTAACTCAATTTGTGACCAATAAAAGGAGCTCCCTTGCAGCGTTTTGATTACTTACAACAAAACTGAGAATTGCGAAGGGAATGGAACACCTCTTCAACTGAGCAACTGATTATTTTATCCTTTTTAAGGCCTTCATAATCCCTTAGGGAATCATGAAGGCCATCTTAACCAAGTGTTTAGACATTAAAGACTATGGACTTATTGCCCAATGCCCAAACAACCCCTTCAAGGTTATGATTGGGATTGTTTAACAGTTCATAGTTTACCTGATTAAAGCTGAACTGGAAGTTATAAGGTCCACCCCAGTTCAAACCTGCATATATCAAAGAATATTGACCAGGAGGAAGCTTCACTGTAACACTTTCGCTCAATTGAGTATTAAGTCCATTTACCCGATAAGTACCGGAAAATGCCCCGGCAGCCAGTTGAATCTGCACATTCACTGAATTGTTGTTTCCACTTTGGATGTTGCATATCTCATAGGTCGCGTTGTTGTCCTGACTGTTGATTGCGAACAATAAAAGCTGATTATCACATTTAGTGATATCGATCTGATTAGCGGTATTGTCTGTGTTTGCCATTGTTGTGTTTTTCTCCTACTCTTCAGGATTTTCGGTTTCTCCTCTTACTTAATCCCTGTAAGACAGGTCGTTTTTTTAAGTGGGTTCTGCTCCACTATTTAAGATTTAGGATTGAGGAGATCGCTGGTATTGTGTGTGTTTGTTTAAGCACTGTGCTTTGGCAGGTTCAACTTAACTGATCCCATATCTAAGCACAGCAGAATTTCAGAACCTCCTCAATCCATTACAAAAGCTATTGTATATCAAATTTGGGAAACCTCCGACAAGCAAATAAGGGGTCAATCACCAGAAATGGTAAACAGGGTAATTACCTTACTCTTGTTTTCAGGCAACACCAAATAAATACATAAGTCCGGATGAATGGCTATATGCAACCTAGCCTTGTAAAAATCCCTTTCTAACTGCTTCCATTACCAGCTTGGCGGTATTATGCACATTGAACTTCTGAAGTAGGTTGGTCCGGTGCCCGTCTACCGTTCTGTCACTAATAAAGAGCTTATCAGCAATCTCCTTATTCGGATATCCTTCGGCTATAAGCTCCAGTATCTCTTGCTCTCTCCTGCTCAGTACAATAGTCTGGCCTAACTTCGGTTCCTGCCTCGATCTTCTTTTTAAGCCTGAGAGAATTGCCCGCGAAACATTGTCTGAGTAATACATGCCTTTTTCATGAACACTTATGATGGCATCTCTTAACACCTGTCTTGTACTGTCCTTCAGCAAATAACCACTGGCACCAAGTTCCATGAGGTAGGAAATCATACGCTCCTCACGATGCATGGTAAGTATCAATACCTTCAGTTGGGGATATAGCTCATGTATTCTCTTAAAGGTGTCAATCCCATTCATTTCCGGCATGTCCAGGTCCAGCAACAAAACATCAGGTTTTTGCTTTTCGAGGATTTCCAGTGCCTCTGATCCGCTTTGAGCATCGAACAGCAATTCAGTTTCTTCAATCTTAGACATCAACAGCCTTATTCCTTCCAGAAACAAAGCATGGTCATCTACAACTCCGACTTTAATAACAGCCATTATCTTTCTATTTGTATGTTTATTAATACTCCCCCTTCCGGAGGACTCTTGAGCATCCATTTACCTTTTAGGGCATTGATTCGGCTTTCCATGTTTTTGAGCCCCAGTCCTTTTATTTCCGTTACCTCCTTGCTTATGCCTTTGCCATTGTCCTGATAGGTCAGCGAAAAGAGATGAAGCAGAGAATTTATATGTAAATCTATTTTTGAAGCCCCGGAATGTCTCAGTCCATTAGTAAGTAATTCCTGCACCACCCTGTATATACTGAGTTCATCCTTTTGAGACAATGGGTGTTTATAAGAACAGTCGAATTGAATATTGACAGAAGAAGCATCTTCGACTTTTCTTATCAAATCGGATACGGCCTCTGCCAACCCGAGATTCTCCAGAACTACTGGCCTTAAATTGGAAGAAACTCCTCTCACTGATTCAATAGTTTCGCCCAGCATGGCATCTATTTTCTTCCCAACTTCACCTTGTTCTCCTGTACTTTCTTCGCTCCAGTGCTGCAAATACATTCTGGCTGTGGTGAGTAAAACTCCAACTCCATCGTGCAACTCTCTGCCAATTCTGTCCCTCTCCTTTTCCTGGCTTTCGAGAGTAGCCTGAAGAAGTTCTAATTGGTGGTCTTCTTCTGCCTGTTTGTGCTTTCTTTCCTGCTTTAACAGTTTACGCTGATAGATCACCACAAAGAGAATAATGATCAGGGTAAGAAAGAACATCCCTATCATTCCTACAACCAGGGCATTGATCTCTCCATTTACTCCTGATCCATCCATAAGGCAAGGTTAAAACAGAAGTAATGAACAGTATTAAAGAAGACATGAATGACCCATACATTAATGGTGTATTCAACGGAAAAAGCGGCCAGCCAATCACCAAAAACAAAAAGCATCAAGCTGCTGCAGAAATATGCGAACACCGCAATGTTTATCCAAAAGCCAGAGCTGCTCTCCAGCTTCTTGATTTTCATTTTACTAAGAATCCAAAAGAAGTAAAATACCGAAATCAAGATCAATAGAATGCTGGTAGTGGTGGTTACATTGGTATTAGGGCTTTGCAAATCCTGCCAAAAAACAAGGTTCAGAATTCCAAATAACCACAAGAGAGGGATTCCCAAATAGAGCAGCCGCTTAATCTGTCTTGCCCCGAATAATTCGCCATAAATAATTGACAGAAAGCTAAATTCCAGCAAGGCATAGATATGAAATATTGGAAAGGTATTCTTTTCGTGCTTCCAGAGTATTCTAGCTATGATTTCCGAAACAAGAGTCACTGATAAAAATATCAGCAACAGCCGCTGAGATAACCTCAGTACTTTATACCTCCTGACTCCAATAATTATAGCCGAGCAGATTAGTGCCAAAGGCACGAGGGAAACAATTTCAAATAACTCGTTGCTGTTCAAACTAAAAATTGCATGTTGAAGGACAGGGGTGTAGATATTGATATAAAACTTGAACGGTTTCTTCCTCCTCTTCCAACTTCGGGTTCATCTGGGTGGAGAGAATGTTCACCTCGGCACTAGGGTCAAAAATCAGGTGGTGGTAGGGTGGCTGAGTGAGAAGTTCTTCCGCAGAGAAACCATGATCTGCCTTTGGTTTTAACCTTAGCTCAATAACGGTGACATAACCAAACAGATCACTCCTCTCCATTTTATTCAAATCTATTCCAAAGTGGAAACCAATGAACAGAAGTTCGAAGTCAGTATCCTCACCAAACAGATACTTAACAAGCATATGGTAAATGTTTGAATTTGTGTTTCTGGAAATAACATAGCCTAGTAATCTGCTTAAATCAGGTCGAATACTGAGTCCATTCAGAACTCTTGCCGTAAATACATCTTCTATCTTACTGAGTTTCAAATCTCTCCAGGTTGATGAGACCAATTCAAGATAAGACTGAGGGACCTGATAGGCACCTGTGCCAACGGCAATATCACCTTTAATATATTTGGGTTTATCCCCACCAAAACCACTTGACGACTCTAGAAATGAAAAGTCGAGAAGAGGGTCATTCTCATAAAAAACCCTTAGAATGGGCATTACCTTTATAAACTCAGGGCCTACATTGTTGAGTCCAAAACTCAATTTAAAGCGAATATTCCCTAAATCCTTTCCTTTAACATTCTTGGAATCCCTAATCTTCTGAGTGTGATGGCCCATTAAATAAAGGGAGCTCACCTTGTTTAAAACCCCCAGGTTTCCATCACCTGAAGGCACTATCACGTCATCAATACAGTTGCCTAAAAAGTTCTTGGGTAAATCCATAATGTTACAGATCGCCCAGCGATCAATAGCATCCTTAGCCTCTTGTTGTGGAATGAGCATTGTTTATTGACTTTAATTGGTTAATAATCTTTCACCAAGATACACTAACCGCCAAAGGATTCCTTAAAGCCATACACATACAAACCTTACAACCAAGCACTTACCCTATTTCATCAGGTGATTTACCCCGTTTACATACAGGGATAATCCGATCAAATCCGAAAAAATAATTTGAGAAAACTAAATTCTCTGGCGAAGAGCCATTGATAGGAATGTGTTTATATTTCCGTAGTTTATACATCCAATGGAAAACACTTCTACGGCAACTATTCAAAAGAAATTATCTGCAATGAAGGTTAACTTTCATTCAGGCAGATCAAAATCCATTGAGTTTAGGCGTGATGCTTTGGGCCGCTTCAGAAAAACCATTCTGGCTTATGAGTCTGAAATAAAACTTGCTATCCACCAGGACCTCAGAAAGTCTGATCAGGAAAGTTTTATTACCGAGATAGGGCTGGTAATCAAGGAGATAGATTATCATCTCAAACACTTAAAAAGCTGGTCTAAACCAAAGCGGGTAAAAACACCAATATATCTCCTGCCATCATCAAGCCATATAAGATATGAACCCTTAGGTGTGGTGCTGATTGTTGCTCCCTGGAACTATCCTTTCCAACTATTGATGAATCCACTGGTTGGAGCCATTTCTGCCGGAAATTGTGCCATTCTCAAGCCCTCAGAGTTCTGCATTCACACCAATGCCATTATGGAGAAGATTGTTCAGGAGGTTTTTGAGCCCAGCCACGTTTCTATGGTCCATGGAGGAAAGGAGGCCAATCAAGCTCTGCTTGCTCAGAAATTCGATATGATCTTCTTTACCGGAAGCCCAAGACTTGGCAAAATTGTAATGCAGGCAGCTGCCGAAAACCTCACTCCCGTAGTTTTGGAATTAGGAGGAAAAAGCCCCTGTATAGTAGATCAATCGGCTCATATAGATTTGGCGGCCAAGCGGATTGCCTGGGGAAAAATGGTAAACCTTGGCCAGACCTGCATAGCTCCCGATTATTTGCTGGTTCATGCCGACATTAAGGAAGACCTGGAGAAACGCATAATCCACTATTGGGAGGAATTCTTTGGTAAAGAGCCTCAAAAAAGCAAATACCTGCCACGAATGATTACCCATGATGCATTCGACAGGGTAAGTGCTTACTTGCAAAACGGACGTATTGTTTACGGTGGCCAAACAGACAGGGATGATAAATTCATCAGCCCTACCCTTTTGGACCAGATTGATATTACCTCTGCCATCATGGAAGACGAGATATTCGGCCCCATACTTCCAGTACTTTCCTTTACTAAAATTGAAGAAGCCATTGAACTGGTCAATTCAAAGAGCAAACCTTTGGCCTACTACTACTTTGGCAATGGTTCCAAGGCTCAAAAACTGCTCAATGAGAATATATCTGGCGGTGCCTGTATCAATGATACACTGGTTCATATTTCAAATCATGGACTTCCTTTTGGGGGCGTTGGAAACAGCGGCATGGGCAGGTATCATGGCAAATACAGTTTTGAGGCCTTTTCAAGCACCAGGGCCATTATGAAATCGCCCACCTGGATAGACTTACCCTTCAGATACCCTCCTTTCAGGTATTTTAAATGGGTAAAAAAACTACTCAGCTGATAACTTTTTCCGAAAATCGGAACGCCCCGGGTAGAAACACTGTTTTCCCAGTCAGCTATAAAATCTATGACCAAGCAATTCGGAGGCAAGCTCTCAAACGATCTCCTGACCAAGTATCAGCAATCGCCCAACTGGAAAGAAGGCAAATTCATGAATCTGGAAGAAACCAGTATGAACATGAGTCTTCTTTCAATTCCCAAACTCCTTTATAAGCAGTTTTTCGTGCGCAATAACAGAGAACCTCAGCAGCCAATACCTATTCAGGCTTTCAACAAAGAGGAGTTTCTGGCCCCATCAGACAAAGCTAAATTCATCTGGTATGGCCATTCTGCCGTGTTGATGAGAATCAACAATAAAACCCTGCTGATTGACCCTATGCTCGGGCAGGATGCTGCACCTATCGCTCCCTTCAAATCGAAACGGTTTTCTGAAAACACGTTGGGATTGATCGATCAATTTCCTGAGATTGATCTACTACTGCTCTCTCACGACCACTATGATCACCTCGACCTGGACAGTATGCAGAAATTAATGCCAAAGGTTAAGCAATATTATGTGGCCCTGGGCTGTGCCCGGCACTTGATCCATTGGGGAGTGGATGCTTCTAAAATAAACGAGTTCGACTGGTGGGATTTAGCCAACTACGAAGGCATAGAAATCAGCTTTACCCCCTCCAGGCATTTCTCAGGAAGAGGCATTAGAGACAGGTTCAAATCGCTCTGGGGTGGCTGGGTTTTCAAAACCGACAAGGAAAGTATCTACTTTAGCGGAGATGGTGGTTATGGAGAGCATTTCAAAGAAGTGGGCAACAGACTTGGCCCTTTCGACTTTGGATTGATGGAATGCGGCCAATACAATGAAAACTGGCACCAGATTCACATGTACCCTGAAGAAGCTATTCAGGCAGCAGCCGATGCAGGGGTGAAAAAGGTAATGGCTGTTCATTGGGCCGGATTCGCCTTAGCGCAACACAGCTGGAATGAACCCATTGAACGGTTTGCCGAGAGCGCAATAAACACCAGAATGGCTCTGGCCACACCAAATCCCGGTGAACTCTTCTCACCAGACAATTTTACAGGAGAATATTGGTGGAAAAAACATCAATGAGGCATTATTGAGGCAGTTAAAGAACTGTCTATCAATTGAATGCTTTTCAATTAGCGCGATTTTTGCCTAAATTGGAACATGCAAAAGTCAAGATTACTCATCACTATGGTTCTATTGATGGCAGCAAGCCTAATAGCCAATGGACAGACGGAATTAATTACAGGAAAAGTATTTGCCTTTAAAGACACCCCCGTAGCCAACGTAAAGATTACTGCTAAAAAATCTAAGAAATCTGTGACTACGGATGAAATGGGAAATTTCAGCATTGAATGTAAGGATAAAGACAAGCTGGTTTTTGAAGCAGACGGATTCAGGAAAGAAGTAAAAAAAGTTGTTGAAGGACAGAGACTGAACGTCAAAATGCTGTTTATGGATAATCCCAGAAATTCAGAAATAGCTATTGGCTCTGGCCATTTAACAGAAGAAAGCCTCATGTATTCCAAGTCTAACTTTCTGGAATACAACAATGACTACCAAAACTATGCAGACATCTTCGCTTTGATTCAAGGGAAGTTCCCGGGAGTTAAAGTAGTGACTGAAGACGGAGGCGGAGGAGTTAAGCAGAGGAGAATTGTTATCAGGAATGTTCAATACGTGAGCAACACTGGCTTCAAGGACAATACTGCCCTTTATCTGGTTGATGGTCAGATTTGGCAAGACATTTCTGTGCTGGCTCCTGAAGAAATCAAATCCATTAATGTAATGAAAGACGGAGCACCACTTGGTTTTAGAGGAGCAAACGGTGCAGTCATTATTACCACCTTTGCCCAGGCAGGAAATAAAGGGGGAAACTAGAGTTTAATAAACCGACATGTTAAGGCCACTTTTCGGAGTGGCCTTTTTATTTCCTGGCAATTCCATTCACACATGTAACCTATTCCCTCGTTGTGCGACTATCGAAATAAGAATCCATATTTTCGATGATGCACAATCCCAAGCAAGAAGAATTCATGAAGGCCTATGAAGTTTGTCACGAGCGCTTTCTTCGATATTGCTCTTCTCTTGCCTTTGGGAAAATGGATGTTCAGGATTTGGTTCAGGACGTTCTTCTATCGGCTTACTCCAGATTTGATCAGATAAAAAAGAAAGACGAATTACTCCATTATCTAATCAGGGCGGCCAGAAACAGGTCCATTAGTATCTGGAGAAAAAGAAAGGATCATGCCGATCTTACAGAGCTTCACAGACAAAAGTTGGCCTATCAGGGAGTATCCCCTGAAACCATTCTTGACATTCAGTTGCTCTATTCCATGCTCAACAAATTGCCTCAAAAGCAAAAAGAGGCCATTGTCCTTTTTGAGATCAATGGCTTTAGTATGAAGGAAATTGCGGTCATTCAAAACAGTTCTGAAAGTGCTACAAAAACCAGAATAAGTCGTGGCAGGAACAAACTCAATCAACTGTTCTCAGAAAACCCGAATCTTAATTTGAATGAGGTTTTTGTAAGCCTTAAAAGTGTAATGCTATGAAAGAAAATCAACTGCAATTACTCTTTGAAAGTGCCCGCTCCGTTCCTACAGAACTTAGCCTTGAGCAAGTATCCGGTACAATTTCCACCTTCCCTGCTGTCATCAGAAAACCATGGTACTCCAAAATTAACCTAAACTCGATTCTCATGACATCTTCACTATTAATCATTGCTACAGCCGTAATTTTCCTTACTTCTTCGAATGAAAGCACCGACTACTCATCAGAAAACCAAAGGATTGTTGACATTGAAAAATTAAACATATCAGGCAGACAGTTAAACCTTATCAATCCACAATTACCCAACAGCATAGTTTTTAAGCTGCCCGAACCAGATTCGATATTGATCTATGACGAGCTACTCGAAACTGAACCGGAGGAAGCTCTTACTTCAGAATCATTTAAACCCAATGCACTTAACTCTAGCCATGAAAAACCGCGGTTTTCGACCTCAGAGGAAGTTGATATCAAAGATGTGATTCTTAATACCGATCAGGCGAAGAACCTGCAAAATACCCTGGGAAATTGGGTTGAAACTGATGGCCTATTGGTTGGCAAAAGCGATCTGATTAAAATCAAATACCATCCGGATTATCTGGTCATCAATTCAGACACGTTATCAGGTTCAACCTTCAACAAGTACAGAAACCTCCTTTTCTCATTCAATATTACTCCCGGAGATGACAGATATCTCTTCACGGGAAAAAGGTATCTCATGGCCGGAGACTTTAAAGACGGAAACTTCAGGGGTTCTGTCTTGGGCAAGCTCATGAGCGTTCGTATAACCAAAAGCCCCGTAGTATATAGAAGTGGCGAAACAGAAGGCAGAAAAGTAATACTGCATGTAACCGATATTAAACCAACCAACATTAAATACAAGGAGGTTGCCTTCATCGATACCAAGGAGCACAATATGCCCAAAGAGACACTTAACAAGAGCAATTCAATAGACGAAAGCCATCTTAAGGATCTTCATACAGAAATTGTAAGCCTGTTTGAATCCTATAATTTCAGAACCAAAGGCCACTTCAAATACACCTTGTCAATTTCTGAGTCAACATTGGAGCTCCGCCAAAAAACACTGTCTCAAAACCAAAAAAGAGAATTGATTAACCTGCTGGATGATTACAATATCCACTTAAAGAATGACAGATTATTAATGCTTAATGACTATGGCATTATGTTGGCAGATCAGATAGCCCCCAGCAAGAACACTTTTATAAGCTGGCTCAAACCTGGCCGGATTTTCAAAATAGTTGGTTCAGATTTAAGAGAAATAGAAAGGTCATTTCTGAGGGGAAATTAAGAGGCTTGAATTTTGAGCCTAATCAGGCTGAAGGACTTTTTTCAGGAAGAAGCAGACCGAATTCATTAAATGAAAAATCTCCAACCAGCACCCGGCCAATTGGAGACTTTTGATTGATTTGTTGTATCAGTTTATCTACCTCTTCTGATCTGTTGATAAGGGAATACCACCGTAGATTCGTTACCATCTTTGCCAACAGCTGCCACTCCGAAATAGTAATTGTCAATGACAATTCCTTCCAGGGTATGCTCATTGGTTCCGGTAACGTATACGTAGTTATCCCAGGTTGGTGAAGTAGTGAGTCTCCAGTAAAGCTTGTATCCGGCAATATTCGGATCATTAGATTCTTTCCACTGTAAGGTGGTAGAAGGCTGAACTGCACCTCCGATTCTTACATCTTCCGGGGCTGGAGGAGCCCAACCCAGACCAGCAAGAGAAATGGCATTTACAGAAGTCAGTTTTTTGGCATAATCGAAGTTCACTCCTTCAATCACATCGCCATAGGCAATACCATCTTCCACCCTAACATCCTGATGTTGACGCACATAATTCTCATGGGCTTCCATAATTCGCACACCTGCAAACCCAAGGTCATTAAACGGACGATGATGCCCTCCCCTGCCAAATCGGTCAAGTCTGTAAATCATCATAGGGTTCATCTCAGGCATATAAGTCTGAACCTGCTTGTGGATATATCTTGCCAGCTGACGTGAATTACCGTCAACCTCTCCTCCGGTAAACCTTCTGGCGGCTCTTTCCCTGTCTGACTCATTGGCGGGGGTCGGCTCTGAGAATATTCTGAAAGCCCTGTTATCTATCACTCCATCAACTCCCTCAATATTCCCTATCATATCATTATTGAGAATACCGATAATATTCCAGCCCTTTTCCTGAGCATATTTGGCAAGACCAGCCCCACCGAAAAGTCCCTGCTCTTCACCTGAAAGGCCGATAAAAACCACGCTGTTTTTGAATTTGTATTTCGAGAGTACACGTGCCGCCTCAATGGTTCCGGCCATACCGGAAGCATTGTCGTTAGCTCCTGGCGCATCGGTGGTAAAATCCATGGTATTGGAAGCCCTGGAGTCGATATCTCCAGACATCATCACGTAATTATTGGGATAATCCGTACCTCTGAGAACGGCCACCACATTCACCACATAAGCATCATGAGGCACTCTTGCGCCCGCTTCCTTCGATACCAAATCCTTCTGATAAAAAACTTCCAGACAACCTCCGCAAGCCTGAGATATCTTATCGAATTCGGCTTTTATCCATCTTCTGGCAGCGCCTATACCCCTGGTATTGGAAACAGTATCTGAAAATGTATTTCTGGTACCGAAACCTGCCAAGGTACGGATATCAGCTTCAATTCTTTCGGCTGATGTAGCTTGGATAATGTCGTAAATCCTGGTATCAATAGCGGGTGGCGATTGTTGGGCAAAAGTGAATTCTGCACTTAAAACGCCTACCAGTAAGATCAAAATGCTTAGTAGTCTTTTCATAACGGTTGATTATTGATTTGAAAATATAAAAGAAAGCCCTTCACCGAAAAGGATAAATGACCAGTGGAAAAAATTTTTGAGGAAATACATCTGAGGCATAAGGGTGATTCGTTTATTGCGTGTATTTACAATGAGACTTTTCTAAGACAAAAGAATATTTACTGACGAACGTAACTTT
>Ga0114899_1001124_pt1 | contig 16392 bp, 22 predicted proteins | sample MalvireepMed_215_FD_83497 | JGI IMG/M metagenome (GOLD analysis project Ga0114899, IMG submission 83497) | Marine viral communities from the Global Malaspina Expedition - Malaspina viral metaG DeepMed_215 | ecosystem: Environmental > Aquatic > Marine > Oceanic | place: Mediterranean Sea... | reverse complement strand
TGGCCGGCAGGATGGCGACCAGCTCCTCCGGGCAACTGCGCCAGCTCGTTGTCGAGGCGGAGCCCGAGCAGGTGCCCGAGGCTGTGACCCAGAGACTCGGGGAGTGGGAGGAAACGCGCCCTGGCAAGGTGGCAGCCCGAGAATCCGTCCAGGCGGGCTCGGCCATCGCGAAGGCAGCGTGGGCGGCGGGAGGGATAAGGCGTCTTGTCTGGCGGGCGAGCGCGGGGCACTGTCCGATCTGCGAAGAGATGGACGGGCGGACGGTGGAGATAACACGGACCTTCCTGAGCCCAGGCCAGGGGGTCAACCCGGAGGGTGATACCGCCCCCCTAGAAGCGACACAGAGCTTTGGTCACCCGCCGCTACATGAAGGGTGCAACTGTTCCATCGAGCCCGCATAGAAACGAACGACTGGAGGTCATGATATGACGACGAGGAACGTGAATATCGAGCGCCGGAGCTTCTCCCTCGGGGAGTTGCGCGCGTCGGGCGATGACGACAGTCGGATCGTCACCGGCCACGCCGCCGTTTTCGACGTGATCAGCCATCCGATTATGGACTTCCGAGAGACTATTGCCCCCGGCGCGTTCGCCGAGTCCATCAAGAGCGATGATATCAGGGCGCTGTGGAACCATGACCCATCTCGAGTTCTGGGGCGGAACAAGAGCAAGACGCTGAAGCTCACCGAAGACGACCGGGGACTCGCCTTTGAGATGAATGTGGCCGAGACCGGGTTCGGCAACGACGCCCTGGTCAGCATCCGTCGCGGCGATGTCGATGAGATGAGCTTCGGCTTCGTCACCATCGAAGACAAGTGGACGCAGGAACCCGACGAGTTGGCGCTCCGGACGCTCGTCAAGGTCCAGCTCTTGGATATCAGCCCGGTGGCGTTCGCCGCGTATCCCGACACCGACGTGGCCGTGAGGGCGCTTGAGGCCTGGAGGGAAAGCCTGCCCGCCGCGCAACGCAGCCTGGCGATGCGGGTCCGAGAACAGCGCCTCGCCGAAGCGGACGGGTAGGCAGGGCTCGCCCTGCACCGATCCGCCGGGGGGCGAAAGATTTTTCGCCCCTACGATTTGACAGATCGAATGTTCGTCTGTATTTTGAATATAGAACAGGTGCGATGAACGTCCTCAGCGGAGGCGGATCGCGCGCAGATGTCCAGCCCCGACTGGTCGGGGTCCTCAGCGGAGGCGGATCGCGCGGATGTCCGGCGGGAATCGCATAACGTAGGGACTCACGACCTCGCTACAGAGGCGCGGAGCTACCGACAGCCAACCACCGTTTGGCTTTCGAGAACACCGCGCCTTTTTATTTTGCCGGACAGCGAACCCGATACTTGAAGGAGACCAGCATGAACGCCCAAGAACTACGGGAAGCGCGGGCTCGCCTAATCGCCCAAAGCCGGGAGCTCGTTGACCTCGCCGGCACCGAGGATCGTGAGCTCACCACGGAGGAAGACACGCGCTTCAGCCAGCTCCTCGATGAGGCCGACGGACTGAAGGTCCGGTACGAGCGCATGGAAAACCTCGAGGCCCAGGAGCGCGACCTGGCCACGTCCCAGGGGACCATCGCCGGCCAGGCTGACGCGGACGCGGACCCCAACGCAGCCCCCAACGCCGGCGACCCCGAGTCCCGAATCGGCGTCCAGTCCACGGCAGAGGAACGCCAGATGGCAGCGTTCCGGAGCTTCCTCGTCTCTGGGCCGAACGGCCTGAGTCAGGAAGAGCACCGCGCGCTCCAGGCCGACAGCCTTGAGGCTGGCGGTTACCTGCTGGCGCCCCAGCAGTTCGTCGCATCGCTTATCCAGGCGATAGACGACCTGGTGTTCATGCGCCCGCTGGCGACGAAGATCACGGTGATGGACGCGCTGGGCCTGGGCGTCGCCTCGCTAGACGCCGACCCCGCCGACGCCGACTGGACGACCGAGATAAAGGCGGTGGTCGAGGACACAACGATGGACTTCGGGAAGCGAGAGCTCACGCCGCACCCGCTGTCCAAGCTGTTGAAAGTCTCGATGAAGCTGCTGCGGACCGGGCAGTTGAACACCGAGCAGCTGGTCCGGGAGCGGCTGGCGTACAAGTTCGCGATCACCCAGGAAAAAGGCTTCCTGACCGGGACCGGCGCGGCGCAGCCCCTCGGCGTTTTCACCGCCTCGGCGGACGGAATCTCGACCGGGCGCGACGTATCGACCGGGAACAGCACCACGGCCATAGCCTTCGACGGCCTGATCGAGGCGAAATTCTCGCTGAAGGGCGGGTACTGGGCACGGTCTCGGTGGCTATTCCACCGCGACGCGATGAAGAACATCACGAAGCTGAAGGACGGGGAGGGGCAGTACATTTGGCGGGAGTCGGTGCGGGTTGGCGAGCCGGACCGGTTGCTCGGGCAGCCCGTGATGATGAGCGAGTACGCGCCGAACACCTTCACGACGGGGTTGTACGTGGGGCTCCTGGGCGACTTCAGCTTCTATTGGATCGCTGACTCCCTGTCGATGCAGATACAGCGGCTGGTCGAGCTCTACGCCGGCAACAACCAGATCGGGTTTATCGGCCGGCAGGAAACCGATGGGATGCCCGTCCTGGAGGAAGCATTCGCCAGGGTGACACTGGCGTAGACCTCACCGGAGCAACACAGACGTCGCAGAATTTGACACAGGCCCGAGGGCCGAGGGAGACGACGGCATGGAACTAGGCAAGGACGGAAAGATCACGACAGCGGTCACCATGGCGAACGGTGCCGCCGGGTCCTCGAACATCAACGGGGTCACGCTGGACATGTCGGGCTTCGAAGCGGTACTCATCGCGGTCGACGTGGGGCCGGTGGTGGCTGGCGCGGCTACGTCGATCAAGGCCCAGCAGGGTGAGAACTCGGACGGGTCGAGCATGGCCGATTTGACGGACACGTCCCAGACCATCGCCGACACGGACGATAACAAGACGTTCTACATCGACCTGATCAAGCCCGAGAAGCGGTACGTCCGCCTGGTGGTTCTTCGGGCGACGCAGAACGCGACGGTATCCGCGCACTACATCCAGACAGGCGCCCGCAAGGCCCCGACGTCGCACGGGACAGGGGTCGCGGGCGAGAGTCACATCAGCCCAGTCGAGGGCACCGCTTAACCAGATCGACAACCCGAAGCGCGCGCCGGTTGGGACCGGGGATAGAGTCCTCCGCCCCTCGCCCCTGACAGGCGACCGTGGAGTGATGGAGCCGATATGCCTTACGAACCCAAGGTTTACCATAAGCAGGGCGGCGACGAAGTGGTCGTGGCCAGCGGCGGGAAGATCACGGCTGAGAGTGGAGGGATCATCGACACTTCGGCCACCACGGGCGGGCTTGTCGTCGCGGCTGGCGAGATTGCCGCCGCTGACCTCGCCACGGACGCGGTCGAGACCGCGAAGATCAAGGCGCTGGCGGTGACGCAGGCCAAGCTCGAAGAGGGCTCGATGGTCTTCGTCGACAAGCAGCTCACCAACGCGGAGGTCTTGGCCCTCCGCGCGACGCCCATTGAGTTGATCGCGGCACCGGGCGCGAACAAGTCGATCATCGTCCACAAGTTCATCATAGTGAGCGACGACTCTGCCGCCACTTGGACGGAGTCAACCGATAACCTGGTAATCGAGTACGCGGACGGGGTCGACATCAGCGCGGCCATCGAGGCCGGAGACCTTGTAGGCGGCGCTGTCGTTATCAAGGCTCAGGGGGTGTTGGACACCGCCCTGGCGCCCGATGTAAACGCAGCCGTGCAACTCTTCAATACCGGTGACGGAGAGTGGGGCGGCGGCAACGCGTCCAACACGATGTCGGTCCGCATCTGGTACAGCGTGATCGACACGGTAGCGTTTAGCTAGAGGTAGCCCCATGGGATACGCCGAGCGCCACGACGTGGCCCTCACGACCGATTCGTCGGGGGACGCGGCGGCCTACACCCCGATAGTCTCCGGGCGGGTCGTGACGCTGGTCTACACCAAGACCGATTTCGACAACGGTGTGGACTTTACCATCACCGGCGACAGCTCGGGCGAGACGATCTGGACCGAGAGCAACGTCAACGCGGCGAAGACAGTCAGGCCCCGAGTGGCGACGCATGACACGGCCGGCGTGGCATCGTTGTACGCCGCCGCCGGCGAGCCCGTCGAGACACCCGTCGTGGTGGCCAACGAGAGAATCAAGGTCGTCATCGCCCAGGGCGGCAACGTCAAAACCGGGAAGATCACCGTGTACATCGTCTAGGTGGAGGAGCCCCCATGCGTATCAGAATGAAAACCCTCGTCTCGGGGCCTCACTTCACGGCCGTACCGGGCCAGGTGATCGATGTCCCGGACGATCAGGGCCGCGACCTGGTGGAGGGCCATTACGCCGAGGCTATGCCGGAGGCTCAGGTGGACCCGGCGCCAGCGCCCGCCCAGGCGGACTCAGCGGCCGATCAGGGAGGCGATCAGGGGGGGCGGGCCGCCAAAGACACCTCGGACACCGATGAGGCCGCCCAGCGCGACCAGCGCGGCCCCCACGCCGATCCGGAGGCTGAGTACCGCGCGGAGCTAACGGAGAAAAACGTGAAGACGCTCAAAGCTCTAGTCGAAGCCGCGGGGACCACTCTCCAAAGGAAAGCCCTGAAGGCCGACATGGTGGACGCCCTGATCGCTCATCGGGCAGCCAACGGAGTTGAAACCGCCGAGGCGGCGGCCGGGGAGAACGCCGCTGCCAGGACCGACGCCCCTCAACCACGCAGACGACGCCAGCCAAGCGGCAAGGGCCCAGGAGGCTAACCCCCAGACAGCCTCCAGCTCGCCAGCCGCTTCGCTCTGACGCCTATGCGGGAGTGAACACACCTTGGCAATCGCAGACGCCTACGCTACAGCAACTCAATATCGTGCCGCCATCACCAAGTCGGACACTGGCGACGATACCGAGATTGACCTTGACCTACTCGCGGTCTCCCGTTACCTGGAACGCCGCCTGGGACGTTTTTTCAACGTCGACGCCAGCGACGTAACCCGCATCTACGACGTCGGCTCCCGAGGCGCCCGTCCACCGGGTGGCCACAAGCGCCTCTGGATCGACGACCTGAGCGCGGCCCCGACGTCCGTGAAGATCGACAAGGACAACGACGGGCTTTTCAGCGACGAGACCGCGCTTGCCTCGACCGACTATGAGCTCTATCCACTGAACGCCCCCGACGGACCCGAAGCGCGGCCATACACGCGCCTCGACGTGACCGCCTGGGGTGATGAGGGTAGCTGGCCGCACGATAGCCGGGTGCAGATCATTGGCAAGTGGGGCTGGCTGGCGGTGCCGGCGGCGATCACGCGGGCGGCCATTCACCTGGCGGGAATCCTCCGGCTTGAATCGCCTCGGGCCACCAGCCGGATCCCCGACGACCTGGGCAACTCCATCGAGACCAGCCCCCAGGGCCAGGCCATCGTGCGCCAGCTCATGAACGCGTACCGGCGGGTGGATATCTGATGGCAGAGCAACCAGTCAGCGCCACCGTGATCGGGCTTGACCAGCTCAACGCCAACCTTTCGGACCTGACGGGTCCGCCACTGGCGCAGCTCTTGACGGACGCGTCCACACACGCGAAAGGGGTCGCCGCCAAGGGCGTCTCGGGCACGGCGTCTCGGAGCATACAGAGCGAGGTCAAGCCGGGCTCTGCGCGCGTCTTCAGTCTGATGAGCGAGGCGCGTTCGACCAGCATAGAGCTGGGCCGCAGTGCCGGCGGGCCGCTAGTCCATCCCGACGCCCTGAGACGCTGGATCGCTCGCGTTGGATACCCCGGTACGGCGTTCGTCCTGGCGCGCCAGATCAAAAGGCGTGGGGTGAAGGGGCGATTTTTCATGCGCGCCGCCATCCAGTCCACGCAGAACGCGTTACCGGGGATGCTCCGCCGCATGGCCGGCGACGTCGCGACCAGGTTCGGAAGGAAGTAAATGGACATCCGTAGCGCCCTCGACCGCATCATCGTGATACAGGACGGGCTTGCGATCACCGACCCGATCACCGAGGACGTCAAAAAGGCATACAAGTACGTGCCGCGCGCCAACGTCATCTTGCCTGACGTCCCGGCCTTCACAAACGAGTGGACCCTGACGTCGCTGGAGCGAGGCGTGAGCATCCGAATCCAGAACTACACCGTCCACATGCAACTGTTCGTCGAGGACGCCGACATCGACAGGGCGGCAGACATCGCGTCATCGTTCCACAAGGAACTGATCGACGCCCTGGACGCTGATATCGCTCTGGCCAACACCGTGACCCAGCATTCGCTCAGGGGCGGCAACCCGACCCTGGCGGGACTGGAGCGTGCCGGCAGGATGTACATCGGGCTCGACCTGTTTCTCGACCTCGAAATGAAGGAAGGGGCGACGTTTAGCTGATGTGGATTTACAAGGGCAAGGGCTGGCTGCCAGGCGTGCCCGCCCGAGACCTGACAGACGCCGAGATGACGGGATACCAGGTGGAGGGATCGGGCCTGTACGAGCGGGCCCCGGTGCCCCGTAAGCCGTCCAAAGACAGGGGAGAGAAGACGTCATGAGCAACGCAATCAAGGTCGCGACACTCATCCAGATCGGCAAGGAAACCACGCGGGGGACAGCCGTCGCCGCGACCCGGAAGATTCTGACCAAGGCCGCCAGCTACAAGAATCTGGAGACCCTGGAAGAATTCGATGGCCAGATGAGCGGCGTCTTGGCCCGTACGGCGGTGGCCCCGGTGGTCGTGCGGAACGGGACAGAGTTTCAGATCGTAACCGACCTGGACTTTGAGCAAATTCTTCTGGCTCTGCTGTCCGGGGTGAAAGGGGCGGTAACCCCGACGACGCCAGGGTCGGGCGAGGCGCGGCTGTGGACGTTCACGCCCTCGGTGACCGCCGACCCGTTGCCCACGACATACACCATCGAGTATGCCGAGCGGGACATGGACGCATCGCCGAATGAGCTTGGGCTGGAGGCTCCCTACGGGTTTGCGACCGGCTTCGAGATTGCGGGCGGCCTTGACCAGCTACCGCAGCTCACCATCGACATGGTGGCTCGGAAGACGAGCCTCGCGGCGGCCACCGGTGCCCTGGCCCTGCCGACGCTCAGCGTCGCCAGCAATCTACGCTGGGGCGTGTACATCGACTCGACCTGGGCCAACCTCGGCACGACCCAGATCACCGGCCAGATATACGGCTTCGCGTACAAATTCAGCGACTTCCTCCGGCCTGACTATTTCCTGGACAACCGGTCGGCCCTGGACTTCAGCTCTTACGAGTTCAAGCCGAGGCTCGTCGACCTGACGATGGACGTGAACCTCGGTGCGGCCTCCGGCGACCTGGTGCCCACCGAGGACGGGAACAAGACCGCCGGCACCATGCGATTCGTGCGGTTGCAGCTGCTGGGCGGCGCGTTCGATTCCCCCGACAACGGCCGGAACAGGACTATCCGCCTGGACGGCGCGTATTTCCACGCCGCCGACTCGATGCAGGATCGCGGCGCGGACCGCGATGGCAACGCCATCACAAGGCTGCATCTGCTGTCGACGTACGACGCCACGAAGGCCCAGGACGTCGAGATGGTCGTCGAAAACAACCTCACAGCGTTCCCGTAGACTGAGGACAATCGTGCTCACCAACCAGGCGGAACCCGACAGGGTCGATATCCCTCACGAACCCGGCCAGTGGATAGCCTTTTCAGAGCTGTCCTGGAGCGAGAAACAGAGCGCGGCCCGGACGCATTCGGTGGCCGCCATCGCCATCGTCGCGCTGATGCCGCCGGCGGTCCAGGACCGGCTTGACGAGGCCCAAAACCAGGCCAAAGGTCAGGCGCAGCCGGCCGATGCCGAGGCGGATCCCGGGGCGGGCTACGACAAGGGCGCGGTCCTGAAGTCGTCGATCAAGTCCTGGTCTTACGAGGCGCCCGTGACGCCCGAGAACATCGACGCCCTGGACGACCGCACCGCGGAGTGGGCGTTTGAGACGGCCATGTCCATGGTCCAGCGGAGCGCGGCCGAGGGGGAAGAATCCGCTCCCAGCTAGAGAAGTTCTATCTGGATGGTGGTGGGAGCTGGCCGCCCGAATTGATACACATGCGACTCTGTCAGAGGATGCGGGTCTCTTATCTGGAGATGATGGCGACCCCGGCCTGGGTAGTCGAGGACTACTTACGGGACATGGCTGCAGAGAGCTCCGCCGCGATCATCAAAGACAGTTGGGACAAATGAGCACACCGGAGCGGGGGTTATAGATGGCCACAGGACAGCCCGAGTTTTCGATATTGCTGAAGGCCCGTGACCAGGCATCCATGGACTGGGGATTATAGATGGCGACAGGGCAAGCCGAACTCTCGATACTACTGAAGGCCCGCGACGAGGCATCCAAGGCCCTCGAAAAAGCGGGCAAGGCCGGCACGCGCGCGGGGCAGGCCATCGAGAAGCACTGGAAGGCCGCCTCGGTCGCTCTGGCTGGCGCGGGCCTGGCGTTAGAAGGGCTCGCGCGGTCCCAGGCCGAGAACACGAAGTCGGTCGAGCGGCTGTCCGCCCGGCTGGGGATCAACAACGACGAGCTCCGCGACATGGCCAAGGACTTGTCGAACGTCACGTTTCCCCTGGAGGACGTGCTGGGCTTGATGGAACAGGGCGCTGCGGTCGGGCTTGAAAGCAAGGAAGCGCTGGCGGAGTATGCCAGGTTCTGGGACATGGTTGGGGATGCGACCGGGTTGGCAGGCACGGAGCTGGGCAAGGCCGGGTCCGCGCTGAGGTCCGTGGGCATCGCTGCCGGCGACGAGCAAGAGGCTTTAGCGGCGTTCGGGTTCATCACCGAAAACACCTCGGGGAGCGTGGCGGACTTCCTCAAGTTCCTGGACAAGATGGGGCCGGGTCTGCGGGAGCTGAATCTGGACGTGGACGACGCGGCGTCGGTGTTGGCGGCGATGGAGCACGAGCTGGGGTTGAGCGCGAAGACAGCGCGAACCGAGTTCGACATGGCGGTGAACAGCTCGGATGGAAGCCTGGAGAAGATGTTGGAGACATTGGGCCTGACGGAGGCGCAGGTAGCCACGTACCGCGCCGAGGTAGACACGTCGTCGGGCGTCATTCAGCGCAACGCAGACATCCATGCCGCGTCGTTCACGCCGATCCAGAAGCTACAGGCGGGGCTCAAAGACCTGGCATTCGCCCATGCGGGCGCGATCAAGTCGGCGGCGGGCTTTGCGCCGTTGCTGATAGCCGCAGGACCGGCAGCTCGAGGGGCGCAGCTAGCGTTCCAGGGGCTGAAAGGCGCGTCGAATCTATTGAAGGCGAGCTTTGTGACGACCGGGGTAGCGGCGCGGGCCGCATGGACGGCGATGACAGGTCCCGTGGGGCTCGCGATTATTGCCATCACCGCCGTGGTCGCCATCGGTGTGTTGCTGTGGAAGAACTGGGACACGATCAAAGAAAAGGCGGCGGAGGTATGGGACTTCGTTGTTGGCGCCTTCGAGCGGGTCCGGGACGTTTTCAGCGACGTCGTGGGGGCAATCGAGCGCGTGTATAAGTCGAAGCTCGGGTTCCTGCTGCCGGGCGGTGCTCTCATCAAGGGGCTGCTGTTCCTACGGGATAACTGGGAAGCGATCTGGGGCGGGATGAGGGATTTCGTGACCGGCATCTGGGACGGGATCGTCGCTGTCGGTAAAGGTGGGATCAACCTTTACATCGGCTTCTTCAACAAGCTGATCGACATGTGGAACGCGTTGGAGTTCAAGGTCCCCGGCATAGGCATCGGTCCCCTGAAGACGCCGGCCTTCACCATCGGCACGCCCGACATCCCGCGGATCCCGACGCTGGGTAAGGGCGCCATCGTCACGAGCCCAACGCTCGCCCTGATCGGTGAGAGTGGTCCCGAGGCCGTGGTTCCGCTCACGGGCAGGGGCGGGCTACCCGCCATCGTCGTCAACGTCACCGTGAACGGCACCGTGGTTTCCACCCAGTTTGAGGAAGAAGTCACACTCGCGGTGCGGGACGGAATCAGGCGGGGCGGGTTCGACGGAATCCTGGCCCCGGCATAGGGAGACAGCAAGTGGCGAACGAGTTGAAACACGGCACCGTCGGCACGGAGCTCACTCAGACAGAGTGGGAGGCTGTGGGCGCACATGTGCTGGACGGTCAGGCAACCGGTGATCTGATCTACGCGTCTAGTGCGTCGCAGCTAAGCCGCCTGGCTGCCGGCGCCGCAGACAAGATACTGATCATGTCTGGCGGGGTGCCGGTGTGGTCGAGTTCGTTGGCCTCGCCGGTCCTTACCACGCCCCAGATCAACGACGTATCGGCCGATCACCAGTACATCTTCGCCGTCTCCGAGCTCGCCGCCGACCGCACGGTCACGCTGCCGCTTCTGACGGGCAACGCGACGTTCAGTTTCATAAACTTCGCTGAGACGATCTCCGCCATCAAGACCCACTCGGCGGACATCGTTCTCAACGACAACGTGAACCTTGGCCTGGGCACCAGCTCGGGTGAGGGCACGATCAGATCGGACGGTTCGGCGATCAAGATCGGCTCGGTCGCGGGCAAGGACATCATCCTCGGCGACGACAACGAGGTGATGCGGATCAGTGGCGGGGATGTGGTCATCTTCGGCTCAGGCGAGGGCGGGACCACAGTCGCCACGGGGAAGACCATCCGGGCGCCTGACGTCACGACCGGCGGCGCAGGTAACATCGCGGGTGCCGACCTGACGATAATCCCTGGGCTGGGGACAGGGACCGGTGATGTCGGTCAGATCATATTCCGGGCAGTGCGGGTAGCTGCGTCTGGGGACAACATCCAGACGCTCAACACCGCCTTTGTGGTCGATGACGATGGCACCAATCCGGTCTTGGATTTGCAAGGTACAACGACATTACTCAATGTCGGCAATGCTGATAACGAGTGGGTTAGCACAGCATTTACTCACAAAGGAACAGGTGCTAGCAAGTTCGAGCGCAGTGGTACCGTCACGAACGGTATTAGTACGGCTCTGCAGATTCAGCTTACAACCAGTAACGACATTGCTGATGGCTTCGCTCCAGCCATAACCTTCCAAATTGAGGATGCAGGTGTTACGAATCAGGCTATCGGGCAACTACTTTTCTCTCGCCAAGGGGCAGATAACACAGGCCGCTTCGCCCTTGTCGTTAACAATTCGGGCGCCATGAATGAAGGACTGCGTCTGAGCGCACCTGGCGTCCTGAGCGTAGACTTGGCGGGTACTGGGACAGCTGCTCAAGTAGACTTGTTCGACGACTACGATGACGCGTTGGAATTGCATAGGTTCGCTCACAGTATCGCATCGGTCACACCTGAGCAGCGGGATGCAAACAGGGCACGAATGGTCGAGATGGGCATCCTAGAAGCGAAGGACACTGGCAGCGGCTATCTGATGCATATACAGCCTTTGACTCGGTTATTGGCTGGAGGCATCTACCAGAATCGCGCACACATGAATGCAGGCTTTGATCTCGTAAATATTCGGGTAGACGAGCACGAGACCCGCTTCAGCACCGTCGAGGACCGCGTAGGCGCACTGGAAGGCGCACTGGAAGAGGCACTGGAAATCCTCAGGGCGCAGGTAGTTGCTCTGGGCAGAACGCCGGAGGCATAACCATGAATAACAACGAAGCGATGGCGGTCCTAGTCGCCAGGAAGGACGCGATCAACGCGGCAATGAATGGCTTAAACCGCTACCGGCAAGAGGCCGATAATTGGAAGGCTGCCGTCAGGGACAGCCAGATGGCCGAGATAAAACAGTTCGCCAGGGCCGCCGGGGCCGACATCTCGGCCTGGGACGGGCAAAATGCGCCCTAACGATGGGCAGAGCACGTAAGCAGCGGGACTATGAACGGAGACATCCAGTGCATTATCTGAAGGAACAGGCTTTCACCAACCACGCAGGGAATGAAGAAGAGAAGGTGTCCAAGGCGCTGAGCGCGTTCGGTGGCGCCTACGCCCCCCTACGCGATTACACGCTCGCCACCGCCGCTCTTCGCAATCTCAACAGGGCGCTGGACGTGCTGGAGGGCGAGCCCGACGGAGATGGCTACTACGCTATCGAGGATGCCCACTGGAAGGTGCTGAAAGAGACGGTCATCAAGATGATGGAGAACAGCTCGATGGCGCGGTCGGCACCGATCATCGAGGACATTCTGAACGACGCGGTCACGGAGAAGCCCGAAGACTGATGGTTGCGGCAGCCTACACTCTCCTGGTGGACTGGGATGACGATGACGTGTTCACCGGCACCGGCGAGGACATCACCGCCCGCCTGATGGCACCCCTGGGCTGGTCGCGGGGCCGCGACTATTCGTCCCAGCTCACGGGGCGGTCGATTGCTGGGAAGCTCACCGCTGTGCTCGACAACACCAGCGGCGACTACTCCAGCTTCAACACTGATAGTCCGCTCTCCGGGAAGATGCTGCCTGGCCGAAAGGTGAGGCTGAACATCGGATCGGGCAGCTTCCCATATACGTTCCCCATTCTGTTCAACGAGACACCGCGGTTCGTCGGCTTCCTGGACAGCATAGAGCCTGTCTCAGTCGCCCAGGGCAAGAACACGGCCACCCTGGTGGCTCATGGGGCCTTGGGGCACCTGAATGAGGAGGACATCGAATTGGCCATGGCCGCTAGCAAAGGCACCGGGGCGGCAGTAGATGACGTTCTGGACGACGCGGGCTGGCCGGCCGGGGACCGAGACGTCGACGCCGGGCAGACAACCATGACCCGCTTCTGGCTAGACCAGCAAAAAGCGCTGGCCGGGCTGAGGGTGATCGAGCGGACGGAGGGCGGGTTTCTGCGGGAGAAGCCGAACGGGGATATCCGGTTCGAGGACCGCCACACGCGGCTCAAGTCACCGCACACAGTCAGCCAGGCGACATTCCGCGGTGACACGCCGGGCGGCTTCCCTTACATATTCCCGGTCCTGTTCGAGGGCGGCGGCCTCGGGTACAGCGACCCCCAGCAGCTCGATCCGCTGCCCAACATATTCAATCGATTTCCCATCGACATCGTCACCTACGCCGTGGGAGCCTTGGCGACACTATGGACCCATTCGGAGACCGGCGCCAGCTCGCCTCTACTCGCTCCAGGGGAGAGCCGGTCATTTTCGGCCCGCTACCCTACACCCTCGGCCGCTACGGATGCCGTGGCCGTAGACGCGTGGACAACGCCGGTGGCCAGCACCGATTACACCGCCAACACCGCCAGCGGCGGCAGTGGGACGGACGTCACATCAGATATCGCGGTCGCCGTCACGAAGTCCGCCCAGACGATGGCGATCACCTTGACTAACAATGGGTCGACGGTGGCGTACATCACGCTCTTGCAGGCCCGTGGCACGCCTGTGACGGCGAACGATCCGGTCAGGGTGGTGGCGGAGGACACTTCCAGCCAGTCTACTTATGGGCAGCGCTCCTTCAGGCCACGCGAGCAATTCGTACCGGACACGCAGGAAGGCCAAGGCTGGGCCGACTTCAACCTGTCGATCTACAAAGACCCCATACCAATCGTGCAGATAACCGTGCACGCCAATCGCGATCATGCTCACATGGAACAGGTGCTCACGCGTGACATTTCGGACCGTATTACCCTGATCGCCACCGGCCGTGCCGGGCTGGGGATCAACCAGGACTTTTTCATCGAATCGGAGCTCCACGAGGTGAGTGAAGCCCGTGTCCATCGCGTGACCTGGAGGCTGAGCCCGGCCAGCGGCTATTCAAACTTCTGGATCCTCGGCACCTCGAAGCTGGACACTGAAACAGTGTTGGCTTACTAGGTATGGCGACGCAGATCATATTTCACCATGAAGACTTGCAACGCGTCTCGTTGCCGGACTTCCTGCGGCCGTATTGGGTTGTAGAACAAGGGACGCCACTGCCGCCGACGTCGGAGCTCGGCGGCGAAGTGCCCGCTCGCGTGGATCACGGTAGATGGCTCGTCGATTGCCCCGACGGATGCCGCAACGCCATCATCGTTTCCCAGAGCGAGCCGTATTTCATCTGCACCGTTTGTGGGAGTGAGGAGAATGATGGGCGATGGTACACGGTCGTCTTCCCGCGGGACAAGGCTCGGATCGAGACGGAGCTTTTGAAGCGCCCGGCCCGGAAAGCCTTTGAGGCTGGGACGCGCAACTGGGTGCCTGGTGAGACGGTGGCCATGGTGCGGCGAGAGAACCGCGAGCACGGGATCGGCTGATGGTTTTTACAGCGCCGCGAACGTGGGCTGTCGGCGAAAAGGCGACTGCGGTGTTGTTGAACCTTCACATGCGCGACAACTTCCTGGCGGTGGATCAACACGGGCACGACGGATCTGCCGGCGACGGCGGCACGACGTTGGGGGACCTGGTAAAGGCGACGCTGGCCGACGCGGCGGCGCCCGCTGCCCCTGGGGCCGGAAAGACCGTGATCTACGCGGTGTCGAGCAGGCCGCACTTCCGGGCCGGGGCCGCCGGGGCGGACACGACCTTGGCCGACAAAGACGAGAGTCACGCTAGCCGCCACGACCCAGGCGGAGCCGACACAATGGCCGTGGACGCCGTGGTTGGCACTGGGAGCCTCCGGACACTCGGGACCGGCGCCCAGCAGGCCGCAGCGGGCAACCACACGCATTAGGGGGCGACAGTGGTCTGGGAAGCGCCCAGGACATGGGTCACGGGAGAGGTTCCAACCTCGACCCTCTTCAACTCCCAATTCCGCGACAACTTCCTCGCGGTAGACCAGCACGCCCACAGCGGTGTGGCCGGCGACGGCGGCACGACGTTGGGGGCCTTGGTAAAGGCGACGCTGACCGACGCGGCGGCGCCCGCCGCCCCTGGGGCCGGAAAGACCGCGCTCTACGCGGTGTCCGGGCGCCCACACTACCGCGCGGGGGCCGGAGGGGCCGATACAGAGCTCGCCGCTACAACGGACACCCATGCCACACGCCACGAGCCCTCGGGGGCCGATGTGATGGCCGTAGACGCCGTGGCGGCCACCGGTAGCCTCCGGACACTGGGAAGCGGCGCGCAGCAGGCGGCAGTGGGGGACCATACTCATGTTCCAGCATCAGAGGCCACGGGACTTGATGAGGACAACCTTCAACATATTGAGCCGGCAGATAACGCCGAATATACGATAGCGACGCTCTCGGCTACGCCCGGAGCTACTGGACGTGCCTGGGTAATGTTTGGGACTTTCGTCAATAAAGGAAGTTCTGATGGGAATACTTACACTTTGAAACTGAAGTTCGACAGCACCGTGGTTCATACCCGAACAGGTATTAGCGGCGGCGCAGATGCGTTTCATGGAGAGTACGGGCTTGCAGGCTTTCAGGCATCGCCATCAGTCGCGTCTCACACAGTCTCTCTAACATTCCAGAAAACCGCTGGGAGTAGTGCAGCGGACCTTGGGGGATTGGTTGGTTTCCGCGAGGTCTCATGTTAAGCCTACGGCCGCCGCTTCAACCGTCGCTGCCAGAGGGCACGGAGGGTTAGGCATGATCGAGCTGGAGCTGACATCCAATGATGACTGATCTGGACCTGGTGCAAGGGATACTCGACCTTGGCGCGTTTGGCATCCTGGGGTTCATGCTCTTATGGTTCATGCGCCGGAACGACAGCCAGGGGAAACGAATACTTTGACCGCGAGGTCGACAGCGAAGACGGCCCAAATAACGCCATCAAGGATCAAGTAGACGCGCTCCTCGCCAGATGATAGGTCCCACAGGAATGGGCCCAGCAGCAACGGGATCATTGCGAAGGACAGCGCTAGTAGGTAGATCTCGGTGCGTTGCTCGATTCGTTCCAGCAATGCTTGTCTTCGGGCGTCCTCAAGATTGACGGGTGTCACTCGGTGGGCCCAACGCCGTTGGCCGTGTACGGCGCATGATCCTCTCTAATCGACTTCGATTTCTTGGCCATCTCCACCGCGACGCGTACAAATTCCTGTTCCTCAACGATGAGCCGGTCCCAGTCATCGCGGAAGAACGCCGACAGCTCCGTATCATCCAGCGGTGCCTCGTCGTTGCGGCCCATCAGCTCCACCAAAGGGATTTCGTACAGCTCGGCTATCTGTTGCTTGTGTTCAAAGCTGGGTTCGGTCCGGCCGACCTCCCAGTTACGCACAGTCTGGGTTGCAACACCCAGTTGATCCGCCAGGCGTTCTTGGATCAGCCCGGCTGACTCTCTGAGACGCCGAAGCCGACCTCCAAACGCCTTCAGCGCCGCCATTCGGGCGCGCGCGGCGATCCCCTCGCTTCGGATTGCGTCAACCATATGGAATCAACTTATTCTGCCACCAAGATGTCATATGACACCCTTGACAACCAGCATCCATAGGTAGTAATATAGCCATACCAAGGTAGAGTCTTGGCAAAGGAAGGCCGCATGTACTGGAAGGATGCCGTTAGGGAGTGGCTAGAGCGTGAGAT
>Ga0114899_1001123_pt1 | contig 16399 bp, 16 predicted proteins | sample MalvireepMed_215_FD_83497 | JGI IMG/M metagenome (GOLD analysis project Ga0114899, IMG submission 83497) | Marine viral communities from the Global Malaspina Expedition - Malaspina viral metaG DeepMed_215 | ecosystem: Environmental > Aquatic > Marine > Oceanic | place: Mediterranean Sea... | reverse complement strand
GCTCTGGACTTACAACAACGAGCGACCCAACATGGGTATCGGCGGCATGACACCCGCCATGAAACTGAAAACAGCCGCCTGAATTCTACGGCTGGACCCCATTAAAAATGGGGGGATTACCCCGGCAAGCTCGAAGTCCCCGCCTCTGGAGCTTCCGGCCCTCAAGTGCATAGCTTTCTGCATCTCCAGATGCCACACCCTTCATTCCTGGAATCGACGCAGTTGAGCTGTTCGAGACATCGTCTTGTTGTTCGCTTCTTTCCGGTACTTTGCGACTGTTTCAGGGCTTTGGCCAGTTACAGCCTGAATTTCAGCATCCGAGCAACCAGCTTCCGCAAGTTCAACGCATGCACGCTTTCGAAGGCCATGAAGGCTATAGCGTTTAGCGTCATCGTCGTTTATTTCAGCGAGCTCTGTGAGCGTCGAGCGCCATGCGCGGAACGACTTTTCCATTTCGTCATAAGTGCGCGGGGCTACATCTGATTTAGCGAGTACATGCCTTGGGCCCTCGTCGAGGCTCTCGATCACCATTCGGAGACGTTCAGGGCAATAGATATCGAATGTCTTGTTTCCCTTTTCATCCACGACGGTGACCCAGTCGCCTTTGAAAGCGCTCCTAAGCATCTTGAACGCTGCAGCAGGCCTCTGACCGGTGCCACGTAGCAGTTCTCCACCGATCCGTACGTCGTCAGGGGCATTCGAAAGTGCATCGAGAAGCCAGTCAGGCCAGGCCAGGCCAGGCCAAGAATGACCGCGGAGCGCCGTATTTGTCTACCCCCTGGACCGGGTTGTCTCCGAGCGGCCAGTCGAGCTTATTTTTTGCGTAGTTCCAGAGGATGGACACGGCTTGCAGCATCCAGTCTGCAGCTCTTGGCTTTGCCGCCATAGAATTGTGTTTCTTACGGATGGCTGACTTGGTGGTCGAAGACATCGGTTTGTCAGCGTTTTTTTCGAGTATCTTTTCAAACTCCCGATTGTACGATTTTTTCGTCCCGGCAGAGAGTTTCTTCTGGATTGGTGCATCGCTACGCCACTCACGGATGCATTCAGCCCAGGTGTGTTTGGCAGGATTCTTTTGCTTCGGGTGCCTTCCCGCTTCTGCCGCCCAGTATTCCACGTCAAGCTTTTGGAGATCTCCATTCCATTTAAGCTTAATAGTACGTTCTTTTCTTTTCCCCGAACTGTCGGTCCATGTGACACGGTGATAGGGAACCCAACCCGTACCATTGCGCGGCCAAACCCACTTCAACCGCTCGCGCTCAAGCCTCGGTTTCTTGGTTTTCTTCTTATTCGAAATCTTCGTCATCTTCCGGCTTTCGACTTATACCATTCAGGATTGCTTCGAGATCGGCTACCCGCCAGCGGGTTGCTTTTCCGATATGGAGAGGTGGAGGGAGCGCTCCGCAGCCTACGAGCTGGCGAAACTCAGCAGGCGACATGTCAAGCATGGCGGCGGCGGTGTTTTCTTTTACTGCAAGGGGTAGGGCGCGAAGAGGCATCCGTAAGCTCCGGTGGTAGGAGTTCAGGGCATCGGTTCATAAAATTTTTGACGGAAACGTTCTGAGCCTCATAGACTTCTGAAGTCATCGCAGGGTGCCTTCATTGCGTGATTAAAGATATGTAAACATTAGATATTTTTAACCGGTCTAAATGTTGTTTTCATAGGTTGATTCATGGCTTTTTCTCCCCACGGCCGCGCTCGCAGGCTATGGTCACTGCATCTCAGGAAGGAGAATTGGCCAATTTTCTCTAAGGCGAAGAAAATAGTTTACGAAGATTGTTGTCGGCGTTTGCAAAAGAGCGATGGATACAGAGGGCCGTGTTGCGCAAATCAGCCGATGGACGGTCCTCCCTTTGCCCCAGAAGGATTTATGACACGCCTGTCTCGGACCACATCCGACAGTACAATACTGTTGACGCCCGACACCACTCTGCACATAAAGCTCGCAGGTTTTGAGCAGGTATAATATGACTCTGGATGTTCGTGGCAGCTTAAAGAACACAAGAAAAAGTAAAAACCGTTTAGTCGTGATTGACGAGCTTCTTGCAAACTCAATTGATGCATTCCTAATTCGTCAATCCGACTCAAAAGAAAAAATATCTTTGGATGTCTCGCTTTCAATCAAGGCCACTGCATCCAACTTACTTGAAGATGAGTACGATTTAGAAATCGAATGCAAAGATAATGGTTGCGGATTGGGACCGGAACAATTGAAAGCCTTTTTAACCAAAGACACCTCCTACAAAGATGATTTGAAGATTTCTGGGATAGGAAATTGCAAGGGATCTGGGAGGGTTCAGTTTTTTCATCACTTCTCGATATTGTCTGTTTCGTCGTTTTATCCGATAAGCAATGGTCGAATGCATGTCTACCTGCCTCCGAAGCCAGATTGAAAAGCAATTGAGGAAACGGATTTTCGTTTCGAGGAACGAAATACTGGAGATATCGGAACAGCGGTGACGATTTCTGGCGTTCTTCCGAAGATTCGAAGTTCTCTTTTCACATTTTCGAATGTCAACAAGTGGATGCACGCTGACGCGCTAAAGCAATATGTGCTCTTCAATCTCTTGCAGCGTTTTGTAAGCCTCAAAGACGTGCTCGGGGATTTCCGCATTCGGTTCAGCAGCGACCTTGAACGTGTGTCCAAAGCTGTTCTCGAGCCTTCAGATATACCTGCTCACACACGGTCAGCCCCAATTGAAGTCAAGCATGTTGAAGGCGATAAAGAGATTAAGGCTAATCTTACCGTCACACATTACAAGCTCGATGCTAAAACCTACAATCTACCTCAGAACATCGTCGCTCTGTGTGCGAAATCCGCAATCGCGGAAAATATAACAAAAAGGTATTTGAAGTCTAATAATCTTATAAACAATGCTATTGATGGTTTCTTCCATATTATTCTGGTTGAAGGAATTATTCTCGATCACGGCGTGAACGAGCAACGCGATGGCTTCGACAAAATCCCCGCCGACAATGATGAGGGGGACTTGTTCGGCGAAATTCAGGTTACATTCGAAGACATCTACACTGTTCTTGATGATACTGTGGAAAAGCTTCTCACCCCACCGGATTGGTCGCGCGCCGAAATCGTTGCTGCGGTGGGTGCAAGTTTTGGTGTCTCAGAGGAAATGCTGACTCATTCGAGCACAAGGGTTGGCTTTGGGGATACGCCTACAAGCGTCGCGCGCCGCGCCCTCAGAAATCTACAGGACAAAATCGTGGATGAAACTGTCAGCCTGCTGGCGATGAAGGAAGCCATAGAGGATTTGGAACCCGATAGCGACGATTTTCGGCGTAGGATCAACGATCTTTCTTGGCAGTTCACTGCATCCTTGAAGACCGTAGACATGGCAAATCTCTCGCAGTTGGTTGTGCGAAGATCAAACTTGATCGACGTCCTGGACTTGGCGGTTCGAGATTGCCTCAAGGTCCAGACCGATCGCCCGAACGATGAGCGCCGGAAGAATGAAGCGCTGATTCACAACATTTTCTTTCCAATGCGTAAGGACAGTGACGAAGTCGCTGAACATGACGTTTGGCTCTTAAGTGAAGAGTACCACTATTACGACTACATTGCTTCTGATAAGCCCTTAAGCCAACTGAAATGGGGTGGCGATCCATTGTTCGACGACGATATCGATGACGAGATCAATTCTCACCTCGAACGTATCAGCGATGAAAACAGGGCCGTCAGACCAGACATCGCGCTTTTCCATGAAGAGGGTTCTGTAGTCATTGTCGAGTTCAAGGCTCCCGGCGTCAGTCTTGACGAACATGACAATGATCTGACTGAGTACGCGAACATCATCGCGGCGAAGTCAAAGAGACGGTTTTCGCGCTTTTACGGCTACCTGATTGGCGACACGATTAATACAGCACGCCTGCGTAATTACAAGCCACTACCGGGTGGTCAAGGCTGGTTTGACACGTCTACCCTTCGGGAACCGAAGACCCAGTATGGGATTGGCCAGCTCTATTCAGAGCTGCTAATGTATGATGAAGTGGTGGATCGCGCGCGCAAACGAATTGGGGTCTACCGCGAACGGCTGGGTCTACCATCTTCCTGAACAAGAGATGCAGAAACTGTATGTATATACGTGGCGCGATAGGGCGAATGACGGCTCGGTGCGGCTTTGGACGTCAGCTTCGAGGAGACGGAGCGCAGCAGTGTGGATTTCGGCTCAACAGCACGAAGCGTGAAGTTTTCGTGTTATCCTCATGAGGTAAGACCTGACCGGTCTCCTGAGGCGGGAAGGGAGTTACAGACAAAATTGTTTTTTGTCTGTAACTGTCGGACGGCGAAGGTTCCACACTATGATCGCGCGTCTCATGGCACCGAATAAGACGGCATGCAGGAGTGGAACATCTGGCGCGACAGATTGACGTACTCAGACGTCTCTGTCCCGCCGCGACCGGCCAGACGTCAGCGGAGTGAGCGAACTTATACTGTTTGAAATGTACGGCCCGCGGACCTTTTATTCACTCAGACACGACTGCCTACAACAAGCGCGCTTTGTAAGCCTCCAACTGGGCGTTGGCATTGGTGTTGACTAACAGGATGACCACCAGCATGGCGATGGTCGTGATCAAGCTCGCCCGCCATAGCGGCAACGCTAAGACCGGGATCAAAAGCGAACAGAGGGCGATGATCACCAGAAAGACTTAGAAAATGGCGATCTGCTGAATTTATTGGGGTGTGTGCGCATATCTTGTCGGTCCGCTATGCGGACTTTCCTGCCGTTCGCCGCGAGTGCTCGATCTGCGCTGCGGCTGCGAAGGCCTTCAAAAAGGAGGGCGGAAAGCGTGAATTCGTTGCAGGTGTAAGGTTGCTGAACATCGATGGCGAAAGCCGACATCCAATTAGCCATTGCTCGAAGGTATTTTCTGCACCGCGGTAGGTAGCTCCGGGCCCATTTTATAGTTTCTTTGCAATGCCGCAGTAATCCGCTTTAGGAAATCGGACAGGATCTGCCTTGATTGCGACCTCAACCTGACCTTCGACGGTCGCGCGACTTAAATCCGGTTTGAACAAAATGCGCATGAAGCTTCACGAGTAGGCCAACAGATGCTTTTGATATGTTCAAAGGGCGGTGTGAATTCGGAGTGAGCACTTAATCTAAGTATGAGAAAAGCGAATGTAGCCATTCACCCGTTAAGGTTAGAAGAAGATGGCTACGTGTGCTCCACCCTTCACGAAGGTTAGCATGCATTGACGGCATTCTCGCCATCTACGTTTTGAACTTATATAGAGAATGGGAACCAGCGCTCCATTCTTAAGTAAACCCACTCGGCGGCGACGAGGAGTCCTCATTGTTTAAGATCGACACTGCCCAGTCTGGTTCATTCCTCGTTGCATGCGAAGAGGGGTCAATCAGGTCTGCGTCCGAACGGTTGGGTGTTGAGCCCTCGACAATCAGTCGGCAAATTAAGGCTTTAGAAGCATCATTGGGCATAGCGCTGATTGAGCGGGGACGCAAAGGCGTGCGCCCGACCGAGGCGGGGACACTTCTACGGACCTATCTGAAACACCAGCAAAGCGAGCAAGAAGCACTGCTGTCGGACTTTGACGCGCTCAAAGGTATGCGGCGCGGAGAATTGGTGATTGCGGTCGGAGACGGCTTCATCAGCGACTTTGTCGGCAATGCGGTGAAGTCTTACAAGGCGGCGTTTCCCGGGTTCACTTATGACCTGTTAAGTGGTTCGACTGAACAGGTCCTCCACGCGGTCAGAACGGACCGCGCGCATCTTGGGTTGGCTTATAATGCTCGAACTGAACGGGCAATCCGCAGTGTTGCGCAGGTCAAGCAGCCGCTGGAATTACTGGTCAGTCCAACGTCGGAATGGGCGGACCTCCCAGAACCGGTCACGATGCGACAGCTTGAAACCCTACCGTCGGCATTGTTGAAATCCGGCTTCGGCGTCGGTGATATGATTGCCGTGGCCGAGGGGGCGCATGCGGTCCGGCTCCAGGCGCTGGTACGGTCCAACTCTCTGGCTGCACTGCGCAATTTTGTGCGTGAGGGGTTGGGGGTCACAGTTCTACCTGCCTTTGTCGTAACCCGCGAAATCGCTGATAAGACCATTATCACCAAGCGCTTGGATATTCCTGAACTCAGCAAGGGCGAGGCTTCGGTCTTTACCCGTCAAGGGCGACGGTTGCCCGAAGGCGCGACGCGACTGGTCAATCACATAATCCGGTCGATGGTTGCCTTTCAGCACAGCGTATAGCGTTGCATTGGGCGCAACTATAAATCTCATTTAGTGCAATTCCCGCAGCCCTTTTCTGGCCATAGTCTGTAGAGAATCAATAGATCTCAACAGGGTATAAAAATGTCAAAATCCTATATCGTATCTCTGGCCGCCGCCTTGGCCATTTCGACAGCGTTCATCGCTCCGGCGCAGGCGAAAACGCTACGCATTGCGTCGCAGGGTGATGCCACCAGCTTGGATCCACACAGCCACAATGAAAGCTTCACCAATTATTTCCTTGCCAACATCTATGAAGGGTTGGTAGCGCGCGACAGGAATTTCCAGATCGCCGGCCAGTTGGCGCAGAGCTGGGAGCAGGTGGATGCAACAACATGGCGGTTCAAGTTGCGAGATGGGGTGACGTTTCATGACGGGGCTGCTTTTGGCGCTGATGACGTGATCTTCAGTATGAACCGCGCTCTGTCAGAAACCTCGAATTTCAAACATGTGCTGGCCTCGGTTGAAAGCTACAGCGCCATCGACGACATGACCGTCGAGATTACAACCAAAGCCCCCAATCCGATTTTGTTGAATGACCTCCTCGACCTGATGATCCTCGACAAACAATGGGGCGAAGACAATGGTGCGGCCGAGCCAATTAACCTTCAGGCCGAAGAAAAGGCCTTTAGCGCCACCAATGCCAACGGCACCGGCCCATATAGCGTTGTGTCGCGCGCCCAGGGCGAGAAGACCACGCTTGCGGTTTTTGATGACTATTGGGGCGATACCGGAAACGTGACCGAGGTTATTTTCACCCCAATCAACAATGCCGCAACGCTGGTCTCGGCGCTTTTGTCGGGCGAGGTTGATTTGGTGATGCCGCTGCCGTTGCAGGACATTCCGCGCGTCGAAAAAGGGGCAGGGGTCAAGGTGGTCTCCAGCGCCGAGGCGCGCACGATGTATATCGGCATGGATCAATGGCGCGAACAGATCATCGAAAGCCCGGTGGAGGGAAATCCGTTCCTTGACCTGCGGGTGCGCAAGGCGATTGCCCATGCGGTGGACGCGCAAGCAATCATCGACCGCGTAATGCAGGGGCAAGCAACGCTGGCTACGCAATATGTGATGGACAAGGTGGACGGCTACAATCCTGATCTGGCCCGTCTGGAGTACAACGTCGACATCGCCAAAGCGCTGCTGGCCGAGGCCGGCTATCCTGATGGCTTCGAACTGACGATGGATTGTTCGACCGACCGCTATGTCAACGACGGCCAGATTTGTCAGGCGACGGTTAGTTTGCTGGCCCGCGTCGGCATAAAGGTGAACCTCATCGCCCAGCCCAAGGCGCAGTTTTTTCCCAAAGTCGTCGCGCCGGATTTCGGCACGTCCTTCTTTCTGCTCAGCTGGACGCCGTCGACCATGGATAGCCTGAACGTATTCAAAAACGTATTGGGAACCCGTGATCTGGACAACGGCGTCGGTGCTTGGAATATCTCGGGCTGCTCGGTTCCCGTGGCCGACAAGCTGGCCGCGGAGGCCGCTGTGACAATGGATCCTGCCGCGCGTGTAACGATGCTTCAGGATGCAATGGCTTTGGTGGTCGAAGACGTTTGTCTGATACCGCTGCATGTGCAGCAGCTTGTCTGGGGCGCGGCTGAAAATATCGATGTTGTGCAGCACCCGACATTTGAATTTCCGCTGGAATATTTCAACGTCAAATAAGTGTTGATCCTGCGGCCCGGTAGCTTCGGGCCGCCCCCACCCCTTTTCTTCCTCCACATGGATTCCTGATATGTACTTTTTGCTGGCCAGATTGCTTCAGGCCACGGTTGTAATGCTTTGCGTTGCCCTTGTCGGCTTCCTCGTGTTTCAATTCGTAGGCGACCCGATCTTGGCTCTCGTGGGCCAGGAAACGTCCGTAGAAGACCGCGCGGCGCTGCGCGAAAGTCTCGGGTTGAACGATCCCATTCTCGTGCAATATTTTCGCTATATTGTGAATGCGGTGCAGGGAGACTTCGGGATTTCCTACAGCTTCAACCGCGATGTGAGCGAAATGATCGCTGATCGGCTTCCCGCAACTATCGAATTAGTGATGCTCTCAGGCGTCCTGTCGCTAATTCTTGCCATTCCGGCAGGCATTTATACTGGCATCCGGCGCAAGGGCGGTATCGCCCAGTCGGTCATGGCGTTGTCGGTAATTGGCGTGTCGATCCCTTCCTTCCTGCTGGGGATCTTGCTGATCCTGGTGTTCTCAGTCTGGCTCAACTGGCTACCGTCGTTCGGACGGGGCGATGAAGCCACCATCTTTGGCCTCCGCTCCAGCCTGTTTACCTGGGACGGGCTGAGCCATGCACTGATGCCTGCTGCGGTACTATGCCTCTTTCAATTGGGCGTTATTCTCCGCCTGATCCGCGCCGAGATGCTCGAAGTGCTGCGTACCGATTACATCCGGTTTGCTTGGGCGCGCGGACTGCCGGGGGAGCGGGTCTATTTGCGTCATGCGCTGAAAAACACGCTGGTGCCCGTAGTTACCGCTATCGGCTTGCAGCTCAGCTCGCTTTTCGCGTTTTCGATCATTACCGAGCGGGTCTTTCAGTGGCCGGGCATGGGGTCGCTCCTGCTGCACGCAATTGAGCAGACGGACATTCCGCTGCTGGCCGCTTATCTTATCTTTGTCGGGTTGGTGTTCACAATTTCAAACCTCGTCGTGGATGCGATCTATGTGTTGATCGACCCCCGCATCCGGCACGGAGCGCTTTGATATGTTAGAACGTATTCGCTCTGATTTTTGGTACGAACTCCTGAATTCGCCAGTCACGGTCATCTCGGCGATAATCATCGCGCTGATGATTGCAGGTTGTACCTTTGCTCCGATTTTTGCGCCGCATACGCCGTTTGATCCGGCGACGATTTCGATCATGGACAATAATATGCCACCTGCCTGGCAAGAAGGCGCTGACCCCCGATTCCTGCTTGGCACCGATCTGCAAGGCCGCGACGTGCTGTCCGCAATGCTTTATGGAGGACGAATTTCGCTGTTGGTTGGCATCGGCTCGGTGGCCCTATCTGTCGCCATCGGCATGACCGTGGGTCTAATGGCGGGTTACTTTGGCGGGATGACTGACGCTGTGTTGATGCGCATCGCGGAAATCCAGTTCGCCTTTCCGCCGATCCTGATCGCGCTGCTGTTCAACGGCATCCTAAAGGCGTCACTGTCCGCAGATGTCTTTGCGCGGGCTGCAGTGCCGATTATGATCCTCGCCATTGGCCTGGCCGGATGGGTCCAGTTCGCTCGTATCGTGCGCGCCTCAGCAATGGTGCAACGCAGTCAAGATTACGTCACTGCGTGCCACGCGATCGGCCTACCAACGGTCACAATAATCATGCGCCACATCACGCCCAATATCCTGGGCCCGGTGCTGGTGCTTGCAATGCTGCAAATCGCGGTAGCCATCGTAACAGAGGCGACGCTGTCCTTCCTTGGCCTTGGCACGCCTCTGACAGAACCGTCTTTAGGCGCATTGATCCAGATCGGAAGCCAATACCTGTTTTCCGGTGTCTGGTGGGTGGTGATCTTTCCCGGCGTCATGCTGCTCGTAATGGTAGTCGCCTTCAATCTCGTCGCCGACTGGGTACGCGACTTTCTGAACCCGAGGCTGAGATGACCAATATTTTGTGCAGAACTAAAGATCTTCAGATCACATTCCCGCACCGGCTTGGCAATTTCACGGCAGTGCATGGCTTTGACATGGAGGTCCGGCGTGGAGAGATTGTTGGGCTCATCGGCGAAAGCGGTGCGGGCAAATCAACCATCGGCAACGCCATCATGGGGCTTCTGTCCCATCCCGGCAAGGTTTCGGGCGGGCGGATAGAGCTTGAGGGTGAAAACCTGACAGTTCTGCCCGATGGGGCGATAGCACGGCTGCGCGGGCGGCGGATCGGGATGATCTTTCAGGATCCGATGACCTCGCTGAACCCGTTGATGACGGTGGGAGATCAATTGGCTGAATCCATCTCGGTGCTACAGGAGATACCGATGGCGCAGGCTCGCAAGCTGGCCATCGACCGGCTGGATGGCGTTGGCATTTCGGATGCCGCCGACCGTATGGGCCAATACCCGCATGAGTTTTCCGGCGGCATGCGCCAGCGCGTGGTAATTGCGCTTGCAATGGCCGGCGATCCCGACCTTTTGATTGCCGACGAGCCGACAACGGCATTGGATGTCTCGGTGCAAAAACAGGTCCTGGACCTGATCCGAAGCATTTGCGTCGAACGCTCTCTCGGGGTGATCCTTGTGACGCACGATATGGGTGTTATCGCCGAGACAGCCGACAGGGTTTACGTGATGCGTCATGGCAAGCTGGTGGAAACGGGGCCGACGACGCAAGTGATCCACTCCCCGAAGGAGCAATACACCAAGGATCTTATTGCCGCGATTCCCAGCATTGACCGACGCGAAAACCGCTTCCGCAATCCGGTGAAAAAAATTGGCGAGATTGATGCTTGGTTGTTGCAAGGTCAGAAGGACGAAGACATCGGCGATTACGTCAATGCCAGCGCTTTGACCAAGGATTTTGCCACCAAGAAGAAATCATTCTGGGGTAAGACCGGCACGTTTCGCGCTGTCGACGTTCCGGGTCTCAGTATTAAACGCGGGGAGGTCTTGGGCCTTGTCGGAGAAAGCGGGTCTGGCAAGTCCACACTTGGGCGTATGATAACCGGATTGATCCCGCCCAGTTCCGGCAGCGTGTGCTATGGCGACCACGGGCCGCTGGCGGATGTACGCTCGCGCGCCGAGCGTAAGGCGCTGCGCCGCGATGTGCAGGTGGTGTTTCAGGATCCATATTCCTCACTTAACAGCCGGATGCGCGTCGCTCAAATCTTGGCCGAACCAATCCGATTTCACGGACTGGCAGACCGTAGCGAGACCCCCCGATTGGTTGGGGCCCTGCTTGAGCGTGTTGGCCTGCCTGCTGATGCTGGGCGTAAGTTTCCGCACCAGTTTTCCGGTGGACAGCGACAGCGCATTTGCATCGCGCGCGCGCTCTCGGTCAGGCCCCGGTTTCTACTATGCGATGAGCCGACCTCGGCGTTGGATGTTTCTATTCAAGCCGAAATGCTGGCGTTGCTGATGGAGCTGCGTCGATCACTTGGTCTGACCATGCTTTTTGTCAGCCATGATCTGGCAGTTGTGAGGCAAGTGTCGGACCGAGTAGCGGTCATGAAGCAGGGCAAAATCGTCGAATGCCGCGAGGCCGAGTATTTGTATGAAGCGCCGGAGAACGACTACACACGGATGCTGTTAGAAACGGCACCGCGGGCGACGGGACATAAAGATTTAATCAACAAAAGGAGCGGAACATGATTGGGGTGGTAGGATGCGGTGCAATGGGCGGCGCGATGATCGCGCGGCTTGTCGAAAAGGGCCACAAAGTGCACTGCTATGATGCGATGCCAGAGGCGCGCGCGCGGGCGGAGGCCAATGGCGGCACGGCCAGTGAAACCTTGGCCGCGCTGGCGCGAACATGCGATCAAATCATTCTTTCGCTGCCCAAAGCTGAGATCGTGGCCAGCGTCATGGCCGACCTCGTGCCCCATGTACTGGCAGGTACGATCATACTCGACACCTCGACTTCGGAGCCGGACACGACCAAGACGTTGGCCAATGCGGCTGAGGGCTATACGTTTCTTGACGGTCCGGTCAGCGGCGGGCCGGGTGGCGCACGCGCCGGTACGATGACAATGGTTCTGGGCGGCCCAGCCGAGGCAATCGCGGCTCTGCGTCCGGTTCTGGATGATCTGACCGCGAAGACCGTGCATGTCGGTCCGGCAGGGTCCGGGCACGCTGCGAAAATCGCCAACAACCTTTTATGTGCTGCCAATCTGGTATTGGTAAGCGAAATGGCGCGCCTTGCGCAAAGCTGCAACATCTCCCTGGACAGCTTGTTGCAAGGCGTCAACGCTGGGTCAGGGCGCAGCGGGGTCAGCGAAGTGAACTTCCCGAAATGGATCCTAAACGGGGCCTTCAATTCCGGCTTTACCATGGGATTGATGCGAAAGGACGTGGGGCTGGCCACCAAATTGGCCGCGCAAGGCGGGCTTGATCTGCCCGCGACCCAAGCCATCGCCGCGATCTGGGAAAACAGCCGCGAAGCGCTGCCCGACAGCGCCGATTTCAATGAGATTTTCAAATACGGAGCGACCGACCATGTCTGAACGCAAAGACCTTCTGCTCTCGCTCATGAGCGACCTTGGCCTTGGCAAAACGGTCCAAAGCCTTGTTGGTGGCCAATTGCGCGACGGCGCAGGCGATGTCGTGGTGCTTGAAGACCCCTATGCGCAGAACGAACTTGTCCGCTATGCTGATTGCGGGGCGGCGCTGACGGCTGAGGCCTGCAATTTCTCGGCAGCGATGCAAAAGGATTGGGCCTCAGGGTATTCCGCTGCAAAACGCGGGGATGTTATGCAGGATATCGCCAGGGCGGTTCTGGCGTTTCACGAGCCGCTGGCACGGCTTGAAGCGCTGGTCGCAGGCAAACCGATCCGGGATTGCAGAGTTGAGGTGGCAAAGGTCGCCGAAATGTTTCGCTATTACGCTGGTTGGGCCGACAAATTGCACGGCGAAGTCATTCCGGTTCCAAGCGGGCATTTGAATTACACCCTGCGCGAACCGTTGGGCGTGGTGTTCCAGATCACGCCTTGGAATGCACCGATCTTTACCGCCGGGTGGCAAATTGCACCCGCCATTGCCACCGGCAACGGCGTTGTGATCAAGCCCAGCGAATTGACGCCGCTCACAACCGTGGCTCTGGTGCGTATCGCCGAAGACGCGGGCCTGCCCAAAGGGTTGGTGAACGTGTTGTGTGGATTGGGCCCGACGACCGGACAAGCCGCGATCGAACACGGCGCGGTGCGCAAGGTGATCTTTGTCGGTTCGCCCGAGACTGGCCGCCGTGTTGCAATGGCGGCGGCGCAATCGCTGAAACCGGCGGTGCTGGAACTTGGCGGCAAATCAGCCAATATCGTGTTCGGCGATGCCAACTTGAAACACGCCGCCCTTGGCGCTCAAGCGGCGATTTTCTCGGGCGCGGGTCAGAGTTGTGTGGCTGGGTCGCGGTTGTTGGTGCATCAATCGATCCATGACGAACTGACTGATATGATAGCGGTAGGTATGGACGGCATCACACTGGGCGATCCACTGGATGAAGCAACCGAAGTTGGCCCTATAAGTAATGGCCGCCAGTTCGCCCATATCAGCGGCATGATTGAAGGCGCACGCGACGAGGGTGCCACTGTGCGCACCCGAACAGGCAGGCCTGAATCCGGTTATTTCGTGCCGCCAACTTTGTTGTCCGGCCTTGGCAATACAGCGACTGTCGCCCAAACCGAAATCTTTGGTCCCGTCGTTACCGCCATCCCTTTTGCGGATGAGGATGAGGCCATCGCTATCGCCAATGACACCCTGTTCGGGCTGGCGGGCGCGGTTTGGACAACGGATGTGGGCTGCGCGCATCGGGTGTCATCCGCAGTGCGCGCCGGGACGTTCTGGATCAACAGCTATAAAGCGATCCATGTATCTTCGCCCTTTGGCGGGTCGTTAAATTCCGGCTTTGGCCGGTCAAGTGGCAGTGATGCATTGATGGAATACACAAGCCCTAAATCAGTTTGGCTCGATAGCGGCAAAACGCCCAAAATTGCTTTTGGATATGTGTCCTGATGAATAAGTATGGGGTGGGGGCCGTCGCGGTCGCCACTCTTTAATCGGAAACTACCTGATGCCGACCCCTGACATTTTCACAGCGCAGCGCCTGACTTATATAGGCTGGCGACATAATTTGCGTATGCACTTGGAACTCGCCCATCTGAAGCGCAGCACAGTCGTATTTGCCGCTCAACGTAAAAGCCAGCTGCGATTCATAGGCGTGGAGCATTCGTCTCGACACGATTTTTACGATGTGCTTCCACCCAATTGCGCACAGTTTTTTTGCATTAGCTATTGGAGAGGAACAGCAATGAGGACGCTTTCGGGGATTGTGCCATGAATTTAGTGACCGATACCGAAGCATTGTTGAACGACAACTCCGACGCTGCCGCGCTGCTTGGCATTCAGCCGCGACGATTTGACGATTTTGCCGACCTTGCGGGCGCGCTTTTAGCCTCGTTCGCAGGAGTGCCGGCGGATGTGGTCCGGCGGGTATATGCCACTACGCCCGGTTTGGTCGATCTTAGCTGCCACGACATTGCCGAAACCGCGCGGCGGAATTTTGAGCCTGGTGGTCCGGTTGCCTCGCTTCTGTTCGCACGCGGCGTCCATGCCGTCATGGCCCACCGTGTGGCTCACCAGCTTTGGCGGGAAGGCGAGCACACCCTTGCTCTGGCGGTCAAATCAAGTTTCGGGCGAGCCTTTTCGACGGATATTCATCCCGGCGCGCGTATTGGACCGGGGTTCTGGCTTGACCACGGTTTGGGATTTGTTGCTGGCGAAACTTGTGTGATCGGACAGGATGTGTCGATCTGGCACAATGTTACATTGGGAAGCACGCTGTCAGACAGCGGACTGCAGCGACATCCGACGATCGGGGATGGTGCGGTAATTGGAGCCGGTGCGATCATCCTTGGTAATGTTACGGTAGGCGCCGGAGCCAACGTAGCAGCGGGTGCAATTGTAGTAACCGATGTGGCCCCCGCGACCGTCGTAGTCGGAGCTAAGGCCAAACAGGTCGGCCCGGCTAAAATCACCTTTCGACAGCCTGAGGGATGACGCCATGAATGCCGCATTCGGAATCGACCATCCATTGATCGCGGTGCATGATATTGATGACCTGCGCCACCGGCTGATCGCAATCGGCTTCAACATGACGCCCATTGGTAAACACCCGTGGGGCACCAGCACGAGCTTGGCGATGTTCCAAGGCTGCCTGTTGGAAATCATGGGCATCTATGACGAGACACTAATCGATGAGGTGCCTGCCGGTAATTTCCATTTCGGCCGCCATGTCTGTGAACACCTCCAGCAACGGGATGGTATTGCGCTGACGGCGCTGCACAGTGCGAATTCTTTCGCAGACGCCAAATTTGCCGAAGAAGTGGGGTTTTCGCTAAGTGGTCATTTGGAGTTTGGCCGTGATGTTACTCTGCCGGACGGTAGCATGCACCGCACGAAGACAACGCTTGCAATGTTGCCAGACAAATCATTTCCGCGGCTGTCGTTTTTCCTGTGCCAACAACACCGCCCCGAATTGATTTATGTGCCCTCATGGTTAGAACATCCGAATTCTGTTTCTGGATATGCAGGAGCCACGGTACTGACAAGCGACGCAGATGTGGGGCCGCTGACGGCAAAGTTCTCCAGCCTCTATGGCGCACCTAAACCATGTGATGGCGGCGTCGCTTTCGAAACCGCCAACGGCGAAATGCGGTTACTAACTCGCTCAGTCATTGAGACGCGCAACGGGCCACTTCCGACTGCTATCCCGCCTGAGGATGAACCATGTATCGTGGCGCTTGATCTTGCCTATTCAGACGGCGGAAAGCTGGAGGAATGTTTGCGAAATTCCGGCTTGGAATATGTCAGGCATGAAAGCGAGTTCCGGCTTTCCGATCCTAAGTTATTCGGTAACACTTTTTTGAACTTTGTACCGTTTTGAAATGCCGGTTTGCAGGAACGGTCGCACGGCAAGTGCCTCAAGGTAAAACGTTTTTCTCAAATGGTGGCCCTGACGCGGTGTCGCGGCAGGCAAGGAACTATAAATAATGTACGTTTCGTCCAATGTTCGTGTGTGATAATTATGATAGTACGGTCTGCGCGCAGACAGCTGCCGTCTATGCGGTGCGCAACGAAGGGCAGCTTCCCGCTCTTAACACACAAAATCGTTCGTTCGGGCTTTGAAAGCCGGTTTCGGAAGTGTTCGCGCTACGGTCTATCAGACGCCGAAAATGCTGCGCGATGCATGAAGGGCGGGTCTGGGGATACTGCGCTGAAGAATTGGAATGCTGATTAAATGGTCGGTTTGGGCTGATCACGACACGCACGCCCATGCTGCTACTGTGAACCCTCCTATGACCAACGCAGTCAGTTTGGGCTCGAAGCAGACGTTAGCTGCAACGAGCCCTGGGGTCTGCTGGGCGGACCTTCCTGCCGTTCGCTGCCGATGCTCATTTTCCGCTGCAGTTGCGAAGACCTCGGGGCGGAAGAGCGGATTGTGT
>Ga0114899_1001122_pt1 | contig 16407 bp, 14 predicted proteins | sample MalvireepMed_215_FD_83497 | JGI IMG/M metagenome (GOLD analysis project Ga0114899, IMG submission 83497) | Marine viral communities from the Global Malaspina Expedition - Malaspina viral metaG DeepMed_215 | ecosystem: Environmental > Aquatic > Marine > Oceanic | place: Mediterranean Sea... | reverse complement strand
GCCGACATTTTCGAAGTCAGCCCTGAAACGCTATATGAGTTTGATGAAAAGGCTATTTTTCAAAGCGGAAACAATACCGCAATCAATAAACAGATCAATCACGGCAACGTGAATTTTTATCAAATAGATAGCAAGATCGAGAAGCTTTACGAGGACAAGATTGCCCTTTTAGAAGAGAAAATAAAAAGGCTTGAGAGCAAGCCATAAGCCTATTTAGGCTCTGGGCGCCACTCTTTATACTCTTGTTTTATTTGTTACCACGCTCACTTAAAAACCAATCAGGCATAGCGGCAGAAAGGCGTGCCAATACTTTAAAAAGCCCTGTTCGGTTTTTTTCTTGGTTTATCCCAACGAGCGTTGCTGTCTGTGTTCCTCTTTTGCGGATTTTTCAAGTGCACGACCGCCAAGTACGAAACCGGTATCTAAAGCCGTACCAATAAGGGCTTCCTCGTAATCACCTTCCAATAAATTAACGGCATCAAAGATAAAACCCAGAAACCCTGCACCCTTCATGCCAAAACCCATTGCCTTTTTCATTGTCTTCTCGTCCTTCTAAATTGATATGCTGGATGATAACACGAAGAGAGTAAATATGTCAATAGAGGGTAGAAATCCTGTTTCAATATTTGCGCTATCATATAACATCTGTAGTATTACTGTATAATGAAAGAAAAGGCCGCTACTTATGGCACGCATTGATTTGAGCGATCCTTATGAGAGTTATCTAAAAAGTCAGGTGGATGCCGGACTATTCAGGTCTATCACCGCAGCTGCAAAGCATGCCATCCTCAGCCAGATGAAAGAAGAAGAAAAGCTTCGTTTGTCGGGCATTCAGGCCGCTTTGGCCAAAGGTGAGGAAGACATTGCCAATGGCCGCACCTTTTCCTATTCACCCTACCTTACTTCTGAAATCTCAAAAAAGGGCAAGCAAGCCGCCCTATCCGGAAAGTCCCCGAAGCGTGAAGTCAAAGGCTAATTTCGCTCTTTGCTGAATTCTAAAATAAATCTGAATGTGACCCCATTCGTGCAAGCTCAATGACTTTCTCATTTTCATTGATACAATAGATGAGTAACCAATCAGGCTCTATATGGCACTCCCTGAAACCGGACCAGTTTCCTGATAGATTATGATCTCTATTCTTTATCGGCAGGCTTTTCCCATGGATGAGCAGTTCTAAAATGTGTTTGAACTTTCCTATGTCCTTTTGCTGGCGCTGACACCGCTTTACATCCTTTTTGAATTTACTGGAGATTACAATTTCATACATACGAATTAGATATCGAGGTCTTTGAATAAATCATCAGAAGAGGTGTATTTCTGCCCTCCTCCGTTTTTCAATTCTTGCATCGATTCTACTGTATCTGCATTCGGGACTTTGATGTCAAAGGGCAAGCCTCCACGTAAAGCAACCTGTCTTAAAAACAGGTTAATGGCCTGTGTTGGCTTTAAGCCAACGGCCTTAAAAATTGCGTAGGCCTCTTTTTTTGCCTCGGCATCTAGTCGTAAGCTGGTAGGTTCTGTGGTCATCGTAAAACTCCTAGTGTACTACAATTGTAATACAAACGTAATTTATGTGCAAGTTGTTCCGAGATAATTAAATCGAATTTGCCAGTGAAACCGGCCTGAGTTTCTCATCAAATGTTCACACCATAGTAGGAATTTATTCCTTTTTCTCCTTGACTCCCTATTGGCTGTCTACTAATGACTTGTTCCTGACCTAGTAATAGGAATTTAATCCCATAACATTCAAGAAAGGAACAAAGGATGAACAATACACTGTACTATGGAGAAATGGTAGCCCGGATTTCAGGTTTTATACACCATGACCCTATCACTCTCTCAAGGCTCGAAAACAAGCTGAGAATGAGCGGTGAAATGCCAGATAAAAACACCCTCTGGACAATCTGTGCCGATGCCGCCCAGGTGTTTGATAAAATCGAGGATCTCTCAGGTGAGCACTATATCGACTGGCACAAAGCACTTGATATCTATTCCGACAAATTACGGGACGTTCTATTAAACGGCACAGCACCCACCATGGCCGATCTTATAGCTCTGGCCTCCTCATCCATTCAGGAAAGTAGAGCAGCCAAAGAAGACCCAAAGTCAAATTTCCTTGAAGAAGACTATCCATTGAATGCTTTAGGGCGTTCCCCCTCGCGCGGGCAAGGCTAATACGAGCTGTTCAAACCGTATCCCCGCTTTTCCGCACCCTTTGGGTTTGTGCAAAGCGGGTGATCCCCCTCGGTTTGTCCAGGCCTTGTCCCTTGCTCACCCCCTGTTCGCCACATGGCAGGGGTAATGGCGACCCCATTACCCTTTTCCAAAGGGATTTTTAACCAACGACATAAAGGAGATAAAATATGTCAAACACTGAAACCAACGAAACACAATCACTAGAAAACCTTTTTGCAGATACAAATATCAGCATGAAATCTGGCCACCTCGTAAAGGATGCCGAGCTGATCGGTGATGGAAAATTTGCAAAGTTCAGAATTGCCACAAATAAGGAGTTTTTGGACACCAAAGGCGAAGTTCAAAACATGACCAACTATTTCAACATCATTGTATCAAGCAACCTTAAAGATGCTTTCGCCATAGCCCAGAACCTTAAGAAAGGCGATTGGGTCTATATCAAAGGCGAAGACAGTTCCCGATCCATCGACACGGTCGAAGGCTACAAGGATACAGCCGTCACCACATTCGCCTACAAAGTGGTTTTGAAGAAGGAAAAAACAGAGCAAGTGCCTGAAGAAGGCCAAGCCTCCGAAGCAAATCCACAACCAGCCTAAACCTAAAAGGGAAAGTCATTTCAATGGCTTTCCCTCTTTTTTTGATGGAGCGCATTCATGTCTTATGCAAAGAACAAAACAGATATTCACCAGCAAGTCACAGATCAGATCATAAGCCTTCTCGATCAGGTTGACTTGAACAACTACCAGCCACCATTCGCCAGCCTTGCAGCCAAAGGCCTGCCGGTAAACCCAACCACTAGAAACCACTACCAAGGGATCAACATCCTAAACCTCTGGTTTAACCAGCAAGCCAAGCAGTTCAGCTCGAACCATTGGGCAAGCTTCAAGCAATGGAAGGACAAGGGCGCGAATGTCAAAAAAGGTGAAAAAGGCACACAGATCATCTTTTACAAAAGCCTGATCAAAACTGAAGAGAACAGCAAAGGCGAAACTGAGACCCATAAAATCCCGATGCTCAGGCTCTACACTGTTTTCAATGCCAATCAGGTCGAGAATTTTGAACCTGACACGACTCCAGTAGATATCCAGACCGACAATGTCGAGCGCATATCCCTGATTGATGAGTTTTGCAAAGGCACAGGGGCAGATATTCGCCACGGTGGAGACGAAGCTTATTTCAGCCCAATGGGAGACTATATCCAAATGCCCGAAACACGGCTCTTTCTGGATAGTGAACAATCCACCGCCACAGAAAACTACTATTCCACCCTCCTCCACGAATTGACCCATTGGACGGGTGCAAAGCATAGGCTTGAGCGCGACTTGGCACACAACCAAAAGGAGCGCGAGAAGTATGCGTTTGAAGAGCTGGTTGCAGAACTTGGTGCAGCATTCCTTTGTGCGCATCATGGCATAGCCCAGAGCCATCCCCCCAATCATGCGCTTTATATCAAAAGTTGGCTGAAAGCCTTGAAGGATGACAAAACCTTCATCTTTAAAGCATCGGCACAGGCAGCCAAAGCCGTTGATTATCTCGATCAATTGGTCATGGGAGAAACACAGCCATGATCGATTATTTCAATGAACTTACCAAGCAAATGAACCAACTGGGCAGAAGGCATGATTTAGCCCGTGCATTCAACGACCTTTTGACCATGGGGATTTGCTCATATCATTCCACCAATATCAAAAGCCGGTTGCAGGAAAAAGACGAAGCCAATGAGCGCCTCTACCTTGAGACGATCAAACCCTACAAAAAGGAAGAGCTTGAAGATTTCAGCAAGGCCTTAGGCTTCATTCAATTGAATGTCTATAAAAATCCCTATTCCGACATTCTGGGCGAGTACTTCATGCAGCAGATTACACGAGGCCAGAACGGGCAGTATTTCACACCTGAACCTGTGTGCGACATGATGGCACGAATGAACTTGGCAGGGATTGAGAGCGAAGGCAAAAGAATTCAAGACCCTGCCTGCGGATCAGGGCGCATGCTCTTAAGTGCAGCCAAGATCAACCATCGCAATTATTCCTATGGTGCAGACAATTCAAGCACCTGCGCAAAAATGGCAACCCTGAATTTCTTTCTTAACGGGCTAAAGGGTGAAGTCGCATGGATGAACTCTTTAAGCATGGAATGGTTTGGAGGCTGGCACATCAACATGGATGGGCTTGGCATTGCACCCATTGAAAAGGAACAATCCCAACTCTGGTATGAAGCCCCGAAAATCAAGACATCTGAATTTGACAAACAAGCACAGGGCAAGAACACAGAGCCAGCCCATCAACTCACACTTTTTTGAACGATAACGAAAGGAACCATGAGTGAAAAATTATATTGTAACAGCTGAAATGTGCACTTACCTGCAGGTCAAGATTAAAGCAAATTCGCAGGAAGAAGCCGAACAGATCGCACGTGATTTATGTGATAGTAATTTCAACGGAACTGAAGAAACCGGAAGTTGGGAGATTTACAATGTCGAAGAAGAATAAGGAAGGCCCTTTTGATGTCTTTGAAGAGGTAAGTCTCATTTACAGAAACAAAACAAGAGCCGATGACCGACCCAAGATTGATTGTGCTGAGAGCGCATACAAGATATTGAGAGCCCATTGGGATGATGATCAGATTTCCCTTGTTGAGGAAGCCAAAGTCATGTTTCTCGATACACGCTTTAGGCTCATGTCGATTTCGACCGTGTCCAAAGGCGGCTTATCTGGAACGGTCATTGATCCCAGAATAGTTTTTGCAACTGCCCTTAAAAGACGTTGTTCAGCCATCATTCTATCCCACAATCACCCTTCGGGAAATCTAAAGCCCAGCCATGCCGATATTTCCCTAACCAGGAAATTCCATGAAGCCGGTCGGCTATTGGAAATCACTCTGGCTGACCATTTGATCATTAGTGAAGAAGGCTATTACTCTATGGCAAATGAGGGACACATACCATAGTCCTGCTAACTCTTGACATTAGAAGCCATCAGAATAATCTAACATCAGCCTGAATATATTTCAGGCTCCCACCACCTGAAGTTGCCATGGAGAACAAATCTTCATGGCAATTTTTTCGTCTAATGGATCAGATGTTATTGCTGTTTAAATATGGAATAGCAAACCTCAAATTGTATAGTGATTGAACCATGTTCAAGCTCAAAATCCAAAGTTCATTGACCTCATAATGCACCTCTTGATAGGAATACAATCCTGCTTCAGTTTACTTACAGACATCACGTCTAAGGCGATCAAATTATATATAAACAGGGATCAAGATTGCCCTAATATGAAGTTTCGAATATAGCAAACTGTAATGTTTGTTGATGTTTGGTGTGATAACAAGTAAGAAGACAAATGGAATGAATTTCTAGATAGAAATGACCAGGTAAATATCACCAGAGGCTAGACGGGAAATAATGCTCTTTTCAAGTTATGATTTTGTCTTTTTGTATTTGCCAATAGTAATACTGACAAGTGTGGTTTGGACACGGATCTTTTCTAAAACCTCGCTCATCTATTTTTTGCTATTTAGCTCTCTTCTCTTTTATGCTTGGTCTGATGTTTCATTGCTTCTCGTTATTGGCATTTCGATTTTTATCAATCTCATCTTTGGGAAACTAATTTTTGAAAATCGAAATAAACTTTTACTTATTGGAGCTATTGCCTTTAATCTCGGGCTTTTGGGGTATTTCAAATACTCAAATTTCTTTATTGAGAATATTGGAAACTTATTTTCTATAAGCATAAGCACTCTACAGATAGCCCTGCCTTTGGGCATTTCGTTTTTTACATTTCAACAAATCGCGTATCAGGTAGACATTTATAAAGGCATAACCAAACCTGCATCGTTTTTTCGCTATGCCTTGTTTGTCAGTTTTTTTCCGCAACTCATTGCAGGCCCAATTGTACATTACAAAAAATTGTTACCCCAGCTGCAATCCATTTCCATTACACGCTCTTCTATTGCGGCAGGAACAACCCTTTTTATCATCGGCCTATCCAAAAAGGTTTTAATTGCCGATAAACTCGCGCCTTTGGTTAATTACTACTTCAATGGCATTGGGGGGGATAGCTTTAGTGCTGGATTCTTTGATACTTGGCTGGCGGTTTTAGCTTACAGCTTTCAACTTTATTTTGATTTTTCGGGCTATTCGGATATGGCACTGGGAATAACGTTATGTTTTTCAATTGTGCTGCCGATAAACTTTTTCTCACCTTATAAAGCGATTTCACTGACACAGTTCTGGAGACAATGGCACATAACACTTTCTGATTTCTTGAGAGAATATGTCTACATCCCCTTGGGTGGAAATAAAGATGGTAAAGTCAGACAGGTTCAGAATATCCTTCTTACTATGCTCTTGGGCGGTATATGGCACGGCGCAGGATGGAACTTCATTCTTTGGGGAGCCCTAAGCGGTTTTATAATGGGAGCAGAACGCCTAACAGGCTACACCAAATTACCATTGAGCAAACTTGTATACGTTTTAAAAATTGGGCTAACCTTTTTAGTTATTACCTTACTCTGGGTTCTTTTCAGAGCTGATAGCGTTGAAAGTGCTCTTCATATCTACTCCATCCTTTTAGGGCAGAGCGATATTATCCTGGGTAATGCAATTTATGAAAACCAGATTTATGGTTCTTTAGAGAACAGAGCTGTTGCCATAGTATCCACACTTTTCTTTTCCCAAGAAACAAGCATGATCCTTCTTTGGGTGGGAGCTTTGATTGGATGTATGATCATTGTTTTTGCATTACCCAACACAGCACAAATTTTTAAGGGTCAATTAAATACAGACGAACATTATTCCAAATTGACGAAAATAGCCAGCCTCATCAGCTTTACTTGGAGGCCAAATGCCTACTGGCTAGTCATAACTTGTTTTTTAATGCTTTGCGCTACATTATTCATGAAAAGGCAAGCCGAGTTTTTATACTTCCAGTTTTGATGAAGAGGTTAAAAATTGACAAACAAACTCTACACACCAATTCTAATAACATTCTTCCTTTTTCTATTAGTTGTCATTCTATTTCCAACTTTGATTTTGTGGCATGCCGGAGAAACTTGGTCTGAATCAAGCATTGCAAAACATCAAATTGAAAATGACAGTATTTTTTCCTACGGTTTGCTTGATCATGAAATCCCTTATAAAAAGGCCATGTATAATGCTGTAAAACCCCATATTACAATAATTGGAAGTTCACGTGTACTTGAATTTCGGCAGGATATGTTTAGTGAGCCTTTCTACAATATGGGACGTGGCCTAAACTTACAGGATTTACGAGGTGAAATTGAATTCTTATTGCAAAACCCAAATTTGAAAATTGTTCTTTTAGGACTCGATTACTGGAACTTTGGAAACCATTTTTGCGAAAACCCCACGAAGTATAAAAAAATTGAAACGGCCATAGGTAACAACTCGGAAAACATAGCCAAGTTTTCCAATATCATACCTCGCCAGATTTTGGATGTTTGGCCCATGATTTTTGATGGCCGAATATCTATGAAATTGTTTTGGTATTATGCAACAACCGGTCACCTTGAAGCTAAAAACAAACTTGGCCTAAGGCCGCTTTACAGTAATCGGGGTGGGTATCTAAATGATGGTTTCTATGTCTATTTAAATCTATTTAATGATTTAGAACGCCTAGAAAATGAACGGGAAAAGGCGATTGTTCGTCACTTAGATGAAGGCATGCCCTACCAGATTTCTAAGGATGAACAGTTTTGTGATCAGGCGATTTCTGACCTTCTGTGGATTGAAGAAATTTTGGAAAAACGTGGTGTTGAATTTATAGTGTTTCTTCCTCCATTGCCCAAACGACATGCTATGCTGTTCTCAACATCTACTGCAAAGTCTATCTATGAGAAAATGTTGGTTTCACTTCGAAAAATTGAAGCCAGACTACCAATATATAACTATCTGGACACACAGAAATGGACTTTTAGTGAACAGGAATTCATAGATGAAATTCACCCAGGTGAGGTTATATCATACCGCATTTTAGCGAACTTATCTCAAGAAGAACAGAGTATAAAACATTCGATTCATAGCGAGTTTATTCAAGAACAAATCATAAACTGTTCAGGAAGACCTGTTTGCTCACAAGGCTTTGAGCGATATTCTCTTCAACCTAAATGGTAATCAAATTGCCACTGATTTCAAGCGCGGATTCATCCGTTAGCCCGGTTTCACTGTATATTGTTGCAATTTGAACAAAGTTATCAGCCCCACCATCCACATCAACATATAGATATGAATGGGAGCCATTATCTGTAATTTGAACAAAATCAGCAATTGCATCCTCTAAAGGGTCATATCCAATCAACAAGTCAGAAATATCAAGTTTATCGTTTTCAGCCATTTCGAAATCTTGAATTTCATCTACACCATCGAAAGCCACATTTTTCTCGAATACAAAGATATCAGAACCACTTCCACCATATAAACTATCAGTGCCTGCCCCTCCATAAAGCAAATCATCATCTGTGCTTCCGTTTAATACATCATTACCTGCTCCGCCAATTAGGATATCGTTGTCATTATTGCCTCTGAGATTATCATTTCCCTCACCTCCGTAAATTGTATCGGCTCCAGCACCTCCGTGTACCTCATCGTTTCCGCTTCCCCCAAAAACAAAATCATCTCCACCCTCTGCATTGAAGTAATCATCGCCCTCATTACCAATCATTACATCGGTCTCTGAATGGATATGATTTCCGACGAAATAATCGTTATTCGAAGTTCCAATAAAAGTATAATGTCCAACAGCAAAATTGATCTCTGCGCTATCTGCGTTTCCGCCTAGGTCAAAAGCCTCATACATGAAACTGTCCTCACCAACGAAGTCCGCAGCCGGGGTATAGGTAAAGTCTCCATTGGAAGATAGTACGACTAATCCACCATTAACTGTGGTAAAAGCTCCAGCTTCTATTGATAAAGATGTTCCCAATGATGCCTCATCTATCCCGTTTCCATTATCAGTGAATACGTTGCCTGCAATACTTGAATTTACGATTGCTCCAAATAGATCATTTTGTGCATTGACATTTCTGGCTAAAACAAGGTTTCCATCCGCTACCATTTGAGTTACCGACGGTAACACGGTTACATGCCGAATTTCAGCGATCTGAATGAAATTGTCTGCCCCACCGTCCTGATCAACAGACAAATAGCTGTGTGAGCCACTTTGCGTTATTTGAACAAAATCGGTAACGGTGTCATTCTCTTTATTATAAAATCCATTTAAGACATCAGATAAATCTATTACGTTGTTATCGGATATTTCAAAACTCTCGATCCAATCAACATCGTTAAACGCGCTTTCCGCTTCGAAAACAAATGTATCAACACCAGTTGAGCCATTAAGGATGTCAAACCCATCTCCACCAATGAGAATATCGTTACCATCGTTACCTCTTAGGTCGTCGTTACCTGCGCCACCATACACAATATCATTTCCGGAACCGGCGTGCACTTCGTCATTTCCAGCTCCTCCGAAGATCATGTCATTACCGGCTTCTGCATTGAAATAATCATCTCCTGCGTACCCAGCCAATACGTCAGATTCTGAGTGAATATGATTTCCAGTGAATGAATTATTATTTATGTCTCCTGAGAACACATCATGACCAACAGCAAAAATTACTTCCGAGCTATCCGAACTGCCATTTACATCAGTAGCTGTGTAAAAAAAATCTGTCTATGCCAACAAAGCCTGCAGCCGAAGTGTAAGTAAAATCTCCGTTGGAAGAAACCTGAACCGTTCCACCATAAGCTGTTACATATGAGGCCGCAATAGTGGTCAAAGTACCTTCAACCGTTGTGACATCTACCCCATTTCCATTGTTGGCAAATAGGTTTCCGGTGATGTTTGTGTCAATAAATCCTGTGAAAAAATCATCTTTGGTTGAAATGTCCAAATATGCTTTTGAAGGTAAATCCTCCAAAGTCATGTCATCATAGCCATCAAAGGCGAATGTTTCAATTAGGCTTATATCGTTAAAAGTTATGCTGTTTTGCGCATCAAAAATGATCTGATTACCTGCAATGAAGATATCATCAGGAGACCAGGTGCTATCAAAAATTACTTTGTCATTATCGATGCCAATTTCAAAAACTTTATCATTCCCACCTAAATATGTATAAATGTCATCTCCAGAACCTCCAGCGTATTCATCATCTCCAGAACCTCCACTTAAATTATCGTTGCCAGACCCACCGTTGAGAGTGTCGTTGCCACTACCTCCAATCAAAGTGTCTGCACCCTCATCACCTGAAATGATATCGTCACCATTTTCACCATGCAGTGTATCATCTCCAGAACCACCAATTAGAACATCGTTATCATGGCCTCCATAAATGGTGTCGTTATCATCCCCACCATCCAAAGTGTCTCTTCCATAACTTCCATATAGTATGTCATTGCCAGCGTTACCATGGATTGTGTCATCACCAGAAAACTCTGTACTTCCCTGAACCCCATCTCCAAAGAGAATATCATCCCCGTCGTTGCCACTGATCGAATCATCCCCATCCTCACCATAAATAGTGTCATTTCCAACACCACCTTTGATAATATCATTGTGATTGCCGCCTATTAGGGTGTCATTTCCCTGGCTGCCCCAAATCAAATCATTTCCACTACCACCATGAATATAATCATTGCCTAACCCTCCAACCAAGATATCCGCACTATAACCTTCGATATGCTTATTCCCTCCGGTAATTGTATCGTCACCTGCATCACCATAAAAATGTACCATATAGGTGTTTCCACCTTCTGTGCTTGGGGCCGTTATAGTATCATCGCCAATACCGCCCATAGCATAATGACCAACTATTGAGGTACCTTCTTCTCCTCCCATATACATAAAAAGATCATTGCTGTAGGCTATACCGACGTTGCTTTGATATTGCTCCAGACCTGCAAACTGCGCCTGCCAATTTGGATCGCTTGTAGATCCGTTCATGAAGGTCACAATATCACTATACAGGATGGACTTTCCTTGATCCAAATGAAGCAAATTGGCATCTATATCTCTCAAAAAACGCCATGAATAATCGTGCTTACCCCATTCACCAGATAAAGCACCCGTCATACCATCCAAATCCAAATCCGATATATGATTATATTGCCCTGTAGGATGAACAGAGAGATAAGGAGCATAGTTGGTGTTTTCTAGATTTGCCAAGTCGAGTGTGTAATATTCCATCACCTCAACAAAAACATTAGAATTTTTGTAGTCTAAAACCTTTACACTCTGGTCTTCTCCCACAACGGAAATGATTAGATTGTTCGAATTACTAGGGTCATGATGAAACCATAGCTCGTTAATTCCAAAGGATCGATCAAAGGCTATGTATTGATTGACATTTGATATGACTTCAACGGTATCGTGGCCATCACCTCTTTGAATTTTAATACCATTATCACCGTTAATGGCACTTTCCCATATGATCAGATCATTACCTGCACCGCCAACAACCTTATCACTACTAAAGCCATAAATCGTATCGTCGCCTTCACCACCATAAAATTCATCGTAGGTTCCATCTTCAACACTGTGCAAAATATCGTTGCCAGCCCCACCATAAAGTCTATCGTTACCTATTCCTCCATCTAATTCATCATCGCCAAAGCCACCATAAATAGAATCGTCCTGATCACCGCCTACAAGAATATCGTTGTCATCACCGCCTACAATCAGATCAAGTCCATTGTTTCCGTTAATGGTGTCATTACCAGCACCACCATTGAGCCAGTCATCTCCGTCATTTCCATTAATGATATCGTCACCAGTGCCACCAAAAATCACATCACGATCATCTGATCCATTAATCACATCATCGCCTGAGCCAGCATCAACATAAGTAATAGAGGGTCCATCGACTATGACTTGAATAATATCATCGTCATCTGAACCTTCCATGCGAACAATTTCATAACCAGGCCCAATAAGATGATGGAAAACAGTTTCTTCTCCGGTCACAGGGTCTATAACAGTCAAGGTAGTTTCATCAATGTTTGCCAAGCTTTCTGGGTCTACACCATTGGCTATAAGAACTTCGTTCCACCCACCATCCAGATCCTTTTCATGTGGCAAGTGTAACTCAAGCTCAGCAGCCCGTTGTAAAATTGCTGCCCAACTCTGCGCTAGTGCACTTTCTGGCTGATCCATCATGAGAGCAAGGATTCCAGTTGGGTTTTGCAGATAATTCATAAAAGCTTCGGCAACTCCGATATCTTCTCGAAACTCCTGAAGATTTCCCGCATCTGAGTTGTGCCAAGCCCGCATTATGACGGCATGGCCACCTACAAGGTCATAACTTTTAAGTAATTTGAATGTAGCATACGTTATAGCTTCACCAGAATTATCAAATTGACTTGTTTGCCCACCATCATCAATAACAAGAAATGTTCCCTCTTTCCATCCAATGGTAAGTCCTTGAGCCACCCCATTTGAGCGTAAAGCACCCCCTGTTGTCTCTAGAATAGAGTTTACACCACTGGCAACCGCATTTGACAGGTCTGCACCAATCTGAAAACCACCGCCATCATTTTGCGTGTTATCAGCCATGTAATATTCACCGGTATACTTATTGTACGACAGCATCCCCCAACTAGAAGGGTTATCTTCTCCTCCAAATGCATTCCCCAAAGCGGTACCAAACACTGTTCCTACAAAAGCACCTATTGCAATACCGATAGGTCCTCCGGCAAACCCCAAAGTGAGTGCACCTTGTATTGCACTACCAGAGGCAATCGCACCTGAGGCAATTGCCGTACTTATTGCAGATCCAATAGAACCAAAGATTCCGGCCATTTCACTCTCTGGAGAGATAACCTCACCAGCTAAACGGCTTCCCGCATAGGATGCAAGAGCATTAATGACATCAATTTCAATTACCTCTCCAACGGTCGTGTTTGGAACATTAGGATCGATAGGGCCTATAAAGTCTGGGTCAATAAAACGTGAATCGAAAATTGGGGCGCTCCAATCAAAACCTGCATTTGCCAGAGTTGTATAAACCCCGGCAGGCATGTTGTTAAATTGAATACCGAATAGCTCATTGGCTATACCTGTGGTTAGCGTTCCCGCTGTCACATCAAAGATTTCACCTCCGACCCCCTCAATGCCAATGGCCTCACCTAACTCTCCAACAATTTGGGTGCTGACTGCGGATAGAACACTGACTTGCAAATTGGACAAAAAGTCATCCAGAATATCCGGACGTGGCGCATGTGCTCCATTAACCCCGAAAATTGGGTCAAAAAAGGCTTCTCTCAAATCATTCTGTCCTGTTGAAAGAAAGTCTAAAACTTCACCCAAATTTTGCCCTAACGTTCTGGTAATGCTTGAGGAAATAATATCATGCGCCAGTTCACCATTAGCCAGTTGTTGCCCTACTATGTTCGCTATGTAACCACCGGCATACCCAAAAACAAAGTTTTCAGGATAGTGAATTTCTACTGGTTCACCACGATAAATCTCATTAACCAGACCATCTGCAAGTGTAATTTGTGCGCTGTTGGTTCTTCCATCCAAACCGACTGTTTCGACAACCTTCTGTTGAAAATCACCCTGATCATAGAGCGTAATATAACTCTGCGCTATGCCTCCATATGAAAGCTTAACGGCACTTCCACCATGTGAATTTGGGAAGTTTTCAATTGTTGCACCGTCTAAAGTGTATGTGTCAGTTGATAAATCATAGACACCGTCTGTCTTAATTTTTGAGTAGAGTTGTAATGCGGCCTGTATTTGGTGTTCTTTTGATCCGTTTTGTACAACCCAAACAAGCTGTAAGGCATTAAAATTCTGCGCCCCCAAGCCGAGGCCTTCTGCACTAACACCAAGAGGATCACTTCCTAAACCCCCGCTTATGATTTCTCCTGTCATAGCGTTTTCATTTGAAACGACTTGACCATTTGCCAAGTGATCGTCGATTTGGTCTTTGACCTCTTGAGGCAAATTTGAATATTCGGTGCTATTTGCTATATCTGGATTATCGTTGAACAATTCTTCTGCAGCGCGTCGCTCTGCCAAATATTTTTGATAGATAATCTCCTGGGCAATATATTGCTCCTGAGCTGTCAAGTTGCTCATGTCGTCTAGGCTAGCAAAAGTTTTTAAAATTGCGCCCCCATTAGAATCTTTGTAAGAAAGGGCCTTCGTTCCATCAGTTTGATTAACCAATGCATAAATATTTCCATCACTTTGTTGATAGAAAATGGTGTCTGCGCCAGACACACTATCTACCACAGCTATTTGTTCATAAAAATTGACGGTATCTCCATTCTCAGTGCTTGCGAAACCAAGTAAGGCAGAAGAGCTAACTGTTTGAATATAGTCACCAGCTATTTCACCTCTGTAATAATCAGAATTGTGGTAGACTAGTTTTGCACCAAAAGCTGTTAGGGCAAATGTATAATTTCCAAGGGAGCTAAAAACATTGATCTCATCAAAACCTGTCAGCGAAACCATATGCGAATAAGACGATGCTAGCTGACCGGTCAACGTTTGATCCACTCTGTCTTCAACGTTGATCATAACTGTGTTGATGCCAGAAATTTCCGTTCCAGTTCCTACGATAGGATCGTGTTCTGCTTCAACGCTGGTAATCCTACTTTTGTCATATCCATCAACATCAACTCCCAAATTCTCCAAATCATCTAGGCCACTATTGGCTCCGGGAGAACCAAAAACCGTTATGTCATACCCCTTTGAAACCCCGACAAGTTGAGCAATGTATCCACCGAGACTGTGACCAACTGTCTCCGATACAGGTATATAATTTGGATCATTTTGATTGTCTGTTTCGTAGCTATTTAAGAATTGAATAGCGTCAGAGTATTGATTACCGGCAAGCCCTCCTAAACCCAAACTAATATCTGCAACCAAATCTTGTATTGAAGTTATCTCAGTTCCTCTGCTGGCAAGGAATACCGTATTGGTTTGTATGTCTTTAATAATGGCACCATAATAGCCTGAAGAGGAATTAGGGTTAAAATCAGAACTTGTGCTTAGGACTTGATATCGATTTGATGGCCCAAAAACATCTCCTTGGCCTAAGTTTTCGTAGATTTTATCTGAAAGGATTGCGGCAGCTGTATAATCGGTCATAGTTATTGCCCCCCTACAGGCATATCTTCAAAAACAGTTAAAAGAAGTTCACTTGGAATGTTGATATAAATTCTAGAGTTAAAAAAAGACTCGCCCGTCGGCCTGTTGGGGTTGTTCAGACTTTTGTATTGTGGCTTGTCATATCCCCATATAGAGCCCTTGGCGTAATTAAAAGCAAAACCGTCTGGAAATAACTTATCCTTAGATATTAAATGATAGCAGTTAGCATTTGCCGAAATGTAGTCATAGCCATTGAGAACATTACTGACATAAAAAGCGAATGTGCTGCCAATGCTGTAGCTTCTTTTAGGATCATAAGTGTCATTTCTTGAGCTGAGACCAAAAGTGCTAATAAGTTTCAGTCTGTCTTTATTTGAATCAAGATCAATCCAACGGAGCAACGTGCGGTTAGCGTTCAAGTCAGTGCTCCATGTAAATTCACTCCCCGAATTATAAACTGCAACATCATTCGGCTTTTTGATCAGCATATTTACCAGACAGGCCACACCGTTTTCTGCATAGGGCTGAACATCCATTTCCATGTAATCCACGCCGGGAGACAGGTCTGATGATATGTTTTCTGGTGGAAGGTTGTATTCTTTGGCGAATTCTTCTGAGTAAACGGCTTTCCAACGGCCAATAGGCGGGTTGGGGAATTTACATTCCATCATTTCCTCAGGGCTATTCCATGGCCCTTTGCAAGAACTTGGTTTATGCGAGAGGAAATATGCACCTGCACAAAAAGCGGCCAGAAGGATGAAAACGAGCCCCTTTGAAATACGCAGATCTTTCAGCGATGAAAGTTTTATGACACTACTCCCCACATAGTTGTAAAGTCAGGATTAATCTAACCTGCGAGGGAAATGCAAGAAAATATTTTGTAAAAAAGTACATTTTCCAAAATGTGCCATAGCATTTCACATATTTGATATTTTTTATAACATGTCATCATTTTGGAAGGATTTATAGCTGAACACTAAAGTGTAATTCTGAAATCAATATATAAGTAACAGACTTACGATTCTTTTATGATTGACTCACAAAATCATTATAGGTATATTTTCCTAACCGCTAATGATTAGAGAGTCATTAT
>Ga0114899_1001121_pt1 | contig 16410 bp, 17 predicted proteins | sample MalvireepMed_215_FD_83497 | JGI IMG/M metagenome (GOLD analysis project Ga0114899, IMG submission 83497) | Marine viral communities from the Global Malaspina Expedition - Malaspina viral metaG DeepMed_215 | ecosystem: Environmental > Aquatic > Marine > Oceanic | place: Mediterranean Sea... | reverse complement strand
ATATAGGTCTTTTGCGACTTCTTCAGGGATTTGCCTTTGAGGCGGCCATAGAAGTTGCGGCGGGGGCGTTCTGTTTCACTCATGGCGGCTCATGTAGCCGCCCCGCCGCGTCACCGCAACATTCCTCTGCAGGGGGGGTGGCGAATAGGTGGGGGTTAATCATTTGTTAGGCTCCCCGCGCCTAGATGTCGGGGCAATGCAGGGGGACAGCTGATGAGCGTGGCAAGGCATGAGGCCGGCGCGGGCGATACGGCAGGCGGTACGACTACACCGGGAACTGTGGCGCGTATCCTGATCGTGGATGATCAGCGGTTTGATCGCATGCGGATCAAACGGCTTTGCGGTGGGCTCGACTTTCCCATCCGAATGTCCGAGGCGGAGAGTATCGCCGCCCTTGCCCAGCAGTTGGATGAGGGGGAGTTTGACCTGATCCTGCTGGATTACAACCTGCCCGACGGGGACGGGTTGTGCGGGCTGCAGATGATCCGGGCGCATCCGCAGAATGGTGCCGCGGCAACCGTGATGGTCACCGGGACGGATCAAACCGAGGTGGCAATTGAGGCGCTGCGCGGCGGGTGTAGCGATTACATCGCCAAGGATGAGCTTTCGCAAAGCACTTTGCGACGCTCGGCTTTCAACGCCCTGCAAAAGACAGCACTGCAACTGGGCATCACCACGCAGGAGCAGAAACGCTCAGAGGTGCAGAGCGTTCTGCGGCGCTTTGCCGGGGAATGTGCGCAGGAGATAAAGCCGATGGTCGGCGACGTGATGCGCGACCTGCGCGCGCTCGATCGGTCGAACCCGGCGCTGGTGGAGGAAGAACTGGCAAAGGTCGATTATACTTTCCTACGCCTGTGGGAGTTTGTAGAGGATCTGGCCAGCTTTCAAGGCAGCGAGCTTGCTGAAGGCGATCTTGCCGATCCGCCAAAACCGACACCGGGTCTGGGTGCCGGATGGGGCGGGGCAGTCGGGTGACGGGGCTGCCTACGGTGAGGCTGTTCGCGCGGGCATCGTAGGGCGCTTGGTGGCGCGTTGGCGTCGCGTGCCCCGCCTGCCTTTTCCGCTCGCGTGGATCGTGTCGAGCATCCCTGATTTTTGCCAGAGCCCACAGCGCCTCCACCCGGCAGACCCCCGCATATCACCGGCCAAACGCATGCATAGCCCTTGCAGGAGCGGCAAAATTGGCCTATACGCGCCCTGTCTAAGGGGCGGTTACAGCTTCGGGCGCGATATAACGGGCAGGGTCGGTACCAACCGGCCCTCTTTTGTTTGCGTTCGGCTGCGGGTTTACCGCTGTGCCTTTGCTTCGGAGTTTCTCCGGCGTGATCTGCACGGTGCCACCACAACGACCAATTGCAACTCCAGACCGGCGGAGACAACCGCGCGGCCAGAAACATTTGATAAGGATACGAAAAGCTACATGACTAAAGCAATGGACGAATTCGAAGCGCTTCTGAACGAAAGCTTCGAAATGGACACGCCCCAAGAGGGCACAGTCGTCAAAGGCAAGGTGATCGCTGTCGAAGCGGGCCAAGCCATCATCGACGTCGGCTACAAAATGGAAGGCCGCGTTGAGCTCAAAGAATTTGCTGATCCCGGCGAATCCCCCAAAATCGAAGTTGGCGACGAAGTCGAAGTTTTCCTTCGCCAAGTCGAAAACGCGCGTGGCGAAGCTGTCATCAGCCGCGAAATGGCCCGCCGTGAGGAAGCCTGGGATCGTCTGGAAAAAGCCTATGCCGCAGAAGAGCGTGTCGAAGGCGCGATCTTTGGCCGTGTCAAAGGTGGCTTCACCGTCGACCTCGGCGGCGCAGTTGCGTTCCTGCCCGGTTCGCAGGTCGATGTCCGCCCCGTGCGCGACGCGGGCCCGCTCATGGGTCTCAAGCAGCCGTTCCAAATCCTCAAGATGGACCGCCGTCGTGGCAACATCGTTGTGTCGCGCCGTGCGATCCTCGAAGAGAGCCGTGCCGAACAGCGCGCCGAAGTCATTGGCAACCTGACCGAAGGTCAGACCGTCGATGGTGTGGTCAAGAACATCACCGAATACGGTGCGTTTGTTGATCTGGGCGGCGTTGACGGCCTGCTGCACGTCACCGACATGGCATGGCGCCGCGTGAACCACCCCTCTGAGATCCTGTCGATCGGCGAGACCATCAAGGTCCAGGTCATCAAGATCAACAAAGAGACGCACCGCATCAGCCTTGGCATGAAGCAGCTGCAAGAAGATCCGTGGGATCTGGTTGGCGCGAAATACCCGCTGTCCTCCGTGCACAGCGGTCGTGTGACCAACATCACCGATTACGGCGCATTTGTTGAGCTGGAGCCGGGCGTTGAAGGTCTGGTTCACGTGTCCGAGATGTCTTGGACCAAGAAGAACGTGCACCCCGGCAAGATCGTGTCCACCAGCCAAGAAGTCGAAGTCATGGTTCTGGAAATCGACAGCGCCAAGCGTCGTGTTTCCCTTGGTCTCAAGCAGACCATGCGCAACCCATGGGAAGTGTTCGCTGAAACACACCCCGAGGGCACCGAAGTCGAAGGCGAAGTCAAGAACATCACCGAATTCGGTCTGTTCGTTGGCCTGCCCGGCGACATCGACGGCATGGTTCACCTCTCCGACCTCAGCTGGGACCAGCGCGGCGAAGAAGCGATCCAAGACTACCGCAAAGGTGACGTGGTTCAGGCCGTCGTCTCCGAAGTCGACGTTGAGAAAGAGCGCATCTCGCTTTCGATCAAAAACGTTGGCGGTGACAAGTTCGCCGAAGCTGTTGGCGGCGTGAAGCGCGGCTCGATCGTGACTGTGACCGTGACCTCCATCGAAGAAGGTGGCATCGAAGTCGAATACGAAGGCATGAAGAGCTTCATCCGTCGTTCCGACCTCAGCCGTGACCGTGCCGAACAGCGCCCTGAGCGTTTCTCGGTCGGTGACAAGGTCGACGTGCGTATCACCAACGTTGATGCCAAGGCACACCGTCTGGGCGTCTCCATCAAGGCGCGCGAGATCGCAGAAGAGAAAGAGGCGGTACAGCAGTACGGTTCCTCCGACTCCGGCGCGAGCTTGGGTGACATCCTTGGTGCGGCGCTGAAAGGCGACGACGAGTAAGCACATTTCACGTTGAATGTGTGATCTTAGCGAAGGCCCCGCATGGCAACATGCGGGGCCTTTTTGCCTTCGCGCCCCGCAGTCGAATCGCAAAATGGGATCAGGGAAGTGCGCTCAATCCCTGTGCATCAGGACCGTCGCGGGCAGTATGCGGCGGAAAAAAGCCGAAATACCAGGGGTTTCGCTGCGAAAAATCTATCGCAGCGCTGGTGGAACACCTTCCCGTGTGGGGCGTTATTTCCTATAGTCGGTTAAGACATCAATAAATTCTCGGGGGACGTGCCATGATCCGGTCGGAACTGATCCAGAAGATCGCTGACGACAATCCGCATCTTTATCAACGTGATGTTGAGCGGATCGTAAACACCGTCTTTGACGAGATCACGGGTGCCATGTCGCGTGGAGACCGGGTTGAACTGCGCGGCTTTGGTGCTTTCTCGGTTAAAAAACGAGATGCCCGCGTGGGGCGCAACCCGCGCACCGGTGAGACAGTGAATGTCGAAGAAAAGCACGTGCCCTTCTTCAAGACCGGCAAGTTGCTGCGTGACCGGCTGAACGGGAAAAGCTGATGCGTTACATTCGTTATGCATGCATCGCGCTGTTCGCGGTGGCGCTGGTTTCCGTTGCCTTGGCGAACCGAAATATCGTGACACTTCAGGTACTTCCGACCGAGATTTCAGGTTGGTTTGCGGTGAACCCATCTGTGGAACTGCCGCTCTTTATCGTGATCCTTGGCGGGATCGTCGTGGGTCTCTTGGTTGGTTTTGTCTGGGAATGGATCCGAGAGCACGGCCACCGGGCAGAACTGGCGCGGCAGGCCCGCGAGCGGCGTCGCCTAGAGCGCGAAGTAATCCGCCTCAAGGAAGAGAAGCATCAGGGAAAGGATGAGGTGCTGGCGCTGCTGGACGAAGCAGGCTAAACCCCTCCCATGCCCGAGAATGTTAACGTAAAAATTTGCGGTTTGACCGACCCCGCGGATGTGCCCGCCGCCCTTTTGGCGGGCGCACGGACACTGGGCTTTGTCTTTTTCGAAAAATCCCCGCGCCATCTGTCGCTTGAGGCCGCAGCCCATATGACGGAAGCGGTGCCAGATGGCATTTGCAAAGTCGCACTGACCGTCAACGCGGATGATGCAGCGCTTGATGCGCTGCTCGCGGCGGTGCCGTTTCTCGACATGCTACAGCTTCACGGCAGCGAAAGCCCCGCGCGGGTGGCCGAGGTCAAGGCCCGCTATGGGCTGCCAGTGATGAAGGCCGTCGGCGTTGCGGACCGCGCTGATTTGGCGGTGCTGAACGACTATGTGACGGTCGCGGATCAGCTTTTGGTCGATGCCAAACCGCCGAAGGACGCGGTCCTGCCCGGTGGGAATGGTTTGGCCTTTGACTGGCGGCTGATCGCAGGGCGGCGCTGGCCGAAGCCTTGGATGCTCGCCGGTGGTTTGAATGCAGACAACGTCGGAGAGGCGATTGCCCTTACCGGGGCGCGGCAGGTCGATGTGTCCTCTGGCGTTGAAAGTGCGCCGGGTGTGAAGGATGCGGAGCGTATTCGCGCCTTTTGCGAAGCGGCATTGAAGTAAGCCCTTTCAGATCAAAAGAAAAAAGGCCCGGTGGCAATGCCCCGGGCCTTTCTTATTCAAGTCGCCGAAGGGCCGGATCAGATCGATTGATCATAGTCGCCGACGCCCGGCTCGGTCCGGATCACTGCGTCGATATCGGCAAAGATGGCGCGCATTTCGGCTTCGGATTCGGGGCTTTCGCAAACCACGACGAGGTTCGGCGTGTTGGACGACGCCCGCACGAGGCCCCAGCCGCCGTTGTCGAGCATGACGCGCGCGCCGTTCACGGTGATCACCTCGGCAATCGCGCGCCCGCCGATCTTGTCTCCGGCCTCTGCTTTGGCGACCAGCTTTTCAACCAGACGGTCGAGGATGTCGTATTTCTCGGTATCCGCGGCGTAGGGCGACATGGTCGGCGTGGCCCAAGTCTGGGGCAGGGCGCGGCGTAGGTCAGACATGGACATGTCCGGGTTGCGGTCCATCAGCTTGCAGATTTCCACGGCCACGCGCATGCCGCAGTCATAGCCCCGGCCAATCGGCTCGGCCAAGAAATAGTGACCGGATTTCTCAAAGCCCGCAAGCGCGCCCAGTTCTTTGACGCGGCGCTTCATGTGGCTGTGGCCGGTTTTCCAGTAGTCGGCCTTGGCCCCGTGTTTTTGCAACTCAGGGTCAGAGGCAAAAAGCCCGGTGGATTTCACATCCGCGACGAAGGTGCTGTTGGGGTAGAGTTTCACAAGATCGCGGGCCATGATGACGCCCATTTTGTCGGCGAAGATTTCTTCGCCCTCATCGTCCACCACGCCGCAGCGGTCGCCGTCACCATCAAAACCAAGCGCCAGATCGGCGCCGGAGGCGCGCACGCTGTCGGCCATGTCATGCAGCATTTCCATGGCTTCCGGGTTCGGGTTGTAATGGGGGAAAGTGTAGTCCAGCGTGTTGTGGCTATCGACAACCTCGACCCCCAGCCGGCGGAACAGCTCAGGGGCGAAGGCCGAGGCGGTGCCGTTGCCAGTGGCGCAGACGACCTTGAGCTTGCGGGTCATTTTGAAGTCCCCCACGAGGTCGTCGAGGTAGGCTTCGCGCACACCGTCGACGAATTCATAGGCACCGCCCGGACGCCGCTCGCCCCGGCCATTCAGCACGATGTCGCGCAGCTCGCCCATCTCATCGGGGCCGTGGGTCAGGGGGCGCTGGAAGCCCATTTTGACGCCGGTCCAGCCGTTCGGGTTGTGGCTGGCGGTGACCATGGCGACCGCCGGAGCATCAAGGTGGAACTGCGCGAAATAGGCCATGGGGGAAAGGGCGGGGCCGATATCCTTGACCGTGATCCCGGCCTGCATCAGGCCCAGCATCAGCGCATTCTTGATCGACAGCGAATAGTCGCGATAGTCATTGCCCACGGCGATGACAGGCTCGATCCCGCGCGCGTGCATTTGCGTGCCAAGGCCAAGGCCAAGCGCGGTGATGCCGGGCAGGTTGATGTCGTCGGGATATTTCCAACGCGCGTCATATTCGCGAAAGCCTGTCGGGGTGATCATCGCATCGCGGAGAAATTCCCAAGTGTTCGGGGTCACGGTGGAGGCCGGTTTACTCACGTCAAATACTCGCTTTATAGAATAAATTTAGAAAGTCAGCGGATGGCTTTTTGCCAGCGCATCGAATTGCATCAACAGGTTGATCAGCCCCGGCATCTGGTCGAGGTAAATCATGTTTGGCCCATCGCTGGGGGCGCGATCGGGGTCTTCGTGCGTCTCCATAAAAATAGCGGCGACGCCAATGGACGCGGCGGCACGGGCCATGACGGGCGCAAACTCGCGCTGACCGCCCGAAGAGCCGCCCTTCCCACCCGGCTGCGCGACGGAATGTGTCGCGTCCATCACCACCGGATAGCCGGTTTGGGCCATCTGCGGCAGGCTGCGCATGTCGGCAACCAACGTGTTGTATCCAAAGGTCGTGCCGCGCTCGGTCAAGAGGATGTTTTTATTGCCGGTGCTTTCGATCTTGTCGACGATGTTCTGCATTTCCCAAGGGGCAAGGAACTGGCCCTTCTTGACGTTCACGGCCTTGCCCGTCTCGCCAGCGGCCAGCAGGATATCGGTCTGGCGGCAGAGAAACGCAGGGATCTGCAGCACGTCGACCACTTCGCCAGCCTGGGCGCATTGCGCTTCGTTATGCACATCCGTCAGCACGGGCACATCATTGGCGCGGGCCACGGATTGCAGGACTTGCAGCCCCTTTTCAATGCCCAAACCACGTTTGCCCGAGAGGGAGGTGCGGTTGGCCTTGTCATAGCTGGCCTTGAAGATGAACTGCGCGCCAGCTGCGTCACAGGCTTCTTTCAAGATACCTGCGATCATCTGCGCGTGGTCTTCGCTCTCCAACTGGCAGGGGCCAGCGATCACGGTGAGGGGACGGTCGTTGCCGACGGTCAGGTTGCCAATGCGCAGCTGGGTCATGAAGTTACCTGTTCTCTTAGAATGGACGCTGTCAGGGACAACATCAGGTAGATGCCTGCAAAGATAAGGAAAGCCAATATCGTGTTTTCGAACTTGCGGGGGTAGGTCGCCTCGTCCGGGGCCACGGGATTTACGGCCACGGTAAGGTAGCGCACCTGCCGCCCGGCCTCGGTTCGGGCTTGCTCCATTGCGGTTTGCGCGCTTTGCAGCACCATGTCGGCGGCGGCCAGATCGGCCTGCGCAAGCTGCGCCGCGACCGCCTGTTGCGCCAGCGAGTTTTCGCCTTCGTTGGCGGCGGTCATGCGTTCGCGCAGTTTGGTCAGCTGTTCGCGAAGCCGCCGCACATCGCCGCGCGCGCCGTCGACCTTGGCTTGGTTCGGGCGCTGGTTGTCGAGCAGAGCGGCGAGTTCGAGTTCTTTCTCAATCAACAGGGTTTCGTAATTGGTGATCTGGGTCCGGATCGAGGCGATCATCGCTTCGGGATCGACGTTGTTGTCGACCTGCAATTTGATCAGCGCCTCCTGCGCCGCGCGGCGGTTTGTCTGCGCGGTCTCATAGCCTTCGAGCGCGTCGCGCATGCCGTCTTCGCGCTTTTGCTTGCTCAGGTCGTTGACCCGCTCTTCGGCATAGGTGAGCAGACGTTTCGAGAACTCTTCCGACACCTCTGGATCGGCGGCGATGACCTCCATCCGGATCACGCCTTCGGTCGGGTCATAGCCGATTTTGACGTTCTTTTTGTAGGTCTTGTAGGATTCCTCATTTGTGGGGTTTTCCGAAAGTCGCTGGATCGCGTCGATCTGCGGGTCTGCGAAATGCGTGCGAAAGCCTGCGTCTTCGTCAAGGCGCAGCATCGCGTCTTTCGATTGAAGATAGGCCTGCGTGGCGATGCTGTCTGCGCTATTGGCGAATTGCGTGGGCAGTAACCCGCCAAAGGGGCTGTTGCCGCCGCCGCCTTCGTTCTGGATGATCAGAAATTGGCTTTCAGTGGCATACATCGGCGTGGCGATTTTGTAGAAATAATAGCCCGCCGCAAAGGTCGGTAGCATGACAAAGAAGGCGAGCCGCACCATCAGCATGGCCGCTTTACGGCGACGGCGGCGGGTGATGTCGCGCTGAATGTCGGAAATCTCGCGCTGGCGGCGCTCTGCGGGGCTCACATCGGTCGAGGGCAGGCCGCGGGGGCCGCGCGGGGTGGTCTGCGGCAGCTGCACCTTTGCGTCGCCGGGCTGCCCACGGGTGGCGGGCAGATCGCTGCCGCCCTGATCTCCCGATTGCGGCACCACGAGTTCCAGCATGTTGGACCGCTGAAACGGGTCGATCCCCTTGGCGCGCAAAAGGCGCACCGCGTCGAAATCTGAGGTCGGTGCCAGCCCGTGTTTCTGTGCCACGCGGCGCGCCATGCGCAATTGGCGGCCCGTCAGCCCTTCGCGGCGGATCGCATCAATATCCTGCTCGGCCGACACTTCCTTGGCCGAGGATACCTCTCCACTGCGGGGGCTTTCAGGATCGGAGGTTTTGCCGCTGCGCGCGGCATGTTCCAAGGCTTCCTTGCTGTACGACGGTTCTACCTGCGTTGCATCGGCCACGGCGCGCAGCTTGGCCGTTCTCTCGGCCTTTTCGGCATCGGTCTGAGATGCCTGCGCTTTCGCTGCACTGCTCGGCGATGCGCCGGAGGCCGCGGGCGGCGGTGCCTTGCGGATGCGGAATTTCCTAGCCTTGGGTTTCGTAGTCATAGAGCTGTTTCGCTTCTTCCAAGGTGTCGAACATATGTAATTTACCATCCAAAAGGACAGCGGCGGAGCGGGCGAACTTTTCAAGCGTATGGGCCTGATGCGAAACGATGATGATCGTCGTGGTTTGCAGCCGTTCTTTCAGAATGTCGCCCGCCTTGCGGTTGAACTCTACGTCTGTCGTGCCGGGCATGCCTTCGTCAATCAGATAGATATCAAAATCCAGCGCCAACATCAGCGCGAAAGAGAACCGCGCCCGCATCCCCGCGGAATAGGTGCCAAGCGGTTGGTCAAAATATTCGCCCAAGCCGCACAGCCAGCGGCAAAAACTTTCGACGTAATCCGGGTCGAGCCCATAGAGCCGCGCGATATAGCGGGCGTTTTCCATGGCTGAGACTTTATTGACGACGCCGCCCATAAAACCCAATGGAAACGAGATGTTACAGCTTCGCCTGATCTCACCGTCATCCGGTTTCTCAAGCCCGGCCATCATGTTGATCAGGGTGGTTTTGCCGGTGCCGTTGGGGGCCAGAATGCCCAAGGACTTGCCCAGTTCCACGCGAAAAGACACCCGGTCAAGGATGACCTTGTGCTGCGATCCCGTCCAAAAGGACTTGGACACATTTTCAAATTCCAGCATTCCCTGCTCCGGTTGGTGCTGAGCGCGGCCTCTCGGCGCCTCTTGTATCAGAGGTACCTTAACCGTTTATTCACCGAATTTGACCACAATATGTCGAAATGCAGGCGATGGCCGCCGCAAGTCGCCGTGAGGGCAGGGCGCGAGCAGCGCTGCGGAGGCTCAAACCGCCGCCTGCAGCGCGGTTGCTGAGCAAGCCGCCGGGGTGATGTCGGCTTGCCTATCTGCGCGGCGGTCGGTGCGGTGGTCAGTGCAGCGTGTGGGTGCTTTCGGTTGGGGTCATCTCGCCGATGTAACTGACGTTCATCAAGGCCGCCTGCGTGCGGTCGCCGTCGATGTTTTGCACAGGGCCCACGGGCACGGCGCTCATCAGGCCAAGCCGGGTCATCCACCGGCTAAAGGTGGCAGGCACAATGCCCAAAACGTGGCTTGCGCCCATGGCATAGGCGGCACCGGCCATCTGGTTCATGAGCATACGTTGCACGGCAATGCGGCGCTGTGCGGGGACCGCGCTGGTCAGGAAAAGGCGGGTGGCTTCCCAGATGTCATCGCGGACGGGCGCTTTGAAAAACAGCACGTCCTGCGGAATGTCCGGCAGCATCCCGAGCTGCGCATCGCGCAACATGTAGCTGTACTGCGCGCAGGTCGAGGTGGTGGGCATCAGACGCACGCCGCCCATGACCTCTCCATACTCGTGCAGAACGATCCAGCGCGCGCGGGGCGTGTCGTACTGGTCAAACTCCATCCCATCAACCTGAGGGAGATCCCATTGCTTGTCATCGATAAAGATTCGGCGTCGGGCCCGGAGAAAATTGACGAATAATTCACCGTGCTGATGCATGTTCAAAAACGACAAAGTTGTGGCACGCATGTAAGGATTGGCCAGGGCGAGGGCCTCGGGGCTATAGGGGTCAGGTTCAGCCGCTTTGGGGCCAAGGAGTTTACGAGGAAAACGATTATTTTTAATTTCCAACGCTTTAGCGTCTTGTGGCGTCAGTTCGGGAAGAACATCCTGCCAAGATTTCCCACTGAAGCTCCGTCCTTGCAGACTCATGTTTGACCTCGAAAATTCGCTGTAAAAATACTTCTTATCAAGAGGCTAACCTCTAGTTGCATGAAATGGCCATACTTATGTCCCATTTCCGGGTGTAGAAGGGGGGAAGATCGCGTCTAACATGTGCGACGATGCCGAAATGCAACATGTTAAGGGCGTTTGTCGGCAGAATGCTGACATTCGAGCAGCCGACCGAAGAAAACGAGAGCGATGTCGCAGGAAAAAGTAACATACGGGCCGATTCATACGCCGCATCTCGCTGACGCGACTAAGGTGCAGCAGATGCGGGATTATTCCCAGGTCGGCGTTAACCTGTTTTGGCAGCGGCAAATGATATTTGCGGCGGCCATTTGCCTGTCCGCTTTCTACTACGAGCTTTGGCTGTCGATCACGACGTTGATCTTTATCGCGATTTCCGAGACCTTTGACTACCTTCTCTTTTTGCGCATCACCCGGTGGCGCGGGCGCAGCCCGCGTTTGGCGCGGTTGTTCATGAACCGCATCTACATCGGGACAGTGCTAAGCGCCGGGGTGATCAGCTATTTCGCGCTTGGGATTGCGCTTCAGCAGGGGGCGACGACCCATTTCCTGCCGCTGTTCTTCCTATTCGCGGCAGCGCTTTTTGCGTCGATGAACAACCATCATATCCTGCCGGTGCTGATGCTGCGGCTTGCAATCTATGGGGCGACATTCCTGTTCATTCCAATCTGGGACATCGTCCGCACCGGGGCGAGCATAGAGTCCGAGCTTTGGACCCAGTTGTTCACCGTGGTCTTCGTGCTTTATTTCATCGTCGATTGCTCGCGTATCTTCATGAAAATGTACCGCACCAACCTGCGCCAGTTGGAAGAGCTGAAAGCAGAGCATGAGAAAACCAAGATCGCATTTAAGGTAAAGACCGAATTCGTCTCCACCATCAGCCACGAGCTGCGCACGCCGATGACATCGATCAAAGGGTCGCTCGATATGGCCTGCGCCGGGGTTCTGGGTGAAATGACCCCGCAGATGGAGAAGGTCTTGAAGATCGCGCAGCGCAATTCGGCGCGGCTCACGTCGATCATTAACGAGATTCTCGACCTGCAAAAGTTCGAGGCGGGCAAGGTGAGCTTTGATATCGAACCGCTTGAAGTGCAAACGATTATCGAAGACGCGATTGAGCTTAATCAGGCCTTTGCAGGCAACTTGGGCGTGACGCTGCGCTATGCCAAGCCTTCGGACGCAGCGGGCATTGCCACCGATGAAAAACGCCTGCAGCAGGTGATGTCCAACCTTCTGTCCAATGCGGCCAAATTTTCGCCCGCGGGGTCGACGGTGAAGGTCACCTCCGTCAAGCACGAGGATAAGGTGCGGATCAACGTGATTGACGAGGGGATCGGCCTTGCGGAATCCGAGCGGGAGAAGGTCTTTGACGAATTCTCGCAGATCGACTCGTCTGACCAGCGCGCCGTGGGTGGCACCGGTCTGGGCATGAACATCTCCAAGCGGATCATCGAAGCCTTGGGCGGTCAGATCGACTACTTCAAAAACGCGGGCCCCGGCACGACGTTCTATATCGATATGCCCTTGGGCAATGGGTCCGGGCGCGAGTTGGCGCATGGGATACATGTCAAAGATATGGTGAACGGGGACGGGCCGATCGGCGATGAAGAGCCCCAGAAACCTTCCGGGGATCGGGCCGCGGCCTAGGTTCGCGGCGGCCCGGCCCGTCGTCAGTGGCCACTCACTTTCGTCTCGGCGCAGCTTTGTTGTGCGTTTTTCGTGGCCTGCGTGCCGTGGTGCGGATCAAAGCGGTCTGCCAGCACCGCTTTGATCTGATCGCGGATGTGCGCAGGGGGATGCCCGTGCCCCATTAGGCCACCAATTGCCAAGCCATGCCCGCGAAGATGGCTCCGACAAAGGCAAAGGCAAGATAGGCGGCAAAGACATGCGGTTTGACCAGCGCCCAGACAGCAATGGCCGCCGGGATGCAGCTGACCCCGCCAGCGATGACAAAGGACATGGCCGCGCCTTGGGTCATGCCTTGGGCCAACAGCGCGTCGATCAGGGGGACCGCGGCATAGCCGTTGAGATAGGCCGGTGCCCCTACCAAAGCGCCAAGGATAATGGGCATGATCCCGGTGCCGCCCAAGATATTGGCGATCCATTCTGCGGGCACGTAGGTCAGCATCAAGGCTTCGACCACATAGGCGAGCGTAAGCCATTTCACGAGGAAAGCCGCGTTGGTCAGCGCCGTGTCGCTAAAGCTCGCGCGGCGCTCGGGCTCTTGCCAGAACTTCCAAACCGGCGCGCCGGAGAAGGGTTTGGCCGAAGAACAGCAGCTGCTTTTCGCGGGCTGGGCGCGCAGCGGATCATTAAAGAGCGGGGTCCGCGATAGGGCCAAGACGGTGAAGCCGCCGACCATGCCAACGCCGAGTGCTGCGATGGTTTTCGCCACTGCGAAATCGAACCCCAGCGTGCCGGAGGTGATCGCGAACATCGCCGGATCCATCAAGGGGGAGGCAAGCCAGAAGGCCATAACCGCACCCAGCGGGGCGCCAACGGCGAGCAGGGCAGCGATAAAGGGGATCACCTCGCAGCTGCAAAAGGGCGACAGCCCGCCAAGGGCGGCGGCCATGACCACCATCCGGGCCGGATTGCCCTCAAATGCGCGGGCGAGCAGGCTCTCGGCGCCGCTGGCTTTGAGATAGGCCACGGCCAGCACGGCGAAGGCGATGAACGGGGCGGTGCCCAAAAGCGCTTCGGCGGTGAAGATAACGGTCGGCACGATTTGCGGGGGATCCAGCAGGGCGATGAGGGCAAGAAGAGCCAAGGTGATGCCCCAAGCGCCTTTCAAGAACGCCAGTCGATGGAGCACGGGAGGGGATTGCGTGGTTTCAGCCATGATCATGCTCCGTACATTCGTTGATTGCGTCTGCGCAGCATTCGGTGAGCAGGAAATTCGCCAGCGCCTGCACTTCTTCATAGGCGACGGCGGCGCAAATTGTGCTGCGGCCTTGCTTTTCTTGTTTCACCAATCCGGCAGAGGCCAAGAGTTTCAGGTGATGCGTCAGGGTCGAGCCGGTCACCCCGGTGCGTTCGCCCAGCGTGCCGATGCTCAGCCCCGCCGATCCGGCGCGCACCAAGGTGCGCAGCACCAAGAGACGTTGTTCCGATCCAAGTGCTGCAAAGCTGCTGGCGGCGAGGGTGAGGGCGGGGGTTGCGGATTCTTGTTTCATGATTCTAGAAATATCGAAATGTCAGCCTTACGCAAGCTTTATTTCGATATTTGTCGAAGTGATCTGCTGCGGCCCTTTATCTTTCGGCCCTACCGCTTATCTCCTCCTCATGAAGGATATCCGAGATGATCTGGCGGCCTGCCGCCTTTGTGCCGAGCGGTTTGCCGTGACGGCGACCCAGCATCGCCCACGGCCCATCGTCTGGTTCAAACCCGGCGCGCGGCTGCTGATTGCCAGCCAAGCGCCCGGCAAACGGGTGCATGAGGCGGGCAAGCCGTTTTGGGACATGTCCGGCACCCGTCTGCGCGACTGGTTGGGCTTGGACGAGGCGACATTCTATGACCGCGACCGTGTTGCCATCGTGCCGATGGGCTTTTGCTTTCCCGGCTATGACGCCAAGGGCAGTGATTTGCCGCCGCCGCGTATCTGTGCGCAGACATGGCGTAAACCGGTGCTTGAGATGTTACCTGACCTGCGGCTCACGGTTCTGATCGGGGCCTATGCGATGAAGTATCACCTGCCCGGATTTCGCAATGTGACCGAGGCCGTGGCGGGCTGGCGCGATCATCCGCCGGGGGTCTTTGCCTTGCCTCATCCGTCTTGGCGCAATACCGGATGGTTGAACAAGAATCCCTGGTTCGCGGAAGAGGTCTTGCCCCGTCTGCGCGCCGCCGTGTCCGAGGTGATGAATGACCGACCGCCAAACTGACCCCCAAGCAGACCCTAAGACAGCCCGGCTGATTGAGCCGACCCCGCTGGACCAAGCCCATGCCGCGATGATGGCCGCTCCCGAGGATGACGCCGCCCGCCTGCGCTTTTACGAGCGTATCGCGGATGTTGAGCTTTTCATGCTGTTGGAGGATGAGCCGCAGGGCGATCAGATCAGCCCGGTGCTGCTGGAAGACAGCTATGTCATGGTTTTCGACCGCGCCGCGCGGCTCTCGGCCCATGTGGGGGAGGCGTCTCCCTATGTGGCGCTTTCGGGCCGGGCGATTGCCGCGATGTTGGAGGGCCAGCCGCTTGGCATGGCGGTGAACATCGGCGTGGCCCCGTCGGAAATCCTGTTGCCTGCCGAGGCGTTGGACTGGCTGCGCAGCACCTTGGCCCATGCGCCGGGCGAAGTGGAGGCGGGTATTGATCAGGTGTTCCCGCCGCAGGGGCTGCCAGAAACGCTGATCGCCGCGATTGATGCAAAGCTCGCCACGGCTACGGGCATGGCGGCGGGGGCCTTCCTCGTTGGGGTTGAATATACCGGCGGCGGGCGCGGGCATCTGCTGGCCTTCGTCGGCGCGATCCCCCGTGCGCAGGACGCGCTGGTGCGGGCAGCCTCAGAGGCGCTGACTTTCTCGGGGATCGAGGCGGGGGCGATGGATGTGGGCTTCTTTGGTCCCAACGATGCGGTGGTCGAAAAACTGGCCCGCGTTGGCCTGCGCTTTGACCTGCCGCAGATGGAGCCTTTACAGAACACGCCCCGGATGGCCCCGGGCAGTGATCCGGCGAAACCGCCGAAACTGCGCTAATTTTGCCTTGAGGCAAAGAAAAGGCGGGCAGGGCAATCACGCCCGCCCGCCTTTTTCATTCCATCGCGCCGGTCTTAGCGGCGGCGGTCGCGCCGGGCGCTCATGGGTTGGAAGGCGACGCCGACATGGGCCTCGCAATAGGGTTTGCCCTGTTGCACGGGCAGGCCGCAGAACCAGAAGTCATCGGTCGCGGGGTCGCCGACGGGCCATTTGCAGGTCCGCTCGGTCAGTTCCATCAGGCCGATCTTCTTGGCCTTCTTCTCGACTTCGCTGACCTTGGCAAGCGCCTCTGGGCTGATCTCATTGGCCGAAGGCTGCGGCGGCAGCGGTTGGCCTGCGGGGATGATCTGCTTGCGCGCGGGCAGGTTGGGCTTGGGCGCCGGGGCTGCGGCGGGCTCTTCGGCTTCGGGCGCAGGGGCGGCTTCGGCCTCGGGTTCCGCGGCTGGCTTGGCGGCGGGCTTTGGCTTGGCCTCGGGCGCTGCGGGCTTGGCCTTGGGCTCTGGCTTGGCGGCCGCTGCGGCGGGTGCCCCGGCTGTGCGGTTCGACAGGCCCAGACGGTGCACCTTGCCAATCACGGCATTGCGCGTCACCCCGCCCAGTTCTTTCGCGATCTGGCTGGCGGACTGGCCTTCGCCCCACATCTTTTTAAGTGTCTCTACGCGCTCATCAGTCCAGGACATACGGGGTTCCCCAGTTAAAAAGCGGCCCCATAGCCCGGACCGCTTTGTCAGTGTATCGGCCCCCATTTTATCTTCTGGGGCCGCAGGTGCAAGCGCCGATGCCCCCTGAGGGCGGCGCGCTGCGATTGGGGCTTTACGTGGGGGATGAAGGGCGGCTATGCAAGGCCCATGATCAAATGTGCCACATATTCCATCCGACGACGCTTCGTTCGATAAACATGGCGCCCTTCAGGGGCGGCGTGATGGCCTGATCTCGCAGCAGACATGCTGCACCCTTTCAAAAACAACCAAATCCCATTGACCCTGCGCCAGCCCCATGCCCTTTTACCGGCGTGACGCGGCCCTCTTTCAAGGACAAACAGATGATCCCTTCCGTTCTGCCAACCTACAATCGCGCCCCTTTGACCTTTGTCAAAGGCGAAGGCACATGGCTGATCGAGGCGGATGGGCGACGTTTTCTCGACCT
>Ga0114899_1001119_pt1 | contig 16427 bp, 16 predicted proteins | sample MalvireepMed_215_FD_83497 | JGI IMG/M metagenome (GOLD analysis project Ga0114899, IMG submission 83497) | Marine viral communities from the Global Malaspina Expedition - Malaspina viral metaG DeepMed_215 | ecosystem: Environmental > Aquatic > Marine > Oceanic | place: Mediterranean Sea... | reverse complement strand
TTTTGAGCAAGAGAATGGAAAACAAAGCTGATCCGACTAACTGGGTTATTTTAAAATTTGGTGGCAGTAGTGTAGGTGAAAGCAAACACTGGCAAACCATCGCTGATCAGGTCAAGCTAAATACAGATAAAGGATTACGTCCACTACTAGTTTTGTCCGCGCTTAAAAATGTTTCAAATTTACTAGAGGAACTTCTGCATAAAGCCCTCGCTGGCGACCATCCGAGCGCTATAGAGCACTTAAAACGACACCACTTGGAGTTTGCTTCTCAATTAGGTCTTGAGCTTAGCCAGCAATTGTCTCCTTGGTTTAAACAGCTAAAAAACGATTGCGAACAGATCCATCAAGCCAGTTTTATATCAGCTAAGTCACACGCAAAGGTTGTGTCTGTAGGAGAATTGTTATCTACCACCATAGGATTTAATTATTTAAATCAACACTTTGACTCAAAGAAAATTAAATTCTGCTGGCAGGATGCTCGCTTATTGCTAAAGTCAAAAAGGCAGCCGACAAATCAAAATGACCAATGGCACCACTACACTAGCGCCGAATGTGATTATCAAATTGATTTAAAGTTTGAAGAGCAATTCACGCAAAACTCTTGTAATGAGTTAGATCAAAATCCTATGGTATTTATCACTCAAGGTTTTATCGCTTCAGATGAAAATGGCGATACCGTTTTACTAGGAAGAGAAGGCTCAGATACTTCAGCGGCCTATTTGGGGGCAAAATTAAACGCTCAGTCAATTCAGATATGGACCGATGTGCCTGGTGTTTTTAGTTGCAATCCACAACAAAATAATCAGGCCAAACAGCTCAAACACTTAAATTATTTAGAAGCCAAACAAATGGCACAATTTGGCGCAAAGGTTTTACATCCTAGAGCATTACAACCCGCGACTGACAGTGCAATTCCATTGTTAGTTAAAAGTACGCATCATCCAGTTGAAACAGGAAGCTTGATCGATAAGCAAATTAAGCCATTGCCCGCAATTAAAGCGGTGGTGAATGAATCACCAGTTATCTTTATTAAACAATCAATCGATTATAAACAAAGCTTAGAAAAACTTTTTGCTTTGGGCTATGACATTATTTTTAAAATTGAAGATAGCTTAACTGAAGTGACAAACAGCGCAACGATTTTACATTACAACAATAGTGACATGGATGAGCCAAACCTGGAATCCCTGACTCTGTTATTTAACCAGAATACCAGCATCGCTAATTGCACGAGTACTATATTAAACAAACTAGCACTGATCAGTATTATTGGCACCGCCAGCGAATCTGAATGGATACAAAAAGTAAAACAGTTTTGTGTAAATCAGAAACAACTATCACTATTGCAATTATTTAGTTCACGCAAACAAGGCAGAGTAAATCTATTGGTTGCAGAAGAAACAAGCGAAAAATGGTGCCATATTTTGCACCAAGAATTGATTGAAAATGAGCGTTGCCAAAACCAATTCGGTCCTGGCTGGTTAGATTTTTAATTTATAGTCATAACCAAAATACGGGCTATAACCCTACAGGATATTGGTTAGACTTTTTCAAGGTCGATAAAACAACTGACGACTTCATTTTTCCAAGACAATTAAGTACCGACAGCTTTTCTACCATAAACCTTTCATACTCTGCGATATTATTACAAACGACTTTGAGTAAATAGTCATCATCACCAGTAACGTGATAGCACTCCATAACTTCATCTAACTCTTGAATTGCCTGATGGAACTCTTTTATCGCTTCGTGTGTATGTGGATGTAAAGTAACCGAAACCATCATAATGGTGCCTAAATTAATTTTTTCAGGATTAAGTCTTGCTTCATAACTTTCAATAAATCCTTGAGATTCCAGTTTTTTGACTCTCTCTAAAGTCGGGGGCGGCGATAATCCTAATTGGCTAGAAAGCTCTTTATTGGTGATCCGTCCATTAACTTGCAGTATTTGCAGAATCTGTTGATCGGTTTTATCCAGTTGCATCGTTAATTCACAGTCTATAAATGTAGCAAACAGCATATTTTATCTATTTCAGTTAGTCCAGACATCTGCTATAAATATCAAACTAAATTAACCATCAGGATAAAAAATGAAAAACATAAGCCGTCTTTTAGCTCACTCGGGGCTTGTTCTATCTATTTTGTTAACAGCCGCGCCAGCTAATGCTGAGCAGACAGACAAACTCGCTTCGATTGTCGCCGGTAAACATCGCAGTGAAGAATCAAGTGCAAGGGATCAGTACCGTCATCCAATAGAAACCCTTAATTTCTTTGGTATTAAAGATACAATGACAGTGATTGAAATAACCCCTGGCGGCGGTTGGTATACAGAAATTCTTGCACCTTTCTTAAAGGATAATGGTTTATACATTGCTGCTGGTTATGATCCTCAGTCTGAGAAGAATTATTTTAAAAATAAAGCAATACAGTTTCAATCAAAACTAGACGCGAACCCTGAAGTCTACGGAAAAACTCAAACTAGCATTATGCAAGCGCCTGATAAGCTCAATTTTGCCAAAGCAGATTCTGCCGATATGATCTTGTCATTTAGAAATACCCATAACTGGCACCGTTCAGGGTCTTCTGAAGCTGTTTATACCGCTATTTTTAAAGCACTCAAACCTGGTGGTGTTTTTGGATTAGTGCAACATAGGGCAGGACATCATTTTCCATTAGATACTAGCGGTAAAATGGGCTACTTGAAACAGTCAGAAATAGCCAAATTGGCTAAAAAGGTTGGTTTCAAGTTGGTAGAAAGATCTGATATTAACGCCAACCCTAATGATAAAAGAGATTACGAGAAAGGTGTTTGGACTCTTCCACCCTCTTATCGTTTAAAAGATCAGGATAGAGAAAAATATAAAGCCATTGGTGAGAGCGACAGAATGACGCTTAAATTTGTTAAGCCTCATAAGTTTTAATTGATAACTTTAGAAAATAACAAAAACGGCTCCTAATGGAGCCGTTTTTGTTTATTGACTAGAAAAACTAAATAAACTTTACTCGATTCTAATAGTGGCGCTTTTAATAGTCAGCTTTTCTTTGGGTTTTCCACTATATGAACCAAAGCTTTCTAATCGGTTTAAAGTATCAATCCCCATAATGACCTGGCCAAAAATTGTATGCCGTCCGTCTAAGTGTGGCGTTGGTTTAAATGTAAGGAAAAACTGGCTTCCGTCGGTATCTTCACCTGAGTTAGCCATACTTAACACACCCGGTTTATCATGCTTGACGTTAGGGCTGAACTCACCAGAGTACTTATAACCCGGACCGCCCATTCCATTGCCCATAGGATCGCCACCTTGCGCCATAAAACCAGTAATCACTCGGTGAAAATCTAATCCATCATAAAAGCCGAGTTTGGTTAAATAAATGGTGCTGGAAACGTGCATAGGCGCAGTATCGGCCATCAATAATACCGTTAAATTCCCTTTGTTGGTTCTGAGTTCCCAGAAATAACTTTTATTTTTCTCAAACTCGATTTGTGGCGGTTTATTGAGGTTTCTTTTCCAACCCGCCTTTTTTCTATCGATATTCTGTTTATCGATAAACTCATTGATCTGCGCTAGTGCAGGATCCTCCGCTTGACTACAAGCCGAAAATATTAACGAGCAAATACAAAGAGATACCAACATCAGTGGTCTCGATACTTTCTTTACCCATGATTCTCTTTTTTTCATAAAGGCCTCTTTTAGTTTGTCCTAAATAATTAACCGAATCATTATAAGGTGGCTTATAAGATTATTCTACGATTATTGACTACACTAAAATATTCAATAGAATGTTTTGCAGTTATGCCATGAAACCAAGCAAAAGTCAGGTCTTATTCGCCCGCCAACCCATATTCGCCTCAGATAACCAGCTATATAGTTTTGAATTACTTTATCGAGGAGTCAATAGTGATCAAGCTGACTTTGATTGCGCTAACAAAGCCACCTGTGAGCTTATTGTTAATTACTGTAGTGGTATTTTAGAAGACGATGATGCCCCACAGGTAAAAATATTCATCAATCTCACTCGAGACTTAATCCTGTCAGATTATTTTTTCCCGCTCAACCCTGCCAGAATCGTAATTGAAATATTAGAAGATGTCGAAGTAGATCAATTATTAATTGATAAGTTAAAGCAGTTAAAGAAAGCAGGTTATACATTTGCGCTCGACGATTATGTATTTGAACCAAAGTTTGAACCCCTATTACCTTTAGTCAGTTATATCAAAATTGAATTACTCGATATCAGTAACGACTCACTTAAACAAAAATTTGAAAGACTAAAAACACTGATTTTAAAAACACAGAAGAAATTACCGACTCTATTGGCCGAAAAAGTTGAAGATAAGCAACAATACGATTTTTGCGTTAATTTAGGTTTTGATTTATTTCAGGGGTATTACCTGGAACGTCCTCAATTAGTTTACGGTAAAAAAATCAGTCATAGTTCTGAAAGCGCATTGCAAATAGTCGCTAAGATGCAAGATTCAAAGCTCCCTATTGATGAGTTATGTCACGTTATTGCTCGCGATACAAAGCTCAGTTACCAACTGCTCAAAATAGTGAATAGTCCGTTATGCCGTGTCCCTAAAGTAGTCAGTAGCCTAAAAGAAGCAGTTGTTTTTCTGGGATTAGAACAAGTTAAAAAGTGGGCTATGGCATTGGTTTTATCCGGTAGTAGCAGCCAACCAGCCGAATTATTCAGAATTTTAATGACGAGAGCTCGTACCTGTGAGTTATATGCAATCAGTCAGAAATATGACAAACCAGAATCATTTTTCATCATCGGCCTTTTTTCTGGGATTGACGCAGTGATGATGGCAGATAAAAAATGGCTGGTTGATAAACTCGATTTAACCGAAGAAATCAATGAAGCACTGCTATATCAAAAAGGACTTAAAGGAAAGGTCTTAAAAATGGTAGTCGCCTTAGAACATGCGGACTGGTCGCAAACTAATCAATTAAGTTTTGATGAACAAATAGAGTTATTTGCCGTGCATGAAACCGCTATTAACTGGGCGCACAAACTTTGTTTAATGATTTAAATTTGTCACTTGCAATCAAGCTTCATTACCAATATTTTTTTGGGGTTCGTCTTTGTCAAACAACTTTTCTTTCAATCTCATTAGAGATAACAAAAAGGCTCCAGCCAATAGTCCGAAAATCAGATCAAAAAATATCGGTGAAATAACGCCTAAAATACTTCCAACATGAGGTATTTGAGCAACCATTTCATTCAATTGTTCAACTTCTAGCGCAATAAAGTGAAACCCATGTAATAAAATGCTACCACCGACTAAAAACATTGCGATAGTGCCCACAATTGTTAGCGCCTTCATTAAAAAAGGTGCGAAAGCCAATAAGGCGTTTCCAACACCGCGTTTAATTCCTGCCCAGAATGTTGTAGCTTTATCTTTAACCAGATAAAAGCCAGCATCATCTAGTTTGACTATGCCCGCAACCAACCCATAAACCCCCACGGTGATGGCAATAGCGATAGTAGAAACCACACCGACCTGAACAGTAAATGTAACATCTTTAACTGTTCCAAGTGCGATCACGATAATTTCTGCTGATAAAATGAAATCGGTTCTTATCGCGCCTTTAATTTTTTTGTTTTCGTACTCGACCAAATCAATATCAGGATCACTCAAAACTTCCATCATTTTTTTATGCTTGTCAGCTGAGTCTGATTTTTTATGGGTAAAATGATGAAAAACTTTTTCAAACCCTTCAAAGCATAAATAAGCCCCCCCAAGCATTAACAATGGCGTAATCAACCAGGGGGCAATTGCGCTGATTAAAAGTGCAGCAGGTACTAAGAGCAGTTTATTTTTAAATGAACCTTTAGCAACAGCCCAAACAACCGGTAGCTCCCTTTCTGCACGTATACCCGACACTTGCTCCGCGTTTAATGCTAAATCATCACCTAGAACGCCTGCAGTTTTTTTGGCGGCCACTTTAGATAAAATAGCCACATCATCTAAAACCGTTGCAATATCATCGAGTAGAGCTAATAAGCTAGAACCTGACATGAAAGAAGTCTCAATAGGTTAATTAATTTAAGGAAAACTTGTTCTTACCAAACGAATAATAACCAAAATTTATCGATATGCGAAAGAAAATGATTGAAAAAATGAAAATCGATTGTAGTAACTACAACACGCTTAATCAAATTATTGTTCAGTGGCTCGACGAGGGCCACCGATGTGTTCAATATAAACATCCATTTTAGCAGGCTAGCCTTTATATCAACTGCGAAGTTTTAATGAAAAGAGAAAACTATAAATTGATTCTAAATGTAAAAAACAACCATTATCCCATTGTGAGATATTGCATTTCTGCTACACTTATACTTACCATCAAGGTTTCAAGCCAACACATTATCAGAATGAAGGATTATTCGAGTGTTATCAGCTATCAAGAATAAAGTTTTTCGCGCAAGCCAGAAAAGAATCAGAACCAATTTGCTTAAGCAGATTGAGCTCAAACTGTTTAATGTAAAAGGTTTTCATCTTAAAGAAATATATTTAGCTGAAGATAACCGAACAGCTATAGCAATTGATAGCAATTATCAGTCAGTCAATTTAATTTCTATTAACAAAAATAGCATTAAAACCTGTTTGGTTCGAAATACCGACCTGCTAGCCGCCAGACTCATTCAAAATGCTCAGTGCTTTGAGAGTTTGTCGCGTAAAAGTGGCTTGACCCACAGCCAATTAGATACTGTTAACAGTGGCAAGATAGTCGAGCTTATAGGTGATACCTTCCCTTCAGGGGCTAGGGTGCTTTGTTTAGATACCACTAAAAAAAATCAACCTTGTTTCGCGATTGATTTTTGTCAAAAGGATGTTGAACACCGTAAAAATAAGAAAACGACTCGTTCACAGGCTATTCACTGGTTTAATATTTGTAAAAATATTATTTTAGAAGGTGAGAAAAAAGCTGAAGAAGCGAATTATCGACAATCATTTAGTCGACTGAATATGGCGGAAGAAATTGCTCAGCCCAAGTCAGCCTAGAGCCTCCCTAAAACAGAGCACATAATACCTCTTGCCACTTTGGCCTTAAAAATCTCAGAATTTACATTCTGTTACACCCTTACTTAATCCCAATTTAAACTATTTCTAATCTACCTCCGTCTAGCTTAAGGAACATTTAGTCTTAATTCCTTTGGAGATCACATGAAAACTATCAATTCAACTAAAACAAACCTTAAAAAATATAGCCTTTTATCAACTGCTCTTGCTGTTTTCTTATCAAGCTCAGCTTTTGCCGATGTTAATGACACGATAGAAAAAACTTTCGATTTAGACAGTAATGGGCGGATTGAACTATCTAATATCAACGGAGACGTTACCATTAGCGCATGCGATTGCTCTCAGGTAACTTTAACTGCCAATATTACTGCTTCATCTCAAGAGATCAGAGACAGAATTTCGATCGAAATAGCCGATAGCGCTAGCAAGTTAAAAGTTAAGACTAAGTATAAAAAACAGGATAATGACACTCACTCTTGGAAAAAGAATTCTAGAAATCACGGGCACTCAGAGGTTGTTTATCACTTAACGGTTCCAAATGAAGCAAAGTTAAGCGATATCGACTTAGTCAACGGGGACCTCAAAATTACAGGTATTAGTGGCCATCTTAATGACGATTTGGTAAATGGTTCACTGGAATCTGACGGGTTAACTGCGTCTACCAAGGTGAATATGGTCAACGGAAACATGAAGCTAAGGTTTGAAAGTTTAGACAATGCTAAAAATATAGAACTGGAAGCAGTCAACGGTGATATCGAGATTTATTTACCAGCAAGCGCTGACGCGACAGTGAATGCAGAAACAGTTAGTGGCAGAATTTCAAATGAATTTGGCATTGAAGTTATTAAGCACAAATATGTTGGTAGTGAGATGAGTGGTAGTATCGGTGGTGGTGATATTCAGATTGATTTAGAAAATGTTAATGGTCGTATAGCGGTTAAAATGCTGTAACTTATTTAAGTTATTCTTTTTAATGATTTCGCAGCGCTTCGCTCTGGCTGCGAGTTACTTTTGGCCAATGCCCCAAAAGTAACCAAAAATTCTTTTGACGTTGGCACTGGGCGACGTATTGACTATGCAGCTTGTTGAGACTTCGCGTCGGTGCCTCCCACTTTGCTAGCTGTCAGTTTTTATTTGGCTTTCAGATTCAAATTTCAATTTAATGTGGGAGTTCCTGCATTCCAATTTATTTAAGAATAATACTCAATTATTTCGATAATCTAAAGTCGACATGTAATAATCAAAACCTTTCTAGCGGACAGTTGGTAGGAATTTTCGCGCTGCAAAGTTACATCGTAACCAAATGGCCCAGTGGCAACGCTAGGGCCTTTTTGCGTTCTTTTTTGGCTCTTGAAAAAAGAATGTCGCAGTCAGAGCGCAGCGCTGCGAAACGCTTTTGAATTCATCTTTAGTTATTGAACGTAATGTTTTTAAGCAACCTACAATAATCGATTCAAAATACTATCCAACTTAGCCCTTTTAACCGTTCTCATCAGTTTCTGCGGTTCAGCGGGATAATCTTTAATCGTCTCAATCTCTTCAAAACTTTCAACCCGTTTAGCATGAGTTAAAATGGTTTGGTGTTCATCCTGAAACTGAGCTTTCAATAACTGTTTTTCATCTTGAATCAAAAGCCCGTTTTCAAGATCTAATGAACAAGCTCGCGGATTAATATTATGTCCGGTGATTAAATAGCTTTTCTCATCAACGCTAATGCCTTTCAAGTGAAAACTATTATTATCATGCAGCCACAAATGCAAATTTAATAAACCACTGTCGATAAATTTTTGGTTCTGCTTGAGAAACTTTCTTAGATTAGTTTCATAGACATAAGGAACTATTCCAATTCTGTTAAATGGTTGATCAGTCGGAATATAGAAGTCATTGGCTTTTTTATCACCTACTGCAATCGTAACTTTTTTCCCTTGTTTTAATAATCGCCTAACCGCTTTATTAATTTTATTAGGTAAATTAAAGTACGGCGTATAGAGAATTATGTTTTGCTGAGTATTCTTAATCAACTCAATGATTGTTTTGTTGAGGGGATTCTTTCTGCCGCCAAAACCTAACAGAGGTGTCACCGATACCTGACTATCATTTGGCGACTCATTTATTTCTTTAAACCGATAGTCACCAAACTTAAGCGCTTTTTTTAATTTTTTTATCGAAGGTTTGATCTGTTTTTTATTCGGGATGTTTTCACTAGTCAAAGACTTAACCGCTGGTGACTGTGCGATACAATCTTGCAAAAATTTGACCATAGAATTAGTCAAGGTCTTATCTTCGATCACATGGTAGCGGTCGTAACGATACCGCTCTTGTTGATGTAAATAAATATCGTTAATACTCGCGCCGCTATAAAGTAGTTGATTATCAAATACAAAACCTTTTAAGTGCAACACACCTAAAACTTCTTTGCTTTTTACAGGAACACCTAAAATATCAATTTGGTGTTCATACTGCTCGGCACATTCTCGATAAAGACGGACATTTCCAATGCTCTCAGGAAACCCCATTAATCCTCTTTGAGCGCGGAGAAAATCAACAAAAATTTTAACGTCTAATTGAGGGATGTTCTGTTTTGCTTGGTAAATTGCGTGCAAGACTTCCTGACCAGCACTATCGTCTTGTAAATAAAGCGCGGTAATATAAATGCGCTTTTTTGCACTTTTTATCAACTCAAGCAATTTTTCACGATAGCCAGATGTAGTATCAATGATCGAGATTTTGTCCGCATCAACAGGTATCGTTTGCAAAGATTTAATAAAAGACAATTTTTTTCTAACAAGATTCATAGTTTAATCTGCTCGTCCCATAAACTTCTTCTCGGCAGTATTAATTTTAACTTTCTCACCGTTAGAGATATATTCAGGAACCTGAATGGTCAAGCCAGATGCAAATCGAGCTGGCTTTGTGCGTGAGGCTGCAGAAGCGCCTTTAATTGAAGGATCTGTTTCTGTGATTTCAAGTTCGACAAATTGCGGTAATTCAAGCGCAACAGTATTGCCATCGACTGCGAGTATTTCAATTCCAGTAGTGGCTTCATTGATAAACAACATTTCTTCTTCAATATCGTCAAGTTTGAACAAGTATTGACTAAAGTCCTCATTATCCATAAAGATATAATCGTCACCATCGATATAAGAAAACATCACAGGATGACGGCTCACGTCAACTTGAGTCAACATATCGTCGCCTTTAAAGGTATGCTCTACCTTAATTCCAGAGCCCACTTCATTGAAGCGTGCTTTGTACAATGTAGCAGCACCACGGGCACTTGGGCTATGTACTGTCACGTGTTTAACTAATAACATTTTGCCGTTATATTCAACGGCTACACCGCGTTTTAATTCATTGGCTTTAGGCATCTAATATTCTCTGAATGATAACTAGCTAAAATAGCTCACATCATAGCCTTTTGGGCATTTATTGAAAAGTGCCCAGGCGATTAATCTCAATAATTAATTCTAGACCTTGAGAGAACAAAAATTAACCAACAATCACATTATTCGGCTAATATTTCCGACATGGTCCCACCGTCTATATTACCGCCACTGATAATCACACCTACTTTTCCCTCAGCTTTTACTGCCCCACTGAATAAAGCCGCAAGTCCTAAAGCCCCAGAGGGTTCGACCACGATTTTCATGGTGTAAAATAAGAAACGCACCGCTTGTTTTATTGCTTCCTCTGAAACGGTTTGCATATCGTCGACATAAGTTTGGATCAAAGGGAAAGTTTTATCACCTAAGCTAGTAGTGCGAGTACCGTCGGCGATGGTTTGAGGGTTAGGTTTAGAAACCAATTTTCCAGTTCTAAATGACAAAGTTGCATCATCGGCGAGTTCAGGTTCAATCCCGATCACCTGACACTCTGGTTGAATATGTTTAGTAGCCATGGCAGTCCCACTGAGCAATCCACCGCCACCACAGGGGGCGAGAATTTTGTTCAAATCTGGCACTTGTTTAAAAAAATCTAGCGCCACTGTACCTTGCCCTGCGATGACATCATGATGATCAAATGGCGGTATTAGGGTTAGATTTTTTTCAACTAATATTTCTGCAGCTACTACTTCCCTGGTTTGAGTTTCAGGGTCGTAGGTTATTACTGTTGCACCGTATCCCTTGGTCGCGGCGAGTTTGAGCTGAGGCGCGTTTTGGGGCATCACGATAGTTGTTGCGACACCTAATAATTTGCCCACACAAGCTATCGCTTGGGCGTGGTTACCCGATGAATAGGCAATTACGCCATTTTTCTTATCGCTATCTGATAGTAAAGAAATGCTATTAAAAGCACCTCGAAATTTAAACGCGCCGACGCGTTGAAAGTTTTCACACTTAAAATAAATTTGTGCATCGAGCTGATTGTTAAGGATGCTGGAAGTAAGAACGGGGGTATTATGAGCAAAACCATCTAAACGCTGGCTGGCCGACTTGATCTGTTCGAACATGAATTACTCCCAAAAAAAATGACACCATAATCAATTTATGCTGCCATTTTATTGATGGTTTCAAATTGTGTCTACGTCTAATTTAGGCGGCTTCTATTTGTTTATTTTTACTAGATTGAAATAGGCCTGATACAGTTGAAATTATTAGACCAATCATAAATACAGTGACTGTCATCGTTAAAAAGCTAACAATTGGATTCATGAACAATTCTTTCTCTTGTTCAAGCTGGCTGATTTGCATTTCAATTTGTGCCGCTGGCGCACCACTGTTGCGAATATTGTTAATGTAATATTCATAGTAGTTCGACATAAATTCAGGATCGATATAAGTCACATGAATTAAGTTGTAAATACCAAACATAATACCTGCGATTAAACTGATCCCTGCACCGATTGAAAACACTTTTAAGAATCCCAGTTGAACAGAAGGATATTTTTCTTTGTATTCCTTCACCGCAAAAAAGATCATCAACAATGAAAGCAGCATGGTCGAATAACCAATTATCTCGCCCATTTTATAGGCGTCAGGTCCATAGCCAATAATGAAACCTGAAAGCAATGGAATAAGTACAATGATACTACCGGCGATTAAACCAAATTTAAGAATATTATTTTTCATCTTTTCGTTCCTCATCAATAATTGTCATTAGCTCGATACTTTTTATCTCAGATATTAGTAATATCGACGCCTCACCTCAAATAACTTAGCAAAACATTATTGATATCACCATCACCCAAATGGGTGACAAGCATTTTACTTTATCAATTTCAATAACTTAGCTTCAGAAACAGCCTCAGTCCGATTGCTCACATCAAGTTTCTCATATATTTTACTTAAATGTGTTTTTACCGTATTAGGAGAAAGTTCTAAGCTTTTAGCGATTTCTTTATTGGTATATCCGTTAGATAGCAATAATAAAACTTCTTGTTCACGTGGGCTAAACTTATTCAGCGCTTCTAAGTCAATTTCAGTTTGATTTGATGTATCAGAAGATTGAAGCGTTTGAATGGATTTTATATAGAAATAGCGAGAAACAGCATAACCAATCAATAAAAATATCGTTGCCACAATCATCAAATAAAACTCTAAGGACAATTTATGGCTGAAAAACTGATACTCCAAAAATTTAAAACCACTTAACGAAGCAAAAAGAATCAAACCGTATTTGAATATAATGCGAGACATGTCTGAGTTAATTCACAAAGTTAATTAAGACTTTTTAAAATGGACGCGGTTGAAGGCGTTAAGGGTGATGGCAACTGGTCTAAGGAAAACCAGTCTATCTCAGCGCACAGTTCAGGCTCTAAATTCTCTATCTCACCTCGCCAATCATTCACTTGAAAAACTTGATGATGAATATTCGACCGATTATCAATTAAGGTGGCTAACATTTCAGCGTCGAGCATTTGAATACCTAACTCTTCAAATAGTTCGCGCCTGAGAGCATCCACCGAATTTTCGTCAACCTCTAAGTGTCCTACAGGAAATGCCCAGTGATTAGGAAAATCTTTGGTATTTTTGCGTAGGCACAATAAAACTTTTTCAGACTGTAACAAAACCGCTGAAACAATTTTAATCGACTCACTCATGAGCGAGCTACCGACTCTAATAAATTAAAATCACTTACTAATCGATCAAAAGTATTTATCACATCATTCGTCTCAATCAGTTGCATTAAGTTTGTCCCTTTAACCCGCTTACCCCAGCGGTTATTTTGAATACTTTGTCCTGTTTGCTGTTGCAATAAATCCTCGTAACAAGACACCACATAATCCAAATAAGCATATGGCCCAGTTCTTTGTGGGTTGCTATGGGCATACAAACCAATCACTGGGGTATTCACTGTCACGGCCATATGGGCAGGCCCTGAATCTGGCGCGAGTAACATGCAGGCTTGTTTTAATACAGCCAGTAATTGCTTTAGGCTGGTTTTTGCTACCAGGTTTACGGGGTCAAAATGGCAATTTTTTGAAATATCCGCTGCCAGCTGTTTTTCCATATCGGTTGGGCCGCCGCAGATAACCACACTAAAGCCTCGACTGTTGGCGTGGTTAGCAAAAGCGGCGTAGCGCTCTGGTAGCCAGTTTCTTTCGGCCTTACTAGCTGCAGGTGAAATAACAATATATTTTCCAAGTGGGGCTAGTTGCTGTTTTTGCCAGTCTAAATCGGGCCCTTCAATTGGCATATTCCATTCTAATGGCGCCTCATCTGCCACGCCAACTGCTTTGGCAAACCCCATAAAACCATCGGCCACATGCGGTTCGTTTTGCGATTTTATTTTTTGATTAGTAAATAACCACTGGGCTTCTTTTGCCCTAGATCTATCAAAACCCCACACTTGCTTAGCTTTAATGCATAAAGTCGCCAGGCTAGCACGCAAAGCGACTTGCATATGCAGCAAAATGTCGAAGCGTCTACCTTTCATCTGTGTGCGTAAATCAGAATAACCTTTTAATCCGGCTCGTTTATCAAAAATAACAAACTCTACACCGACTAAGCCCTTTAATAATTGATATTCAACTTTGCCAATAACCCAGGTGATTGTTGTTTGTGGCCATCGCTTTTGGATAGCTTGCACTGCAGCTACAGCATGGCAGACATCGCCAATGGCAGATAACCTTAATAAACAGATTGATCGTGGGACCTGTGTCTCTTTAGTAGGCTGCGTATCACTTGAAACTTGATTAGACATTTATTTGTGACTCTAGTTAAATCAAATGCCATTCTAATGTAAAATAAGCAGTGTCTCTAGGCTTGATATAAAAGCCTAGCTCAATTACCAGAATCAAATTGGAAACGGCTTTGTCAATCAGCATCATTAATCAGCAACAAAACACGCTTCTTTTGCCTGAGATAAATCAGCAGTTGAGTAGTTTGTTGAAAAACGATTGGTTTGAAATTGATTTTTGGCGGCATCTAGACTCAGTTAAAGGCCAGGCTATCGGCAGAAATATCACCTGGTTTGTGGGGCTAGATGAAGATGAATGGGTACTAAGGCATTATTATCGTGGCGGTTTGGTTGGTAAATTATTAAATGATCAATATCTGTTCATCAGCATCGAAAAATCTCGCTGTTATCAAGAGCTGTTGTTACTCGAATCAATGTATAACCAAAACTTGCCAGTGCCCAAACCTATTGCCGGAAGAGTTGTCAAAGGCGGTCTGTTTTATCGAGCCGACTTACTCATTGAAAAAATACCTCATAGTCACGACTTGGTTAATCGGCTGCAAAACGAAGAACTTACAGAAAACCAATGGAAAGCCATTGGTGTAATGATTGCTAAGTTTCATCAAGCAGGAATTTATCACTCAGATCTCAACTCACATAATATTTTAATCGATGATTCTGGTAAATTTTGGCTAATTGATTTTGATAAGTGTGAGCGACGAGAAATAAATAATCACTGGCAGCAAGCCAACCTAGATCGATTGCTACGCTCATTCAATAAAGAGAAAGGGCTACATGATTACCTTCATTTTAATGATGAAAATTGGGGTTGGTTAATGATGGGTTACAAAAACCTATCTCAAGATTAAGCAACTTATCTATAGTTTTAGATGAAGCTCAAATATCCTGTTAATTCAATTGGTTGATGCAACCTCGCTTTATCTAAGGTCTTTTTCACAACTCATTACAGTCATTCATGACTAAAAGAGCTATTTAGGCGATATTTGAGGTACCCCGTTATCTCTCTGCTCTTCTTTTCTTTTATTGACTTTATTTAATTGTTTTTTGTACTTTTGAAGTTCATTATCATTATTCTCTTTTGATAATTCAACAGCCTTTTCGAAACTAAAAATTGCTCCTTTCCTATCGTTTTTTGCCAAATAGACATTACCTAGTCCACTATAGATTTCAGCGGAGCCCGAAAAATGTTTAATGCTATATTCAAAGTGAGATTTTGCTTTGGCATAGCTCTTATTTTTTAAGTAAAACTGACCCAATTTATTTTGCCAATAATTTGATTGATAGCGTTTTGTTGATAATACGTCTTTAAATTCCGTCATAAAATAATCAAAATTCTTAAAGTCATCTCGGTTTAAACCGAGCCAAATCAAATCATTTTTCGCCGCATCAGAGATTTGAGTTGATAACCCAAAACGTTCTCCCCGTTGTTTAAAATACTCTTTTAAATATTTCATACCGCCTTTAGCGTGGAAGGTTGCAATATCTTTATACAAAAGTGAATGAAAATTATGATAGTAATATTTCAAGCCGTGATACATAGCTAAATAAGGTAATGATTCATGCACTTCGTCATTTAATTTGTGGTATTTCCATGTTAAATTTTTAGGTTTAGTTTTTTCTAATAATTTGGCAAACTCGTTACTGCTCGCGACGTAATATATATCTCGGTCAGAGTTTGCAAAATAGAGTCTTTTATTGGTTGGCATATCAAAGTCGGAAAACGTCTTTAATGTTTCTTCATCACTATATGCACCATCTGTTGCAATAACACCATCAAACAACTGCTTTTTGTGGAATAGAATATTACTCGCATAATACCCACTTGCCTCCCAACCAAATAGAATACGCTCTTTTGATGTATTGAAGGATCGGTCAACAAATGAGATCACATCTTCCTCTAAAAATGATAAGAATTTTTCAGGACTATCATAAAACATAATATTGCGGCGTTCAGACCATTCTAAATTAATACCAACGACGATCATTTCTGGCAAAACATCTGGCACTCTGAGCGCAGTTTGAATCGCTACAGCATTCGAAAAATAATGTTTGCCGTCTAAGACATAAAGTACAGGGTATTGCTTATTTGAACTCTTATGATTTTCCGGTAAGTATACTTGTAGCTTTGTCTCTTTGTTAAATGCCTTTGAATGAATGGTATAGTTTTGACCAATCACAATATCTGAGCCTTGAGCAAAGGCTCCATTTATACCAATAAATAGTGTAATCAAAAGGTATTTAAGCGCTTTATCTAGCAT
>Ga0114899_1001116_pt1 | contig 16471 bp, 17 predicted proteins | sample MalvireepMed_215_FD_83497 | JGI IMG/M metagenome (GOLD analysis project Ga0114899, IMG submission 83497) | Marine viral communities from the Global Malaspina Expedition - Malaspina viral metaG DeepMed_215 | ecosystem: Environmental > Aquatic > Marine > Oceanic | place: Mediterranean Sea... | reverse complement strand
CCAAAAGTGTAGGTCTCGTTTTCATTAAGAATCTTCGTTCCATAGTAAGGTGCGGAATAGGAAAAAATGACCGTCTGATAAACATTTTTCCAAGCACTTCCAGTGTTTGCCTGTCCACAGTAAGACCCGAAAAGACCTCCACTCTGTCTACTCAAAGTAAGTCCATCCTCAAGCCATGAATCCCCAATAGTCGCATTTTCAAAAGAGGAGTTGGAGACATAGTTGGTGACCGGTTCTCTGGTTGCCAGTCGTGCCAGAACGTGAACCAGGCTTGCACCCTCGGATGATGTATCGGACATTTTGTAGTCTTCAAATTTCACTGGGTTTTTGATGACTTTTCTGGAGATAATATCAGTGGTGTCAAATAGTCCTATTTGCACTTTGGAAACTTTACCCACCCCACTCTGTCTGGCAAACTTCTCGCTTCCTATCCTGCCAGTGATTAATAATTCATATTTATTATCATACCACGATTCCACCTGTGCAGGAGTTTGTTTTGTCATGAACGCTTGGGAAGTAGTGCCATTATAAAGTTCTGCTGATGCATCGAAAGTAGCGAAATGATCATCTGCAAATTGCCCAGTGGGTGACATAAGGGAAAAACTTGCTACATTAGCTCCTCTCCTGCCAGAAGAATCTATGACGCTTTTTTCCAGTTCAAATTGATCTACTCTAGCAGTGACATTGCATCTTGTTCTTCCTACTCCTTCTCCATTCAAGTGCCAGAATATTTGCTCATTTTTTACATCTTTGTAATTAGCCGACACTTGAGAACTTGAAGCAGTAAGACCATCAATAATCATTAAATGATTTACTGAATAACTGCCATCGGTAGCAGATCCATCACTTCTTCCTCTGATACCAAAAGTGGCAAAGTTGGAAGCCTTGGCATTTTTTGTGGCTGACCATGTAGTGTCATCTTGTGTACGATTCCAATAAAGTGCAGACCCTGAAGTGCTTGTTGAACTCAAATCCAAAGCACAATCAATGGTCATATCCTGATCTATATCACGATGCGATGTACCATCATCGAATTGTGCTGACTCAAGATAAACAAACGTTCCGCCATCTTCCCACCCTAGCCTGAATTTTGCTTCACTGGTGTCATAGTACAACTCCAGATAATGATCTGCATCTATCCACCAACTCCACAAGATCTGGTCTGATGCTACATTGTAAGCAAACTCTGGACGAAATGCACAACGAATAGTAAAAGCAGAAGGAAGTGGTAAAGCATATTGATTCATCCCACCAGTAAGGTCATGACTTCCAGATCGGTTTTCTGCTGATGTTATCAAAGTATACGTTCCATCACTTTGCCCACCTGCACTTGTAGGAATAGGTGGGTATGATTGTTGCCTGAAATCGATATAAAACCGCATATCCCTCGGAAACCCTGTTTTGAAATCTGTCTTCCAAGCTGATGAAATATACTTCAGACTCATGTGACTCTCATCCCCACATTTCTTGATGCAATATAACTTCCGCTTACTGTGGTATTATTTATCACCACAGTCCTTGCAGGTTGCTTGTTTTGCGTAGTCGAAGCAGTTCCCATTGTGGATGCACCTGGTGCTGAAGAAGCAGTAGCACCACCGCCAACTCCTGACAACATACCGCCAAAAAGCCCTACTCCTGCCGATGCAAGGAGCATACTGACCCCAAGCCCAACGTTCCCCATACCTATCGCTCTTGCACCGTTTATGGCTAACTCAACCGCTAATAACTGCATAGCGTCTGCAACTGCTCGCAGAATGGAATTTGCAAAAGCATCGGTCATATCTTTCCCCTGAGCAATAGCAATTCCCATTTCACGAAAAGCACCAACCCCATTTACTAATGCTCCCTGGGAAAGAGTATCAAAAAACCCTTGCCACCCTTGTTGAATTTCTTCCAGTTGCTGTTTTTGTTCCTCGGTTGATTCGTAAAGCAGTTGTTTCTGTACCATCCTGAATGCTTCTTCTGCGTTTATTCTCGTTGTTAATTCTTTTCCCACTCTTCTTGCCAGTCCTATATCAAAACCTGATTCATCAATTCCTGTTTTTAAATCTAATACTGGCGATTCTATTTTTCTTATTTCCTCTTCTGTCGCTTTTGTTTTCGCCAAAACTACTGTCATAGCCATTCCCCAATCTTTCGACCACCCCACCATGTTTGTCCCTTGCTTTTCTACAAACTCTAACCACTCCGCTTCTTGTTTTAATGTCTCCAGTTGATTTCTTAAATTGAATAGACTGGCTACTTCATGAGTTCCTATTAATCCTAATATCCTTTCTCTTTTAGTTGCCATGTCTTCGTCTTGCTCTGCTGTTTCCTTTCGTTCTTTTGCTTCCTCGCTTAAATTGGTTTCAGCATTCTTGGCGTTTTCTTCGTGCTGTTTACCTAGTTCTATTAATACTCCTCGTTGATTAGTCAAAGTGTTGAACTGGAATTCCAGTGTATTTAATAATTCTTGAGCAGATTCAAGTTGTGCGTTTTGGGTTTTCAGTAAAGAAAACCTACCTTTACCTACCGATTGTTCTGTAACTGCAATCGTGCTTTGCAAGTTTAATACACTTATTAATGCGTCACTATATTCCTTAGTAACCTGTCTCTGTATTTTTAGAAATTGCCCATACTGATCCAAAGTCGCTTGCGTCCCATTCACCATGGTCTGCAAAAATGCAAAATCCTCCTCAGTCAAAGGGTCTTTCAGGCTCTCGGTCATATTGTCCATGATCTGTTTTGTGGCATCGGCAACTTCAAGCAGAATAGGTAAGAAGGTTTTTCCTATTTCTGTTCTTAACTCCTGCCAGGAAACTTTGAAAGCATCCATTCTTTCTGGTGCGGTCATGTCCTCAACCGCAGTGCCGACCTTCTTTATTATGTCCTCTCCTGCAATAAGAGTGGCATTTAAAATGGCTTGCTTTTTATCTGCTGTCGTCATTTCATCAACTGTTTTTCCAATCTGCTCTGCATAAATCTTGTTAGCTTCACCGATTTTTAAAATGATTCCAAGGTTGTCCAAAATCATCGGTGACGCTCTACCGACACCAGTGACGATTGACTGGAACATAAAATCCATAGTCTGACCTGTAGCAAGTGCAGACGCCCTGGCAATCTCCAAAAGTTTTGGCATTTCCGTGAAACCGATCCCCAAAAGATTTGCCTGTGACGCTGTCCTCATGAGGTCAATTGTGGAAATAGTCCCTTTTGTCATCCTTTGCATAGCGTCCAAAACATCATCCGATGACACGCTTGCAGACTGTGCGAGTTGTTCAAATGATATGGCTTGTGACTCTAAAGCTCCTGCCATCATCGTTGACTCGAAAGCATGCTTTGCTACTGCTTCAAAAGTCTTGACTGTGGCTATTATTGCACCAATAGCAAGCCCAAACTTTTTGAGTGAACCCATCGCTTTTTGCGTCTGTGCGACTAATTCAATTACTACCTGGTCTCTAGTTGTTGCCATTTTTCATCTTCTCCGCCACCAGTAAAGTTTCTATCACATCAACAATCTGGCATGGCTGTTCGGCCCATCCACCAGAAAAAGGAAAAGCCACAGGATTCCCGAATAATTTGCATTTTAAAAACATATCTATCAGCAACCTGTTTTGAACAGTCAGCACTTTTGGTATAATGTCCCTGTCCACCCACACTCCAGAATCTGTGTCTCTCTGTTCAATTTCACCATTAACAGACTCCAGATGAATCCCTGATATGCTTCCAGTTTTCACCAGTTCCATTGGTCTTTCTATGTCTGATGGTTTCGGTTTGTAATCTGCCCACCCTTCACGCAGTAAAAGGAAGGCTACAATCAGTTTTTTAAGTCTGAGTCCTTCCTGCCGTTCTGCTGAACAATTTGCATACAAACCTCAATTAATAAATCGCCTAAAGCAGGAGCAGTTAAAAATTCCCCTGCTGTAGTGATCTTGGTTTGGTTCACTGAAAGATTCTCTATCTTCTGAACTGCTGTTCTGAACATCCCTTCGTAATTAACATCTAAGGCAACCCCATTTCCAGACTCTGAACTAAGTGCAATCTTTACCGGATCGATTGCCATCAGCCTTTGCCTTTCCGCTGTCGTCAGTTGCCTCAGTGTAAATTTTATTGGATCTGCTTCTGATTTATTTTCATTAAATACAGGGACAAATTCATAAGTCTTTTCAACCGATATATCCATCTGATCCCTTTTTAACTAGGATCCCAGGTTAATGCACCATCACCTTTAATGTTGCAAGACCACGTTACCTTATCTTTCACACCAGAACCGATTGCATCAGATTCTATAATTCCTGTTCCTGCAAAAACTGGTGCAGTAGTTGACCCTAGCATGAAATTACAGGAAATGTTTGCAAGCGCTCCATCCTCTAATTGATCCCTTATTGCCAGTTGCTGTGCGTCTGTGCTGTTCAGAGTGCCACTAATAGTCGCTGTCCAACTTTTTATAGTGGGGTCGTGACTCTCCCATGAACTGCCAAAAGCTGTTACATCAGCAGTGCCTATTGTTCTTGCAATCGACCAGGCATCCAATGAGCCAACAATAGTTGCTCCCACTTTGAATGATCCGTCTTTCCCGATAATATTCGCCATAATTCCCCCTATGGATTAGCGTGATTATATTCAAAAAGCACACCATAAGACTGGGAAAAAGATGAGAAATTATCCTGGATTCCTTCATCTGTCACATCAGTCAAAGGATAGATATCTTTTACCACCGCATCTACCGCAGTTGAAGTGCTTAATGTCTTTTCAACCAGACCCAGTAAGTTGTCACTCGGTGTGGCTGTTTCGTTGGTTATGGAAAAGATTCTACCACGAATTGTCAGATTGAGCAAAGCCTCCATGTCAATGACATTGGCACTGGTTGAATTTGAAAATGCAATCCTTTCTCTTTCTGCCACCTCATCTGTAATGAGTAAAGCAGGAAAATCGCTTGGCTCAATTTGAGTGTAGCCTTCTGTGTACTGGATAACATCCCCTACTCCAGATATCGTTTTTAGTACAGTTTCTATCGTATCAAGAACCGTTTTTTTTGAACTCATTTTTTCGCTTCGTTTCCCCACGCTCGCATGATAAATTCCAGAACATTTTTCCTGTTCCTTTTTACTGGAGCAGACAAAAACGGTCTCCTGGGAAATTCGATTCTATCAGTAACAATCCAAGGATCTGTGAAATTAGAATTCGGCAATTGAAATATAAAAGGCTTGGATTTGTTTTTGGCATAAAGAACACCGCCGTCATGGAGTATTCTGGAAAGACCGCTTCTGGATCGGACTTCTGCTGTTACTTTTCCAGTGGTGCGGTTTACCTTTACCTTCCCACTGACCATGTTCCTGATCGTTCCTCTGGATGCAATTCTTGGTTCTGTCTCACTTCCTACACCCACTGGCATTCTTGGTGGTACTAAGTGTCGGGTTTTTGCTTCCTTTACGATTTTATCGATTCCTTTTTGCAGTCCTTTCCCTGCACTTGCAGGAGATCTTTTCACTAGGCGGTTTATTTTCTTTTGATATGCGTCTGCGGTATATCTAGCCACGGTAATCTTTGTAACTGTCCAGTGCTGACCATGCCATCTGTGGCATAGTGTCATAAAAATTCACCGATCCATCATCATGGGCGACACTTCGAGTCAACCACGCTCTCTGCCTTTGCTTCTCAAACTGAAAAGCCACTGTTTCATGAACAGCATCCTGGAGATCCGCAGGAATATGATCTGATGAAGTACTGGCGGATGTTGTTGAATATCCTGCCGAATAAACCACCCTGATATTTTCCGTACCTTTCATAAAATCATTATCTTTTAATCTGATTTCCCCACGCTCTGAATTTACAAAGATATCCGAATAATCCACCTGTGAATCAGAATCAAAATCTGTGGTGGAAGCAAAACTGTCCCTTGCTCCTACCACATACACCTGAATTTGTGATGATGAACTTTCTACTATTGGATAATGGGTGGTCAGCATTCTTTGAGATCCATCGCCATTGTAAATCTCGTCATAACTTCTTTTTTTCAGAAGTCTGCCTGTGTGGGAATTTGCTCTATGACTGGCTGAATTTATGGCTGACTCTATCCGAGAGTCAAAGTCAGTTGTCCCTGTTGACCCTATGTACTGCTTTGCTAGAGCCAGGGTTGTCAGGTTGTTGTTTGTGTCTAGTCCCATTCTTTTTCTTCACCTCTTCTGTAACGTGTCCACATGATACACAAATTGTCATATGTTCGTCCAATATCTCATCTGTGGAACAGTCAGGATTTTTGCATTTTCTCATTCTTCTTTTTTCCTTCTGCGTGTCCTTACATTCTCATCAGATGGAGTCACTTTTGGCTTTGGTCTTGGGACAGGTTTTCTTGGCTGTGGTTTTTCATCTGGAACAACCACCGCATATTTTCCTTCTAACAAATCTTTTGCTTCATCGTCTGGAACATCAATAATGTCTCCTGCCCTCGCAGTCTTTGCAGGAGTGCTATAATTCGTCCTGAGTCTTATCTTCATATTTTTTCATATTATCACACTGGTTTTATTTATGCAAAAAAAAAGCCACTCGCAAGAGTGGCTCTTTTCTATCGCATAATCTCCCTATTCAAAATCTGGACTATGAAATTCCCCTGAGTAGTTATTATGTTTCTTTGTTAATTTGTTAAACAATACATAAGCATAAGATTTGCTTCTGCCAGTAGACACAAACTTAATTCCCTTAGAAGTAAAATTTGCAATTCTTTCTCCGCCATCAGTAGGCTTATCTGCTCTTAAGCCTCTTCTGATTTTTCCTGTAAAACTATTATGAGAAAAGATATAAAACCTTTCACCAATTTTTGCCAACATTAACCATTCGTTTTTGTTTTCCATAGTCTCTAAACAGAATTCTTTTTTTATTTCCATTCCTGTTATTTTTTCTACAATTTTCATAATGTGTTCTCCTTGATCAATAAATTACTGCCTATTGAATAAAGTGTCAACTACTTCTTTTCAAGTACTTTGTTTATTATCTTTTCTGCCACCTTTTTATTCTCCGGATGTCTCAGTTTTGGCATCCTGAACAGCTTTCCGTTTTTGTCCTCTTCGTAATAGAAAGGAACATCTGAATTAAAATAACAACCCATGTTTTTTCTCCTTGGTTGTTTATCGACCACTGATTTCAAAACTTAAATGCAACAGGCAATATTTAGGTAATATGCATGTAATAAAAATTGGTGTATTCTTTTTGGCTTTTCCAGTACTTTGTTTCCATCTTAAATCAAAGGAGTCTGAAGGATAATTATAAAGGGTCGTTGACCCCTTGCCGTTGTTAACGGCTAATACATTTTTAACTAAGGAGATACCTTCTATATTTTATTCACAGTAAAATATTGTTTTTCTAAATTGTGGGGAGGAGACTCCCCTCATTATTAAAGAGATATCACGAGATAGTAACTACTTACCTTAATACGCTTAATACGCTTAATACGCTTAATACGCTTAATTAATTTATTTTGAAGTAAAAAAAAGACCCTTCGAAAAGAAGGGTCGAAAACTATCCTTGGAGTGGAGGGTTGATTGATATTAATATATTAATAACCTAGTTATAGATTTAGTGCAAGTGCTAATCCTTCTTGACTGATTTGCTTACCAAAAAACCACTCAGCAGTGTGGCTATCAGACCACCACCCAGAACCAGTGCCAGGATCGCCTTCAACTTATCTATACCGTCCATATTAACCTCTATAATTTTAATTGATTACTTATACCACTTGACCCCACAAAGTGCCACTACAGCAATCCTCGAAGCAAATGATTCACTCTATAGCTCTATTGGGTCTGTATTTTAAAGGAAAGTAGGCTTTTTGTACTTGCTCGTTTTCGTGCTTTGCTCCAAGGACATATGCCTCTTCTTCTGCGGATCTTCTGGTTTTCATTAGTGCCTGTGCGTGTCGGTCTTGCAATTCCTTGTTCCGTCTCAGGAGTTTATTTTGAATCGGTAATAGTTTTTCTTCCTGAAATGCGTATAGGTGGGTGGTATGTAAAATATCCGATTGCTCTGGCACTGTCACCTCAACCCCCAGACCTCTTGCCCAACCTATGAAGTATTCAACGCTTGGTCGCTGTGCTTCATACTCTTCTATCCGAGCCATATCCACTCCCCAGAGTTCGATTTTCTTTGCTCCCTGTAGAATGGCAAAGGCTAAAACGTAAGAAATTGAATTAGTGAAATAGTTGGTCTTGGTTATTTCCAAAACTTCTTTTATGGGAAACTTGACAGATGAGGGAAATTCTTTTTCTTTTTCCTGCATGTAGACTGGGATAGTTGCCGACTTCATCCAGTCAATTATTTTCCCTGCGTTTTTGCCTTTGCTGTATTCCTTCCTTGTGTGCAGTTGGAATAGCCTGGTGACTCTGCTGACTCCCTGAACTATGGGAAGTTCATTTATTCCCCAGATTTCGATGGCTTCGTTTTTGTAAGGTGCTGACAGAAACGACGATGGAGCAAACCCGACAATAGCAACTGTCTTTTTCCCAGTTAATGGAATATCCCACTCTTGTGTTTCGGACATGGTTTTCCTGTTCTCCTATTTATTAAAACTTTAGATACAGGAATAAAACTAATTCATTGGGTTCATTTGGTAAAGCAGGGAAATTTCTTTCCCTGCTTTCCATAATCTAAGTACTTGGTGAAAATACTGTGTCCGTATCAGAAACACCATATGCGGTGGAGTTTGTGGTGGATAGTTTTGATCCGCCATAAAGTTCCGCAGTTATTGCTCCTACTGATGCGTTTGCCGTTGCTCTGGTTACGGTTGCTTGAATATACCGGTCTTTAGGACGGTATATATCACACAGCATAACCTTTGAAACTGCCGTTGCTGTTCCAGTATGAGACACTGATGTCCCTGATAGTGTAGTGAAAGCAGAAGTGCTTGCACCCTCGCCAAATGTTGCAATCACAGATGCGGTATTTGCTGAAGTGCTGATAGGTATGGTAAACCTGACCCCTTCAAATCCCTGCATGTCCACTGGAGTTGCATTATAATTGGATGTACCTGCCGCTCGATGAGATGCAACCACCCTGACTTCTGATTCTGAGTTTAATCCTCTAATTCCCATAATTACCTCTTAACTCGCCGCCATCTGAGATCGTGAAAATGCTTCCTCGAAAATCGGCATTCCATCAACCTGCATGCGTCCTATAAAGCCTACCTGGTTATTTGCAGAGTATAATTCCTGCAAGACCTGTAGTTGCATATCAAGTGCGGTGGCTATGTAATACAGTTTAAAATCCCCCAACACTGCGACATACTGAGAAGCAGTAAAAGTGTTTGGAGCAAATTCCGACATCTTGTATGGTCTGTCAATTATTGTATTCGGTCTGTTTCCTGCTATCCCTGCTTGCCATAGATACTGTCCCTGATCATCCTGAAGCAGTCTTACTTTTTTAACCCAGTCCCTGTGACCAATCCAAGTGGATCGGTTGAAGTAGGATTCTTTCAAACTGTATGCCACCTCAATCAAATTATCAGCGGTTATAGTCGTTGTAGTATTTGAAGTGCTGACATCTCTACTGGTAGAAATACCATCAGAACTCGCAGTAAAAACCCCTAGAGGCTGTTGACTGCCTGATCCTGTAAGAAATGCATTCTCTTCAGTCTCTCCAAAAAGTCTGGCAAATTCACCCTGAATCCAGTCTGCTACTGGCTGAGATGCGTTCCTGATATAATTTCTGGAAGCCTTGACCAGTTTAACTGACAAGTGCGGATAAAGTTCCCTTTTCCCAAAAACCCAATTAGTACTGACTGGAACAGTGGCTACTTCACCCTGCCAGTCTGCGTCTGTCTCTTTTGTCTCAAGCGTTGGGATGCCCAGTGAAACAGCGTCTAAAACTTCAAGATTTGTGGCTAATCCTCGAAAGTAAATTGAATCATTTACTTTTTGTAACAGTTCAGTTAAAAACCGTTCTGGTACTACGTTGTAACCACCACCACTTAAATCATCTACTTGTAAAGATGCTCTGGATTCTTTCTGGTTGTAATAGCTTTGTAAAGCATTTCTTTCTTCCCCAGAAATTCTATCCCTGCTTTCTTTACCCAGAATTGCTTTTTTCCATCCTCTGTAGGCAAGATCATCATCTACTTCTGGTTGTTTTTCTTTTACCTGTGGGATTTCTGGCTGTGCCACTGGTTGACTGAACCGGTCTTCTGTATCATGCAATTTTTGATACGCTTGAAGCTCTTGATCCAGTCGGGTCACTTCCGCATCTTTGCGGTTATATGTGTCCCACTGGTCAGATGTCATAGGCTTGACCTCGTCACTCATAGATGCTTCAACCATGCTCCGCATCTCTTTGACTAAGGTGTTTATTTTGCCTTGATGATCTCTGACTTTTTGGTCATTAATCAAATTCATACTTATTCCCTGTTTAAATTTTTTAGTCTGATCTGTTCACTGTGAGCCAAAATCTCCAGCATCCGATGGTGATCCTCATTGCTCTGTGACCCTTCAGATGCGTCCACATCTTCAAGTTTTTCAGCAAGCTGCATTATAAGCGATGACTCGGATTCGTTCAAGGACAGAGAATGTTCCACTTTTCTTTGTGCTACCAAAAGCATTTGATCTCGTGCTGATAGTGAAGTTTCTGGGTATGCCGGATAGGTGACTGGCGACACATCAAATAAATCCACATCTATTAATTCCCTTTTTGCCGACCCTGTCTCTTTGTCTTCGTACCATTTATCTTTCCTAACTATAAAACCAAAAGACATTTGATCTACATCACCCCTTCTGACTGACTCCACCAGGTCTTTTGCCCACTGCGTAGCTGGTGGATTAATATCAACTTTTAAACCATGAGAGTCTGAACTTAATTTAAGTGTTCCACTTTTGGTTCTGCCTAAAACAAAATTAGGATCGTGATTCCATAAAGCTCTCACATCCTGCTGTTCCTTAATTGCCCGATCAAATGCACCCTCGGTGATTCTTTCTTCAAAACCCACCATTGAGTTTGACCAAACATTATAAACCGCAGAATAACCGGTCAAAAGATTTTCCTGGTCTTGAGCCACCCGAAGTTCTGAAACTACTGCCCTTTTTTCCATCAGTTCTGATCCTAATCCTGACCTGTAGCCTTCCCATGAAGTGTTGCAGATTGCTACTCTTTGCTGTGCATCCTGTCCTTCGTTCTTGTCCGAAAGATCAGCAACGCATCTTTCAATATAGTCATCTTTTGACTCGTTTGGTTTTGGTGTCAAAATTGGCATTTTCTCTTCTCCTTAAACTGGTGCAAGTCCACAATCACATCCTCTGTGAAGTGGCGGATGTTTCATCCTCTTATATACTCGCATTACTTTTCCATCGTTTTCTGCGGATTGTACTTCATCACCATCTCCTGCAAATTGCGTATTGACTGGAGTGGTTTTGTTTCTCATCGTCTTACAGTAAGGACAAGTTTTTCCAAAGGTCACCCACCGCACCGCAGAAACCGTTCCTGCTACTGCAAAAGTCGTTGCTGTCATTGCGTTGACCGCTTGGAAGGTTTCCATTTTTGCTAGTTTGCCTGGTCTGCGTTCTTCCCACTGTGAAAGCCTTTCCAAAAGCTCTTGTGGCACATCCTTATCAGCAATTTCCGCATCTCTTACCAAAGACAAAAGCTGACCCTGCGATGAACTGTTATAATCATAAATTAAATTAGTGAAATACTCTTCTGTGAATTTCCTCACCTCATCATCAGTCAAAGGAACTCCAGTATCGGCAATCAGCATTTCCCTGACATATGAAAACAGTGCCTGGTAAAGAGATCCTGTGCGTTCTCTTATTACCCTGCCATGAGTAGCATAATAATTGTCCATGAACCGTTCAAAACTGTTGGCATCCCTTATAATTGGTTTCGTTTTAAAATTGTTCCTTACTGCCTTACTGACATCCTGAACTTCTGCCTTTACTACTCTCCGCCAAGCATCTGCAAAAGCATCCTGCATGGAAAATGCAAACTGCTGTCTTTTCCTTGCTTCCCTGTCTTCTCTCGTTTGCCTTTCCTCTTTTCTTTCTTGTGCTACAGGTGGGTTTTCCACATCCACCATATTTAAAGGCTGAAGGTAAATACCGCCACCTTCGTCCAGTTCGTTCATGTCCTCAAATTGCCTAATGTCGTTACTGCTCAACCATCCCCACTGTTTGCCGGATGCGTAATATTCTGAACGACTCTTGGCATCTCCCCTGAGTAATGCCTGAACCGAAAACTTGAAAAACATATCCTGCTGTTCTGCTTGTGTCAGCAGTTGGGTGTCCATCGCCTGTTCCCATCTGACAAGCCACGGCATCATGGTATATAAGACAAATTCCCTGGTCTGTTCCTCGACGTTTGAAAATGTTGCATGTTCTAAGTCACCAACCAGATGAGCAGGAATATTAAACCACCTTGCCACCTCTGCTACCTGGTATTTCCTTTCCTCGACCAACTGGGATTCCCTTGGTGTGTTGGCGATTGACTGCCACTCCATTCCCTGTTCTAAAACTGCCACCCCATTTTTTCTTCCCCATCTGCCTTGTTTTTGTCTCCAGTCTTCTTTGAGTCTTCTCCTGGCTTCCTCATTTCTGAGTGTCCCCTTCATCTGGAGAATCCCACTCGGACTCGCTTCGTTTGCCAGATAGTCACTTGCGTATTTTTCCAGACCCAGGCTTAAACCGAAAGCGTCTCTGGCTTGATATATAGGATCTTCTCCCTGAATTGCATTAAAGGAAAACCATTGGATATGGAAAATTTCTTCTTGAGAAAATACCCTTGATTCTCCGTCTGGCTTTTGATAGTGAAAAGTTATATTCCCATCGGATTGTTTTATTTTCGTTTGTCCTGCTGACAGTGGAATAATCTGGATAATCCTGCCCAGTCTATCCCTGACAATTTGCGACATGTGGTTTCCGTATAAAAGACACTGAAGCTCTGCCGTTTCTCTCCAGATGTAAGAAGTCATTAGTGGATTTGGTTGCTTTGCTACCAGTCTTGACAAATCGTGATCACTGACCTCCTCTTTCCCTTTTTTCCCAGACCTCCTGTAAAGTTTCAAAGGAAGAGTAGCCACAAATTCTGAAATCCTTGTGACCGCACTTTTCACCGCTGTCACTTGAAACGCATTATCCTGATCAACTTGGATTCCTGCCTGGCTCATCTCACCTGACAGAATGCGGATTATTTCACCCTCGCTCTGCGTTACTTTTTTTGCTCTTTTTGATAAAAAGTCCAAGATCCCCATTAATTATATTCCTGTCTCATATCATTATTATTCCACGTTCATTATACACTAAATTTTGTTCTTTGTTTGCGGTAGCTAGTGCCATAATCAGTGCAACGATTCCATCAATCCTTGCTACGGTTTTTAGTTTATGAGTTTTGACTGGCTTGATATTTCCTGCTTGATCTTGAGCCACTGTCACTCCTTCTGCTTGCCACGATAAGCAGGGATTATTTCCATGTCTTAATTTCCTTCCTGCTGTCAGATCTATTAATAATTTTGACGGTTCGCTCATCGATAAAAAACCTTGTCTAAATTCTAACATCTGGCTTCCTGTTTCTTTCCCTATATCCTGTGCAAAAAACTTTGTTCCAAATGGGTCGTATGCAATCTGACTAACAAAAAACTTTTGACAATCTGCTTTCAATTGATCCATGATATCTTCTTTTTCAATGACATTCCCTTTGCAAGCTCTTACCACTCCATTTTCAACCCAAGAATCATAAGGGACTCTGTCTCTCCTGACTCTTTCAATGAGTCCTTCTTCTGGAATAAAGAAACGACACAAGACATCGTAATATCCACCCTCATCAGGAAAAACCATCACAAACGCTGTAAGATCTTTCCTGTAAGAAAGGTCAAGCCCACCATAGCACAATTCGCCCACTAAGTCTTCCTCATGTACTTCACCTGCGGTTTTCTGCCACTCTCCAATGTCTAACCACCTTTCCACCTGTGCAGTCCACTGATTAAGAAACAATCTTCTGAAAGTATTTTGGTAAGCAGGAGATCTTTTTGCTTTTTCACACTCTGCGTGAAGTTGTTCAATTGATCTAAAAATTCCCAGAGCAGGGTTTGCCTTTTTCCAAACTTCTGGACATGTCCAGTCGTCATCTTTGTCAGCACTGAAAATCATGGCATAGTGTGTAGGATCTGACATGGGATCTTTGATTACTTCAAGTGCGTATTGATGCTGTTCCCAGCAGATGGAATTTTCTGAATAAACTCCTGCGGTTGTAATAGCCAAAGTTAGTGGCTGTGATCTTGCTCCTGTTCCAGTTGCCAGTGTGTCCCACAGTTCCCTGTTCTTCTGTGCATGCAGTTCATCAAATACCATTCCAGATAAATTAAACCCATGTTTTGTTGGAACGTCTGAACTAACTGCACACATAAAAGATCCGCTCTGGTGGTCAATAATTCTTTTTCTGCTTGAAATAACTTTTAATCGCTTTTCCAAATAAGGTGAAAGCCTGACCATATCTTCAGCATAGCCAAAAACAATTCCTGCTTGTTCCCGATCATTTGAAGCAATGACAACTTCTGCTCCTGCTTCACCATCAGCAACCAAAAGCAAAAGAGCAATTCCTGAAGCAAGTGGAGATTTCCCATTTTTCTTGGGTACTTCCAAATAAGCAGACCTCACCATGCGTTTCCCATTCTTGTCCACCCATCCAAAAACCTCGGTCAAAAACTCTTCCTGATATGGAATTAAATGAAAAGGCTTTCCTGCCCACTCTCCTTTGCTATGGCACAACATTTGCTCAAAAAAATTGATGGCATAGTCTGCATGTTTTTGAGAAAAGTGAAAAGTTGTCCCTCGGTGGGTGATTCTTTTTCTGGTTTTAGCTCTTGACGATGCGTGGGACATTTAAAAAGTTTTCAATTGGTTTTGGTGCTTGGTCGGTTATTGCATCAATTTTTGATCTTGATGCAGGAGTCATGCCAAAATCAGAAAGAAGCCTGTGATATTTTTCAAAATACTTTAAAGCTACATTGATCATGGGATTTTGGGTGACGTATCCTGAGTTAGTTCTAACTATTCCCAAAGTAGCTACCTTTTCCGCTTCTGCGTATTTAGAATAAAGAATACACAAAGCAGAAAACGCATCATAATCTATTTCGGTTAGTAATCCCAGGTTGTATAATTTAGGTGCAAGCTCTTTCCATTTCTGCCTAGCTAAAGCAGGTAATTCTTTTGGTGGGTCTCTGTAGGCTTTTTTCGGTATCGCTTCTTTCTTCCTGATCCGTTTTTTGTTTGGCTCACCTTCCAATAGTTTCAGTGCTGTCGGTTTTCTTTGTCCTCTCATTTTTTTATTAGCTGTGCTTTTTCTCCTGTGAAGTCTTCCCACCTTTTTATAATAACGTCACAATACTTAGGTTCTAATTCTATTCCATAACAGATACGATTAGATTTCTCACAAGCAATTATAATGCTTCCTGATCCCAAAAATGTATCTAAAACTATATCTTCATGTTTACTACTGTTTTTTATTAAATATTCTACCATAGCTACTGGCTTCATTGTTGGATGCTCTTTATTTTTCATTGGTTTAGGAAAATTCAAAATAGTCGTTTGCTTTCTGTCAGAATACCAACTATGTGAACTTCCTTTCATCCATCCATATAAAATTGGCTCATGTTGCCAATGATAATCTTGTCTTCCCATAACTAAGGCATTTTTTACCCATATTAAACATTGCCTAACATCTAACTCTGAATTCCTACAAGCAGACCTAAAATTATAACCTTCGCTGTCTGCATGAAAGATATAAAACGAACTACCAGATTTAAGTTTTTGACGTGCATTTAAAAACGACTCAGTTAAAAAAGTATTAAAATCTTCATCTTTTAAATTGTCATTTTTAATTTTTAAAGCATTACTCCCTTCGTAATTAACATTATAAGGTGGATCGGTTAAATAAAGATCAGCTGTTTTATCATCTAATAATTTTTCCAAAGATTGACTATCTGTGCTGTCTCCACATAAAACACGATGATTTCCTAGTTTCCATATTTGACCTATTTCGGTTTCTGCTTCTTCTGGAATTTCAGGAGTTTCATCCTCATCTGTCAATCCCACATAGCTTTCTTCTACATTCAACGCTGTCACTATCTCTTTCTCAGTGAATCCAGTTATGTCTAAATCAAGACCCAACTCTTTTAAATCCACCAACTCTAAAGACAACAACTTGTCATCCCATTTTGAATCCTCTGCTGATCTATTATCCATCAGTCTGAATGCTTTCTTTTGACCATCAGATAAACCAGTTGCCATATGCACTGGAACTTCTTTTAGGTTTAGTTTTTTGCTTGCCTTCAGTCTTGTATGTCCTGCCAACACTACAAAATCTTCATCTACCACTATTGGCTGTCTAAAACCGAATTCCTTAATACTTGAAGCAACATTATCAACAGACTCATCATTGTTCCTCGGATTTCTGGAATAAGGAATTATTTTGCTGATATCTACTGATTCTGTTTTCAAATTACCCCCTAGTCGAAAAGTTGTGATTT
>Ga0114899_1001111_pt1 | contig 16510 bp, 22 predicted proteins | sample MalvireepMed_215_FD_83497 | JGI IMG/M metagenome (GOLD analysis project Ga0114899, IMG submission 83497) | Marine viral communities from the Global Malaspina Expedition - Malaspina viral metaG DeepMed_215 | ecosystem: Environmental > Aquatic > Marine > Oceanic | place: Mediterranean Sea... | reverse complement strand
CTTGCAGAAGCTCACTTTTGAAAGAAGTACACATTGCTTGCGTAATCGCCATTATAGTCTCCTAATAATTTCCGCAAGGTCTTTATTCCCTTGCGCCTCTAATTGATTACTTATTGTACACATGTGGTTTTTAATTGCCTCTTGCATATAATAAGCAATGATAAAATGACACTTATTTTTAAAAGCATGTGCCTGTGCTTTAATTGGACCAGGTGCAGTATCTGCAACTGAAACTAATTTATTGGTCGCCATTTCAGCAACTTCTTCAACTGTATGGCCTCTATTGTCTGTCGTCTTTACGCCTAAATCACCTATTGACATAGTAAACGAATCTGTTTCCATTTCAATATTTCTTACTTTTTTTAGACTTTTTAGAAGATTTCTTTTTCATGTCGTAATCTCCACGAGAAGTTTTAGTTTCTCCTCTCATGTATCTTTTTCTCTCTGTTGCACCTGGCATTGTTTTTTCTCCTTAATATTGGTTGGGTTCTACGGGCATAAGACCGTTTGTTGTTTTAACTTTTATAGGGTCTTGCCTGCCGGAAACGCCAACGGGTTTTTCATTTTTTATTTCAACTTTAGAAAATTGTGTTGTTTTTAAATCGCCATTCTTAGAATATACGACAGGCGGATCTTCGAGCCTATGATATCCGTATAGCTTTTCATTTTCTGAAACATTTGTATCAAGCAAAGATGAAGAAGCTGCCACAGCGACATCAATGCCTTTGCTCATGCATTTTGATAACCAAAATTCACAACAGCCTCTTCCCATCTCACCAAAGTGAATGTTAGTGCTGTAACTAAAATCGGCGCCGTACATGTTAATTTTTCCCACTTCATTTAAAGCGGCAAAAGCAATAGCGTAGGCAATCGTGTTATTAAGGTATCCGCAGCCCATTTTCTCAACCACTTCGTCCAAAGGGAACAATTCAATGGCTGGAACTCGATTGTCTTTTTCGCAAGAATAAACAGGAATTTCTATTCTTGGTAAAAGCCTTCTCATTACCTGGGTTTGTGGTCCCGCATCAAATGTATCAAAGAAACGTGAAGCCGGGTCCATCATAAACACACGATCACACTTAATAACCGCACACATGGAATTAATTGCCCAGACCTCATCGTATTCTTTGCTGTGACTAATAGATAAATGGTAATCCAGCTGACTCTTACCCATCGCAACAATAGCAATATTTTTTCCTTTTAATTCTTTAATCATCGCACTGCTCTGGTTTTGTCGTATCTCATTTCTTCTTTGGTGTTTTTACCTTCTGCCCAAATTTTAAATTGCATCATTTCTTTGTCATAATTTTGTTTATAAGTGCCAATTTCTGTTTGCTCTAGCTTCATAAACAAGGCCGCTTGTAACAAAGAGCCTGCCAATAACACATTGGGCGCATTGGTTGATAAATAAGTAGTGCCGTCTGAAGCGCCGGCAGTTAAAGAAGCAGGTCGATAAAAATAATGTAATTCAAAAGTGTAATTGGCGTCGGGAGTTGGGGCTAAAATAAATGAATCATTGTCAAACTCTCCATAATATACAGGAGCACCAGTGGTTGAAGCATTGGGTGTATAGTCTCTAATAAAAGACGGGTGTTTTAATAACAAATAAGTGTAAACACTGGAGTTAATTACCGCTAGGCTAAACGGTGCTAAAAAATCGCTGGGCATTGATAAATAAGCGTTTCCGGAAGCTGCTGTTCCTGTCACGTTTTTTCTAAAATAGTTAAGTTCAACATTTTTTAAAATGTCTTCTTCAGTCACTTTTATAAAATTATCCAAGTTATTGGTAAATGTCGTTTCGTCATTTTCCATGTAATCCTGGACAGCTGTCTTTAATGTCGCATAAGTAAAAGCCATTATGAGCCTCCTGCTGTTATAGTACCAATTTCTCCGGTTGCTTCAAGACCCTCAAATTCACTACCAATAGGATCATCGGTAGTGGTCATGCCCCCGGTGCCTAAATAAACCCCCTTAGAATCAAACTCTGAAATCTTGTTGGTAGTAACTACCCCCAAACCTGCCGTTTGAGTAACAGTATCCGGTCTTGGGTCATAAAGAGCTTGTGGATCAGCAACATGAGGTAGTGGATCAAGCAGTGCACTTTTGGGTTCAAAACATTCCGGGCATGTTTTTAAATTATTCCATTCCTTGTGTAATTCACCTAAAGGATATTTAAAACCGCATCGGTCACAAATTCCGTATGCATATTTGCCGGCAGCATAAGTCATCCCTAGTAACCATAGGAGCGCATGTTTGGTTTTACCATCAATGATGCGCGACTTTCATCTTGAGCCAACGCTCTAGCAAACTCATCTTCGTACATCATTTTTAATGACTCCATTCTTTCTGGCGCTCTTTTTTGAGAAAGATAATAAGCAAGCCCAGCAACCAAACAAGGATAAAATCGAAAAGGAACCTGGACATCATTAACAGAAGTATCAGCGTCTTCTATCCTTAAAATCTGGTTCATTTTAATAATATCGGTGCTGTTCTCTGGCGCTGGCCAAACATATATTTTAGGCGTTTCCTGTTTGTCTAAAAAGTATTGAGTAGGCCTAGCTTTATTGGCTTTGCTCGGAATGTTCCAATACTCAGAACGCCCTATCTGACTCATTTGATAATCCGTAACCACACTGTTTTTAGTGCGTCTAAGAACCACATCCAAAACATCCACTACATAAGCATTTAAACTATAAGACTCGGTGCCTTCAGTTAATGTTTGACTAACATTGCTAATAGTCCATTGGTTTAGGCCTCTGTTTGCCCAATCTGCAAAAAGAATATTTAACGAACGGCGGGCTGTTCTTGCGTCATAAGCAGTACGCATTTCCAGCCCACATCGTTCGTAAGCTTCTTCGATCCATTCAGCAACATTAGGCTGAAAGTCTCTTGATCCAGAAGTAGCCATTCTTATTAGTAGTTCTTAATGAACTCACACCAAACGGTGTATTCGTTCCCGGCATCAGATGTTGAGGGAATAACTAAAAGAACATCACCCGAATAACCAGTTGCTGCTGTGTTTGTTAGACCTCCAAAATCACTAAAATCAAACGAATTGTCGTAAGACAATGTTAGAAAAGTAACGTCAGTGTCTGCATCCCAATCAAGAGAGGCCGGAGCATCTGGAGCACCGCTGCATGTGTACCATATCTTATTTAAAGTAACGGTTGAGCAAGCGGTTCCGTCTGGGCTTTTGTTTAGTCCTGAAACATCAGCTAAAGTTGTGCTGCTCGCACTACCGTCTGAATAAACAGAACAATAAACAATGAGCTTTTTTTGTCCATCAAATTGCTTAGTGGGACCTGTGACTGTATTAGCCATAATCTACCCCCTATTAAGCGTCAGCAAATGGTGTTACTAAAGTTCCTGAACCAAGTAGCTGTGCCGCAACATGGTATTTAGCGCTGGCTATTGCAGTAATAACTACAATGCTTCCTGCTAAACCGCCCTTAGTTGTGCCGTTTTGTGTAAAGGTATCGTTAGATGCGCCAGAGATAAAAGTTTTACCTGCTGCGCTGTCATCAATACCGGTATAAGCACCACCGACGAATTTGTCTGTGCCATCGGTTGTGATGTCCATGTCTGTTGCTGCCGTGACAACAACAAAAGTAAATTGAGCACCTAAATTACATAATTGTCCTGGGTCAGTTTTGTCAGCAGGTTCTGTTACAACAATGCTGGGAAGTGTAAACACTCCGTCTGCATCATTACATAATAGCGTTCTGCCAGCATGAGCTGCCACTGTGATGGTTGTGTTTGCCGTTAAACTAACGGTTGCTTTGTATCCTGCATTAATAAAACCAGCGAGTGATCTTACAGGACCTGCAAAAGTTGATTGTGCCATAATTTTTTCCTCCGAAAAAATAAGTCCTACCGTCTTGGCATTGTCTGCTAGGTCAGTCTGTAGGACAAGTTTACCCTAGAAAAGTGTGCCGGGTTGAGTAAGAAACCCCCGGCGAGGTTCCATTTACTGGTTCTTAAGCGCCTTGCGAGCCATATATGCCACGAGGATTACTCCAACCAAAGCTGTAACGCTCTCTAGCCTTAAAGCGAACATTTCCGGTGTCAAAATCACCTTCCATGTTAGTGCTTATAGGCGTACGCACGAAGTGCTTCATTCCGTCTGGACAATCTGTTAACAAAAACCATGCATCTGTATCAGTTAGGAAATGGTTGACGGCATAGCCCTCAGGAATCATTCCCATATTTTTCATTGCATTGATATCGTTATCAGCTGTTCCAACACGACCTGGAGTTTCGAGCAAGCGGTCTGCTATGAATTGAAGTTGTGGTGGCACAATTAGCTTTGTGCCTTGAAGAGCTAGGGTTAGATTACGATCATCAACAAGAGTTGAGATTGTAATTAAACCGTCTTCAAGTGCAGTTTCGTTCAGATCAACTTGGGTACTAGGTGTGTTTGAATAAGTACCGCCACCCGCTAGGGTATGCGCACTGTTCACTAGAGACAGTCCGTCTCCACCTGTGTAACTAGAGCTAAATGCATTATTTAAAACATTAGCAGCCTTAACCTGCTTAGTGTGAGCCATAGATCGCGCAAGCGCTTTCGTATAACGTGCACCAAGTCGGTCGTAGAGATTATCCTCTACAGCTTCTTCTGTTAATGCAAATGCAAGTGCAATAGTTTCATGGGTATAGCGAGCAGTAAAGCCTTCATAGGCTGTATCAAACTCAACACCATCACCCTCACGTTTCACGGGAGCATTTCCGAATCCTGCGATAAGAACTTCTTCTTCAAAAGCTCTATCTGAATTTTCAGACTCGAAAATTTCCTCGTGTTCATTCTCATAACGAGAATACTCCATGCCGAAAAGGGCGTTTAAACCAGGTTCTAGTTCTTTAGTGAGCTGTGCTCTTGAAATAGCCATTAGTTATATCTCCCTTATGCTAGACCAACTTGAGCTTGTCTATACAGATGGTTCTGTATTAAACAAAGCACATTGGTGTTTGCACTTCCGACGTCGGAGTTCTGAGGGTCTGTAGATATACCGATTGCTTTCAGTGGCAACGTTGCTGTAGTAGCACCTGTTGTCACATCAAGCTCAACATTAGAACGACCACTTTGGGTTGATCCGACTGTGGATTGATCCACAATGTCGAAATTACCCCAAAGATCCGCTACTGGCATAGCAGCATCTGCTTGTACTTCATAAACGACATAAGGGTCGTCAATGATAAAGCCGACTGCATCAGTAGCTGCATTACCAGGCCAGTAATTGCTCCACGTTGGTTTACTTGTAGTAGGGTCCGTATAAAAGCAACCGTTGAACACACCAATAATGATATCGCTTGTAGCGCTACCACCATCAGCACGAGCGATACGAGTAACCGTACCCCCTGTTCCTTGAGTCACAATGTCACCCATGTAAATCTTCGTAGTATAAGCTGTCGCACTCGTCGTAATCCTATATCTAGATTGACCTCCGTTGAACGGTGAACCGCTAACATGCTTGGCGGGACGCAAACCAAATGCGGCGTCTTTATTTGCCATTATTAACTTCTCCGATCACGAGATTAAAATTAAGTAACTCTAAGACTTCGTCTTAGGATTACCACCAAAAGTAACCCTGGATTGTCGATTTTTTGTAATCGGCATTGCAGGATGTTCTTCACGCATGAGGTCATTATCCACTGCATTCATCTGATGAGTTGTTTTTTGTTCAAAATACCGATTTCGTTCTTCGGCAATTGATACATCGATTTTACAAAGCATTAATCCACCGATTCCAACCACACCTGCGTGTTTGCCGTGATCAATGGTGGGAACATCAAACTCTGGAATTTCATCCGGTTTAACTGGTACCCAGCCTTCGCGTAGTCGTTGCATAACATTCTTTCGATCTTCCTGACCTCTGATTTCAGTACGAACCCAACGGTATCGTATGCCATCAGGCGGTTCAGGCGTCTTCAAAAGAGAAGGCGGTTCCCAAGGGCGTCTAGCTTCTTGAGTCTCGCGTGTTTCTGAACTTCGAGAAGTTCTGTCAATTTCAACGTTTTCTTCGATTTCAACTTTATCATTCATGAGTTATCTAACCTCGCTTTATGAATTGCATAATCTTTAAAAGAAACTCCTAGACGTTTAGCTAATTGCTGTTCGCTAGGTGTCAACTCCACTTGATTACGATTTTTCCTGCGTCCATTTGAGTTACTGCGTGATGGTGAAGCGACGGTTTGGACGGGTTTCCCGTCAGCTTCCACGATGTTTTCAAAACGATTTGGCAATTCTTGCTTCATTCGTTTGTTAATTTCAGAGTAATAGTCATCTGACTCTGTGTCAAACCCTTCTTGTGCTAATTGTTCATGAACGGCAATAGCAACATTGGTCATGACTTGGTCTTTTCCAAACCAAGTGTTCTCATTAGCCCAACTTTGTGCTCGTTTTGAAGGCTGTTGATAAACCGGTTGTTTAGACGGTTGTTGTTGAGCCGCCATTCTTTGTTCTTGAATGTACATTTGTTGTTGAGCGTTGTACTGCTCCATCTCTTGATTGTATCTTTGAAGCTGTCCTTGATACTGATCATAAGCAACCTTATCGGCAGAGGCAGCAGCCATTATGGATTGAGCTTCAGCAATTTTATCAGCCTCGCCCTCTTCCATTGCTTTTTGTAGAGCAATCTTCGAGCCTTCTAATTGTGACTCAACTCTGGCACCAAACTCAGCGCCATAATTGTGTGACATTTGCGCCTGCTGATTTGACATTTGCGCTTGTTGATTTTTAAGACTATTGTTTTCTTCGGCAATTTGTTTTGCGTACTGAAGCGCTTGGAGTTCTCTGCGTTGATAATTTTTAGCCTGCTTAACGGCCTTATCGATTCGATTCTGCGCTAACTTGGTTCTTTTTTCAGCTTCGTTTTCTATGCTCTCAGCTTCTTTCTCAACATGCTTGCTGGTTTTGAAGTCCTCTGTAACCTTTTCTTCTCCAATTGGCGGAAGACCTTCTAAGTCTTTTCCTTCCAATTCAATAAATGTTGATTCTTCTGATACCTCTTCATTGGCTCTCTTACCTTCCGGTAAGGCCGCCTTTTCAATTTTCTCATCAGTAATTTCTGGTAATGCTTCTGCCATGATTTGCTCCGATTATAAACTCTGGATATCGTCTGGGTCTAAAATAGTGCCAATGACTTCATCATCATTAATGATTCTGACTTCCGCCCCGTCTTCCAATTTAAAACGAGCACCCGCATAACGACCAATTAAAACCCAATCTTTAGCTTGACACCAAGACTCGCCATTAAACTTTCCAGAATCCTTATAGGCCAATGGTCCGAGTTTTAACACATACGCAATTACCGTTGCTAAAGCTTCTCTGTCTACAAGCGTATCAGGCAAAACAATACCTCCGTCAGTGACGCCTTTTCCCTTATAGGGCAACACCAATAAACGCCAACCTGTAGGATTAGGCATTCTTTCTAATAGTGAGTTGTCGATAAGGGAGGGGTCAAGCACTCTTTCTTGAGGTTCGATGTAGGCATCTTGAATAGATACTTCACCGTTTGTTTTGCTTTCCTCTATTTTTTGCGCTTCTTTTTGAGCCTTGCGTTCGGCTTCTATATGTTGGGGGACTGCTAAGTCACTCATCAAAACTGTCTCCAGTTGTATTTTGCAACACTTCTTTTAAATCATCTTCAAAGGAGCGAAGTGCCGTCAACTCTCCAATGAGAAAACGATAGTCTTCCATCGTTTTTATTGAACCACTCGACAGATGTTCTGAAACTCGTTCTTGTCTATCTCGTAATTCTTTTAGAATATACTCTGCTAATCTTAAGCCGTCCACTGTTTTTTAAATATCGCCGGGCTGACCTATATAAATATTTTCTCGCATCGGGTCTTTTTTAAAATCGTAAGGATCTGTTGCCAGACCTAAAGGCTTGTCATCTAATCCCAAGCCTGACAAACGCTGTTCAATTAACGATTCAATATCAGACATACTTAATTGTTGCGAAGGTTGCTGTTGAAATTGACTTTCAAGTTGTGAAAGTCTTGATTTTAAGCCGCTCGGATCAAACATTTGTCTGCCTTCCAAATCGCCTATTCTTGATTGTAACCCGGTTGGATCAAACATTTGCCTGTTCTGTAAGGCGCTAATTTGACTTTGTAGTCCAGTTGGATCAAACATTTCTCTTCCTTCTAGTGCGCCCATTCTTTGCTGAAGACCTGTTGGATCAAACATTTCTCTGTTTTGTAAAGCGCTGATTTGACTTTGTAGCCCTGTTGGATCAAATGGTGTGAATGCCGGCATTTCTGACTTTAATGCGTATTGAGAAAAATCAGGCATGTCAGATTTACGCTGATATTGTTGCAAGAACGGATTTATTGCTTCACCTGTTCTTGGATCTCTCCAACCTAACCCCATTTGTTGTCTGTATGCGGCATCTTGTACAGTAACTCGACCGTCTTTGTTCAGGTCTCCGGCTTGTATTTGTTCAGGTGTTAGTTGTTCGCCAGATACTGTCATTTTTAGAATATCGTCAGCAGACGTTAAGCCCTCATAATCAGCCGCTGTTGGCATTCCTAGACCTGCTTCGCCTCTTAGTCCTTGCATTCCTTGGAGTCCTTGCATACCTTGGAGTCCCTGCATTCCTTGAAGTCCCTGTGCTCCGGTAGCACCCATAGCGCCTGTGGCTCCCGTTAGCCCTTGGAGTCCTTGTAATCCTTGAAGCCCTTGTAAACCTTGTGCGCCTGCGGCGCCGGTTAAACCCGTGGCTCCCATAGCACCTGTCGCTCCAGCAGCTCCGGTTAATCCTTGCATGCCTTGTAAACCTTGTGCGCCGGTAGCTCCAGTTAAACCTGTGGCTCCCATAGCACCTGTTAAGCCTTGCTCTCCTTGAATGCCTTGGAGTCCTTGAGCACCTGCGGCACCTGTTAAGCCTTGCATACCCTGTAAACCTTGTGCACCAGTTGCGCCTGCGGCACCTGTGGCACCTGTTAGTCCCTGCATGCCTTGTAAACCTTGTGCGCCGGTTGCACCAGCAGCTCCTGTTAGTCCTTGCATACCCTGTAATCCTTGTAACCCTTGTAATCCTTGTGCCCCAGTAGCGCCTATTGCGCCAGTAGCACCTGTCGCTCCCGTCGCTCCTTGTAAGCCTTGTGCTCCAGTAGCGCCTGTCGCTCCTGTTGCGCCTATGCTTGGCGTCGGTGGTGTTGGTGGAGGTTGTCCTACATTTGGATCAAAGCTGGTTTTAAAACCGCCAGGAGCAGCTCCTGCTACCCACCCAGATGGTGCTTTCCAACCGCCACTTGTCGCTGTCCAAGTTTCCCCTGTTGTAGGATTATGGTAGGGCACCATTGCCATCGTGTTCATGCTATCTGCTGGTGGAGGTATGAATCCGGCAGGCGCACCGCCAGTTGTTCCTCCTGGAGTTTGTGGTCCAACTGGACGATTAGGAGAGTCCCAGCTTGGCGTGGGTGATATTGGCATTGGCTGTGGTCCCTGCTGATAACCAGGATCTCCTGGTTGCAATCTATAATCTGGTGCAAATACAACTCTGTCACCTCTAGGGGTCGATTCAAAAACCATATTATCTGGTAGGTTCTTTGGATCGACTATATTTCCGTATGGATCTCTCGTTGGCATTAACTGTGGTGGTCTGGTACTTTGCGGTGGTGGTGTACCAACTGGTCTAGGTGGAATCATTATGTTTGGATCGAATCCGCCTCCGAATCCGCCTCTTCCGCCGCCGAATGCAGGCGTATAGCCCCCACCCATGCCGCCGAATTGGCCACCAAATCCGCCACCAAATGGGTTAAACCTTCCGCCCATACCTCCAAATCCACCGCCCATGCCGCCAAACTGGCCACCGAACGGATTAAAACTTCTGCCCATGCCGCCAAATTGACCGCCAAATGGGTTAAAACCTCCACCCATGCCGCCGTAGCCTCCGCCCATACCTCCGAACGGGTTAAAGCCTCCGCCCATGCCTCCGAATCTGCCACCCATGCCACCCATACCGCCGAAGCCGCCCATTCCTCCGCCAAACATTGGCATTCTAGGTGGGGGCGAGTAAAACGGCATTCCGCCTGAGAATAAATTGGGTCCAGAACCCAAGCCTAGCATTGAACTAAACGGGTTCTGAGGAGGTGGCCTCATAAAAGGGTTCCTTGGTGGAGGGGGTCGATAAAAAGGACCCGTATCCTGCGGGGGTCTGATACCTCCAGGTCTAAAGGTGTTGCTTGTTTCTCGTGGGGGTCTACTAATATACCTTGCCATATCAGAAGCAGGATTATAACCAGGAGGCATTCCGCCACCTGGTGTATTTCCTATCCTTTGATCATTCGCATGGATTCTATTAGCTATAGATTCATTTTCAGAAGCAGATTTGTTCGGGTCATAAGGTATCATTTGTTGTGTGCCTCCCCTCGTCGAGTTCAGTCTCTGAATATAATCTTTAAGTGAAAAATTACTAGAACGGGAATTCATATCTGGAATTAACGGCATCGGAGAACCTGGCTCATACGACGACATTATTAACCCCCCATCAGCGAGACAATCCCGCCGTTAGCTAGACCTTGTTTTTCGGGATCCATGTAATCAACTTCTCGACCGCCACTCAAGGCTCTTCCTTCTGAGATGAAATCATACATGGCCATTGCCACTTCGTCTTCGCTCATTTCATTAAAGTTCGGACCTGCCACCATCATTTTTTCTTCAGGTGTTAACTCCATAAACATTTTGAGCATGTCAAAACTGTCATCGACTGGCTCTGGTTCTTGTTGACCGCCAAAACGATCTTGCAAATAAGCAGATGTTTGAACAGGGTCGGGAATAAAATCAAAAATAGTGCCTTTAAGCATACCTTCAGGTTGATAATCTCTAAATCTTTTCTTTTCAGCCAGGTCACCCTCTGCAAACCCTCTGACTCCGGGCATTCTAAGGTAAGGACCATAACCTGATCCTAAAACGGGAGGCGCAGTGGGTCTTGTCGGCATACCACCCATGTTGTAATACATTGGTTTCTTTTTCTTCATGAGAATCGTCTAGAGCTGGACATTAAAACACGCCTTCAAACTTAGTGCCGCGAATGGCTGCCCCTCCGCCTCTGCACTTGCCGGCGCCGGAACCCGGTTTAGGGGGTCCGCCATTGGCTTCTTTTTTAGGTTGTGCCATAGGCACGGTGCCCTGGTCTTTAATTTTCATGGATTTACTTGCGGTACCTGGATTTTTTGGTACGGCGCCTCTGAACTTTCTTGGTCTTTGCATTGGTCTTCCTCTTTTTTTTAGACTTTCCCGCCTTGCTCAGTGCAATGGCAACTGATTGTTTCTTCTTGTAGCCCTCTTTTCTCAGTTTCCTTATGTTAGCAGAAACTGTTTTCTTAGCGCTACCCTTTTTTAGCGGCACTTTTTTTCTTTACTGCTTTTTTCTTTGGTGCTTTCTTTTTAGCCGTTGTCTTTTTAGCCGCTGCTTTTTTCTTTGGCGTTGCTTTTTTCTCATCTTCTCTCGATTTAATAAGCTGTTCTTTTCGTTTAGGATCGCCGCGCCAGTCTCTCTCAGCCTGATGTGCTGCTAATCGTTTTTCTTCTGCGGCTCGTTCTTCAAGTTTTTGTGCCTTATGAGCAGCCTGCATGGCTTTCATCACTGAACTCATTGTTTGCTCTCCTGTTGTAAATCTGCTGCCTTAAATCGTTCTGCCTGTTCTAATCTGTCCTGCGCTGTTTCGTTCTTCATTACGGCAATTTCCTCGGATGAATCAATTCGTTCTTTAGCTAAATCATCCTGTTGGTCTATTTTCATTATATCTAAATTTTGCCTTTCTCCAAATTCTTGTTGTTTGCGTTGTAAATCACCGGCCTTAATATCCAACTCCTGGCGCCTTAATTCCACCAACGGATCTTCTTGCGGTGGCGGCGGTGCAAACTGCTCATTAATTTGTTGTGTCAGCTCGGCAATCACTTGTGCCACTTGTGCTTGTTGCTGTTGCATCATTTGCTGTTGCATCTGTTGTTGCTGTTCCGGCGGCATCTGCATTAATTGCTGTTGCATCTGCATCATTTGCGGATCTTGTGACATTTGTTGCTGTACGATTTCCTCGGCTTTGAGTGCAATATGATCATACACATGCGCTTGAATTAATGACAGCGCTTGCGGATTTTGTTGCACAATGGCGGTCTGATACAGGCTCATGTGCGAAGCAATATGAGCGTCGTGATCCTGTCCGGGAAAGGCTTTGGCCGCTTGTCCCATCAATAATCCCGCGTTCTCGTGCGCCGGATCCACCGGTTGCGGTTGCGGGGGTGGCGGCAAGAGCGCCTCGATGTTCTCCACATTAAGGGCTTGATACATTCGGCGATACGCCTCGTAAATGCCCGCTTGACCGTGAATCTCAGGGTTCGATTGCGCCATTTGCAGCATTTGCTGCGCCAGCATCACCCGTTGGCTCATCGAGAAGATGTTCGGGTCCGATACCGGAATAATATCCACACGATCATCAAAATCAGCCTGTTTAATGTTCTGGTCGCCGTTTTTGGTCATGTACGGGTAGGACGGCGGTAGGAATTGGGCGAAAATTCTCGCCAATAAGTTAAATTCTATCTTTTGCGCGTAATGTAAGCGCTTATGAATCGCCGACATCACCTTGGTGCCACGCTCCAGTAACGCCACGGTGGTGCCCACCGGCATTTCCTGATTGGAATCGCCCACTTGAATATCAGCAATGGAAGCAAACCGCTTACCGGCATCGACCATTAAGCCCATTAAGGCTAACAGGGTTTGTGACGGCTCTTTAAACGGCAATGGTACAAACGAATCTCGAAGACTGCCCCCTGGGGCGTCCATGTCGCGAAATTCACCCGGTTGTAAGGGCTGATCGTCGTTCCGGATGCGAATACCTCGCGCTTTAAATCCGGCCGGCAGGTTGGCGAGCGTGCCCGCGTCGATCAGCTGACGCAAAATCGAGGTGGACGCTCTGGAGAGTCCGCCAATCATGTGCGTTAGGCCAAAACCGTAAAATCCAAGTCCGGGTAGGAACTTGTAATGAACAAAATACTGAATCTTTTTCTTTAACGGGTCGGTTTCATTCCAGTTGCGACGAATGGAAAGCACCGCATTGTTACGTTTGGACAACGTCACAATGTAGGGCAACTTAACCCCGGTGGGTTCACCGGTCTCGTCCATGTCTTCAAACCCGTCAATATCCAAATCGGTATGAATTTCATACAATTCACAATCGCTGTCAGTGTTATACGACGGCTCCATGCCTTGGAGCTTGTCAATTTCCTCCTGAATGTCCTCGCTATCGTACTCGGCGCCCATCGATTTCAGAGGCACGTCACGATAGAACCCGCTGTTTTGCAATTTGACGACATCGTTCATCGGCATCGAGACGATGTTGGTAATCCGTACGGCAGTTTGCAAATCGCTGGTGTCATAAGGCACGACTAAATTCTCGGACGGTATAAATTTCGACACTGCCCGACCTAAATTCTGATCATAATAAACCTTACGAAACGCCGAACCGGACAACGGTAGATAAAATAGCAGCATATCTGTTTCCGGATCGTATTCTTCCATGACGTGCATGATTTGATAATTCATGTACTCCTTGACCCTGGCTGCTTGTCCCTCGGAGTCAGGAGTGATGGCGCCAACGATCTGAGTCTTTACAGGACCTTGAGCTGGCAGTATTTCGCCATAGGCTTGTGCCTGGAATTGCGTGACGGATTCGGCTAACAGGGGATGAGTTATGCCGGATGCGCCTTCAAATGGTTGACTTCGTTCTTCGTAACGCATGCCGAGAAATTCCAAGCCGTCACGATATTGTTTCTCCCATTCAGAACGAGAGTTAATATCGGCTTCGACATCGGCAACGCATTGGTTAAATATACCGTGTAGTTCGGAATCGTCCAGTTCTTCAGCCAAGTTAGCGCCAAATTCAACTTGCTGGGGCAGCATCTCGCCCGCCCCAACAACAATGTTTCCATTATCCAAGGCGGTAATGGGGACGTCTTCTCCATTCAACTCGGCGAGTGTGGGATCCTCTAGTTCAATTGTTTTGGAATCATCGATAACCTCCAATGGCTCTTCTTGAGCCGGGTATATTCGTTTATCGACGTCCGCCATAGTATCGCCCTTGTGCTAATGTAAACATAAGCGCACTAATCCAATTTCGATATTGGGTCAGTGGACTTATTACTGTGTTGTTCATTCTATACTTGAATTTAATAATTTTCATTAAATCCTTTTTTCCGTTGTAAATATTATTCATCAATAATAAATGTGCTGTTGCGGCACAAACTCCTCATCCTCTTCATCCGAGTATAGACGAACAAAGTTACCTTGTCTAAATCTCAGTATCGCTTGCGTCATCGAATCCACATAATCGTCGTGCTCGCCAAACGGAAAAGCAGCACACTCCTCAATAACATCCTCGGCAAATTTCTTCTGTGGCGCCCAGACCATCCCCGACTCAAACACCGGACTGACCGCGTGCACCCTAGTGACCTTATCATTACCTCTCGACGGGCGGTAGTTGACCACCGGTATCCCCATATTGCGTAGTTCGTGGGTCAACGGCGTTCCTGACGCCTGGGACTCAACTAGCACCATTTCCGGCTCCCAATACTTATACTCCTCATTGGCCACCGCTTTCAGCTCGGGAAAATCCCAGCGTCCACGCTTGGCATCGAGCAGTATAATCGCATCGCCGCTGTCATCACTCGGCTTAAAAATGCCCCAAGTGGTAATGGCTGAAAAGTCAGCCGTTTCCTTCTTGGAAAACGCCGTATCATAGCTCTGAATAATGTACTCCACCGGCGGTATCTTCTCCTTTTCCCAAGGCTGCCACCAATCCCGTTTGATAATCGCGCCTTCTTCCGAAGTCGGGTTCTGCATGTACTGGGCATTCCACTTGGTCACCGGCAGTGAAGCTTTCACCGCTTCGAGTTCCTCCAATTTCCAATACTCAGGCCATAACGGATTGCCCGAATCCTCAAAAATCGCCGGTAGTTCAACAATATCCCACTGATCCGCATGCACCTCGGTCTGTCGTTTCAGCAATTGCGCCGTTAAATCAATGGTCGACCAGCGCGTCATCACAATCACAATCGAACCGCCCGGTTGAAGCCGCTGACGAGGACCAGAGGTGTACCATTCATAAGCTGAATCCAATGCCGAGGGACTGAGCGCATCTTGTTCGGAGTGCGGATCGTCAATGATGAGCAGATCGGCGCCACGACCGGTAATGGCTCCGCCAACACCAGCCGCGAAATACTCGCCACCCCTGTTGGTTTCCCAACGCCCCGCCGATTTCGAGTCGGCACTGAGCGTGACTTTGGGAAAAATGGCTTTGTACTCCTCGGAATCCATAAGATTCCTGACTTTACGCCCGAAACGCACAGATAATTCGGAGGTATGGGTGGTTTGCATGATCTTCATGTTGGGTTTGAGTCCCATCACCCAGGAGGGAAAGTACACGGAAGCGAATTCGGATTTGGTGTGCCGTGGCGGCATATTGATAATGAGTCTCTTGATCTCGCCTTTGGCGATTTGCGTGAGCTTATCGGCAAAAATTTTGTGGTGATCGCCCTGGATAAACTCCGGCCATATGTATTTTATGTAATCCAAAAAGGATTCTTGTACCTCCCCTTGTTTGTCCAGGTTTTCCAATCGCTCTTGCAGCAAGAGGATCTCTCGCATTGCATCTACAGGTACATGTCTCAAGTTCGACATAGGAGTCACTATAATGTGTTTTGTTTTTTCATTCAATTATTTGTGTTGAACGTTATTATATATACCAAAGCATAGGAGTCCCAAATACTATAAGGGGGGGTTAGGGGTCGAGATATGAAAATCTCGGATTTTCGACATCAAATGGAAAAGAATCCTAGCGTGAGAGCAACTGCGCATATTGATACGCAAAGTAGACTAAGGACAAAAATAAATCCCTTTGTTTATAGGGGTTTCAGAGCATCATAACAAAAATAAATATACTTATCGTATAAAATAGATTAATGTTGAATAACATTTCAACATTAACTACAAATAAAGGAGAAAGTGAAATGAAACAATATAAAACTGAAGACGGATATGTTTTCGATCTACAAGATGACGGTAGCTTAACTGATGGAGATATGACTTTTGATTCATTGGAAGAATTGAAAAAGCATGTTGATGTATACGAAGTTAAATCCGAATCAATGGACGGAGAACGAAATGAATAAGTATACCAAGATTGGAATAGATCAAATGGCAACGAATCGACAACGCATGAAAGAGTTGGAGAAGAAGAAAGATGTAGCAGAATATCTACTGTGTAAAAAGAAAGAAAGCACATTTAGAAAGTTTGTTAAGGACATCTTCTCTAACTTCGTTATTGTTCGTGATGGTCATGTAGCGTTTAAGAAATACGATAGGGAGATGTTGATTGATGTTGGCAACAACGAATTCAATCTTGTCGGATCGAAACTTATGCTACCAATTAATATAGATTATAAACCTACGCATGTTAAAAAAGTAGATGCTACATGGGCAATGAGGTTGAATCTTAATAACTTTGTTAG
>Ga0114899_1001110_pt1 | contig 16514 bp, 15 predicted proteins | sample MalvireepMed_215_FD_83497 | JGI IMG/M metagenome (GOLD analysis project Ga0114899, IMG submission 83497) | Marine viral communities from the Global Malaspina Expedition - Malaspina viral metaG DeepMed_215 | ecosystem: Environmental > Aquatic > Marine > Oceanic | place: Mediterranean Sea... | reverse complement strand
GTCAACGCCCCTTCACAACCATCAGTGATCCAGCCCAGAAACGAGCACCTGATCTAGTGAAGCGGAACTTTACGGCCATGCGTCCTAATCAGCTTTGGGTGGCCGATTTTACCTATGGTGTGCCTCGCCCCTAACGGCTGCGGGAGGCCGCTGAATGGGCACAAGCATGACTGGAATACCTTCGTGTCGAACAGGATGTTCCCAACGAAGGGCGGCTCTCTGCTGTGAGAGAGCCTGAGCCGAAGCGGCGGTGACCTGCTGTGCACTGGCAGGGTGACGTAACCCGTGGGAAACGGGGTGTGAGGCGAAGCCGTTACGCCAAGATGCACCTCTAGGCTGAGTACGGAAAGGTTGAGGAACACGAACCGATTCATCCGCGTCTGTGGGCTGAATAAATCGCCATCTCCTACACGGCCTGACAGGAGGTGCGTATCCTCGGCAACGGGTACATGTAGGATCCGCTGCTGCTACCGATGATGGATTAGTAGCCCGTCAACGGTGGAGTCACGAGCAGTGCGCAGCTAACTCGTGGCAGGTGCGCCAACTTGCAGCATGCAAGGGTAAAGACTGCGATCGGCAACCTCCTCCGTATGCTTGAGTCCAGCATGTGAACGAGGGAAGGCTTGCTCGGGATGCCAAGGGAGTGCGACCCCGACGCCCGACAAGCTGGCGGAGCCTCCGTAGTAGTCCGAGGTGGGGAAAGCCTACCACATGGCGAAGGGAGGCAGTTCAAGTGGCTTGCTCCACGGATTACCTGACCCAGAGAGGTGAAGACCTTTGATAATCGGGGAAATGCAAAGCAAGCTGGCAATGTGGTCAACAGCAGACTCGAACCGCCGGTTCGATCGGCTGTTGAGACTGATTGCACGGCGTGGCTGGCTCTAGGAGGCGGCGTTCAGAACGCTGGCGTCGTCGGGAGCTAAAACCGCTGGTATCGACAGAGTAAATCGGCGATCGTTTGAGCAGAATTTCAGCCAGCATCTGGAGGAAATTCGTATTGAACTGCTGGATGGCACCTATCAGCCACAGCCAGCACGTCGCATCTACATTCCAAAATCCAGCGGCAAACAGCGCCCGCTGGGGATACAGACCTTGCGCGACAGGATTGTGCAACGTGCGATGCTAATGGTCATGGAGCCCATTTGGGAAAGCGACTTCCATCGTCTCTCCTATGGGTTCCGGCCAGAACGCAGCGTACACCACGCCATCCGCACCGTGAAACTTCAGCTGACGGACGGTAAGGAAACGAAAGGTCGCTGGGTCATCGAAGGTGACCTTGCGAGCTACTTCGATACGGTTCATCACAGAAAGCTGATGCGGTGTGTCCGCCAACGGATTCGGGATGGCCGTTTCCTGGCGCTATTATGGCTATTCATCAAAGCAGGGCATGTTGACAAGGGGCTGTTTCATGCGGCTCATGACGGCGTGCCACAAGGGGGCGTGCTGTCACCGCTACTCTCGAATATCATGCTCAATGAGTTCGATCAGTGGTTGGAACAGCGCTACCTGAGCAAGAAAGCCCGCAAGGATCGTTGGTACTGGAACGCCAGTATTCAGCGGCGACGCCCTATTGCCCTGCGTGAAAACCGTCAGTGGAAACCGGCGGTGGCTATTGCCGCTATGCGGATGATTTCGTCTTAACCGTTAAAGGAAATAAGGCGCAAGCCGATGCCATCCGTGAAGAATGTCGCCGGTTCTTGGAAGACGACTTGTCACTGACCTTGAATATGGAAAAGACCCATATCACACACGTCAATGATGGCTTCGTCTTCCTGGGACACCGGATCATTCGAAAACGGGGGCCTCGTGGCACTATGCGCCCCGTTACATCCATCCCCCGCGATAAGGCCAGAAACTTCGCCGCCACCTTGGTGAAGGAGCTGTCCGGCAATCACAGCGAGAATCGGATCGACATGGTGGATCGTCTAAACCGCCGCCTGGCGGGCTGAGCCACGTTCTACCAATTCACCGACTATACCGCGATGACGTACAAGAAGATTGATAGCATTGTTTTCTGGCGACTCGCCCACTGGTTGGCACGAAAGTACCGAGCATCGATCAAGCCCTTGATGCGCAAGCACTTCCGCCGGTCTGAAGGGAAAAAGCTAAAACATGGCAATTCTTTGGGCCCAACCACGCGGGAAAATTCTGTGTGGTAAACCTACGTCGTCTGGTATCTAGTCGGAAAATGCCGTTCCGGTGGCGGCTTCCCAAAGCTAACCCGTATTTGCCCAGGGAAACACGCAACACCGTCACTTCTCGCTATCACGATGTTGCCTTGGCTTTGAGCCACGCTTGAATGGAGAGCCGTATGCGCTGAAAGGTGCACGTACGGTTCGGAGAGGAGAAGCAGGGAAATAGTGCGACTACGCCCTGCTTCTTACTCTACTCGCTACCTGGTCTGGCTTTGTCTATGTTGCGTTCATTGTCGATGTTTATGCACGTTGTATCGTAGGTTGGCGTGTAGCGACGTCGATGAGAACGGCACTGGTGCTGGACGCTCTGGAGCAAGCTCTGTGGGCAAGAAAACACAGACAAGGATTGATCCACCATAGTGATAGTAATACTGAGAGATGCCAGGTGTTCCCGGGTCACCGACAGGTCCGTGGAAAGACACACTACCCGGTCGATCAGAGTGGGGGTCAGGAGACCCGAGAACCCTCACGGCACCAGGTCTTTCAGCATAGGTCGATCGCTGTGTGAGTCAGGTCGACCCTGAAACACCCGGCATCTCTCAGTATTACTGTCCGAATGGACTATCACGCCTTTAGGCATTTTGCGTTTCCATAGCGCCATTTGTAGAGCGTCACAGACAAGATCGGCCGTCATACGCTCACTCATTGCCCAACCAACCACCTTACGAGAATAAAGGTCAATCAGCACTGCCAGGTAAAGCCAGCCTTCGCCTGTTGCTAAGTAGGTGATGTCCCCCACCCACTTTTGATTGGGGGCTGAGGCCGTGAAGTTTTGCGCTAGCAGATTCGGCGCTACTGGCAGCGAATGTCGAGAGTTGGTGGTGGCCTTAAACTTACGGGCTGCTTTAGCGCGCAAGCCCTGACGCTGCATGCTGGCAGCCACCGTCTTACGGTTGATCGGCAGCCCATCATCTCGAAGGTCTAGTGCTAACCTCGGGGCGCCTGAGCGCCCCTTACGTTGGTGATAAGCCTTCGCCACGCGCTGATCGATCATGGCTTGCTGGCTGCGTTTTGGGGACGAAGCTCCTTCGCGCTGTCGCCAAGCATAGTATCCACTCCGAGCGATCCCGACAACATGGCACATACGCTGAACACTAAAAGCCTAGCGATGACGATGGATAAAGGCGTACTTCACTTCAGGCTCTTCGCAAATTACACCGCGGCCTTTTTTGTGATGGCCAGCTCTTCATTTGCTTCGGCTAATTGGCGCTTCAAGCGGGCGTTTTCTTCTGCCAACGACTGCTCTCGTTCAGAGGTGACTTGCTGAAGCTGCGCTTTGGAGCGCCACTGATAAAGCTGACTCGCATGTATGCCCAGCTCACGAGCCGCTGCTGCCACACCAATGCGATCAGCGAGTGCTAACGCTTCTTGCCGCTAGGCATCTGAGTAATGGGCATATGACTTTTTCTTTGTTGATGTTGTCGGTCTTACCATAATTCACCTCATCATAGCGTATTACCTTCTTGAGGGGGCCACTGTTAATGGGCAGCATTATCGGTGATCAGAGCGAGGTAGCGAACATCGAAGTTGCTCCATAGTTATTTTTGATTATTTTCTTGAATGACCGATATTTCATTTCATCAGATGAAGCTGAATAGTTTGACGGCTTTGCTGTATACGTGATTTAACTATTTAACATTTTTTGAACCATAATTTCATCTGTTGAAATATTAACTAGAAAAATCGAAGGAAAATACAAAATGGTCAATAAAGTACTTAAATAACAAAATAATATAAGCCTAAGGTGACTTAACATGAATGAGATGATCTTTGATACAGCAAATAGGTTATTTACTGATCATGCCGAGGCAGCATTTAAGGCCTTGCCTAAGAGCCAGTTGGATGGGGCGGTAGCGTGGCAGAGTGAGCTTTGGGAGGCGATAGAGGAGCTTGGATTCCCGCTCGCCCTTTTATCTGAAGAGGAAGGAGGGTTCGGCCTGGAACCACTTGAGGCCTTGCAGATCATCCGTTTGGCCGCCGTGCATGCTTTACCTATCCCGCTTGCGGAAACCATGTTGGCGAACTATCTACTGGCAGCGGCCGGGCTGCCGTTGGCCGGAGGGCCGGCTGTGGTGGTCAGCGGCGTGGAGATAGTGTCTGAAAATGAAGGTTCGAGACTTCTGGGAAGCGTACTTGAGGTAGCCTGGGGGCGGGCGGCCCAGACGATCGTCGTGTTGGATGATGAGGGATGCATAGCTCGTCTTGAGCAAGGTTGGCACATTGAAGAAGGGCATAATCTGGCGGCCGAAGCGCGTGACACGCTCCACGTCGATACGTCTCTAGCGGCAGTGGAGGTGGCTAATTCTCCGATTCGCCGTGAAGTCTATGAAGCAATGGGGGCAATAATGCGTGCGCAAGGTTTGGCCGGGGTGCTGGAAGAAACGCTCAAACGTTGTATTGATTACAGCGGGGAGCGAGTACAGTTTGGCCGCCCGATAAGTGCCTTCCAGGTCATTCAGCAGAATCTGGCCGAACTCGCGGGACAGGTGGCTGCAGCGCGCGCCGGAGCTGACATGGCTGGTGCTGCGCTTTCGTTGGTGAAGACCCAGCCCCAGACCCTAATTCTTCTGGCAGCTGCAGCCAAACTGCGTGCGGGGGAAGCCGCGGGCAAAGCTGCCTGGGTTGCCCATCAGGTACATGGCGCGATTGGCTTTACCCGTGAGTTTCGTCTTCACCCGCTCACTACCCGGCTATGGGCATGGCGAGATGAGTTTGGAGGTGAAAATTATTGGGCCGAAATCCTCGGCGAGACCTGTCTAGCGGGAGGAACGGATGACTTCTGGCCACTACTCACGGACCGTTTAGGAGGTATGCAATGAATATGCTTTCCTTCCCGCCACCTCCTGCTGGCATGGCCATGCCGGAACTACGCACGGAAGTGCGTGCTTTTCTTCGGGAGCAGTTAGGAGATGACTTTGCTCCTGAGCAACGTGCCCAATCATGGATGGGATTTGATGCCGAATTTTCGTGCCAATTGGGTAAAAAGGGTTGGTTGGGTATGACACTTCCCAAGGAATACGGAGGTCACGCGCGTAGCGCGCTAGAACGCCATGTCGTTATGGAAGAGTTGCTAGCGGCGGGCGCGCCGGTTGCTGCCCATTGGATTGCCGACCGCCAGAGCGCACCGCTGTTGCTACATTATGGCAGCGAAGAACAACGGCAAACAATCCTGCCACGTATCGCGGCTGGTGAGTGTTTCTTCTGTATCGGCATGTCGGAACCCGATAGTGGCTCAGATCTAGCCTCTGTGCGTACCCGGGCTCTTCCGGTTGAAGGGGGCTTTAGAGTTAATGGCACCAAGCTATGGACCACTTATGCGCATCATGCCCACTATATGATCCTGTTCTGTCGAACAGATAATTCGGATGACCGTCACGGCGGTACCAGCCAGTTACTGGTCGATCTCAATACCCCAGGGGTCTCAATCAATCCTATCTACGATATTGCTGGAGAACACCACTTCAATGAAGTGGTGCTTGAAGACGTTTTTCTTCCCGAGAGCGCACTGATTGGCGAATTAGGGCAAGGTTGGAAGCAGGTCACGGGTGAACTAGCTTTCGAGCGCAGCGGGCCGGATCGTTTCCTCTCCTCCTTCACCCTGTTGACCCAGCTGGTCGGGCTATTGAGTCAGGCACCTAGTCGTGAAGCGAAAAGGGCGGTAGGGCGTTTGGCGGGCCATGTGATGGTATTGCGCCATATGTCCCATTCGGTGGCCGGAATGCTGGACCGTGGTGAGAACCCGATGCTGCAAGCGACCATCGTCAAAGATCTAGGGGCGTTATTCGAGCAAGAAATACCCGATATTGCACGCACGTTGGCAGTGGACGCAGGTAGCCCGGATAGTACCTTTGCTGCTGTATTGGCACGCACGTTACTGGTGGCACCCAGCTTCTCGCTGCGAGGCGGAACGCGGGAAATATTGCGCAGCATAATTGCCCGTGGCCTTGGCCTTCGTTGATAGCTGCTTAATGATTTAAGGGAGAGATAATGATGGCTTTGGTTACTTATGAACAGGATGCCGATGGCATTGTAACGTTGACCCTGAACGATCCAGAAACGCGTAATGCGATTTCCGACCAGCCTATGATTGAAGCGTTGCTAGCGGCACTGGAAAAGGCGGAACAGGAACCTGATGCACGGGTGGTAGTACTGACCGGGGCAGGCACAGTGTTCTCTTCTGGGGGTAATATCAAGACGATGGGTAAAGGTGGTGGCTTGAACGATGAGCTGCCAGCGCGTACACGCCGCAACTACCGAGTGGGCATTCAGCGACTGCCACTGGCATTTGAAGCCTTGGAAATTCCAGTGATTGCGGCCGTTAATGGCCCGGCGATTGGTGCCGGGTGCGATTTGACCTTGATGTGCGATTTGCGTGTTGCTGCGCAAAAAGCCCGTTTTGCCGAGAGCTTTGTCAAGTTAGGCATTGTCCCTGGGGACGGAGGTGCCTGGCTGCTACCGCGGGTGGTAGGTTTCTCTAAGGCGTGCGAAATGGCACTAACTGGAGATCCCGTCGATGCCGAAGAAGCACTGCGGATTGGCTTGGTATCAAGCGTCGTGGAAGATGATCGTCTGCTCGATAAGGCTAAAGCGCTGGCACAGCGCATTGCGGCGAACCCGACCCATGCCGTGCGTATGACCAAGCGACTATTGCGTGAGTCAGCCAGTCAGCGACTCGACCAGATTCTGGAAACATCGGCGGCCTTCCAGGCACTGGCGCATGCGACCCAGGATCATCAGGAGGCAGTCGCTGCCATGCTCGAAAAGCGACCGCCTCGCTTTAAAGGCCATTAGGTGGAGGGGTGCTGGTACGGAAGGCATTCTCTAGCTCGGCGGCAGTCCCCTTGAGGAGTGGCAGATAACGCTCTTTGACCGTCTCTTCGTCGACCGCCTCACGCAGCAGCATAATATTGAGGGCACCATAAACGTGCCCTCCGCTGGCGACAGGTACAGCGATCGCCCAGATGGTGCCGCCATACTCGGATTGGCTGTAAGCGTTGTCCATTACGGCATAGCCGGATTGTCGGACGGTGGCCAAACGGCGCTCGAGATTGCTGGGCATTGACAAAGTCCTGCCACCTGAGCCGGTTTGGAGCAAAGTCAGAATCTCGTCGTATTCACGGTCGTTACAGGCGGCTAGGTAGGCTTGGCCGATTGAGGTGAGCAGCATGGGCGCGCGGAACCCGGGGCGACGGTTGAACAGCAGCGGTCCCTGTATACGGGTGGTTTGTACCACAATCATGCTTTCAGCATCACGGATGGCGAAATCCGACGGCCAGCCGATAGCTCGTCTAAGACGCGTCAAAATCGGGGTGCAGATCTCGGCAACTTGGTCGTGCAGCGAATAACCCACGCTGAGCTGGAGAACACGCCCTGCCACGCTATAGGCGCCAGTCTCGCTATCCTGGATGAGATAGCCCGCATGTATCAGTGTCTGCAGCATACGCACGATGGTGGCCTTGTCGAAGCCGGTTTCAGCGTGGATGGCTTTGAGTGTGGTAGGGCATAGGCGGTTGACCACGCGGAGTACTTCGATTGCACGCAGTGCCGCGGTCACCGGTTTGTAGGAGGTCATGTGGCGAAACTCCTTAGCTGGGCTGATTGCTGTACCGCACGAGCCCCTGCCCAGCAGCAGAATATAATAATGAAATTAGATTTTTCTCAATAAAACAGCAGGAAGGCCTAGAATGTCAAAGGAAAACAGTCTTCATGACTTAACGGCAGGTTCGCTTCAGGGGCTAAGAGTTCTCGACCTTAGTCGTGTGTTGGCTGGCCCCTGGTCGGCACAGATTCTTGGCGACCTTGGGGCCGAGGTGATCAAAGTCGAGCAGCCTGGAAAAGGCGATGATACCCGTAGTTGGGGCCCTCCCTATCTGCGTGAGGGAGAGGCCGCCGAGGATCTGTTCAGCGCCTATTACCTGTGCTGCAATCGCAACAAGCAATCGGTGGCGATCGACCTGTCCAGCAAAGAAGGGTCGGAACTGGTGTGCAAGCTCGCGGCAAAGTGTGATGTGCTGATTGAGAACTTCAAGGTGGGGGGATTGGCCAAATATGGTCTCGATTACGCCGCGTTAAGCGCGGTTAACCCACGCTTGATCTACTGCTCAATCACGGGTTTTGGTCAGGATGGCCCTTATGCTAAACGGGGTGGATATGACTTCCTGATTCAGGGCATGGGCGGATTAATGAGCATGACCGGGCCTGCGGAGGGGAGCCCAGGTTCTGGGCCAACCAAGACCGGGGTGGCGGTGATTGATCTATTTACCGGGCTGTATGCCACCATTGCGATTCTTGCCGCACTCCGTGAGCGCGAAACGAGCGGCCAGGGGCAGCATATTGATGCAGCGCTGCTGGACAGCGCGGTGGCTATTCTGGCCAATCAAGGTATGAACTGGATGATCGGTAAGAAAGTACCTCAGCCGATGGGCAACGGGCATCCTAATGTAGTGCCTTATCGTGCTTTCCCGGTCGCGGATGGTGATGTCATCGTGGCAGTGGGAAACGATAGCCAGTTCGAGGCGCTATGCCGGGTTTTGGGATGCGACGAGTTTGCGACACAGCCTGAATTTGCAACCAATGAAGCGCGAGTAGCTAACCGTGCTCGGCTGGAGGCAGAGCTGTCGATGCGGTTATGCGAGTGGCAACGGGATGAGCTATTAGCGGAGTTTTCGGCGAATGGTGTAGCGGGGGGGCCGATTAACCGGGTCGATCAGGTCTTTGAAGACCCACAAGTCCAGTTCCGCCAGATGATCGAAGAGCACTGTTCCCCCGGTGGAAGTATGCTATCGCTAACCCGTTTTCCAATGCGATTTTCACGAACACCCGCGACAATTCGTTCTACCCCGCCTGCGATTGGGGCGCAGACTCTGGAAGTATTGAACGGTCAGCTAGGATTGAGCAAAGAGAGGATTGACCATCTGGTCGAGACAGGTGTTGTGGCCGCGTTACCATCCCGGTAGGAAGCGAATAGCCCATACAATAACGAACTGAACTCCAGAAGATGGAAACACAATCCAACCTACGGGGTTGTTTCTGTAAATAATCTGTACAACTAAGGGGTTCAAGTTACGGGCCGTGCAGCATCTTTATCAATTAATAAAGCCATTAGCAAAAGCCCAAGCCCATTGCAGTAGAGGGCTCTGGGAATATAGGTGCCTATTCAGACCTTCCCTATAAATCTGTGGCCATTTTTTACTTGGCCACTACAGGCTTTAGCTCAGTCAAGGAGCAGAGTGACTTTTAAATAGATATTTTCTTTTCTTGGAAGGTTGTATATAGCTAATTAACTGCTAAGTAATAATTGCTTTAGTTTCACTGAGTGAACCAATATTTCATTCAAAAAATAAAGATCTAGTGCTACTTTAAAAATGCAGGTTAAAAATAAATAAAAATTTATGATTGGAGTGATCATGAAACAGCTCAGATATATCACGGCATCATCTCTTTTGATGATCAGCCAACTTACTTTTGCACAGCAAATATCTGTTGCTACAGGGGGTACAGGAGGCGTCTATTATCCTATAGGTGGGGCGATTGCTGATCTTGCAACTAGCCAGTTAGAGGGCGTCAATGCTGTAGCAGAAGTAACAGGTGCATCAGCTGAAAACATGGGATTGATATGGAGGCAGGACTCAGATTTTGCTTTTTCTGTTGGTGATACCGCTTATGAAGCTTATCACGGCATAGGGGGGTTTGAGGGTAAACAGTTAGAAAGCCTTCGTGCAGTTGCATCTGTGTATCCTAGTTCAATTCATATTGCCGTTTTAGCAGGTTCTGATATTTACTCGCTTGATGACTTGAAAGGGAAAAAGGTTTCTGTTGGGGCGCCTGGCAGTGGTAATGAACTTAATTCCCGCTCTGTGTTAGAGCCAAATGGAATTACTTATGAGGATTTTTATCCGCAGAGGTTGAACTTTAATGAGACTGCCGATGCTCTTGGAGATGGTGATATAGATGCGGGGATATGGAGTGTGCCTGCACCCGCGAGCTCTCTTATAAGCCTATCGACAACCCGTGACATCAGACTTTTGTCAATGTCAGATGAAGAGATAAATCACGTCCTATCAGATAATCCTATATATTCAAGGCACACTATCCCTGGTGGATTGTACTCAGGTGTCGATGAGACAACTAATACAGTTATATTGCCTAACGTAATTGTTACAAATAAGAATGTTAGTGAGGACCTTGTGTATTCCATTGCAAAGCTTATTTTTGAGAATAATGATGCTTTGGTGTCCGTACACCCTGCTGCTCGAGATACAACAGTAGAATTTTCAATAAGTAGTATGCCAATTCCTTTTCACGAGGGCGTGATTCGCTACTTTGATGAGATGGGGGTGAGTGTTGAAAAGCATCAAATGGTTGAATGAGTTTTTTCTCTCATGTAAATGTCGCGCAGTGCGCGTGGCATCTTTAACACTTTTTATTTGTTCTTCAATTATAATATATCCAGCAGCTTCTCACGCGAATTTTAATTTAGAAATCAAGGATAGCCGAGGCGAGGTTCTATTGTCATATGCCATATCTGAAAATGACACATGGTGCATCTATTGGAATCATTCAGTCGCCGGAATTCTAGTAAAAGACTGCTATATTTTCTCTGCAGGGGATATGCTCCTAAAACATAGCTTTCAGCCACATTTTGCAGCTGGCTTAGGTCATATTATAGGTAGAGGGGAACAGCTGTCGGGGAAAGAGGGTGGGTATTTGATTGATAATATAAATGAAAAAGTCCCTGGAAATACCTATTACCTTAGGGTTGGTGGAGTTAATGTTAATCACCGTATCCTTTACAAGGAAAAAGACGTAAGCCTATCTGATATTGCACCAGGGGAAAGAGTAAGTATTGGTGTTTCAGGCTTACAATCTAACTAGAGGCTGATCATAGCATGAAAAAAGATAATAAAAATGCAGAGATCCCTTATACTGCAGCCAGACGCTCCAAGTTGCTAATATCGTTTATAACACTCACTGCAGTTGGTCTATCTATTTTCCAACTATACTCAGCTGGTATTCAGCCGCTGGGGCTCTTCTATCAGCGCAGCATACACCTGATGCTGATCATGTTGCTTGCGATTCTAATATTTCCGGCATTCGGATCCAACCGTAAACGTGGATATTTAGGATGGAGTATCGACTGTCTCTTTCTGACGGGATCCTTGATGACCGGCGGCTACCTATTATTCTATTTAGATGACATCTTTTTGCGTGCCGGATTCTGGAGTCAGACTGACATTCTGGTCGGTTGCATCGCCACGGTGACCGTGCTAGAGGCGAGCCGCCGAGCGGTGGGTCTGGGCATGACCACCATCGGCGCCGTAGCCATCCTCTACGCCTTCGCCGGGCCCCGGGGCGAGCTGCCCTGGCTAGGCCAATTCCTGCCCGGCATCCTTGAGCACCGCGGCTACAACATCGACCGGGTGGTGGGCCAGCTCTACCTCGGCCAGGAGGGAATCTTCGGTTTGCCCTTGGGCGTGGCCGCCACCTATATCTTCATCTTCGTGCTGTTCGGCGCTTTCCTGGAGATCACCGGCGCTGGCAAGTTCTTCATCGACTTGGCCTACGCTGCAACCGGGCGCCAGCGCGGCGGGCCGGCCAAGGCGGCGGTTATCGCCTCGGCGGGTATGGGCTCGATTTCCGGCAGTGCCATCGCCAACGTGGTGACCACCGGTGCCTTCACCATTCCGCTGATGAAGCGTCTTGGCTACAAGCCCCACCAGGCCGGCGGCATCGAGGCGGCGGCTTCCACCGGCGGGCAGATCATGCCACCGCTGATGGGGGCCGGCGCCTTCCTGATTGCCGAGTACACCGGGGTTCCCTACCTGGAAGTGGTCAAGGTCAGCGTGCTGCCTGCGATCATGTACTTTGCCACCGTCTATCTCTTCGTGCATATCATCGCCCTGAAACAGGGCATGCAGGGCATGCCCAGAAGCCAGCTGCCCAAGGTGCGCGAGGTTATGAACGAGGGTTGGCACTTCCTGCTGCCCTTGGGGGTGCTAGTGTGGCTGCTGGTGATGCATATGTCGCCCATGCGCGTGGGTTTCTATGCGGTGATAACCATACTCGCTGTGGCGGTGTCGCGCTATGCCGTCTGGTTCCTGTTCATCGCGCCGCGCCAAGGCCAGATGGTGACCCTAACCAGCCTCTCGACCATGCTGTGGGCCGGCTGGAAGAAACTGGTGCAAGGCCTCGAGCTCGGAGCCCGCAACGCTGTTTCTGTCTCCATGGCCTGTGCAGTGGCTGGCATTATCGTAGGTATCGTCGGCCTTACCGGCTTGGGGCTGAAGTTCTCCTCCATGATGCTGGCCTTCTCGGGTGGCAACCTGCTGCTGGCGCTGGTCATGGTGCTGCTAGCCAGCCTAGTGCTGGGTATGGGCCTGCCGGTGACCGCCAGCTACATCGTGTTGATCGTGCTAGTGGGGCCGGCGCTCACCGCGGAGTTCGGCGTGCCGCTGCTGATCGCTCATCTGGTAGTGTTCTGGTACTCCCAGGACTCAAATGTGACGCCGCCGATCGCCCTAGCCGGCTTTGCCGGGGCGGCCATCGCCGGTAGTAAGCCCATGGAAACTGGCTTTCAGGCCTGGAAGTTCGCCAAGGGGCTTTACCTGATTCCCCTGTTCATGGTCTTCAACCCAGAGATCATCATGGGCGGCCCCTGGCAGCTGGTGGCCTGGAACGGGGTGATCGGGATCCTCGCCTTGGCTGCCTTCGCCGCGGCGCTTGAGGGATATCTCTTCACGCGTATGTCGTGGCTGCTAAGAGTTTCTATCACTGTCGCAATCGTGGCGGTGTTCTGGCCCGACTTCCTGGTGGAGGCCATCGGAGCGGCGGTAATAGTCTTAGCCATAGCATCCAATTGGATGGCTAGCCGAAAAAAGAGAGGTTGCGAAATAAAAGCACCCGTGAACGTTTAGATGCATAAGTGCAGACTGCTGTTATCGTATTAATTCAGTGAAACTATTGATCAGAAGCGTGATGATTAAAGTAATCTTATTACGTGTATTCTTTATGCTTATTGTTGGTTTTACTTTAGCTATAAGTGACTTTTTATTCAGCAAAGCTGTATATTTTCGTCGCTTTCAAGGGGACTGTTATGACTTCTTGCGTGGGTTTTGTTGGGCTTGGAAATATGGGAAAGCCCATGGTAAAAAATCTATTGGAAAAGGGTGAGTCCGTCATTGTTTACGATAAAGATGAAAGTGCAACAAGATGGCTATATGAAGAGCTTAGCCCGAACTGGAGTATTTGTATTGGAACTAGTCATCGCGACCTGAGAGATTGTGATATTGTTCTACTTATGCTGCCAGATAGTAATATTACTAATTTAGTTATGCTCGGAGGAGAGGAGGGAAACGGCCTGATTGAAAGCTTGAAGCCAGGAGCTACTGTGTTTGATATGGGCTCATCAGACCCTTCCCAGACAGTTATGCTTTCGGAATTATGTGCGACTAAAGACATGCTTTTCGTTGATGCGCCCGTATCTGGCTCTGTTATTAAGGCTGAAGCTGGCAATTTGACAATAATGATTGGATCGCAAGATATTGGTTTAAATGCTATTAACGTTTTAAAAAAACTTGGCAGTGATTTGATTAGGACGGGCGAAGTGGGTTCAGCTCATGCTATGAAAGCCCTGAATAATTATGTGTATGCAGCTGGGCTACTCGCAGTTTGTGAGTCAATCCATATAGCTGAACGCATGGGTCTAGACGTAACTATTTTGTCAAAGGTGTTAAAATCATCATCCGGAAGAAACGTTGCTATTGAAACAAAGTTAGATAATTACATCATCCCACGTTCTTTCAAGGGTGGATTTTCACTTGGGTTACAGTCTAAAGATTTGTTAACGGCTACAAGTATGGCTAACAAATGTGAAGTGAATGCACCATTGCTTTCTCTTTGCGATGGATTCTGGAAAGAGGCTCTCTCTACGATGTCTTCTTCTGAAGATAATACTTCGATTTTGCAATTTGTTGAATATGTGAATAAAGATAAATCTAACTAATGTAGGTGGTGAATTATGATTGATATTAGGAAGAGATCTCTGAATGTAGAAGATATTTGGCATGATGGAGGCGAGAGGAAAGGAAAACCTTTAAAAATGGCTTCTGCTAATGCTGTGATACGTAACCCATTTGCTGGAGTCTATGAGCCCAATTTGGTTCCGTTCATGAAAGAACTGAGGCAGCTTGGGTTCGAGTTAGCCAAACAGTTGGTTGGTGCTATTGGAAAGGATAATGCTGAAGTATATGGAAAAGCTGCAATGGTCGGTGTCAATGGTGAAATTGAACATGCAGCGGTTTGGCATGAAGCTGGGGGCTGGGCGATTCGCGAAGTGCTTGGGCACCCTAAAGCCATTGTGCCCTCTGTAAAAGCTGTGGTTCACACTGGCTACAAAATAATGGTGCCAGTTAATTACATTCATGCATCTTTTGTTCGCAGCCACTTTAATAGTATGGAGGTTGGTATTCAAGATGCTCCAAAACCAGATGAGATTCTTTTTTCTTTGGTTCTCGGTGACGGGGGACGAGTACACTCCCGATTAGGAGGATTAACTATAGAGGAGGTCTCTGGTCATGATGGATTGAGGTAATATAAGCAATATCTGGTTTTATAATGAAACATTATTTCATTATAAATGATTTTTAAAGATATTAAGCTAGTTACATCTGACAGTTTTACAGTATTATTTTTTATTATTAATAAAAATTAGAGGTATCCATGAAAAACAATAAACTTGGTGTCTATATAGTAGCTTCTGCTCTACTCTATGCCCCTTTCTCTTATGCTCAACAAGTTTCTATAGCTACTGGCGGTACAGGCGGTGTCTATTATCCGGTAGGTGGGGGAATGGCACAAATGATAACTGATAACATGCCTGGAGTAAGTGCTGTAGCGGAGGTAACAGGGGCTGCAGCTGAGAATATGGGCCTTCTAAGTCGGGGCGATTCGGATTTTGCACTTACTCCTGCAGACATTGCTTTTCAAGCTTATAATCATTCTGGTAGCTTTACGGAACGAGGTTTTGATGGAATTCGAGCGATTGCATCTGTGTACCCCGGAGCGCTTCACTTAGTCACACTTGCAGGCTCACAAGTTCACTCGCTAGACGACTTGAAGGGTAAACGTGTTTCTGTTGGGGGCCCTGGTAGTGGCACTGAGTTGCATGCAAAAATTGCTTTAGAAGCTAATGGTATCACCTTCGATGATTTTTCAGCGCAGAGGCTAAATTTTAATGAAACTGCTGATGCCATTCGGGATGGTGATGTGGATGCTGGTTTTATAGCTAGTGTTTTGCCCCCGACAAGCTCAATTATGAGTCTTGCAACAACCCGTGACATTAGCCTTATCTCGCTCTCTGATGATGAGGTTGCAAACATACAAAAAGTTGAACCCGTATTTGCAAGTTATGAACTTATGCCTGGAGTGTACGAGGGAGTTGAGGATACCATACAGACAGTTGAGATTCCAAATTTATTCGTGACTTCTAGTAACGTTGACGAAGATTTAGTTTATGAGGTTACAAAAATGCTCTATGAGAAAACTGACCAACTTGGAGCAATTCATCCAGCAGCAAGACAAATCTCAACCCAGTATAGTGTCGACTCTATGCCAATCCCCTTTCACGCGGGGGCAATTCGCTATTACAATGAAATAGGAGTTAATCTAAAAGAACACCATTATCCTTAATTTGTTATATTCTGCGAACCATTATGTGGGCCTATAAGCGCTAATAATATAAGATCCCGGGTGATAAAACGGGTTTTAGGAGTTCTCCAATGCTGCCGCAAGGCAGCTTCTACATCTTTTCATTCGGGAGCATGGGCATCAAATTGCATTAGCATCAGGCGTAAGCTATCCAATATTAAGTGCCCTTAAATAGACCCCGCCTGGGCTAGAGCTTGAACAAAAAAGGGTAAGCAATAACCACACCTAAGCCGGTATGAACCTTCTCTCCCAGATGAGCTTTATTTTTCAATACTTTGGAATTTTACCATTGGCCAATGGTCATTTCTGTCTGGAAAAGAGACGTATGAAAATCACGAAATGTGTCCATTGATGTCGATAGAAAAGCATGTCTCGTTGTTAATCGGGAGTTAAGCTCAAGTCTTGTGTATGGAGGGCAGAAGGAAGGGTGGCGTATCCTGCTGATTGATCACGCCAGATCACAACCAGCATAGGATGGATACGCCATGACCGATTCTACTCTCCAAGCCGTGACGCAGCCAGACACCGGCGCTACTGATCCGTTGCATGAGCTGCTGCGCAAAGGGGCCCGAGACCTGATCGCCAAGGCCGTGGAGGCGGAGTTGAGCACGTTTC